>Ga0105049_10006468_pt1 | contig 13636 bp, 7 predicted proteins | sample MAT06_FD_78087 | JGI IMG/M metagenome (GOLD analysis project Ga0105049, IMG submission 78087) | Freshwater microbial communities from Lake Fryxell liftoff mats and glacier meltwater in Antarctica - MAT-06 | ecosystem: Environmental > Aquatic > Freshwater > Ice > Liftoff microbial mat | place...
AAATTCGTAAACCTTTGCTTCCCTTCAACCTATCAGGTCTGCAACGAAATGTATAGTCAGACCGGCTTCTATGCCACCTCTTGTACAGGTTTTTTGGGTTGCGACAGCATCGTGAATACTGACTTGGCCGTGATGCGCCCCATTGCACAGGTTGCCCCGCCGACCCCATTGGATTGTGAGCCGAATGCCATCGTCACAATCAACGGTACAGCTTCTAACCTGAACACGGCCACAGGCGGTGTAACACTTTACGAATGGATCGGCCCAGGGATACTCGGCGCAAACAACCTGTCTGCGGTACAGGTGAACATGCCCGGTCAATACTGCCTCCTCCTGACGCACCGTCGCGATGGGGTGTCTTGCACGGACACGGCCTGCGTGACGGTATCGGTAAATTCGGTGGTTACGTTCAACAATGGAATGCTGACTTCCACTCCTGCATCAGCTTATCAATGGCTGCTCAACGGCGATTCGATTCCGGGGGAGACGAGCCAGACTTTTGTTCCAACCGTTTCCGGGGATTATTCAGTTCGGGTAGATTGCCAGGGTACGGGCTGGATTGGTTCAAATGTGATCCCGGTAGTGATAGTCGGTGTTTCGGAGGCGGATCCTTGGAAACTGAAAATATACCCTAACCCGATTTGCGGGCATGACAGAAAGTTGGTTTTAGAAATACAAGGGCTTGATTCACAGGCTTTCACGCTCGTGTTAGCAGATCTCGCAGGTCGAGTGATTTTGCGAAAATTTGTGACAGACTGTTCTGAAAAAACCATTTTGGAGATTGGAGAAATTCCCCAAGGCGTCTATTTCGTGCATGCCTGGCAGGAGGGTAAAATACTGGGGGCAGGTAAATTTTTGAAAATTTGAAAATGCAAATTGCATGGCCATGCAATGCTTTGATAAAAACGGTCCTTTTTATAAGGATAGCAGCGGGCAAATCTTTGGCTTAATATACTGTGATTAAAGTGATTTTGATGATTTGATTGATGGGAATCCCCTGATTTTTAATTGATTACAAACGTTCAATTTTCAAAACCACTTTGCGTTGGCTATCTTTGCCTTCAAGCATCCATACTCATTATAAAAAATCGCACATCATGAATCATTTTTCCTGCTCTTTTTTTGCCAAATTTTTGCTCATTTTCCTCTTGCACAATGAAGTTTCAGCACAGTGCAACATGACCCCTTGCTCCGTGCCGACCCCTTCCGTGGACGCCCGGGAAGCCTGTATTTTGCCAAACCCGGCTGCTTTGAACTGCTATCAGGGTGCTACGTCAAACAACGACTTTCCAGTGTCTTTTCCACCATTTTGGTGTACTACAATCGAAAACAACCACAGTTTTGCCTTCACTGCCGATAGCACTTCGACCGTATTTAGGATTTGTACCTATGGTTGCGGACCTGACGGCGCCATTCAAGCGGCAGTCTTATCTACGATTGATTGCGTCAATTTCCAGTTTGTTTCGCCTTGCCTTAGGGAGATCAGGTCTGATACCTGCCAAGACTTGGTGGCAAGTGACCTCAACGTAGGGGAGGTTTATTATCTCATGATTGACGGGTTTGCCGGGTACGTGTGCGATTACACGATTAATGAGACGAATTGCCCGTCCTCCACCTGGAATAATGCTGCAACATCGCTTCAAAAGATGAGGGTTTATCCAAACCCGGTTCCGAAGCACGAAAACTCGATAACCCTGGAAATAAATGGAGCGAATTTCGATCTTGTCACGCTTGTTGTGACCAATGTGACTGGAGTTGAATTTTTGAGAAAAACAGAGCCGAATTTTTCCGACAAAACAGTTTTGAAGATTGGAGAGATCCCTGCTGGTTCTTATTTTGTGCAAGCGTGGCAGGAAGGGAAAATGGTGGCCACGGGTATGTTTTTAAAGATGTGAATCCCGAAATTTCAGTAACTTTCGCCGCGAAAGACCTCCCGGTTTCTAACATCGAAATTCTAAGCAATATGCCCATACAGACGGACAATTGGACCTACGCCGAATTCCACGCTTTTGTTATGCTATATGCTGCCAATACGGATGGGCATATCTCCATAGAAGAAGAAAACCTGATTTCACCTACCCTCACTGCGGAGGCGTACCTACGCATCAAATCAACTTTTATGGCTTGTGATGATGAGGATGCTTTGGATATCATCTTTTCCTACAAAGAGCAATATTGTAAAACCCAAGCGGACAAGGACAAAATTTTGGCAGATATGCTCGAAATCTTTCAGGTCAATGTCGGCCTCGAACAAGTTGAACGCAGTGTACTTCACCTCTTTGAGCGAATGCTTTGTCAGTAGTTTTGCACAATAAAAACGGGGCTGTCTGGGTATGTTGGTGAAGGCTTGTTTTTTGCACCTCAAAAGTGGCAACCGCCCGCTTTTTGAGTGCAATTATCAACGCTATAAACCTTCATCAACGTTGCCAGACAGCTCCGATGGTTTTAAATCTGCACAGAACTATTCGCAGTCCTCTTTCAACTGCCGCAGTTCTTCCCGGCTGCCCACTATTACCAAAGTGCCATCATCATCCATTTTCACGGTGAGCGGGAACACAATTTGTGGGCGTTCCGTGGTGCCTGGGTTGTTTTCTCTCCAAGTACGAATCAACTGACGGAGCGCCAGGCGATCGGCTGCCTCTGCGGTAGTGCCGTCCGGGAATTGGAGGTTGATCGGGAACACGATGTCAAAGCAAGAAAGCCCATGTTGACCGTGTCCCTGTGGGGGATGATTCCCAAAGCTAGCGCCGGCACAATCGGCCCGGAGCCTGCGCAACTGCTCCTCAGAATCCACGGTGATAATTTCTCCATCTTCAGAGATTACCGAAAGTGGAAATTCAAACGAAAGGTGTGGACGATTGCCGTGATGCGGTCTTGGGCCGCCATTGGCCTCAAAGTAGGCGCGGAGCGCTAATTTCACCTCATCGTAGGAATTCACCTCCGTAGCAGATCCATCGGGCAAAACAATCGTGACGGGAAACACCAACTCATAGCAACCGAAACGGCCCATGCCGCCGCGTTCTTGTGCGCTGTAAAGGGCTTGATCTACGAGTTCTTCGGTGCTCAGATCGGAAGATTTGTTGCAGGCCACCATAACAGCCATGATGGCTAGGATGGGCAGAAAGAATAATTTGAGTGATTTTACCATGATTGATAAATTTTTGAAAGTGAAATTGTGTTGGATGTTTAATTCAAATGGAGGGTGTTTGACGGATTAGGTCAAAGATTCCGGGAGGGGTTGCATTTCAGAAGAAAAATTTAAACAGGAAAACTATAAAACCGGAAAACAGGAAATTTTTTCCCCGAAATGCAACCCCTCGTATTTTGGCATTACCTACCTTGGTTAAATGCTTTGGCATATTCCGACGAAAGACATGGCCGAACCCAATTTGCAAGCCTGCCTCCGAGGCGACCGACTTGCTCAAAAACAATTCTTTGAGTGCTTTAAGGGCAAGATGTTCTCCCTTTGCCTCCGCTACGCCAATAGCAGGGAGGATGCAGAAGATGTGTTGCAAGAAGGGTTTGTAAAAGTGTTTCGCGATTTGAACCAGTACACCGGGATGGGAAACTTTGAAGGCTGGGTGCGCAAAGTGTTTGTCAATACCGCCCTACAATACCTTCAAAAACAAAAAAAGAACCTCATCACTATGGAATTGGACGGCCAGGATTTTCCGGACGAGCCCGCATCCTTCTCTTTAGACGAGCCGCCTGCAAAAAACATGACCCGGATCCTGCAGCAATTGCCAACAGGGTATCGCACCATTTTCAACTTGCACGTGCTCGAAGGTTACTCCCATCCCGAAATCGCCGAAATACTAGATATCTCGGTCGGCACCTCCAAATCTCAATTGCTAAGAGCAAAAGCACATTTCAGAAAATTGCTCGAAAGCAACTTAACTACTTGACAGTCATGGAAGAAAATATACACGACGATAAATTGGACGACTATGTTCGCAGGTCGTTCGAGGGCCACGAAGAAAACCCTCCTGCCGATATGTGGAGTCGCGTCGAAGGCGATTTATTGCCTTCGGTGGAAGTCTCTACGGTTCGCGCTCTATCCCTGCGCTATGGCTGGCAGGCTCTGGCAGCGGTGGTTATTTTGGTGCTTTTTTCGACGCTTGTATGCGAACACCTATATTATGAGAAGAAACTTAGGGATATGGCCGAAAAGTCGCAAGCGGACCAAGAAATTTTAGAAAGAAGCCATAGCAAGGACGAGGCAACTGGACAAGCAATTCATGCGAACCCGAATTTCCATTCGGCAACCGAATTGCCGGTTGAATCGAAAACCATCACTTTCCCCCCCAATGCGCGCCAGTCCGCAAATTTAGAGCGTACTGCAACCGTGATTCCTTCTCCGAAAACAGCTAAGGAGCATGCTCCCGTCCAGCATTTGGTGGATTTCGAGCGCAACCAAGGAAGTTCTACAATTCCAAAATCTGAACCTTACATTTTGCAGAAGCCCCAGAAATCAAGCGATAAAACAGACAAGTCGTATGCCTCGGTCGGAGCGGTATCCAATGAAAAGCCTTCGCTCCCTCCAAGCGTTGAAACTACGGTCGCGGGTCAAAACACTCCAAATCTCTTGCCGCTCACGGTCATTCCGATTGCTCGGATTTTGCTTGAACAATCTCCATCAAATTCGCCAACCTTTGCAAAGGTTTCGATAAAGCCAGTGCGCAAACCTTCAGGCTGGTATTTGGGGTTACAAACCAGCCTGCTCGCCATTATAGAAAAACCTCGGGCGCCCATTTCCCGCCCTGGACGCCCTGCGTTTTCAAGTAAAAAGGAAAACGCAGGTATTTCCACTATTTGGTGGCTCAAATCGGGCAAAAAGCTGGACAGCCGATTTTCATTGGAAAGCGGTATTGGTTACCAGATAACAAGCCGCACGGCAACCCATTCCCCCAAGTTCAGATTTGGCGATGGCGCCCACCTTGGCGGGCCTTTTGCCAATCGTCGGACTTTCAATTACGACCTCAGCACTTATGGGGGTACTGCGGAGGTAAGCCTGCGGATGGAACAAACCCTTGGGTCACCCGCCCCCGACGATGAGCCATTGTCTTTGGAAATTACCACGACCGAGTATAATAAATTGCTTCGCATCCCGCTTTTGGCAGGGTATCAGTTGGGGGCCGGGAGATTGCAGGGTCAGGTAAAGGCGGGGCTTATGGGGAATTATGTGTTGAAAAACGAACTTGATATTTCGGCGCGAGTTTCACAAAACGCAAGGTTTCAGGCAGTGGGAGGCCGGGATGGCTATACGGTTCAATTGAACCAAAAAAAGTTTTTTCTAGGGTATTGGTTGTCCGTTGGTGCAGAATTCAAATTGAACCAACATCTCAGTCTGGTTGCTGAATCCGCAATGTTGGGCGATTTTCTACGCAAGGATCAGCACAACCGCCGACTCCCGGAGCGATTTATGTTGGGGTTTAATCTTGGGGCGAATTATTATTTCTAAGCTTTAAACACCCATTTTCCCAACAACTCGCTGCATCTTTGCTCGCTCTACTTTAAGCAAAAAGCACTGCTGCGTATGCTCCATGAATATAAACTCCCCTCGCTTGGCGATGGTGTGAGTGGTAAAGTGACCGAAATATTGGTAAAAACTGGCGATAAAGTATCGCTCGAACAAATCGTAATCGTCGTCGGCACCGATAAGGTGGATGCCGAAATGCCCATTGATGCAGAAGGCACCGTGGAAGAAATTCTTATCAAAAAAGGCGATGAAGTCACCGAAGGCACCCTCGTGATGAGGATCAAAACGGAAGCAGCTTCGGCCAATAGCAGTTCGGCTCCTGCGCAGACTACGGTAGTGGCTCCAGTTCCAACCGCGGCTACAGTCGCTTCAGAACCTATCGCCGCTTCAGAACCTACCGCCGCTTCTGTCCCTCCACTTGCATCGCCTGTTTCTGTACCAACGCCTCCGGCTTCTGCCACAGCCACGGCTTCTGCCACAACAGCCCTTCGTTCTTCCCCACTTGCCCGAAAGCGGGCCAAAGAATTCGGAGTGAATCTTTCCGACGTTCATCCAGCCGAAGGAGCGAGCCGTCTTTCGTACAAGGATGTAGTGGACTTTGTCAAGAACAAATTTGATACAGGGGGGGGGGCATTAAAAAGCAGTGGTAGTATCGCCCTCAAGCCCTTGCCCGATTTCTCGAAATTTGGGGAAACGGAGCGAAAGGCTCAGACGAATGTAGGGGTAAAAATCTCTGAGGCGATGTCGTATTCCACCCATACGATCCCGCATGCCTATATCTCAGAAAAAGCTGACATTACCCGGATCGAAGCACTCAGGCAGCAGTTCAAAGAGCAGGTGAAAACTGCCGGAGGCAGCCTCACCATGACGGCCATACTGACCAAGGCTGTTGCGATTTTGTTGCGTCGGATGCCACAATTCAACGCCAGCCTGGATGTCGAAACCAATGAGGTAATCTACAAGAAATACATCAATATCGGTATTGCCGTGGACACGCCTGCGGGATTGTATGTTCCGAATATCAAACATGCAGACCAGAAAAGCCTGACCGAACTTTCGGTGGATTTGGCCGACATTGGAGCCCGTACTAAAGCTGGCAAGATCACCATGAATGATATTACAGGTGGAACCTTTACCATCTCAAATATTGGCGGTATCGGCGGGACTAACATGATTTCCATCGTTAATTGGCCGGAAGTTGCCATCCTCAGCATCGTGGCGGCCCAAATGGAGCCTGTGTGGCATGAAGGAAGCAAAACTTTCGAACCTCGCCTAATGATGCCAATGACCATCGGTTGGGATCACCGCGTTGTCAATGGCGGCGATGCTGCCCGATTCCTAGTAGAACTGAAACGGATTTTGGAAGAACCTTTTGTGGCCTGGCTTTAGTAAAAAGTTAAAAGTTAACTTTAAATTTGCCTCAACTTTGTGGACAAAGCAGCGTTTGAACCACCTTAAACATCTTAGGATTTCTAGCGCATTATTCACTTTTTGCGCTTGCTTTTCTCTTTAAATAAACATTGTATGATGAAGCTTTACACCATTTTTCTTGCCATCTTGATGCTGGTCTTTTGGAACATCAGAGCAAACGCTCAATGCAATGGCGTTCCATGCCAATTGCCAGCGCCCGAGCCAAATGCCCAGGATGCTTGTATTTTGCCCAGTCCATCAAGTTTGGACTGCTATTTTGGCGCCACCTTTAATAGTACTCCAGTCTCCTTTCCACCGTCTTGGTGTACAAGCATTGAAAACAACCACTTCTTTGCCTTTATAGCAGATGGTGCAACCGAAATTTTTGACATATGTACCTATGGCTGTGCGAGTGGTGGGGCTATTCAGGCGGCCGTTTTATCCACGGCTGATTGCATCAATTTCCAGTTTGTATCACCTTGTCTTGGGAATATCCAATCGGGAACTTGCCAAGACTTAGTTGCTTCCAATCTTGTCATAGGGCAGACCTATTATCTAATGATTGATGGCAGTGCGGGTGCCTTGTGCGACTATTCTATCAATGGTGTAAACCCCACCATCAACGGTCCCAATAGTGCTCCTTGTCTCCCCTCAAACCTTTTGAGTACCTACACCACCAATACACCATCCAACTGGACCATTGATCCCCCCACAGCGGGCACCATACAGGGCAACGCAAATGGGGCTACCTCCGTGAATATCCAGTGGCTCACGGCTGGGCCAGCGCAAGTTTGTGCCCAATCAATTCTTTGTCCAAACGCCCCCAATCTTTGTATAGATATTTTTATCGGCGAAGATGTTGCTACCCAGGAAGATATAAATGTCTGTCAAGGGCAGTCGGAACAATGTGCTGGAACAAACCACTCCACAGCGGGCAACCACTTCGTAACGCTCCAAAGTTATTTGGGCTGCGACAGCGTGGTGAACTGCTTTGTGACCATAATTCCTACCGTAACGGTCAACCAAACCCACAGGATGTGCCAGGGCGGCTCTGCCAACTGTGCAGGTGAGGAATTTTTTGCGCCTGGCCTCTTCCCGGTTACACTGCAAGCTTATCAAGGTTGCGATAGCGTTGTGCGCTGCAACATAACGCTCGTTCTTTCTTATTTTGGCCCTACCAAATTCGTTAATCTGTGCTACCCGGCGACCCATCAGGTTTGTAGCGAGTTCTACGACCAAACAGGCATTTACCCGACCCAATGCTTGGGCTATTTGGGCTGCGACAGCATCGTGACCGTTGACCTTGCCGTCATGAACCCCATAGCGGCGGTCGCCACGCCTGCGGTACTGGACTGCGGGCCCAACCAGATCGTAACGCTGAGCAGTACGGGTTCCAACATAAATACCGCAACGGGCGGAGTGACCCTTTACGGCTGGACAGGCCCAGGGATCTTCGGCCCCAACAATCAGCCAACGGTTCAGGTGAATCAGCCTGGCCAATACTGCCTGATCCTTCAGCATGGGCGTGGAGGTGTTTACTGTGCAGATACCGTTTGTGTGACCGTAATAGCGAGTGCAACACCGCCCAACTCCAGCGCCACGGGCGGCAACATCAATTGCGTATCCTCGTCCACGGTGCTCATGGGCAATTCAACCACTCCTGGAGTCACTTATACCTGGACTGGGCCTGGTATTACCCCCGCCAACCAGTTCCAGAAAAACCCAACAGTGAGCGTGCTTGGCACTTATGTGCTTACGGTCCTCAACCCGGCGAATGGCTGTACGTCCACCGCCACAGTCACGGTCAACGGCGACACCACCCAGCCAACTGTCAGCGCAGTGGGCGACACCATCACTTGCGCCCAACCGAATGTAACGATTGATGGGATCACCAATGCTGCTACCCCGACCTGGAACTGGGCGGGCCTCGGCATCAACGCAGGAAACCAGGGGCAGGAAAACCCGAACGTGCTGCTGTCGGGCACTTACACCGTCACGGTTACCAATTCTGTGAACTTCTGTACCAATACAGCAACCACCGTCGTAACTCTGAACAACTCGAACCCGACAGCAACGGCGGGTGCCAATGACACCTTAACTTGCCTCTTGCCCAATGTTACCTTACAAGGTGCAGGCAATGCTGGCGGACAGCCCATCACCTTCTCGTGGACTGGGCCAAACGGCTTCACGTCCGCCATTGCCCAGCCGAGCACCAACGCGGCAGGCACTTATATCCTAACAATCTTGAACACGCTGAACGGTTGCTCAAAGAAGGACACGGTCTTGATTACTTCCAACCAAGCGTTGCCAACAGCGAGTGCAGGGGCTGACTCAATTATCACCTGCGCAGAACCAAGTGTAAGACTCCTTGGCAGTGCATCGAGCAACGGCCCAAACTTTACTGCATCTTGGAACGGCCCAGGCATCAACGCTGGCAATTCCAATCAATACAACCCCACCGTAAATCTGCAAGGCACTTATACTTTGCTTATCACAAATATCACCAATGGCTGTACGGATACCGACACGGTCCTAGTGGATATCAATACGAATTTGCCCACAGCCAGTGCCGGCACGGATCAGCTGCTTACCTGTACCACGCCCAATGGGGTGATGCTGAGCGGCAGTGGTAACCCTTCCACGGTGACCTACCTTTGGAGTGGGCCGGGCATCGGCTCGAACAACGACACGATGCCAAGCCCAATGGTGACACAATTCGGTATCTATGACCTGATCGTCACAGACCCTGTAAACGGTTGCACCGCAACCGATCAGGTCATTGTGACCCAAGATGCAAATATACCTACGGCCAGCGGTGGCCCGGATCAAGTGCTCAACTGCTCTGTCTTTAGTGTAAACTTTGACGGCAGCAACTCTACTTCTGGTGCAGGGTTAACCTATACATGGAGCGGTCCCGGTATTTCGGGTCCCAACGGGACGGCACAAAGCCCGACAGGCCTTACGCAGCCGGGCATCTACAGCCTGACCGTTACTAACACGAACAACAACTGTTTGAACACCGACGTGGTGGTGATCGAGATTGACACGGTCGCCCCCGTGGCACTTGCCGGAAACCCTTTGATACTCAACTGTTTCAATAACGCAACGGATACCCTGCATGCCGATGGCAGCAACATGGGGGCTAATTTCACGTTGCTATGGGCAGGGCCGGGCATCAATGCGGGCAACCAGAACTCCCCGAACCCGGTGATAATCAATACACCCGGACTCTATTCGCTCACGGTGACAAATAACGTCAACACCTGTACCTCTACGGCACAGGTGAATGTCACGACAGACCTTGTGCCCCCAACAGCGGACGCTGGCCCTGGCCAGACGATTGATTGTGTGGTGACTTCAACCATCATAGGCGGCAGTTCTTCTTCAGGTGCAAACTTCACTTACCTGTGGACAGGGCCGGGCATTGATGGTACAAACGAAAATCTGGCAACGCCTACGATTGACCAGCCTGGCACCTACACCATTTTGGTGACCAACATTACAAATGGTTGTACCGCCTCCAACGACGTTTTGATCAACACGAACGCATTGCTGCCGAACGCGGTTGCGGGGAGCGACGGACTTTTGACTTGCATCAGCCCGACGGCTGTGTTGGACGGTTCGGCTTCCAGCACAGGGCCAAACTTCCAGGTGTTCTGGACGGGCCCCGGCATCAGCCCCGGCAATCAAAACCTGCCCGCCCCAAGCGTAAGCGATTCGGGAACCTATGTCATCCGGGTCACCAACACAGCAAACAGTTGCGTGACGTTCGACACCGTTTATGTGGGCGAGAACCAGGTCGTGCCCGCGGCCAACGCTGGCTTGAACCTGATCTTGGACTGCCAGACCACGAGCGTCACGCTCGATGGCAGCCTTTCAGGCGTCAGCCCTGCCATTGTTTACCTCTGGACAGGGCCTGGCATTAACCCTGGCAACCAGGGCAATCAGAGCCCTGTTGTCAACCAGTCTGGCACCTACAATTTGATTGTGACGGACAACAACAACGGCTGCTCGGCTACTGACCAAGCAGGCATCACACAAGACACGGTGGCCCCTGTAGCAAGCGCGGGTGCTGACGGGCTGCTCACCTGTGGCATACTCACGAACACCATTGACGGTTCTGGCAACAGTGTCGGCCCACTCATTGAGTATGTTTGGCAAGGCCCGGGTATCAACTCGACCAACTTCAACTTGCAGAGCCCGACGGTGAGCCAGTCGGGGACCTACACAGTGATTGTGACAAATATTCAAAACTTCTGCACATCCACCGACGTGGTTTTCGTAGCCCTGAACAATTCGGTGCCGCTCATTGCAGCTGGCCCCGACGCTATCATCAATTGCAGCTTAACTACTGCCCAGTTGGATGCGACTCAATCTTCTGGCCCGAGTATCAGTTTCCTATGGAGCGGTCTGGGCATAGTGCCGGGCGACCAGACGAGTGCGACTCCCACCGTGAACCTGCCAGGGACTTTTGTACTTACGATCACGGACGCGATCAACGGCTGCACAAATACAGAAGCGGTTGTCGTGAACATAGACACAATAAGCCCGCAGGTGTTTGCGGGCAGCGATCTGACGATCACCTGCGCGAACGTCTCAGCGGGCGTCACCTTGAGCTCGACCGGTTCGAGCACGGGCGCCAACTTCGTGTACCTGTGGAACGGCCCCGGCATCACGCCAGCCAACGAAAGCTCCCCTAACCCGACCGTTTTGTTGCCAGGCGACTACACCCTTTTGATCACCAGCTTGGTCAACGGCTGCGACGAAACGGACCTGGCGACGGTGAACACTGAACAGGGCCTCCCGACCGCGGTGGCCGGCCCGGATTGGATCATAACCTGTTCGGAGCTGGAGGCTACGCTGGACGGGACGGGCTCTATCACGTCCTCGGGTACTTTAACTTACCTCTGGGCCGGACCGGGCATTAACCCGATCAATCAGGACGACGCGATGCCCGTGGTGCTCGTGAGCGGTACTTACACCCTTACAGTCATGGACATCGGCAACGGCTGCTCCGCTACGGATCAGGTCTTGGTGAGCTTGGACAACCTGCCACCCTCTTCTACTGCAAGCTCTACATTGATCACCTGTACTGAGTTGTTGTCAACTTTGGCTGCTACGAGTTCATTGACCGGTTCAACCTACTTCTGGGCCGGGCCAGGCGTGGCCCAGGCAAACGAGGCTGACCAGACACTTCAGGTGCCGCTGGCCGGGCTTTATCAAGTTACCGTGACGGGCCCCAACGGCTGCACTACCACCGCTAGCACACTCGTGCTGGAGGACGCAAACGTCCCACAGGGGCTTGTCAACGGCGCGATCCTTAACTGTATAAACAACGGCAGTTCGCAGATAGGTGGGGAAATTCTTTCTCCATCGGGTTCGACCTCCACTTGGACGGGGCCCGGCATCGGCACGGTGACGACCCCGACAGCCACGGTGACCCAAGCTGGAACGTTCACCTTTACCATTTCTGCTCCCAATGGATGTGTGCGACCGTTTACCGTTCAGGTAGTGGCAGATTTTGAACAACCGAATGTGGCGGCCACAGCCCCAGAGCAACTCGATTGCAACACAACTGAGGTCACGATCAATGCCACTACGAGTTCGTCGGGGTCGAACTATGATTTTTTCTGGACGACCGCAGACGGGCATTTCGTGTCTGGTACGAACACCCTTTCCCCCAAGGTGGACGAGGCCGGGGAATACCAACTGTTGATCATCAACGAACTCAATGGCTGTGCCGACAGCGTCCGGGTGGATGTTTTGGTTGACCCTTCGGTGCCATCTAACTTTAATCTTACGGTTAGGGACATCAAGTGCAATGGAGAGACAAACGGTACACTCACGGTAAACGGGGTACAGGGCGGTACGCCCCCTTTCCTCTATACGCTGAGCAACGCAACGGGGGTCATTAACCAGTACACCGGCTTGGCTGCTGGCCAATATGTGCTTTCGCTCCAAGATGCCAACGGCTGCAAATTGGACACCACGTTCAGCATCACTGAGCCGGAGGAGCTGCAAGTTAAACTGGGGAACGACGTGACCGTCAGCTTGGGCGAGTACGCCACGGTTTCGGCACAGATCACAGCCCCTCCGGGCGTTGGGATCAAGTCGGTGACCTGGAACTACGCTCCAGGCTGCACAGACTCGGTCACGTACTGCAAGAGCTTTACCTACCTGCCCTTTGATACTTACCGCCACCGGATCGAGGTGGTGGACAGCAATGGCTGTGTTGCACGCGACGAGGTCTTGGTGATCGTGAAGAAGGCGCGTCAAGTGTACGTTCCCAACGTGTTCGACCCGAACACTTCGGAAAACTACATCGTGACGGTCCATGCTGGGATTGACGTAGCAAAGATCAACTCGTTCTTCATCTTTGACCGTTGGGGCGCCGAGGTATTTGAGTCCCTCGACTTTGTGCCGAACGACTTCTCCAGCGGCTGGGACGGTATGGTTCGCGGCCAGCCAGGTCAACTTGGTGTGTATGTCTGGTACTGCGAGGTTGAGTTTATTGACGGCGAAACGAAACTCTTCAAGGGCGACGTGACGTTGGTTCGATAAAGTATTCAAAACTCACTTTAGACTATTCTACCCAGGCTCCTCGAGATTTGAAAAATTGGGCCACTAATTCTACTTTGTCACATCAGCCCAATAGGGGCCAAACGTCGGTAGAATATGTCAAAAAGCGTGAATCAAGGTGCAGAGCATCGGAACTTTCGGCGCAAAGTTCAGGTGCGCTGCACCTCT
>Ga0105049_10006469_pt1 | contig 13636 bp, 17 predicted proteins | sample MAT06_FD_78087 | JGI IMG/M metagenome (GOLD analysis project Ga0105049, IMG submission 78087) | Freshwater microbial communities from Lake Fryxell liftoff mats and glacier meltwater in Antarctica - MAT-06 | ecosystem: Environmental > Aquatic > Freshwater > Ice > Liftoff microbial mat | place...
ATAAACTAACAAGATTCTTTGGAGAAAACAGGCAAGCATCAAGTATGACCGATAGAATAAACAATGAGTTTTCACATTTGGAGGCTTTATTTGAAAGGAGTATGATTCCAATTTATATTCCTGAAATGAACAAAATAGCAACATTCATATTAGACAAAATCAAGGAAAAAGATAATGACCAATTTGAAGCATTGATGAATAGTATAGGCATTGAAATTATTGCAACTGTATAAATGAAAACCAACGAAGAACAAATTGAAAAGGCATTTACTGAATTGTTGGGGCGAGAAGAAATAAATTAAGCAATCAAAAATGAATATAGGCGAAATATTAATTTACCAAAACACCGATGGCAACATTTAAATAGATGTTCGTTTAGAGGATGAAACGGTTTGGCTTACCCAGGTTCAAATGGCTTTACTTTTTGGTAAAGGCAAAATCTACTATCAACGAACACATTATCCGAAATGAACAATCCTATCAAACCATTTCGGATTACATTCTAAACAATCCTGCAAAATGGGCAGAGGATAAATTTTATAAGAAATGAAATTCATAGAAGAAAATTAGAAAGCAGAAATCAGATACCACACAAATGAATGCTAGAAAGCAGGAGATAATAAAAGAAGCTTTGCAAAGAACGCTACAACAACCGTGATGTCAATAACATTTCAATTCCACAGTAATTGTCTATATTTGTGGAAATACTTTTCATTACATTTATGAACACTATGAAACAACCGTTGGTATTTCCTGCTTCTGATCAAAACGATGCAAAACTTCAATCACTAATTCTGTTCTATAATGAAACATTGGGGTTTTGTCCGAATAGTGTGAAAACTATGCACCACCGTCCTGCCATTGCAAATGCTTTTATAGAATTGAATAAAGCAGTGATGGAAAATCATGGGCGAGTAACTAATGCTTTGAAACGTTTGATTGGGTATGTAAGTAGCAATGCAACTGGGTGTCAATACTGTCAAGCGCATACTATTCGTGCTGCAGAACGCTATGGGGCAGAGGAAGTGCAACTCCAAAATATTTGGGAATTTAGAACGCATCCTTCATTTTCAACGGCAGAACGTGCGGCTTTAGAACTTTCAATTGCGGCTTCTCAAGTGCCAAATGCCGTTACCGACGATGTTGCAGTTGAAATGCGTAAACATTGGAATGAAGGCGAAATAGTGGAAATAATGGGAGTCATTGCTCTTTTTGGTTATTTAAACCGCTGGAATGATTCAATGGGAACTCAAATTGAAGATGGTGCAAAAGAATCAGGCATAGAATTCCTTTCTGAAAAGGGTTGGACTGGCGAAAAACATAGGTATTAATTACGAAATACACTGTTATATATATACAGGGAACGAAAATAAATGTAATCTTAAAACCAGAAGGATACAACTCAGTTTCCGCCCTACTTTACAGTAAAAGATGCACCTAAATTTATAGGAATCTTAGGGTAAGTCTTTACTGCAAGAGTAACAAGAAAATATGAATTTGATACTGGTACTATATTGTATACCGAAATGCAAATTGATGATTCAATATTATGCTTTCCGAAGCATTGGAAACCTTTGCTGCAAAAACAATAGTGTTGCATATAAATATAAAAGGTGTAGATGCAGTTTAACAAAAAGCAATTGATGCTAGATGTACGGAATTTCAAAAATCGAAAAAAAGTGAAGACAATCCTTATAAACGAGGAACATTCATTGACATTACTGGGAATATGTGGTCAGTAGGAACTCAAACGTCATAATATTCATTCAAAGTAAACCGACAAATATAAGAGTTAGGTTTGTACTATTTTAACGGTTTGAATACATTGTAATTTCGTTAAATTTTCGTATATTTGTTTTCTTTAGAACAATTTACATTTGGTGAAGTATGGTAACAATCTTTATACAAGGGTTAGAAGACGGTACTCATAATGTGGAATTGAAAGAGTTAGTTTCTTCAGTAGAAGATCTTTTTCCAGAATTTTATGGTGAAATATACATAACTGGAAAACTAAAGAAACTAGGTAATCGTTTTACGGTTTCTTTAGTATGTTCTTCAAATGCACAATTGATTTGTGATAGAACTGGTGAAGAATTTTCGGAAGGAATCCGTACTTCATTTGAAGCCACTTTTGTGGCAGATAATTCTTTGTTTCGTTCAACTGATGATTCCAATTCTGCAGATTCTTCCATACTTATGAAAGAAGACGTAAAAGCATTGGACATAACAGAGTTATTGCGGGATGAATTAGGGTTGGCACTTCCAATCAAGAGAATTTGCCCACAATATAAAGAGAAAGAATTTGAGGAAATGTTTCCTCATCTTTCCCATATTGAATCCAAAGAACAAAATGACAATGACGAACCAATCGATGACCGTTGGGCTGTATTACAATCGTTAAAATATTCAAAATCTTAAATACAAAGGAGTTTTTCCATGCCACATCCTAAACGAAGACAATCAAAATCTCGCAGGGACAAACGTCGTACACATTATAAAGCCGTAATTGTTGCACACACAAATTGCCCAGAATGTGGTGCTTTAAAATTACCACATTCAGCATGTTCAGAATGCGGATATTATAATGGTCGAAAAATTTTAATAAACGTAGCTTAGTGTTCTTTTCCCCTTTTAACCATTAAGGGATATCACTTTAATACGGTAAGTGCCAATGTCAAATCCGCTACTCAAAATAGCTGTCGATGCAATGGGAGGCGATTTTGCACCAATGAATGAAATTCAGGGTGCAATTATGGCTTCTACACTTCTTGGTGAGTCTTCGCCAATCGAAATTGTTTTTTTTGGTATAGAGCAGGAAATCCGTTCTGCTCTTTCCAAACTAACAGTCCCTTCTACTTTCCTATATTCCATAATTCATACCGACGAAGTAATAACAATGGATGATGACCCAACCGTTGTTTTGCGAAAAAAACGTAATTCGTCAATGATTGTTGGTATCAATGCTCATAAAGATGCTCACGTAGATGCATTTATTTCTGCTGGAAACACTGGAGCCGTATTGTCGGCTGCTACAGTAATTCTTGGCAGAATAAAAGGAGTTTCTCGCCCAACGATAGGAGCATTTTTCCCTACACAAAAAAAAGACCCGTGTTTGTTATTAGATGTTGGTGCAAACGTAGATTCAAAACCAAAACATTTGGTTGAATTTTGCATTATGGGCTCAATCTATATTCAAGAAATTCTTGGGATTCAAAATCCTAAAATTGGTTTAATGAATATAGGGGAAGAAGAAAGTAAGGGAAATGAAACAGCTATTGAAACTTTAGCACTTTTGAAAGAATCATCCTTGAATTTCATAGGAAATGTCGAAGGTCGAGACATTTTTCAAGGTACGGCTCATTTAATAGTGACAGATGGATTTACAGGGAATGTTGTTTTGAAATTTGCGGAAAGTTTTCTAGGTACTTTAAAGTATGCTTTCAAACAATATGCGGCAAAAAATTTGTGGAACAAGTTAATTGTAGGATTATTTGTTGCACCGATAATGCGAAGCGTATTGAAAACGTATGATTACCAAGAATATGGTGGAGTTCCCCTTCTTGGAGTCAACGGTGTAGTAATAATTGGTCATGGGAAATCAACACCACTTGCAATACAGAATATGATCTTACGGGCAGTAGAATCTAAACAGAAAAATATAAATGATTCTATCCGAAATTCTATTCAACAGTATAACTCTAAGAGCAAAATCAACCAAGAAAAACAAATAGTTTAAAGGATAAGAATGCCAGTATATATAAGTTCCGTGGGACATTATGTTCCACCTGAAATATTCGACAATACGTACTTTGAAGGAAAAATTGATACAACTGATCAGTGGATTCGCGAACGCACTGGGATAATTGAACGTCGATTTGCCACAAGTGGTGCAACTTCTGATTTAATAGTTCCTGCTGTAGAACAATGTCTTGCAAAACGAGGCATTTCTCCTGAAGAAATTGATGTAATTTTAGTAGCTACAATAACACCAGACAATATATATCCATCTTGTGCTGCTACTGTACAGAAAAAAATTGGAGCAAAAAATGCTTGGGGCTATGATATTTCTGCTGCTTGTTCTGGTTTTATGTATGCTTTGGCAACAGGTACTGGTATGGTACATTCCAAACTTGCAAAGAAAGTACTTGTCATTGGCGCTGATAAAATGAGTTCAATCCTCGATTTTACCGATCGAAATACGTGTATTCTTTTTGGTGATGGTGCAGGTTGTTGTCTGTTGGAATATACCGAAGACGAAACAATTGGAGTAATTGATTCACTGTTACATATGGATGGTGAAGGTGGAAAATATTTATACCAAATTGCAGGTGGGTCTGCTAAACCAGCATCATTAGAAACAGTCGAAAATAGAGAACATTTTGTCTATCAAGATGGGAAAAACGTTTATAAACATGCAGTAATTGGAATGGCTGAAGTTGCTGTTGATATGATGAAACGAAATAATATAAAACCTGAAGAAATTGCGTTCTTAGTTCCACACCAAGCAAATTTACGTATTATTGATGCTACGCGTCAACGTATGGGAATTGCTCCTGACAAAGTGATGATAAATATCCAAAAATATGGAAATACCACTGCAGGAACTATTCCAATTTGTCTTTCTGAATGGTACTATGATAAAAAACTCAAAAAAGGCGATAAACTAATATTAGCTTCTTTTGGAGCTGGATTTACTTGGGGAAGTATCTATATTGTTTGGGGAATTGATTAATGAACGCATTTCTTTTTACTGGTCAAGGTTCGCAAGTTGTTGGTATGGGTTCTTCGTTATTTAATGAATCTAATTCAGTTAAACAACTTATTGAAAAAGCAAACGACTTGGTGGGTTATTCACTTTCGACGATAATGTTCGAAGGTCCCGAAGACACATTAAAAGAAACACGTTATACTCAACCAGCATTATTTTTACACGAAGCGGCTATACTTTCTGTCCTTGGGGATAAATTAAAACCAGATTGTGTTGCGGGTCATTCTTTAGGGGAATTTTCTGCCTATTATGCGGCGGGTGTTCTTTCGTTCGAAGACACACTTTCAATTGTTTGTTTGCGTGGTTCGCTAATGTTTGAAGCCGGAAGTAAAGAAAAAGGTGGAATGCTTGCTGTGTTAGGATTAGAAAATTCTGTTGTAGAATCTATTTGTACAGACTTAAACAATAACGGAAAAGTTGTTGTCCCTGCAAATTATAATTCTCCTGGTCAGATTGTAGTTTCAGGTAAAGATAAGGATATTGATGATTCAATGGAATTATTCAAATCTGCTGGTGCATCAATGGTTAAAAAATTAGTTGTTTCAGGTGCGTTTCATTCTCCTTTGATGGAATATGCAAAAGAATCTTTAGCAACAAAAATTCAAAACACATCATTTTTAGCTCCTAAATACCCTGTGTATCCAAATGTTACGGCTACTAAAACAACCAATCCTAAATTACTTAAAGAACTATGTATTCAACAATTGACATCACCTGTTCGTTGGGCTCAAACATTAGAACAAATGGACAACGATGGTGTAGATTCATATATAGAAATTGGTCCTGGTAAAGTTCTTCAAGGATTAGTAAAACGAACAATAAAAGGTGCCTCGTTTATGGGGATTGATACGTATTCAGATTGTAAACAGTAGAAAATTATGGAAAAAAGATTAACTGGAAAAATTTGTGTTGTTACTGGAGGAACAAGAGGAATTGGAGAAGCAATTGTTCGATTATTTGTATCCGAAGGTGCAAAAGTATATTCAACCTATAATTCTGGAACCACAAAAGCAAATCAAATGGTGGAAGAATTAGGCGAAGCACATCTTCATTTTTCTCAATTAAATTCATCAAGTTCGGAATCAATTCTTGCTTTTACAGATTTTATTAATTCTGAAACTCAACGGATAGATGTTCTTGTGAATAATGCTGGAATCACAAAAGATAATTTAATAATGAGAATGTCCGAAAACGACTGGGACGATGTGATTACAACGAATCTGAAAAGTGTTTTTATGATTTCAAAAGCTTTTTGTCGCCCAATGATGTCACAACGTAAAGGTAGAATTGTAAACATTGGATCAATTGTTGGTTCTACAGGAAATGCAGGTCAATCGAACTATTCTGCTTCGAAAGCAGGGTTGATTGGGCTAACAAAATCATTAGCAAAAGAATTCGCTTCAAGAAATATATTGGTAAATTGTGTTTCTCCGGGATATGTTATAACTGATATGACAGAAAAACTAACCGAAGAACAACGCGCAGTTTTTTCTGGAAACATTCCCTTAAAACGGGGTGCAAATCCAGAAGAAATTGCAAAAGTTGTTTTGTTTTTAGCATCCGAAGATTCTTCGTATGTAACGGGACAAAATATTTTCGTCGACGGTGGTTTGGCTATGTAGCAAAAATTTACGAAATTTGCACACATTTAAAAACGTAATTACTAAATAAATAACTTTTAACAAAAGGGAACCCAATGAGTCAAGTAGCTCAAAAAGTTGTCGAAATTATTGTCAACAAACTTGGTGTAGAAGAATCACAAGTTACAAACACAGCATCATTTACAAACGATCTAGGTGCAGATTCTCTAGATAACGTAGAATTGATTATGGAATTTGAACGTGAGTTCAACTTAACAATTGAAGATGCAGATGCTGAAAAAATCTTAACTGTAGCTGATGCAGTATCATACATTGAATCAAAACAATAGTAACAAATTAGAAACGAAAATGGCACGTAAAAACTTTCCGAAAATTGTTGTTACAGGGCTAGGTGCAGTAACGCCTATTGGTAATACTGTTCCTGAATTTTGGAACAATATGATGACTGGAACGAGTGGTGCAGCACCAATAACTCAGTTCGATGCAACGCTTTTTGATGCACAGTTTGCTTGCGAATTAAAACAATTTGATCCATTACTGTACTTTTCTCGTAAAGAAGTTCAGCGGGTAGATCTTTTTGCTCAATACGCTATGGCTGCGGCAGTTCAAGCAATGGACGATTCTGGGTTAAATCTTGAAACAGTCAATAGGGAACGTTTTGGTGTCATTTTTGGATCTGGTATTGGTGGGATGTGGACATATCATCACCAACAAGAATCGCTTTTCCTTCGGAATGGTAACCCAGATAGAATTTCGCCCTTCTTTATTCCTATGCTTATTTCTAACATTGCTGGTGGTCACATCGCAATGAGATATGGGCTAAAAGGACCAAATTACGCTACCGTTTCAGCGTGTGCAACTTCTTCTCACTCATTAGCCGATGCATTAATGATTATGCAACGTGGCGATGCCGATATTATGTTGGCTGGTGGTTCGGAAGCAGTTATATGCCCTATGTCTGTTGGTGGTTTCACTAATATGAAGGCTATGTCAACACGTAACGATTCCCCTGCTACGGCTTCTCGTCCGTTCGATGCAACACGCGACGGATTTGTTCTTGGCGAAGGTGGAGGAATATTAGTTCTTGAAACAGAAGAACATGCTTTAAATCGAGGAGCAAAGATATATGCAGAATTTGGTGGATTCGGAAATACTGACGACGCGTACCATATTACCGCTCCTGCCCCCGGTGGCGAAGGTGCTGTTCGTTCTATGGAACTTGCCATTAAAGATGCAGGGATTACTTTAAATGATATTGATTATATCAATGCTCATGGAACTTCAACTCCTTTGAACGACAAATCAGAAACTGAAGCAATTAAAAAAGTATTTGGCGACCGTGCCTACAAAATTGCCGTTAGTTCTACTAAGTCAATGACAGGTCACCTTCTTGGTGCTGCTGGTGCAGTGGAAGCAGTAGCAACAGTATTGGCTATTAAAAATTCAAAACTTCCTCCTACTATCAATTATCAGAACCCCGATCCAAATTGTGATTTATTCTATGTTCCAAATAAACCAATAGAAAAAGAAATTACTGCTGCATTGAGTAATACGTTTGGTTTTGGTGGTCATAATGCTACTTTGTGTTTCTTACGTTATGACGGATAAAATAAAGAACAATACTCAGGAACATCGTTCATCGGGAATTGTAGTTAAAGAAATTTTTCAATCCTTGATTTCAAAAATTTATTCTTTAAAACCTCAGAAAATGACTGAGGATGAAGCCTTAGCTTCAAAGATTAAAAAAGCAAAAATCCTATCATCAAGTCAAAACAAAGAGTTAGAAGTAATTTTAGGGATTTCCATTAAGGAATCTTTGTATTTCGAATTGGCTCTCATTCACCGTTCGGCACTACAAGTTCCTGAATATTCGAATCTACCTTCAAATGAACGATTAGAATTTCTTGGCGATGCTATTTTGGATATGATTGTAGCAGAATATTTATTTTCGCTCCATACCAATGTACCAGAAGGTGAATTGACTAAAATGCGATCACTCATAGTTAATGGGAAAACACTCGCACATTGTGCTTCCGTTTTACATTTAGAACGTTTTGTAATTCTGTCCTACAGTGCAAGGCAAACGCTTTCATCTGGAACAAGTTCTATTTTGGCCGATGCTATTGAAGCAATAATAGCAGCAATCTATTTAGATTCAGGATTAAAAACGGTAACAAAGTTTTTCTTAAAAACACTATTGCCTATAATCGTTTCATCTACATCATTAGAAGAAAAAAACTACAAATCGATACTCTTAGAAGCCGTTCAATCTAAGTTCAAAACCTCACCCAAATACAAAGTACTTCATTCAGAAGGACCTGCACATTCCACAGTCTTCACAATTGGTGTCTTCATAAACGAAGAATTGATAGCAGAAGGTACTGGAAAATCCAAAAAAGAAGCCGAACAAATTGCTGCAAACAAAGCTCTTGAAAAAAAATTCCCCCACACAGTTCAAGATATACCTGCTACTACCTTATAAAAAAAGTAACAACAGAAAATCAACAAACAACGATATTGAATAGGATAGGGATTTTACCTTATCAGAAAAGAAGCACAGTCCTCTTCCCAAAGGGGCGAGGGAGTTTTCTTTTGATGTAGAGACGCCTAACTTGGGTGTTGATGATATTCGTTTTTTTAAAAAGAAGATTGACTCCCTCGCCCTTGCAGGGAGAGGGTTGGGGAGAGGGGGCTAATTCTTTAAAAAAAATTAACAAAGTTTTGTTTATTTGATAATTTTTCGTTTGTTAAACTTTAGAAGAATGTAAGAATCGCACATTCATCAAATAATCATATATCAAATCGAATTATGTTAGATACAAAAGATTATTCTTCAGGTATATATTTTGTAACTAACTCAATAGGACTATAAACTTTCACTAAACAATTCATTATTCAAAAATAGGGAAAATATTATGAAAAATTTACTGATTTTACTGTTACTTATTATTACTGTTTAGTTTGCTTTTAGTTGTGATGATATTCCTACAGATAATCTCCATCAAGGTGTTATTGCATATGAAGATGATGTAAAAAAAATGTGGTGTTCGAAGAATGAATGATATTTTGGGGGGTGTTTATGTTGGAGCAATATCAAAAGATAAAAAAACAATATTTGCTTCTTTGGGTCATTCTCTAAATTCATTTATTCTTCATTTAGAAGGTAGTCAAAGTCGTATTGAACAAATAGCTTTTCCTCTAAATCAGAGCAACGAACTACAATATAGAAAAAGGATTCTTAATCCAATATCCAGCCCTTATGATCCCAATGTTTTTCTTACAAAGAAAAAATTGATGAAAATGGTATGGAGGAGATTGAAAAGGAACCACAATGGTGTTTTTATAATATACAGAATAAAATTCTAACAAACTTGAATCTAAGTAATAAGGAGATAAAAGGTGTAGTTTTTAGTTCTACAGCCAGAGTTATCGTACATTGGAGTTCAGAATCAACACCTGGAAATGACATCTTCTATTTAAGTAATTTTAAAAAATTACATCTTCAGAGTGAACAGTTATCAGAGATTGGCTTTCAAAAACCAATTCAAGATACTTCTTTAAGATTAGAGCTTCTAAGCCATGACGAAACTAAATATCTTTCTTCTATAAACTACAGAGAAATATATTTGAATTCTAATCGATTAACGATAGGAATAAATAATAGGGACTTTCGCTTTTCAAAGAAAATACATTGGTCTGATGATTCAAAGTATTTTTCAACGCAAGTTGCTATAGAGGATTATGAACCAGTTATTAGAGTTTTAAGTCCAGCTGTTTAGAGAATAAATGGAGATAACTCTATTACATTAGAAATGAGTTATAATATGTTGAAAAAACATTGTTCTAATCCAGGATTATTCCCATTAAGTCCAGTGTTTATAAGTGACACCTCATATTTATATTGTTTGTATCCTAATTTAGTGAACCACGGTGACTTATATGAATTTAATAAAAAGGGTGAGTAATTAAAAGGATTACAAATATGTATTATTAAATTTTAGCTTTTCAAACAATGTCACCACCACACACAAAAAAGCCCTCTTTTTGAGGGCTTTTTTTATTTTTTGAAGGTGTAGAGCGGTTCCGCTTTTTCGGTAATGACTTCACGTGAGATTGTACAAGTGAGGACGCCTTTTTTGTCTGGAACATCATACATTATCGGTAACATTGATTGTTCTAATACAGCTCGTAATGAACGAGCACCAGTGTTACGTTTTTTTGCTTTTTCTACTATTGCTTCTAATGCTTCAGGGGTAAATTGTAAGGTTACGCCTTCGTATTCGAATAGTTTTTGATATTGTTTCACAATAGCATTTTTCGGTTTTGTTAGAATTTCTAACATTGCTTCATCGGAAAGAGAATGCAAGGGAGAAATGACAGGAATCCTACCAACTAATTCAGGAATAAAACCATATTTCACTAGATCATCTGGTTCGGTTTCTTGTAAAAAATCAACAGAAGTTTTTAATGAATCCATTGTTTCAGCAGTGAAACCAATGGAAACTGTCCGTTTGCGTTTTTCAATAATTTTTTCAATTCCTTCGAATGCACCACCACAAATAAAGAGAATATTTTTAGTGTTCAATTGAATCAAAGGTTGGTCGGGGTGTTTCCTTCCACCTTTTGGTGGAATCCCTGCAACAGTTCCTTCAAGAATTTTTAACAATGCTTGTTGAACTCCTTCGCCTGACACATCGCGTGTAATAGAAGCAGATTCAGATTTACGAGTAATTTTGTCTATCTCATCAATATACACAATTCCCATAGAAGCTTTGTCGATATCAAATTCAGCATTTTGATACAAATTTAAGAGTACTGTTTCAACATCATCACCAACATACCCTGCTTCGGTTACTGTGGTAGCATCTGCAATTGCAAAAGGTACATTCAGTATACGAGCAAGTGTTTGAGCAATGAGTGTTTTACCAGTTCCCGTAGGACCTATCAACAATACATTACTTTTTTCAATTTCTACTTCATCGTCCTTTAGTTTAGAAACTAAGTTATGTTGAAGTCGTTTGTAGTGATTATACACTGCAACTGAAATGATTCGTTTTGCATTGTCTTGCCCGATAACATAAGCGTCAAGTTTTGCTTTTAACTCCGACGGAGAAGGTAGAGCACCTAAGGAAAAAGGATTCTTTTTCCCTGTAGAAGCGTTAGTTCCACTACCTGAACGTTGAGAAATTGCTTGCGTTTCAAGAATAGAACGAATTGCAGCATCTAAAACTGGTTGATCGATACCTTGTTTTTGTAGCATCAACGTTGCAGATTCAACACAATGATTACAGATATAACAGTCGTTACCGGCTATCATCATTTCTGTTTCTTCATCTTTGCGTCCACAAAAAGAACATTGCAAAGCATTTTTAGTTGTTTTCGGCATCCTTAGTCTTTCTTTTCCGTTGAATCTGTAGTATCGGTGTTTTTTTGTAATTTTTTTGATGTATCAAAAATTGTATCAATTAGTCCGTATTCTACTGCTTGTTTTGCTGACATATAATTGTCTCGATCTGCATCTTTATGAATAGTTTCAAGATCTTTCCCAGTATGGTGAGAAATAATTCCGTATAAAGTATCACGTGTACGGATCATCTCACGGGTGTATATTTCAATATCAGCAGATTGTCCTTGAGTTCCACCAAGAGGTTGGTGCATCATAATTTTTGAATTTGGAAGAGAAAAACGTTTTCCTTTAGCACCAGCACATAATAGAACTTGAGCCATAGAAGCAGCCATACCAACACAAATTGTCGAAACATCGGGAGCAATAAATTGCATTGTATCGTAAATAGCAAAACCAGCGGAAACAGATCCACCGGGTGAATTTATATACAAATGGATATCTTTTTTAGGGTCTTCAGATTGTAAGAACAACAATTGAGCAATTACTAAAGAAGCAACACCATCATCAACTGGAGTACCTAAAAAGATAATTCGTTCTTTTAACAAACGAGAATAAATGTCGTAGGAGCGTTCGCCTCTACTGGTTTGTTCCACTACCATTGGAACCAAATAAGAATTTTGCATTTTGTAACCTTTTATTTTATAAAAATCGTTAACATTGACGTTTACGTGTGTATCACAATTGTTTCAATAGTCCAATAAAAAAACAGTTTTCTTGTTAATACTCTTTTAACAAAACAAATAGAAAAGAAGAATAATGAGAAAAACCATAGAAACAAAGAACGCTCCAAAACCAATTGGACCGTATGTACAAGCAGTTCAAACTTCTGGAACAATGCTTTTTCTTTCTGGGTCAATTCCACTTTTGCCAAATGGTGATGTGGTTGAAGGTGGAATAAAAGAACAAACAAAGCAAGTTTTGAAAAATATAGATGCTATTCTAATTGAAGCTGGTGCAACATCGAAAAATGTCGTAAAAACTACAGTTTATTTACTAGATATGAATCATTTTGGCGACTTTAACAGCGTCTATGCAGAATACTTTACTGAAAATCCTCCAGCTCGGACTACAATTCAAGTTTCACGTTTACCAAAAGATGTGCTAATCGAAATAGAAACAATTGCAGTATTATAATGTATACGTACTTGTTACTCATTTTCTTGTTGTTTCCATTTTCTTTGTATTCACAAAGTAACAAAGATTCTACAACTATAGTAGATTCGGCAAGTGTGAATTCAAAGAAACCATTTGTAATGACTAAATCACCAACAGGAGCAATCGTACGATCGTTAGCATTTCCCGGGTGGGGTCAGTGGTATGTTGAACGATATTGGAAAGCACCTTTATTTATAGGTGCTACTGCATTTACAATTACAAATGTAGTAGTAAGCCATAACCGATACACAACAAAACAACAAGAATTTGATAATAGTACTAACACACTTCAAAAATCCGTATTGCTCCAACAAAAAGAGAATTACCGTAATCAACGCGATTTATTTACGTTCTTCACGGTACTTATTTATGGTATCGGTGCAATAGACGCATACACAGATGCACATTTATTCGATTTCACGGTCGAAAATTTATCGTACGGTAAAATTACACCCTACACTGGTACCAACGGTCAAGTTGGTTTAACAATGATATTAGAATTCTAAGAAAAATATTTGTAGAGACGCCCAAATTGGGTGTTTTTTTTGAATTGGGAAATCACCCCTCTCCCCAAAGAGGCGAGGGAGTTTTCTTTTGATGTAGAGACGCCCAATTTAGGTGTTAGATGATATTCGTTTTTTTAAAAAGAAGATTGACTCCCTCCCCCCTGCGGGGCGAGGGAGTTTTCATTTGATGTAAAGACGC
>Ga0105049_10006470_pt1 | contig 13635 bp, 13 predicted proteins | sample MAT06_FD_78087 | JGI IMG/M metagenome (GOLD analysis project Ga0105049, IMG submission 78087) | Freshwater microbial communities from Lake Fryxell liftoff mats and glacier meltwater in Antarctica - MAT-06 | ecosystem: Environmental > Aquatic > Freshwater > Ice > Liftoff microbial mat | place...
CTGCTCGCCTGCTTCGGCCACCTCGCGCTACCCGCCGGCGAGTGACGCGCCGCCGCACCCAAGCTGCTGCGGTTCCGGTTCCTGCACATCCCGGCCCGGTTGACCCGCGGCCAGCGCAAACGCTGGCTTCACCTGCGAGCCGACTGGCCCGCCACTCCCGCGCTGTTGCACTCCTGGACCGCGGTCAACGCCCTCACCGCGCCGACGTGACCCCCGCCCGACACCCCGACAACCAGGAAGGACACCAACCGGAGCGTGGAACCCGGCGAACCGACACGACCGTCGGCCAACCATCAACCCCACGAACAGAAACTCATGATCAAAATAGGGGTCGGCGATCAACGACCGGACACCGTCGCCCCCGTGAAAGATCCAGGTCAACGCCTGTTGAGCGACACGTGGAGGCGTCTCTCAGTGAGGGCAGGCAAGAGGCCGGGAAGTGGATCAGTGGCGGGGTTGGTGCGGGGCACGGTGCGTCCCGGCCGATACATGTATTCTTGGCGCCATGGCTTGGGATCTGACGGTAGTAATCCCTCTAATCATTTCGGTCCTCACGGCCGTCGGCTTTTCTTCACTGTTGTCCCAGTGGGCCAGTGGGGCAAAGGATCGCCAGATTGCTAGGGCTGCGGCACTTGACGCATTACGTAAAGTCGAAGAAGAACGTTGGTTTGGTAGCGGCTCTGATTCTACCACCTTTAAGGCTGCTATACGAGAACTGGAAACCTCAATGCTCTTAGCCTGCGTCCCTGCAGCGCCAGTAGCGCTATATGTCGCTCTCGCTTCAGCGGCGCACGGAGCGACGAGATCAGACTACGAAGAGGACCCCCAACCGGATGGTGGCACGCTGTCACGTTCTCTTTCGGACTACGTCAAGCGGACCGCCCGCATTATTCTTCGGTACATATGGTCGCCGCGCGGCCTCCATCGCATTCCGGATCGAATTAAGCTTCGGTATGTAAAGTACAAAGCTAAACGCATGGAGGGTGAGACCGGAAGGTTTATCGCCTATGAGTTGAGTAAAGTCGGCGCTTCTAGATGATTGTCATCCGTGACTGAGCATGCTCACCGACGCTGGCATAACCCGCCCCGAACCCGCGGCTGCCCGACCCACCGTGTCGGAGCGCGCCCTGTGGCAGGCCCCGGCTTGCGGTACCTGCGCCTACCAAGGCTCCGCACACCGAACCACACCGAACCGGGGGGTGACGGCGGACACGACCCGCGCAGGACGTCAGACCCGCCCTTCATGGCGCAGCCGCAGACTGCCCTGGAACACCGTTGGACTTGGGGGGCTGTGACCGCGCATCGCCGACGGCCGCAATGAACCATAAGGAGCCAGCCTTCGTGTCTACTGTGGACTGGATGGCGGCCATGATGTCAGCGAGACTCCATGAACTGGGTACATGTGGTGCAGTAGGAGTAACGCCCAGGTCGTGCTGACGTGCGGCGGGCGGCCAAGACCGCATTACGTCGCACGTCTGCAGGGCGGGGTTAGGGGTCCGATTCCCCTCGTCTCCTCCCCGCTTACCAGCTCAAACAGTGGCTCTCCGCCGACGCGCTGTGAACACCCCGGTCAGGTCGAAGACGAAACTGCCGCGGGTAGGTGGCAGCCGGTGGTGGTCTGCATGCTGGTGTTGATGTCGGTGCCGAAGGTGAAGTAGGCGCCGAGGGTGGTGTCGAAGGCGTTGAGGGTGTGTCGGCCGGGTTCGTCGATCTGGACGCCGCCGGAGGCGAAGCCGTACTCGACGGTAACGGCGGTGATGATGTCGCGCGCTCGGGCCCAGTCCTGATCGACGATGTTGCCGTTGAACCCCCAGGACGGGAGCGCGACGGTGCGTCCACCGAGTTCGGCGGGGAATGCGGTGCCGCACCCGGCCTGTCCGCCTTCGCGGGTCTGATACCACTCGAATGGTCCGATCTCGGTGTCGAGCCGGTCCTGGATGTCGCGATACATCTGTTCGTAGCGGGTGAGCATCTGTTCGGAGGTGGGACGGGCGGCGAGTTCCACGGCGGGGTCCATGGTGTCCTCCGGGCTGGAGCAGGCGGTGAGCAGCACAACGAGCGTCGCGAGCAGGACGAGGATTCGAATGATCATCACCATATCCAGTCGCCGATACCGCTGTTGTCGCCGCTGATTCGTCGTTCAGGTAGTCCGGCGACGGTGGCGGCGATGTTGTGTTGGCTGGTTGTTCCGGGTGCGAGGTAGTCGGAGTGGCCCACCGATTCGCGCAGGGGCCGGCCGTCGGGTCCGGTTTCCTCACGGGAGGAGAGGTTGGCGACGCCGTCGAGCTGGTTGGGGTCGCCGCCGAAGTGCGCGACGTCGGCGACGGGGTCGTGGCGGGCTTCCAACACTGCGGTGTGGCCGTCGGGGACGTGGAGGTCGGTGATGTCGTCGGTGCCGGCGCCGGGGGAGCCGAACAGGACGGCGTCGTCGACGGCGGTGTGTTGCAGGGCGTAGCCGGTGGTGGTGGACCCGTAGGAGTGCCCGAGGGCGGTGAGGTGCGGGTCGTCGTCACGGGCGGCGCCGACGCCGTCGAGGAACCCGGCCAGCTGCCGTCCGCCGTCCTGGGCGGGGGCGCTGCTGGCGACGGAGTCGTCGGGGTCGAGGGTGGTGGACCACTGGGGTGCGTCGTAGCCGAGCCACGCCACCCCGGCGACCGTCTCACCGCCCCGACCCGCGAGGGTGAGCTGCTGTTCGGAGGTGCGTTGCACGCCGGACAGGTCATCGGTGTAGCTACCCAGGCTGCCGGCGACGGTGGTGGTGAACCCGGGGGTGAACACCGCGACGTGGTCGGCGGTGTCGACGTCGCCGACCGCGATCGCGGCGCGGGGCTGGTCGTGCCCGGACACGTCGAGCAGCAGCAGGTGCCGGTCGGGCCCGGTGTTGACAGTGGTGGCGACCGCGCCGAGGACGTCGCGTCGGGCCTGGAGGCGTTCGATGTCCTGACGGAGCTGTAGTTGCCCGGCGGTTTCGCCCTGGCCTTCCATCCCGGCCGGGAGCGGCTCGTCGAGGGCGGTGTGCCAGCGGCTGGTGGTGTCGGCGAGCTCGCGGTCCAGACGGGCGGTTTCGATCAGGAGCCGGGCGCGGTTGGCCTCGTCACGCGCGGCGGCGGGGATCCCGTCGCGGTTGGCCACCCACTCGGGGTGCGCGCTGATCACCCGCTCCTGATCGCCGGGGGTGAGCCCGTCCCACCAGGCGTTGTTCTGCGCGGGTGTACCGGTAGGCGGGGCGGGCAGGGCGAGGACCGCGGAGCCGAGTCCGGTGGTCGCGGCGCCGAGCAGGCTGATGCCACCGCCGTCGTCGATCTGCTCGTCCACGGCCCGGGCGAGCAGGTCCGCGAGATCGGTGTCGATGTCGGTGGCGCGGCGCAGCACACCGCCCAGGAGAGTGAGGACCTCGGCCTGTTCGACGCCGCGTTGCTGGTTGTAGGCATCGATCTGGTCGACCGGGAGCACGGTCTGGCGGACGTCGGTGACGATGCCCGCGGGTCCGATGGGGAACCCGTGGGCAGCGGCGAGGTGGTCGGCCTGGTCGAGGTCGCGGCTCAGCGCGACGACAGCGTCCGCGGCGGCGGCGAGCGAGGGCCGCAGCGCGGCGATTCCCGCGGTGACCCGCCTGAGCCGCTCGGCGACGCGGTCGTGCTCGGCGCGGGCGGCGTCGGACGCAGTGCCGGACCAGTCGGGGGGTGGGGCGGCGGTACGCAGCTCGTCGTCGACACCCAGAAGCCGGTCGCGGGCCACGCCGAGCCCGGTGAACGCCGCTTCCACGCCGGCCGGGTCCCAGCGGCGGACGTCGGCGAGGGAGACCATCACCCACCTCTCGCGCTGGTCAATGCGGTGGTTGCAGCCCGGTTGGCGGCGGCGTACTCGGCGGCGGCAGCGGTGATCCGGTCGGCCTGGCCCACCATGGCGTCGGCGACCGCGCCCAGGACCGCGGCGAACCCCCGCCCGGCCCCGACCGCCTGTGCGGCCACCGCACCGCCGGGCAGCGCCCCGGCCAGGAACCCGACGGGCCCGGCGAGATCCACACCACGTACGACCGCGCCCACCGCCCGGCCCGCGTCCCCCGCGACGCCGAGGTGCTCGACCGTCACCGCGAACCCATCCACGGCGGCAACGCTACGACGAACACCATCGCCCGCGGGGCGAAACCACGAAGTCCGCCGCTCGACCGGCCCCGGGAAGTCGTTGCGACTTCGCTCACGACCAGCAACTCCCCAGGTCTGGCTGTTGCGGCCCGCGGCGGCGGGTGCCGGTGGCCGGTGCCGACGTTCGCGCTCACGGCCGCGCTACGGCCAGGCAACCGCTGATGGTCCGCCTTCGGCGGGGGCCTGACGGCCTTGGCTTACCACGGCCTCCCTCACCGTCAAGGGCGCTGCGCGTCGCTACGCGGCAGCCTGCGGCTGCCCTTGACCGCGAGCCTCCGAGGCCGCGGTGGGACGCCTTGTGGCGGCGGGGGTACAGCGCCCCACCACCCCTACGGGGACGGCCGACAGGCCCCGAGATCCCACCAGCTGCGGGAGGACACCGTGCGCACCCAGATCAGCACCCCCACCACCGACGGACCCGGCGGGCCCGACCAGCCGACCGTGTACACCGAGGGTCCGGTGGCGGTCGATGACCTGCGTGTCGGGGACGTCGTCGCGATCCCGGGCGCGGCGTGGACGTTGTCCTACGGTCCGATCGTCGCGATCAGGCCCTACCTCTCGGCGGTGGCCCCACGGCCGGGTTGGCGTTACGCGGTGTTCGCCAACGGCGTCGAGGTGACGATGACCCCGGGCAGCTCCTGGTTCCCGCGGTGACCCCGCCCCACCTCGATGCTGTGGACGGTGCGAGGGCGGCGTGGTTGCTCGGGTGGCCCGGTGTGGCGCTGGCGCCGGTGACGGTGTTCGGGTGCCGGGTGTGGCCGGTGGTCGTGCTGGATGAGGCCGCGCACCGGGCCCGGCAGGCGAGCGGGGACGGGCCGCAGCTCGACCCGGACACGCTCGCGGTGTGGGAGTGGCCGCAGTCCAGGGGGCACGCGCCGGTGTCGGTGGTGTCGCTGTCGGGTTCCTGGTTCCCGCAAGCAGTAGCACGGCGCGGGGATGGCGCAGCGCGTTGAGCACGGCCCGGAGCGTGCGCGGGTTCGGCCCAGCCGCGGTCCACGCCTGCGCCGAGGTGGTGAACGACGTGGTGCACCGGCTGGAGCACGCCGTGTACGGGATCGGGCTGGTCGCCACCTCAGCGGACGGGCCCGAGCCGGTACCCGCCGCGGCGGGACGCGGCCCCCTCGCGCGGCGGCGTAGCACCGACCGGTGGGTCGAGGAGCTGCTCTACCAGGCCGTGCTCATGGCTGACGACGGTGAGCACGACCGGTGATCGCTGGTGGACGGCACGAACAAGCAACGACCCAGATCGACAGGGCGAGGCAGCGCGAAACCGTCGGTGTGATCGCCTACGGTGCCTTCGAAGGAAACGGAGAGTGACAGCGATGAGCGGTCGGTCACGAATCGAGTGGACCGAGGTCACGTGGAACCCGACAACCGGGTGCGACCGGGTCTCGACCGGGTGCGATCACTGCTACGCCCTGACCCTGGCCAAGCGGCTCAAAGCGATGGGCTCGGCGAAGTACCAGCACGACGGGGACCCGCGGACCAGCGGGCCTGGGTTCGGCGTCACCACCCACGAGACCGCTCTGACGGCGCCGTTGCGGTGGCGGGAACCGCGGGTGGTGTTCGTCAACTCCATGTCCGACCTGTTCCACGCCCGCGTGCCCACCGCATTCGTCGCCAGGGTGTTCGCGGTGATGGCCGCGACCCCGCAGCACACCTACCAGGTGCTGACCAAACGGGCGACCAGGCTGCGCCGCCTCGCGCCGGACCTGCCGTGGCCGGGGAATGTGTGGATGGGCGTCTCGGTCGAGAACCTGGCCGTGGCCGGCCGCGTGGACGAGCTGCGTCAGGTGCCGGCCGCGGTGCGGTTCCTGTCGTGTGAGCCATTACTCGGGTCCTTGGCCGCGCTGGACCTCGACCGGGTCGGGTGGGTGATCGCGGGTGGGGAGTCCGGGCCGGGCGCTCGTCCGATGAATCCGGTGTGGCCCGCTGAGCTGCGTGACGCCTGCGCGGCAGCGGGGGTGCCGTACTTCTTCAAGCAATGGGGCGGCCCGTCACCCAAGGCTGGAGGTCGACACCTCGACGGCCGTACCTGGGACGACATGCCCGTGCGGGAGACGACGGCACCAGTCGTGTGATCGCTGTCCTCCGCGTTTCTCACCCCGGATGGGTGACAACGCAGCGCGAGATCACGCACACTGTCAGTGGCGTTGATCGCGCGATGGTGTGGCGGAGGGGGACTGGGTGGTACCCGAGGACACGATCTGGCCGTTGGAGCCGCACACCGAGGTCAAGCACGACATCTACGACGGGTACTTCGACGCCTGGTTCCCGATCATCTTGCGAACGTTCGGATCCAGCACCTACGCCGAAGGTTTTGCCGGGCCCGGCGTCTACACCGGTGGGCAGCCCGGGTCACCTGTCCGGGCACTGCACCGACTGCGCGAGATGCGAAAGTCCTTCCCGGAACTACGAAATCGTCCGGTGCGGTTCGTGCTCGTGGAGAAGCGACGCGACCGCGTCGAGCAGCTGCTCACCGAGTTCCGTCGCGAGCTCGACCATCCGATGCCCGACGGCGAGTACCGCGACCCGACTCTGCATGTGCTGGTGTGCCAAGGCACGTGTGAAGACACGCTGCCTGGCCTTCTCCGCCGGGTCGGCGCGGCTCAGGCACCGGTGCTCGGCATGCTCGACAGCTTCGGCGGCGGCAGCACCCAGGCCCTTATCGAACGGTTCGCCAGACAGAAGGCGGGGGAAGTGGTGATCACAGTCGAGCCCCAGCACTTCGTCCGCAACCTCGACCCCAACCGCGCTGACAAGGTCTTCGGCGGCCCCGAATGGCGCGACGTGAACGAACTCCCGGCCGATGCCAAGCGCCGCTACATCGCCGGCAAGCTCGCCGACGCCATCCAGGCGGCAGGCTTCCGTTACGTCGTGGCGTTCGGCCTGGAGTCGAGCAACGGTAACGAGTTGCTGCTCCAGTTCGCGTCGAACCACGAACGAGGCCTGGAGCGGTTCAAGGACAGCCTGTGGCGGGCCGACCCGATCGGAGGTGCCCGGTTCCGCGACCCGAGCGATCCCGACCAGATGCTGCTCGACCTCGTCGACGAACCCGCCGTTGCGCCGTTACGTCGTCTGCTTCTGGACTACCTCCGCGGCCGGCCCGGGGCCACGGCGACGGTTGCCGAGCTGCGCGCCTTCACCTTCGAACACACCCTGTACCGGAAGAAGGACACCGCTGGCGCGCTCGGCGAGCTACTCGCCCGTAACGAGGTCAGCACCGCAGGTGGCCACACACGCGCTCCGACCAGGCAGGCAACGGCGATCACCGCTTCAGGAACCGAGCAGCTCACCCTCCCGGCCTGACCGCTGCGGCACGTGAGACACCCGAAGATCAACCATGACCGGTCCTTCGTCATCCCACCACCGCCCGACCGCCCCGTCCGCGCGGACCTACCTCGATGTGTCCTACGCCTGGAAGGACCAGGCCAAAGCCCTCGGCGCCCGCTGGGACCCGACCGGCGCGCCGCTGGTACGACCCCCGCCCACCCACAAGCGGGCTCGACCCCTGGACGGGGCTGCCCGACGTGCCGGATCTGCTCCCGGGGGAGGACCGGACGTTCGGGTCCGGGCTGTTCGTGGACATGATCCCGCGCTCGTGCTGGTTCACCAACGTCCGCACCTGCGTCACTCCCAAGGATTGGGAACGGCTCGCGCGGATGGTCTACGGCCGCGCCGACAACCGGTGCGAGGCGTGCGGTGCCGGACTCGACCGGCGGGGAGCGCGGCGAGCATCGCGGCACCGATGTCGCCGATCCCGGTCTCCACCGCATGCCACTGACCGTCGGTGAACCTGCGCGCGAGCCCGGCCGCGGTCGTCGAGCACAAACCCGCCACCGGGGGGAGCACCTGCCCGGCGGCGTCGGCGCGTTGGCGGTCCAGCCCGACGAGGAAGTCCTCCCCGGCCAGCTGCGCCGAGGCCATCCCGACCAACACCTGCCCGCCGGAGAAGCCACGGTCCCGAGTCTTGATCGGCCCGATCGCCCGATCCAACAGCGTGATCATGTTCAGGCGGTCGACCAGTTCGGTCACCACCACCATCCCGGAGAACCGGGTCAACGACGGGTCCGGCACGCCGACCCGCACACGCCGCCGCAACCGGCGCATCTCACGTACCATCCCCACCTGATGGGTGTCCTCTCAACCTCGATGATAGTGGCTTCGCAACTGCCATCATCGCAGGTCAAGCGGGCACCTATCGCCATCTCACGGCCCGTGTCGCGGCCCTACTCGCCGATCCGGGTCTGACGGCTGCCTGGCGACTGGCGTCGTTCTTGGCCATTCCCCGGTAGGTAAACGTTGGACCGACCACCGCTGGGGTTCGGCCCAGACCTTGCCGGCTACCTCGTCCTGGCCGCCTTGCTCGTCGTGGTGGTGTCCAGGGTGGCGCAGCCATCGCGAAGCGACCCCGCTGGCGCCCTGCACTCCGCCTGCGCGGCGTGGAGGATCGACCAGAGACGAGGCAAGCCGAACTATTTCTTGGCCTCTATCAAGTACCCGGAGGATCATAGGTGGTGACTTCGAGAGATAGCCGTCGATCTGATATTTCTGTAACTTCAAGTACGGAGTATCGGTCTTCAGATGTCTTGACGCAGAAGTGGCCACCAATCGTGAAACTCGATGCATCGAACGCTTCAACGTTGTATCCGGTCATGTTCCGGCAAACCTCGTAGTCTGCCACTGTTGTGCCAGTAGCAAGGGCCGGATAGCTAAAGCGCAGACTCGGTTTCGAGTTTGAAGGGCCGTAGTCGACGTCACTTCGGGAAGTTTGCCACTGTGGATCCGATGCCGGCGAATCCAAGTCCGCCACGTTCCCACGATAGGCCAGCGACAAGGGGCCGCTATGGCGTACAGTGATTGTATCGGTCGGAAGTGGCAATGAAGTCGAACCCTCTGGAAGGTCGAGTTGCTCTCGCAGGCTCGTATTCTCGGACTGAAGTACTGCGTTCTCATCTTTAGCTTTACTGAACTGTTGCTGTAGCGATGTCAAATCTTCGTTCGTAGACTCTGCGCCTGCTGCGCTTGGTCTCTGGCGCTAGAGATTTGTGCCGATTGCACAGCTAAGCCCGCAGCGACAACGGTCAAGATGCTGGCCAGTACACTAAGAGTCTTTTCGGCTATCGTCCATCGGCGATTGGTATCGGCCGGTGATGGTTGGGGCAGCGGGTTTGGGGCGGGTTGAGTCACATTCGTCCTGTTTGTCAAGGTCGGCTGAGCATCTTATAAGGATGTCGTTCGTAACGGTGGATTGTTACAGACGCGAACGGTAACGCCAGAACGCTTCGCGTCCATTAATCGCGAAGCGCTCGTTCTCGCTCATCAGCTACTCGTGCTCACCGACCATGGCCTTCATGACCTTCTCACCAAGTAGAGCCGGTACTGAGTTGCCGAGCTGAGCCTGTATCGAGGACCGTGACCCGACCAGCTCGAAGTCGGCCGGAAAGGTGAACAGCCTCTTGAGTTCGGGAACCCGTAGGCGGCGGTTCTCCCAGTGGAACGGCCCGACGTACGGCCCCGGCTGAGCCTGGATAGTCGGCGATGGCTTGTGTGGCGACAGTTTGAGGAGGAATGACCAGTAACGGCTACGCCATCTGAACAGCGGGTCGGGGTGGCCGCGCTCGGCGGTGTAATGCAGGTAGTTCTCTCCCGGTGGGATGTCGGGCAGCAGGTGTCCGTACTTGCCGCCGACCGTCTCACTCGGCTCGGGTTCGGTGACGAGGCCGGCGAGCGCTTCCCCAGTGGTGATGTGGGGCCGGTCGGCGTGGCCGCTGTGGCGCCGTTCCCAGCTCCCGCCGTGGCTGGGTTCGGGCAGCAAGGGGAGTGGTTCGTCTTTCGGGGCGCCGACGATGAACAGGCGTGGCCGGGCTTGGGGGACGCCATAGTTCGCGGCGTTGAGGACGTCGAGGCTGAAGTGGTAGCCGGCCGCGTCGATCTCTCGTTTGAGGCGCTCGAACGAGGGCCGGCTGGCGCTGTTGTTGTAGGTCAGCGCGTACACGTTCTCCAGCACGAAGTACCGCGGCCGGGTCTCTTCGAGGACCCGGGTGTAGGCCTGGAGCAGGGAGGCGTCGGGGTCCAGGCCCGCGCGCTTCCACTCCAGCCAGAACCCGGACTTGGAGAACGGGGTGCACGGTGGTCCGCCGACGAGCAGCTCGGGCCGCCCGGCCTGGCCCAGGCCGGCGGCGTCGAGGATCTCGGCTGACGGGACGTCGAGGATGGAGCGGCGGATCACCGGCGACCGCAGGTGCGGAAAGTTCTTCTCCATCGTGTCCGCGGCGTCGTTGTTGTGCTCAACAGCCGCGCGGACGGTGAAGCCGGCAGCTTCCGCGCCGAGGTCGAGCCCGCCGGCCCCGGAGAACAGGGAGATGGCCACGCCGCGCTCAGGTGTCACGCCTCCAGACGATGCCATGCTCCCCTGACGATCCCCGGTTGACACGCTGTCAGGCCAGGTCACAGGCTTCCGATCGGAGTTGCCGATGCTCATAGCGCCTCCCGCAGGGTTTGCGCCCAGTCGGTGGTGACGTGGTGCAGCGGTGCCAGTCTGTCGGGGTGCTTGGGGTGGCGCTCCATCCGGTCGGTGAGGCGGTAGGCGAAGCGCCACTCGCGGGTCGGTCCGTAGAGGCAGGCGGCGAGCACGTCGAACTGGTCCGGGCGGTAGAAGCGCCCGGCCGGGTCGCCCTGGGTGGCGCGGGTCTTCTGGACTTCGACCTTCATGTCGCTGTTGGCGTAGAACTCCGGTGAGCAGTTCTTGCACTCGACCCGCACGAGCCGGCCGTCGTCCATGGTGACGTCGAAGTCGTGCTGCCCGTCCTTGTCCAACGACGACACGATCGCCACCCCCGGTTCGCCGGCGAGGATGCGAGCGAGGTGATGCTCGGCGACACCTCCTCGGACGGCGACGGTGAGCCGGTTGCGCTGGCTGATCATCTCCAGGATCTCGGTGCTCGTCATGGCGAACTGCGTTTCCAGGTCGTGCAGCGAGGCGACGACCCGGGTCTGAGCGGTGCCGCGGACGGCGGCGTTGATCGCCGTGGTGAACCGCAGAGCAGGGTCGAGGTCGAGGTCACTTGCTGTCCGCTCCAGCCGGACATAGTCGAGCAGCCGGTGCGGCTGGAACAGGACCACCGTCTCCAGCCCGTCCCGAGCGCGCGGGGCACCGCGGCGGGTGCCGCCGATGTTGTCGCGCTCGAATACGTGCCAGCCGTCCGCGCTGGTGAGCGCCGCGTCGACATGGTTCTGCTTGAACTCGACCGAGATCCCCATCGGGAACGGGTCGTACAGGTTTGGGTCGAGGCCGACGAACAGGTCCTCGTCGAGGTGCACCCCAAGGACGAGCGTGGTGTCGACGTTCGCGACGTCCCGGCCGACGGGGTGCTCGTTCTCCACCCAGGACCTCTCCCCGCCGTAGCGGATCATCACGCGGTGCTCGTCAGCCGGCCGGTTCTTGATCAGCAGATGGTTCGCCGTGAACGGGTAGACCAGCACCCCAACGCGCTCGCCGCTCGGGGTCTCGATCCCAAGGTACACAGGAGCGCGGTCCGCTCCACTCGCGAACAGCAGACGGCCACCAGAACCTTCGACCGCAGCAAGGAGCCGCTCGTGAAGGCCGGCACGTCGACCGGACAGCCGGTACACCCGCGCATACGACCGACCAGCTACGTCTTCAGCCACCTGTGGAATCTTGCTATCCGTCAGCCTCTGGAGGTTGGCCGGCATCCCTCAGAGGACGCTCGTCAGCAGTTGGACGATGTAGGTGGCGGCAACGCTGCCACCGGTGGCGACGGTGACCGCGGCTAGCACCTGGAGGACCACGGACGCCGACCGGCGGAGTTTCCCGTCGTCGGGATCAGGCTGGTCAAGCTCTGCGATGATCTCCTGAGCGGCCTCGCGGCACTTCGCCGCATCCTGCGGCGGAAAATCGAAGTTGTCGACCTCTGCGAGCAAGGTCGAAGCAGCTCGACCGTACTTCGCGCGATCTACTGGCCTCGTTCCGGCTTGCATTGCGTGCATCACCTGCGTGACGTTGCTACTGCCCATCACTGCCTGCGTCGGTCCAGTGGTATTAACGGTCATCGAAGCTCCGCCCGAGGCGGACTCGCGCCATGCACGTACGTCGCCGTCGTGGTCGAGGAGACAGAGCCGGCCGTCACGGGTGAGGTTCACCCGGTTGAGGCGTCCAGCCAAGCGTCCCTCGTCACTGATGAGTCTTCGGGTATGCAGTGCGGCGAGCGCCGCTCGAAGCTCGCCATCGTCCACGGGCTCACCGTCAATGACGACCGTCGGATCGTTCCGGAAGTTGCCGGGTGGCGGGGAGAGTTCTCGTTGCCGACTGAGCCACCGGAGGAACAATGTCTCGATCTTCGCCGGGCGCTGCCGCTCGTCGACCACCGCTTCGCCGGTCGCTCTCCGCCAGGCGAGAAAATCGCCATCGTGCTCGTCGATGACTAGCGTGCCGACGGTGGTGAGGCTAGCTCGAATAGGCAGTTCGGAACCGTTCCATGCTTTGGTCCCCTTGATCAAGTTGCGGGCAACTAGCACACGTACAGATCGTTCCAGCTCAGGCTCGTCGACCTGCACGCCGTCGACTGAGGATGCAGGGTCCGAGAGGAACTGCTGCGGATTTGGCTGCTCGGAGTTGTGGTTGTCGAGCCAGAGGAGAAACGCTCGGCGCACAGCATCCTGACGTGCCGTCATGGCGATGACCTCCTGCTGCATCGGTTGGGTCCGGTTGGGCGAGCGGCCGCTTCGGACGTTACGCGCCCAGCACGTCGACCCGGGTTGCGAGGATGGACTTGGACGGTTAACGAGTCGAATAGGCGATCGGATGCGGTGAACGGGCGCCAGGCTGTCGGTACCGGATGGGATCCTGAGCTGAAATTCGGCGTCGACGATCGGGGATGACCGATGGTCGAGTCCACACCCCGCCGCCCGACGATGGGGCAGCAGGCGGGCCGAGCGTTCCTGCGGGCAGCGGCAAGGTGGTCAGACTGGTCGTGCTCGACGCGGGCGGCGTCGTACGCAATGCCGGACCATCCAGGGGGTGGGGCTGCCGGCGAGGTAGCCTGCTGCCTCGAGTAGGTGCAGGAGGTGACGGCAGCGGTCGCCGCCGCCGACTTCGCTGAGGACCAGGATGTCGGCGCAGTCGTTGCTCGCCAGCCATGCCACCTGCCGTTCCAGACGGTCACGTGCGGCGTGCTGCACAGGTCTCCGGGATGGGGCCGTGCCATCCCGACGACCTCCCGGAGGGCTACCACGCGGCCACTCGTGGGCAGAGCCCCGGGAGGTCGAGTGCGGTGTGCGTCGAGGGCTGCCCACGAGCGTCCACGTGGTCGGGCTGCGCCAGGTCGACGGGATGGCACTTGGAACGCAGCCGGCGTACGTCAAGCAGCAGGCCACGACGGGCCATTCACGGGCCATTCCGGCCGGTCGACAGCGGTCAATGACGGCCCAGTCTGACCGGGCCCGCGCGCAGGTCAGACCCTCTGGCCCA
>Ga0105049_10006471_pt1 | contig 13634 bp, 12 predicted proteins | sample MAT06_FD_78087 | JGI IMG/M metagenome (GOLD analysis project Ga0105049, IMG submission 78087) | Freshwater microbial communities from Lake Fryxell liftoff mats and glacier meltwater in Antarctica - MAT-06 | ecosystem: Environmental > Aquatic > Freshwater > Ice > Liftoff microbial mat | place...
GTCAATCTTTGATGCGGTGGCTACGCATTATTCCAAGCAGCGCTGGCTGCCGGAAATTCGCTTTATCAACGACTATTTTCGCGAGCCAGGTTTGGTTGATGCATTGGCTGAGCAAGTGCGCGCGCACCGCGCGATTCACGGCAGCGCCGACCAGCTGATCTTTAGCTTCCACGGCATTCCGAAGCGCTATTTGCTGAACGGCGATCCTTACCATTGCCAGTGTCACGCCACCGCGCGCTTGGTAGCCGAACGATTAGGGCTACGCCACGGCACTTGGCGGGTATGTTTTCAGTCGCGATTTGGCCGCGAGGAGTGGCTTAAACCCTATCTGGCCGAGACCTTGAGCGAACTGCCGCGTATGCAAGTGCGCTCGGTGCAGGTGCTATGCCCCGGTTTTGCGGCGGACTGTTTGGAGACCATTGAGGAGATTGCAATCGAGAACGCGCACCGTTTCAAAGCCGCTGGCGGCGAGCGCTTTGAGTACATTCCGGCGCTCAACGACAACCCGCTGCACGTGGCCGCTTTGGCGAGCTTGATCGTGCGTCATCTTCAGGGCTGGTCGGCACTCGAGGGCGAGGTCGACAAGGACGCAGAACTCGCCAGGCTCGAGGCTACCTCGCGCCGTGCGGAGGCGATGGTGCGTGCTCAAGCTTGAGGCAATCACCAAGCGCTATCGCGGGGTAGCGGTGCTCGATGGCTTGCAGCTGCTGCTGGAGCCTGGAAGCTGTAGTGCGCTGCTAGGCCGATCCGGCTCCGGAAAATCAACCCTTCTGAAGATTATGAGTGGGCTTGAGCGGCCGGATTCCGGCACGATCTGGCACAACGGCGTGGAGTTATCAGCGCTGTCGGAGGCCGCGCGCACCGCACATCGGCGCCGCCATATCGGGCAGGTCTTCCAGTTTTTCGAGCTATTTGATGAATTAAACGTCTGGGAGAACCTGATCCTGCCGCTGAAGCTCAACGACATGCCCGTGGTGCCGCACGAGCTCGACGCGCTGCTTGAGCGTGTAGGTTTGCTTGAGTTTAAAGCGCGCTTTCCGGATTCGCTGTCCGGTGGCGAGCAGCAGCGCCTGGCCGTGTTGCGCGCGCTGGTGCATCGCCCGGCGCTGCTGCTGGCTGATGAACCAACCGGCAATCTCGACGAGGACACCGCGCGCGTCACGCTTGAGCTGCTGTTTGCGCTCGCGCGCGAGGCGGGCACCACGCTGCTGGTGGTCACCCACGCCGTTGAGGTGTGCCAATACACCGACCAAGCCTTCACTCTGAGCCAAGGTCGGCTAAAGGCAGTGGCGTGCTAGCCACCCTGACCTGGCGCTTTTTTCGGCGCCATCCGGGGCAGCTGCTGGCGCTATTGCTGTGTTTAAGCACCGGCGTGGGTGCGTTTGTGGCGATTGCGTTGGTCAATCAAAGCGCGTTGAGCTCCTTCGAACGCGCAGCTGACGCGATTAACGGCGCGGCTACGCATCGGCTTGAGGCGCAGGGCCGTGTGCTCAATTACAGCGATTTTGTCGCGTTGAAGCGCAGCGCTGGTGCGCAGCGCGCCGCACCGGTGCTTGAATCGGTGGCGCGCGTTGGCGACAAGCGCGCTTTTAAGGTGCTGAGTGTGGATGCCTTTAGCGAGCGCGCATTAGGCCGATCTGAGCTGATTGCATCGGTCACGTCGTTAACTTCTTTGCTCGACGAGGGCGCGCTGCAATTGTTGGTTAGTCGCGATCTCGCTTTGACGTTGCCAAAGGGCCGGTTCGCGCTCAGCTTAGACGGGTTATTGATCGACGCGATCGTCGCGGGCACGCTGCCGTCGCCCGACTTAAGCGGCCTGGCGCTCGCAGATTTGGGAGGCACATTTGCTGCGTTGAAGTCCGAACGGCTCACGCGCATTGATCTCGCGCTAACCCAAGCGCAGTTGCAAAACATCAGGTTGCCGAGCGGCTTGAGCGTGGTCGCAGCATCGCGCCAGGATTTGGTTTTGCGCGAGCTGACCCGCGCGCTGCGTACCAATTTGCTGGCGCTGAGTTTGCTGGCGCTGCTGGTATCGGTGTTTCTGATTTCATTGAGCTTTCGCTACGCGTGGCTGCTGCGCGCGCGCGATTTCGCGCGCTTGCGCAGCCTGGGCTTAAGCGCTAAGGCCTTGCGCGGCTATTTGTTGGGCGAGGCGCTGTTGCTTGGCCTGCTCGGTGGCGCGTGCGGTATCGGCTTTGGTGTACTGCTAGGCCAATTATTGAGCGCACCGCTCGGCGACGCGTTTGCGGATCTATATGGCACGCAAACCCGCATCCAGTTCGCGCCGAGCGCGGTCGCGCTGGCTTTGAGTTTGCTGCTGGCGATGTTGGCGGCCGTGGTCGGCGCGATCGGGCCGCTGATCAGCGCGGAGCGCAGTTCCTTAGGCGATCAGCTCAAGCGCAGCGCGCAGGAATCAAAGGCCCAAATTGCCTGGGGAATGATTGCCGCGCTCGTGCTGTTTTTGAGCGCCGCGTGGCTGCTGGGCCAAACGTCGCTGGAGCTGGCATTTGCGGGGTTACTCGCGGCCGCGCTGGGTTTGGCACTGCTGGTGCCGCTTGCGCTGCGCCTTATGCTGAACTTGCTTGGGCGCTGGACGTTCGTGCAGCGCACGCTGCTGGGCGGGCTGTCGATTGGATTGGCGCAGCGCTCGCTATCGCGCCTAGGTGCTGCGTTGGCAGCCTTAACCGTGGCGCTGGCAACGCCGGTCGGGCTTGATCTGATGGTTTCGAGCTTTCGCGGCGCGCTGATTGCTTGGCTCGATGCCTCGGTGATCGGTGATCAGTTTGTCTTAAGCGATCAGGGTATCCGTCCGCAGCAAGTGCGCCAAGTGCAAGCGCTAGACGGCGTGTTACGCGTCCACACCACGCGCCATCGGCTGCTCGATCGCACCACGCGTCCTTACGAATTGATGGCCATCGATGCCAGCGCTGAGCGCATGAAAACGTTTCAATTACTCAGCGGTCGGGTTGATTTCGAGCGCTTCGCACGCGGCGACAGCGTGTTGATCAGCGAGGCGTTTGCCGCCAAACGCAGGGTAAATGTTGGCGATTCGTGGCGGCTTGGCGCAAGCACTTTGCGCATTGATGCGGTGTTTCGCGACTACCGCTCTGAGCACGGCGTGGTCGCGATTGCCAGCGCGCGCTACCGCGAGCTCTACAACGATCCGTTGATCTCGAGTTTGAACTTGATCACCCGCCCAAACGCCGGGCTCAGCGTAGCCAACTATGTGGCGACCCAACCGAGCCTGCGCTTGATTTCGCGTGCTGAACTAAAAGCCACTTCGTTGAAGATCTTTGACCGCACCTTCGCGCTCACTGACCAGTTGAAATACCTCACCGCCGCGCTCGCTGCGTTCGGAGTGTTCGCAGCGCTTTTGGCGCTCGCACTCGAACGCGAAGGCTTGCATGCGCGCTTGCATGCGCTTGGTTTTCAACGCGGCCAAATCCACGCGTTGAACTGGCTCGGTGCGCTGGGCTTAGCGCTGTTGAGTGGCGTGCTGGCCGCGCCGCTCGGCATTATTTTGGCCAAGCTGCTGACGGAGGTAATCAATCAGCGCGCGTTTGGCTGGTCGTATGCGCTGCGCTTGAGTGCAATGCCGATGATCAACGCGATGTTCTTGGCGCTCGCTGCCACCGCGCTGGCGCTGCTCGCTGCGCAGTGGCTGTCACCGAATCGAGGCGCCAGCCTGCGCGCGGTGCGCGAATGAGCCGTGCGTTGCTGATCATTGTGTTTGCGCTGCTTTTGGGTTGCAAAGAATCCGCTCCCGCGCCGCCGGATCTCGCGGGTTTGCTGCGCGGTGGGCCAGCGCTGGGCTTTGCGCCCATCCGTGCGCCAGTTGCGCTTGAGTTTCCGCGCGATCACGGCGCGCATTTCGCACAGCGTCTGGAATGGTGGTACTTCACCGGCAACTTGCGCGCTGCAAACGGGCTTGAGTTTGGCTACCAGCTAACCGTGTTTCGCTTAGGCCTCAAACCGCGCGCGCCGAGCGCACATGCGCTGGCTGGAGAGCAACTGCTGATGGGCCATTTTGCGCTGAGCGATCTAAGCCAGCAGCGCTATCACTCGTTTGAGCGTTTCACGAGGCTTGACCAGCGCTTGGGCGTGGTGCGCAATCCGCCGCTGGAGCTGCGTATCGACGACTGGTCGATTGTTGAGATTGCTGGCCCGAGCCTTGGCTTTACCTTGCAGGCCAATCAAGACGATATTGCGATCGATTTAACCCTGCTCGCGCAAAGCGCTGTGGTTCAGCAGGGCGTCGCTGGATTCAGCCAAAAAAGTGCCGATCCCAACAACGCGTCGGCCTATTACAGCGTGCCCAGAATGACTACGCGCGGCACGCTGAAAGTGGGCACTCAATCCGTCGAAGTAGCGGGCTTAAGCTGGTTTGACCGCGAGTGGAGCTCGAGCGCGCTTGCCGACAAACAGGTCGGCTGGCGCTGGTACGCGCTGCACTTAGACAACGGGGCCAACTTAATGCTTTACGCGCTGGAACGCGCCGATGGAGAAGTGGATTCTTACTCGCGATTGAGCTATGTCGACGCGAGCGGCGTGCGCACCGACTTGGGCCCTGAAGATTTTGAGATCCTCAGCACGCGCCGCTGGCAGGCGCCAACCGGGATCGCCTACGCAGTCGACTCGCGCGTGCGCGTGCCGAAGCTGCGCGTCGATATCGAGGTAAAAGCGGCCCTCGACGCGCAGCATTTCCAAGGGTTGTTTAGCTATTGGGAAGGCGCGGTGCGCGTCAGCGGCTCACACAGCGGCAAGGGCTATCTTGAAATGACGGGAGCGCTTGCGAAATGAAAGAAATCACTTTGAACACAAGCACTCCCTTGAGCGGGCTGCATTTTTTCCCCGAGCGTCAGGGCGCACCGATCGTCGCGCTGCACGGTTGGCTGGACAACGCGATGAGTTTTGCGGCACTCGCTGAACACGTGGATGTGCCGCTGATTGCGCTGGAATTGCCGGGCCACGGCCACTGCGCTTGGCTGCCGGATGGCAGTTGGTATCACCTGCTGGATAACCTGGGTGTCGTGCTCGAAGCGCTGGATCAGCTCGGCATTGAGCGCGCGAACCTGCTCGGACATTCGATGGGTGGCGCGATTGCGTCGTTGCTGGCCGGCGCTCAGCCCAAGCGCATCGCTAAGCTCATATTGATTGAAGCGCTTGGGCCGCTGAGCTATCGAGCGGATCAAGCCGCCGAGCATTTGCAGCGCGCGCTCAACGAACGCCACGCCTTCGCTGCCAAAGAGCGCCGCGTTTACAGCCGTCTCGATTCAGCCATCCAGGCGCGCATGCAGGCCAACGGATTGAGTGAACCGGCTGCCCGCCAATTGGTGCTGCGCGCGCTTGAAGAGGTAGATGGCGGGTGGCGCTGGCGCTCAGATCCCCGCCTAACAGTGGCATCAGTTTATCGATTGACTGAGCCGCAGGTGCTCGACATCCTGGGTGCGATCGAGGCCCCGACGCTGTTCATCCACGGCGTCCCTGAAACCGATGTCTTCAAACTCGGCGATTTAAGCCAGCGTCGCCACGCGCTCAAAAATCTTAAGAGCGCCGCGCTCCCCGGCCACCACCACCTGCACATGGAGTCCCCCGCAGCGGTTGCCGCTGAGATCAATGGGTTTTTGCGCGAGGTTTTTTAAGGTTTAAAAGAGAGCTTCATTTTGCCTTCTTCTCCCCAATCACGCCGCAATACAGGCGCGCAGCGCCGCCACCGAGTGGGGCGGGATGGTCGGCGTGGTTGTCGCCGCCGACGTGGATCATTAAGGAGCGGCCTTTGAGCTCGCTTAATTTCTTGAGCCTCGGAGCCAGAACGGGGTAGTTGGCCTGGCCGTCGTCGGTCACGTACAGAGCGGGTAGATCGCCTAAATGCCCCGCACCCCACGGCAGGCCGTGGTGTCCGCTGGCAGATGGATCGTAATGATCGCCAGCAGCAAGCGCTGGAACCATCACGCTGTCTTTTTTGAGCGGTTCGCAGCTCGGCAGTTCATGCACGTGAAAGCCGTGTAAGCCTGCTTTGACGCCGCGCAGAGCCGGGGTGAACACCAAGCCGTAGCGCGACTCGGAGATCGTGATGACACCGACCGAGGTGCCCACGCCGGTGGCGTCGACATTGCGCATATCGACCCGCAAATCCGCTTGCGCGAGACCGCTAATTACCATCGAGCTTAAAACCAATCCTATTTTCAATCGAAATGTCATTTCACCACCTCAGGCTTGTGGGGGCCGTTGTAGCAAGTGTCGGTGCATCTCAATGGTGAGTGCCTCGATGCGCTCGGTCAAACGCTGGCTCAACTCAGTCAATTGGGTGTTTTGTCTGAGCAGTTCAAGCAGCGTAACAGTGCTTGCAGCAGCGCTTGAAGCGAGGGCTTCGCGGTGTTCGGCGTCTGCGTCGGCGTGAACCTTATCGCGCTCGGCCTGGCGCGTTTGCGCAAGCAAAATCAACGGCGCGGCGTAGGCCGCCTGCAGGCTGAAAGCGAGGTTCAACAGGATAAACGGGTAGACGTCGAACTGGGTCAGGCCGAAAGCATTCACCACAATCCACAGCAGCACGATGCCGGTTTGCGCCATTAAAAAAACCGGCGTGCCGAAAAATCGCGCAAAGGCTTCAGCTTTTAGCGCAAACCAATTGTTGCCAAACGGCGCGGCCAAATGCAGATGCGGCCGATGGAAGCGCAGGTGGTCAGCGACAGTCGGCGGCTTGGGTATCTCAGATAACGGCTGTTGTGCGGGCACGATTCAATACCTGTCTGGCGAGCAGTGCACCCAGTTAGCACGCAAGCAGCGCGCGCGTCCAATTCTCCAGCGCGCGCTCGCGGGCAAAGACAGCCAGATGGGCTTCGCGGGCGCGCAAACCAAACGCGTGCAAACGCGCGCGATCTTGCTTTAGCTCGAGCAATAAGCCGTCGATTGCGCCGCTCGCGGTGCTCAAGCCGGCCGAATGCGCGGCCAAGGTGCGCGCGATATCGCCTGCTGGATCGCCTAAAAACAAAGTAGCGCGACCCGCCGCCAAAATGCCGTAAAGCTTGCTCGGCACGATTAAGCCCTCCATCGCTGGATTGAGCGAGATCAAATGCAAATCGATCGCGCCGAGTGACTCGTTAAGCCGCTCAAGCGCTTGGTAAGGCAAAAAATGCAGGTTCGGCAAACGCTCTGCGGCTGCGGCTGCTTGGAGTTCGAGCTTGCCCGCGCCGCCGCCAATGATCAGAAATTGAATTTGCGCATCGTGTTGCAGCGCGCGAGCGGCAGCTAAGATCACGCTGAAATCGTGGGCGCGGCCTAGGTTGCCGGAATACCCGACAACAAATTGTTCGTCGAAACCCAGTGATAGGCGCAGCGGGTTGGGAGTGGCCGGCGCTTGCTCGGTTGGGTGGATGGCCCAGTTGGGCAGCACGCAAATGTGCTCGCTGTGTGCGCTGATTTCCTCACGCATGCGCTCGCCAAGCACGCCGTTTAAGCGCGCGGCACGCAGGGTTCGATTGCGCAAGCTTCGCAGCGCGCCAAACACGCTCGCAGGCAGGCGCACGCCCAGGCGTTCGGCCACTTCGGGATAGAGGTCTTGCAGCCAATTGACCAAGCCTGCGCGCTTTAGCGCAATCGCAGGCGCCAGCGCTACGGCCAGCAGCGGCGGGTCAGTTTTGACGACGACCAGCTCGCCTCGGCGCACGTGCCACAGCACCGCTATAAACGCCGAAAGATAAAAGCTCAAATAGTCGAACACGCGCAAACGCAAGCTGTGGCGGCCAAAACCGGTGGTTTTGACGCGCCGCACCTGCACGCCGTTGCGCGTTTCAAGCGGCGGCCAATCGGTCATGCCGCGCGCGTAGTCAAGCCGCGAGGTGATGACCTGCACCTGGTGCCCGCTTGACGCTAGGTGCTCGGCGAGATCGGTCAAAAGCTGCGCGGTGGCCGATTGATCGGGCGCGTAAAAACGATTGATCAGCGTGATGCGCATCAGTCGAACGCGTAGCTCACGCGGTCTAGACCTGCAAGATCTTTAAGCGTCAATGCCTCAGCGAAGCCCGCGTGGGTTAGCGCTGCGCGCACTGCGGCTGCCTGTTCGGCGCCGTGCTCGAACGCAAGCAGTGCGCCGGGGGCGAGATGTGCGCGCACATTATTTAGGATCGCGTGGTAACACTCCAGGCCGCTTGGGCCTGCAACAAGCGCACCGCGCGGCTCGAAGCGCAGATCGCCCTCGCTGAGGTGGGGATCAAGCTCACCAAGGTACGGCGGGTTGGACACAATCACATCGAACTGCTCACCATCAAATGGCTCAAGCCAGCGGCCTTGAACGATGCGCGCCTGAACGCCCAAGCGTGCTGCATTTTCCGCAGCAACTTGCAGCGCCGCCGAGCTCAGATCGGCCAGCGTTAACTCGATCAGCGGCCGCGCGATTTTCAACGCCAAGCCAATTGCGCCGCTGCCGCAACCCAAATCCAACACGCGCAGCGTTCGGGCTGCTGGCAGGTGCAAAAGAGCAAGCTCAACCAGCGTTTCGGTGTCGGCGCGCGGAATCAGCACGCGCGCATCCACGCGTAAATCGATCGCATGAAACGAACGCTGCCCCAGCAAATACGCGACCGGTTCGCCGCGTTCGCGCCGCTCGCAAAGTTCTGCAAATAGAGTTTGCTGAGGCGACGTGATCAACGTTTCGGGAAATCCGTGCAGTCGCGTGCGCGAGACCCCTAACGTGTGTGCCAACAAAAGCTCTGCATCAACGCGCGCCAAGCGCCCCAATTCCAGTTGCAAAGCATGTCCAGCCGTCACCGGTGCTGGCCCGCTCGGGAGGCTGTGCTAGGCTCGCGGCGCCCCCTTTTTTGACCGCCCGGACTGCCCATGAGCGCCATTTTATCAACCGCACCGCAATCGATCAGCCGCGTGTTGGATACGTCATTCAAGCTGTATTTCCGCACGCTGAAGCCCTGTTTTTTCGTGGCACTGAGCGCGGCATTATTGCAGGCTGTGCCGTATCTGTTTGTGCCGGTGATGGATGCCAGCGATCCGTTTGCGTTTTATCGATCCTTCGGCATTGGCCTGATTGCGGCGTTTTTGGTGGTGATGCTGATTTTGACCGTGGTCTACGCAGGCTTGATCGACTATCAAGGCATGATCGGGCGTGGTTTTGAGCAGTCTATGAGCCAATCCTTACAGAACGGCGCACGACGCATTCCGGGCCTGTTGGGTGGCTTTGTGATCGCGATTTTGGCCACCGCGCTCGGCCTTTTGGCGCTGGTCGTAGGCGCGTTTTACGTCTTTATAGTGCTGTTTTTTTGGGCGTATTCGCTGATGCTCGAAGGCAACGGCACGATCGCCTCAATGAAGCGTTCAATGCAGCTGGTGAAAGGAAATTTCTGGCGGGTCGTCGTGATGCTGCTGGTGCCTTTTGCGCTGCAGTTTGCGCTCGGCGGCTTGGTGGCCACCTTTACGATGGGCTACGTGGTGGTGGCCAGCATCCAAACCGGGCAGCCGCCAACGCCTGAACAGATGCACACCCTGCAAGCCTGGTCACAGCTGCTCAATGCCCCGGTCACGGCGCTGAGCATGCCGCTAATGGTCGCGGTGGGCGTGACAATCTTCAACGATCTTGTGGTGCGCGCTGACGGTGGCGATTTGATCGAGCGCATCGAGACCAGCTCAAGCTAATGCGGTTGCTCGCTGCGCTGCTGTTGTTAGCTGCAAGTGCGCCTGCGCTTGCCGACAATTGCATTTGGCCCGAAGGGCAAGAGCGCGCGCCGCTTAACGAGGTCTGCCCGCAGCTGCTTGAGGCCATCAATCAGCTTGACCTAGCAACCAGCTTGCGCCCGTTCAGCGCCGATTTGCCGGTCACCCCTGAGCAACTAGCGGCGTTTGAGGCATTGGTTGCTGACTACCGCGAGCTCAACCCTGATGTAGCGGTGGTTGATCATTCGGCCCTGCGCGAACTGATTGATAAACATAGCGAAATCACTCCGTTGCGGGTGCTGTCGGCGCGCGAGAAAATCCTTAAATGGCTGCGCGAGCGGCTCGCGCGCAGCACCGAGGGCGAGCTGCCGGCTTGGCTCAGTCAGGTCAAAGTGCCGACCTGGGTGTCGGTTTGGGCGCTGAATATTTGTGCGATCGTTATTTTGCTGATGGCGGGCTTTGTCCTGTGGCGCGAAGTGCGCGCCAGCGGCTGGTTAGGCGCGCGGCGCGTTCGTCAGCCGGGCGTCGCACGAGTGACACCCAGCCCGCTGGTTGCGTTAAAGCCTGACGAGTTAGGCGGCTATGCGGCGGCTGAGTTAAACCATCGCGTGGGCCGCGAGCTGATGCAGCGCTTTGGCTTGGGCGACGACCGCGCGCTCACTAGTCCTGAGCGTGCCCGGCTGATCAACGCGCATGCGCCAGCCGGACTCAGCTTTCTCGATGAGCTTGCGCAAGCCGCTGACGCTGAAGAGTTTGGTGCGACGCACATATCAGGACTTGCGCTTGAGCGGTTTCGTCAAGCCGCCGCGCGCACGCTTAAATGAACGAGCGCGTCAGTCGTGTGGTGCTGGCGCTGTCGGCGATGTTGATCGTGGTGCTGGTGCTGGGTCCCGGCCAGCAGATGACCCCGCGCACCGCGCCATTGGCCGCCAGCGATGCCAAAGACCGCTACGGATTCAGCGCATTTAGCGCTTGGTTGAGCGCGTCCGGGTTTGCAGTGGCGAGCTTCCGCAAACGCTTTCGCGATTTGGACGTGAGCCATCCGGGGCAAGGGCAGGTGTTGATCCTGGCCGCGCCGATGCACCGTGCGATTCGGCAAAGCGATGCGCTGGCGCTTAAATCGTGGCTCAACAACGGCAATGCGCTGCTGCTGACCGCGCGCCACGCCGACGCGGTCAGTGTTGATAACGTGCTGCGCGATCTGCGTTCGGTCGGCGAGGCGCTGGGTTTCAAGGTGCGCGCGCGCAAGCCAAAACAAAGCGAGAAACAGCGCGCGGCTGCCCAAAAGCGCTTTATAGAGCGCCTTGATGGCGAGCTCGATGACGAAGAAATTGTCGAACTGACCGTGCTGCCCAGCCATTCGATCAGCCGCAATGTGCGAAGTTTGAATGTGCGTGCGCTCAAGCCGACGGCGTTGAGCAATCGACTCAGCGTGGCATCGTCAAACAACGCCGTGGCGCTGCTGATGGAGCACCCAACGCTGGGACAGCTGGCGTGGTACGTGCGCGGTGAAAACTCGCGCGTGATCCTGTTGGGCTTGGGCGGCTTGGGGGCCAATGTCAATCTCGACCGCGCCGACAACGCGCAGCTGCTGCGCAACGCGGTGAGCTATTTGGCATCCAGCAAGCGGGTGATTTTTGCTGATTACTACCAGGGTCGCTCAGATCTTTACGATCCAGCCGCGCTGTTGCGCGATCCGCGCCTGCACATCAGCGTGTTGATCATGTTGGCGCTGTGGCTATCCTACCTGGTGCTCGTTGAGCGCCGTTTGCTGCCCACGGTCAATGAGCCGCCGAAGGTTCCAGCTCATGAAATCAAAGGCTTAAGCCGCCTGATCGGCAGGCACGTTAGCCACGCTGAACGCGCCGATGGCCTGCTGGCGGGTGCGTTCAGCACAAGCGTGTTGCCCGGTGCTGATCGCGCCGCGCTACTGCATGCGCTTGCGCTGGATCCGCGCGTGGGCCAAGACGATTTACGCATCGTCAAGCAGGCCTGCGCGCAAGCGCTCAAGACCGATATTGAACTCACCCAACTGCTTGCTGCGATCATTCGCATTGAGCGCGCCCGCCGTGGAGACCCCAAGTAATGAGCGCTGCAACGATTACGACTGATGCCATACCGCAAGATCCCGCACCGCAAGATGCCTCACCCTTAATTGCTTTCCACACGGCACTCTCAAGCGCCTTGGGCCGCGTGATTTTGGGCCAGCCGCGCGTGCTGCGTGCGCTGAGCTGGGCGTTGGTCAGCGAGGGCCATGTGCTGCTGGAAGGCGCGCCCGGAATGGGTAAAACGCTGCTCGCCAAAGCGCTTGCGCAGCTGCTGGGCGGCAGTTTCAAGCGCGTGCAGTGCACGTCTGACTTGCTCCCGTCGGATTTAACCGGCGTGAAAATCTACCGCGCCGCCACGGGCGCTTTTGAGCTGCTACCGGGGCCGCTGTTTGCCGACGTGGTGCTGATTGATGAGCTCAATCGCACGGGTCCGAAAACCCAGTCGGCGCTGCTGGAGGCGATGGAGGAGCGCACCATCACCATTGAGCGCGATCGCTATGCGCTTAAACCCGATTTTTTTGTGATCGCCGCACAAAATCCGCATGAGTTTGAGGGCACCTATCCGCTGCCTGAGTCGCAGCTGGATCGGTTTTTGCTGAAGCTCGATCTGAGCTATCCGCAAGCGTCCGATGAGATCGCGATTCTCAAAACCTACGATGGCCCGGGCGGCGGGCATCGCATGGCACCGTTGAGCGCTTTGCCTAGGGCCTTGATTGATGGTGCGCGCGCCCATTTGCGCACGATTTCGATCAGCGATCCGCTGTACAGCTACATCCAGCAGATTGCCAGCGCGCTGCGCCAGGATTCAGCGGTCGCATTAGGGCTTTCGACGCGCGGGGCATTGGCTTTGGCGCGCGTCGCGCGCGTTGAAGCGGGCCTCGCCGGGCGCAATTTTGTGACGCCCGAGGATTTGAAATCGGTCGCCCATGCGGTGATCGCGCATCGCCTGGTGCTCAAACCCGAGGCCGCGCTCGACGGTTTGAGCGCGCTGCGTGTGGTCGATGGCGTGCTAAATCGCGTGGAAGTTCCGCGCCCCGCCGCATGAGTTTAAGTGCGCGTGCGCTCAAACTGCTGGTGCTGCTAGCGCTGGTGGCCATCGTTGGGGTGTGGGTCAGCGAGCTCGCTTTCGTGTGGCACACCGCGGCTTTGGCCTTGGCGCTGGCATTCACTGCTGAATGGCAATTAGTGATGCGCCGAAAGGTCGATCTCGTGCGCGAGCTGCCGGCGCGCGCTGAGCTGGGGCATGAGTTTGCGCTCAGCTATCAATTGCAAAATCCACTGTCGCGCGTGCGCTTTGCTGAGCCGGTGCCGCTTAGCGCAGGTGGCGATGCGTTGCGCGGCGAACTGGATCGCACGCAAAGGATGGTGACGCGCAAATTGCGCGCGTTGGCGCTGGGTGAGATCACGTTTGGGCCGGTCCACACGGCTCTATTGGGGCCGCTGGGCTTGCTGTGGTGGCCGAACGTGCTGCCAATGATCGCGAGCGTCACGGTCGAGCCCGCTGATTTGCGCCAAGCGGGCAACGCGCTGCCCAACGATCCCGGCGCGCAGCGCGCGATGAAAGCGCCGGGCGACGGATCTGAACACTACGGCCATCGACCGTATGCGCCGGGCGATCAGCTGCGCTCGATTGACTGGAAGGCGAGCGCTAAAACCAATCAAACGATGGTGCGCCTGCGTGAGCGTGACGAGCAGCTCGAGCTGGCTATTTTGCTTGATTTATCGATTAGCGCTGAGCGCAATTTTGGCGAGGCGCGCGCTGAACATTTGCGCATCAACGGCGCTGCGCGCATGGCCGAATGGGCGCTGCTGCGCGGCGAGCGGGTCAGCGTGATTGCCTACGCCGATCAGGTGCTGCGCGCGAGTTGGGACCTCCACGGCGCGGCCGGTTTGCGCAAGCTCAAAGGCGCTTTTGCGGGATTAAAC
>Ga0105049_10006474_pt1 | contig 13631 bp, 15 predicted proteins | sample MAT06_FD_78087 | JGI IMG/M metagenome (GOLD analysis project Ga0105049, IMG submission 78087) | Freshwater microbial communities from Lake Fryxell liftoff mats and glacier meltwater in Antarctica - MAT-06 | ecosystem: Environmental > Aquatic > Freshwater > Ice > Liftoff microbial mat | place...
CGGGTTTGTCAATTTTAATGCCGGGGCAGAAGAGAGGGAGAGAGCCGGCCCAATGAACTTCCGCTAGGGCGTGACTGGAGGGCTCACGGACCCTGAATTGACCATTGGTGGCGTCGCACTTGGGATGGGTGCGAATGTCGCAAACGAAATTGAAGGGAAAGATCCTGAAAAGGTGCCTGGAGTAAGACTGCCGCCAGTATTAATGATGCTGCCGACATTGCTTCCACCGCTATCCAGAACGCTCCCCAATGATAGGGTTCCACCTCCGTTGGAGCTTGGAGCAACGTTTACCACATTGCCATCCTGAAAGATTGTGATCGTCGTGGGGCTTCCATTGGCTCCATTGGCCACGACTGTGATTTGCCCGGTGCGCCGGACTCCGGTGTTTTCCCTGAAAAGCACCCGGATCACTCCGCCGCTTCCTCCCGTCGCTCCAAGCGTGATTTGGAGCCAGTCCGAACCTGCGGAAATGCTGGCCGAGTAGTTGATCGTTCCTGCCCCGGTATTGCTCACCATGAAATTGACCCTGCCGCTGGCTTTTGCCGCCGTGACCGTGGGAGGTGTCACTGCTAAAACGGGAAATGGTCCGGGCGCCGGAGTCGCCGTTGGGTTGGGCGTACGGGTTGGTATCGGCGTCGGTGTCGGGGTGGGCGTTGCTCCGCTTCGGCCAGCTTGGGTAATTGCGATCACTCTTGGACTTCCATTGGCACTATTGGCCGTGATGGTGATCTGCGCCGAGCGCTGAGCCCCGGTATTCTCTGTGCTGTTCATCCTGATCGTCCCGCTGTTTCCGCCTGTTGCTCCTGCGGTGATACTCAGCCAGTTCGAACCCTGGGAAACACTGGCCGCGTAATTGAGGGCTCCCACTCCTGGATTGCTGACGTTGAGATTTGTCCGGCTGCTCGTCCTCATCAACTCGACGAGCGGCGGGCTCACTCTCAACACAGGTCCGGCCTCCGACGTTGGCGTTGGCGTTGGCGTCGGTATAGTCAACACCGGCCCGTCGAATAGTCGCCTAATCTTGGAGGCGTCGGATACGGCCACGGAGGATATGCAATTATTAATGCTCCCCCGGTAGATGGACGAGGTGTTGGAGTTGGCGTGGGAGAACCCGATATTGATGAAGTCGGGAACCCTGATGGAAAAATTTGCGCTGGGCGGCGTGAGTCATTTCTCACTCCCGAACGCGGGTTTGTCAATTTAATGCCGGTCCACGTGATGGAGGGGCGCATCTCCGAAAGTTGCAGGTTGTAGCTACGGCACTCTGTTGCCGTGTTCCGGGGAAAGAGGACGCCCCAACACTGGCGGGCGATTGGTATTTTTGTGGCCGTCTGGCTTGTGGCAGCCGTAGTGATTTTCTGGGCCCGGGCCGCGCGCCCGACCCCGGCGTCCGTCTCCACCTATATTGATAAAAATCCCCTGGCCAACCTGGCTGCCGCCGGACGCGAGAAAGTCATTGGCCGTGTGGCGGCCCGGCTCCAGCGGGGAATGGCACTAAGTTAAGCCATCTTTGGGATGATTTTCCGAACTGTTTTTTTTGCGGGTTCCGGGGGCGGATTTGAGCAGGACTTGCCTCGCCTGCCTTTTGCCTCATCCCTTTTGCCTCGCAGCGCGGCCTTTTTCCCGCAGTCCAAACCTTCTCATCCTTCCCATCCTTTGCTTGAGGCTCTTCTTGCTGCCTTTTAAGGTTACACACCCCAAGGCGGACGGGACGTCCGCGCCCCCTTGCACAACTGAGGAATCACTGCTTAGATTCCGGCCCCAATGTTCAGAGTTTTATGTTTGATGGTCTGCGTGGTCTTGACCGGATGCGGTGGCGGCGAATCGGTTGCGCCAAGCGGACTTCCCGCCCGGCAGGTGCGGGTAGACTGGCTCGGCCATGAGAGTTTTCTTTTTCGCTCCTCGCTCGGCACAAAAATCCTGACCAATCCCTACGAGTCGGGCACGGGTGGCCGTTCCCTTCCCTCGGGCTTGCGTCCGGACATCCTGCTGGTTTCCACCGAGAAACCCGACGCCAACAATGTGGACGCGATGGACAATTCGCCGGTGATCTTTCGCGGTGCCGTCGCGCTCGGGCCCAATAACGCGACCGGCATTCGCATCCGCGGCGTGCCCACGTACAAAATTCCCGGCAAGGAAGAGGTTCTCGGCATGAACATCGTCTTTTCCTGGACGATGGATGGCGTGCGTTTTTGCTTCGCCGGAACTATCGCCAATCCGCTGTCCGCCTCGGAAATGAGCCAGATCGGGACGGTGGATGTGCTGTTTCTTCCGGTGGGAATTCCGGCCGGACTCACCGATGCGGATCGCCAGACCATCATTAGCCAGTTGCGGCCGCGGGTCATCATCCCAATGGGACACGCGGGCGAGATTTCCGGTTGGGCGGCAGGATTTTCCAAGGTGTACCGGGTTCCTGGCTCGTCAGTGCTTCTCTCCCGCGAGATCCTTCCGGCCGAACAAACCGTGGTGGTGCTGGCCCCGCCCTGAGGCATGAAGATCCTGATCATCGGCTCGGGTGGAAGGGAACACGCGCTGGCCTGGAAGCTCGCGCAGTCTCCCCGCGTGGAAAAAATCTTTTGTGCCCCCGGCAATGCGGGCACGGCGCAGATCGCAGAAAACATTCCGCTCGGGCCGGAGGACGTCACGGGACTGCTGGATTTCGCAAAAAATGAAACCATTGGCCTCACCGTCGTCGGACCCGATGATGCCCTGGCGGCCGGAATCGTGGATGCTTTCGAGCGGGAGGGACAAGCCATCTTCGGGCCCTGCGCGGAAGCGGCCCGGCTGGAATCCTCCAAAATTTTCGCCAAGGATTTTATGCGGCGGCATGGCATTCCCACGGCGGAATCAAAGGAATTTACCGACAGTCTGGAAGCGCACGCCTGGTGCCGGCACGCAAAATATCCCCTGGTGATCAAGGCGGATGGGTTGGCTTTGGGCAAGGGCGTCATCATTGCCGAATCGCCTCTCGAAGCGGCCATGGCCATTCATCGCGCCATGGATCTCGGTGTTTTCGGAGAGGCCGGACGCCGGATTGTGATCGAGGAGTGTCTGCAAGGCGTCGAATGTTCCATCCACGCGCTGGTGGACGGGAACGGCTGGTGTCTTTTTCCCGACGCGAAGGATCACAAACGCGCTTACGATGGAAACACCGGCCCGAATACCGGCGGCATGGGGACGATTTCGCCTTCCGGAACGCTTGCTACGGAACTGATGGATTGGGTGAAGACCGAGGTGCTCGACCGTTTCGTGGCCGGCATCAAGGCCGATGGGCTGGCGTTTCGCGGGATGCTGTTTCCGGGCCTCATGATCACGGAGAATGGACCAAGGGTTCTGGAGTTCAACTGCCGCTTCGGCGACCCGGAAACGCAGGTGCTCATGCGTCGGCTGCAAAGCGATCTGCTCGACCTGCTGGAGGCCTGCGTGAACGGAACTTTGAACCTCCAGCAACCGGTCTGGGACGAACGCGCCGCCGTCTGCGTCGTCCTCGCCTCCGGAGGTTATCCCGGTGCCTATGAGAAAGGGAAAGCCATCACCGGCCTTGAGGAGGCGGGGGCCTTGCCGGATGTGGTGGTTTTTCAGGCCGGGACTAAAAGTACACTTTCGGGCGACCAGATCCTCACCAACGGCGGCCGGGTGCTGGGAGTGACGGCCTTGCACGACGATCCCGCCCAGGCCCGTTCCCTTGCTTATCGCGCGGCGGATAGAATCGGCTTTGACCAAATGCAGCGCAGGGAGGACATTGGCCAGTCATGATCCGCCGCAGCGCTATTCTTTTCGCCGTGCTAACCGGAACACTGTGCGCGCAGCCGCCCCAGGCTTCGCCCACCCCGGCGGCGTCCGCCACGCCATCCCCCTCGCCCACCCCGCCTCCGCTCAGCGTGAGGCAGGTGATCAACAGTTTGAAAGACGAGGAGGTCGAAGCCGCCATCAAATCCCTCCGGGAGAACTTCCTCGATGCAGCCAAAACCGACGACAAAGCCCTGCAGCGGGCCACCCTCGAAGGCCTTCTCCGGCGGCTCTCGCCTGGCGCTGCCGTTGTCAGCAACCCGCAAAAGAAAGCCCCGGTCGAGGGTTCGGCCTTCCTCGCCGAGATCCTGGATTCCCACATCGCGTATCTTCGTCCCGGCACGCTCACAACGGACAGCCTGACCCAGTTTGACGCCGCGCTGACGGGCTTTGCGCAGAAAAAACATGACGCGGTCATTCTCGATCTGCGCGGTATGCCGGAGGGCGGGGATTTTGAAATTGCGGCGGATTTCGCGCGGAGGTTTTGCGCCAAGGGAAAGCTGCTTTTCTCCATTCAGAAACCCAGCGCCAAGCAGGAGCGCATTTTCACCTCCAATCAGGACCCGGTTTTTGACGGCGTGATGGTCGTGCTGACCGATGCCGACACGTCCGGCCCGGCCGAGGCGCTGGCCGGCACCTTACGGCTCAATGCCGGAGCCATGATCATCGGGTCCGACACCACCGGCGAGGCCGTCGAGTTCGCGGAGTCCCCGCTGGGCGGCGGCGCGGTTTTGCGCGTGGCCATCGCTCAAGTGATCCTGCCGGAAACGGGCGCAATTTTTCCCGACGGAGTGAAACCCGACGTGGCGATCTCTCTGCCGCGCGAGGTGCAGGAGGAAATTTTCCGCCAGAGCAAGGAAAAGGGCGTGAGTCAGTTTGTTTTCGAGCCCGAACGGCGGCGCATGAACGAAGCCTCCCTGGTCGCGAACATGAATCCCGAGATTGATTCCGCCCAGACCGCCCAGCGCGACCGCGGCAAGGCGCCTCAATTGCGCGACACCGTCCTGCAACGCGCGGTGGATCTCGTCACGGCCATCAATTTCTACCGGGCGAAAAAGTAGCCGCAGCCCGTTCGGGTGGTTTGCTACAACACCCAGTGCAGGCCAAATCCCAGCCAGAGCGGGATGGTGACAAGACCGATCAGCGACGTGCCGATCACCACCTGCAGGGCCACGGGCACATCGCCCTCGTGGGCCTTGGTCACCACGATCGGGAAGATGGCGGCGGGCATGGCCGCTTGCAGCACCAACACCGCCTTGAGCGAATGATCGAGCGGAACGAAACGCGCAAACAGCAGAATTAAAAGGGGAACCACCCCGATGCGGATCACAGTGGCTGCACAAATCGTCCGCGTCCCGTGACGCAGCGACACCTTGTTCAAATGATCGGCGATCAACGCACCGCTCAGGAGCAAAGCCATGGGAACCGCGCAGGCCCCCAAGAGATGAAAGGTCGAGTCCACCGCGGCAGGAATCCATTTTTCAGCGGATAAGGAATTGAGCAAAATCGCCACTGGAATGGCGACCATCGGAGGATTGACCGCGCGCCACCAGCTCCCGCGTTCCGCGTGGCCGGTCAACTGCCACAGGGCGACGGTCCAGAAGGCGATTTCCACCCCGAGAACAAATGCGAACAGAACGCCCATCGTGTCCCGGTCAAAAAGTGCGGCGCAGAGCGGCAGCGGGATGTAACCGTAATTTTGCAGCGACGTGGTGTAAACGAAGGTGCGGCGTTTTGTTTCTCCCTTGATGCCGAAAATCCGCGCGCCCACCCGCGCCGCCATGATGCCCAGAACGACGGAACCAAATCCCAGGATCGGCGGAAGAATCCAGTTGGCGGGATGCGCCAGCACTTCGTTTCCCACTATGAAGTCAAAGGCCAGACAGGGCGCAAGCAGCACGACCACCAGACGGGTCAGCGACCGGTCCGCCTCGGCCGTGAGCACATGGATTTTCCGCATCAGATAACCCGCCGTCATCACGACGAAAATCGGCGCGACGATTTGAAGAAGAGAAAGAAACTGTGCGATCACTGAAAGACCATGCGGCAAATCGCCACCGAGGCGGTGATGCCGGCGACATCGGCCAGCAACCCCGCCGCCACCGCATGCCGGGTGCGGCGGATGGCAACCGAACCGAAATACACCGCCAGAACGTAAAAAGTGGTTTCCGTACTGCCCATGATGGTTCCGCCCATCTGTGCCAGCAGACTGTCCGGGCCGTGGGTTTGCACCAACTCCGCAAAGATGCCGTTGGAGCCGCTGCCGCTGAGCGGACGCATGAGGGCAAGCGGGAGAAGCTCCGTGGGAAAATGCAAGGGATCGAGGATCACTTTCAGCCAGTTGCTCAAGAGTTGGATGCCTCCGGCGGCACGGAACATCCCGATGGCCACAAGGATGGCCACGAGATAGGGAATAATGCGGATCGCCACTTGAAACCCCTCCTTCGCTCCCTCGACAAATTCCTCATAGACCGGCACGCGTCGCGCGGTGGCGTAGAGCGGAAACATGGTCAGGATAAAAGGAATGGCCAGGAGGGAAATGGTTTCCACCGAACGGATGAGCGGATGCTTGCCCGTCCATTCCGCAGGAAAAGCAAAAGGGCCCGCGCCCACGGCGAGAAATTTCCGCACCGCCGTGGCGAGGATTTCAAAATTTCCCGGGAAAAAAGCCATCAGAACGAAAACCACCGCAAAGGCCAGGAGGGCCACCCAAAGAAGACCGGTGGCAAGGGCTCCGATCGGGTGGATTTTTTCCGGTTCCGGCCCGGCGGAAATTTCCGGTTCGGCGGCGTCCACGACAGGCCCTTCAATTTTCGGCAACGCGAACATTGGAAGTTTTTCCAATATTTTCACCGCGGTGATGCCGACCACAGTCGAGCAGAGGGTCGCGGCAAAAGCCGTGCCGATGATCGAACTCGGATTAGCCGCACCGGCGGCGGCGAGAAGACCGACGGTCGTTGCCGGGATGAGTTGAATGGAACTGGTGTTGATGGCCAGGAAGGTGCACATCGCATTAGTCGCCACGCCGGGACGCGGGTTGAGCTGTTCCAAGTGCTGCATGGCCCGGAGTCCGAGAGGAGTGGCCGCGTTGCCCAAGCCCAGCATGTTGGCAGCCATGTTCATCACCATGGAGCCCATGGCCGGATGAGCGGGAGGCACATCGGGAAAAAGCCAGTGCATGACCGGCCGCAGACCGCGGGCGAGGATATCAACCAGACCGGATTTCTCGGCCAGCCGCATCACGCCCAACCAGAGCGCCATGATCCCGGCGAGAGGCAGCGCAAGCGTCATCACGGCGGTTTTGCAGGCATCGAATGCCGCATTGGTTACCTCACCCAACTGACCCGAAAGACCGCCGAGAATGACGGAAAGGACAACGAGGCCGAGCCAGATCCAATTGAGCATGAGGAGGAATTTGTCTCATGCGGCGGGGCCTTGGCGCAAAGGAATTGTTGGAAATACTACAGGGGCGGTCATTGCCCCGGAATGGTGAGATTGCACAAGGGCGTGACGCATAGGTTCGCAACCCTGGGAAAATCCGGGTTGCAAATTTCGAGCGATCCATCCCAAAATAAAAGCACCAAGCTGCGGGACAGCTTGGTGTTCTTAACGAGCCTGGCTCGATTTATCGGACCCGGCCTGCCATCACGGACAGGAAGGGTTGGATGGTCTGTCCCTTTAGGACTTACTTGTTTTTGCCTTTGCCAGCAGCCTTGACTTTGGCCCAGCGGGCTTTTTGCGCGGCGATGATATTGGCCCGACCGGCGGCTGACATCTTGCCTTTTTTCTTTTTGGGCTGGGCGGCCACTGGCTCAACGATGGGGGTGGCTTTGACTTTGGCCCAGCGGGCTTTCTGCGCGGCGATGATGCGGGCGCGACCGGCAGCCGACATCTTGCCTTTTTTCCGTCTGCCTTTTGTCACGGCGGTTTTAGCAGGAGCGGGCGCGATGGCGGCGGATAGGCCGCTGAAAACGGAAGCCAGTTCCGCTTGGAGGCTTTCGATTTGCTCCGAGATATTGATGGAGCGTTTAAGTTCGGCAAGAGTTGGTATATGCATAGGGGCCGAATATCGCCAGTCTAATGGATGAGTCAACAACGTTCCTTAGGAAAGAAAATCTCAGTATCGACCCTTGACGACTACCAATCAGGGTTCATTGGATTCCGGCAGAGCTAGGATCGGGCCTTTTTCGCGGGTACAACAATGACCGGGCAGCCCGCGCGCTGAAGTACTCCAGTAACAACGCTGCCGCTGAAGAGGTGATAAAGGGCACCGTGTCCGTGAGACCCAAGGATGATGAAGTCGGCTTTGCGCTTGGCTGCCTGATCCACGATGTCGTCCACCGCCAGTCCGACCAGGCTGATACCCTCAACTTCAAGGCCCATTGCTCTCAAGGGTTCGGCCAGTTCGTTCAGATGTTTCTCGTGCCCGGTCACTCCTTCGTTGGTCTCAGCGATAGGCGGGACGGCGGCAATAACGTCCATGGTCGCTCCAACCGGCACATAGTTGGCCACAGGTTCAACAATATGAAGCAAGACAATCTTGGCCTCCAATGGACGGGCTATCTCCACCGCTTTTCCAATCAGAAGATCCGTGATGTCACTGAAATCAAGGGGAACAAGGAGCGTTTTCATGAGAAGAACCTAGCAGGGCGGTGAGGACGGTCACAGCAAAATCGCGGTGGGACGCGGCTTGCGTGGGGGCAGGACTCCGGCTGATGATAAGCCGATGGAGGATTTGTTCAAAGCGGAGGAACCGGTGTCGCCGGATGCGCCCCTGGCCACCCGCATGCGTCCTCGCGTCCTGGACGAGTACATCGGCCAAAGGCATATCCTCGGACCGGGAAAACTTCTGCGGCGCGCGATTGAGGCCGACCGGATTTCCTCGGTTCTGCTGTACGGTCCGCCGGGCGTGGGTAAGACAAGCCTCGCGCAGATCATCGCCCGATCCACCAAATCCCGTTTCGAGCGTCTGAGTGGAGTGGAGGGCAATGTGGCCGACATCCGCCGCGTGGTCGCCCAGGCCAGTAATCGGCTGCAAAACAACGGGGAAAAAACCATCCTTTTTATTGATGAAATCCATCGCTTCAACAAAGCCCAGCAGGATGTTCTCCTGCCCGATGTGGAAAGCGGACTTTTGCGGTTGATCGGCGCGACGACGCACAATCCTTTTTTTTATGTCAACAGTCCGCTCGTTTCGCGGTCGCAGATTTTCCAACTTGAACCACTGGGTGTTGAGGACTTGCTCGACCTGATGAAGCGGGCTGTGAGCGATACCGGGCGCGGTCTTGGGAGCTTCAACGCGGTGCTGGAACCAGCGGCGGCGCAGCTCCTCGCCACCGTAAGTGATGGCGACGCGCGTAAATGTCTCAATGCCTTGGAAATTGCAGCATGCACGACCCCACCCGAACCGGACGGCACAATCCGCATCACCCTGGCGGTGGCGGAGGAGAGCATCCAAAGGAAGGCCGTCGTCTATGACGGCGATGGGGATGCGCATTACGATACGATCAGCGCCTTTATCAAAAGTCTGCGCGGATCGGATCCGGATGCCGCCCTCTATTGGCTGGCGAAGATGCTGCATGCCGGGGAGGATTTTCGCTTCATCGCGCGCCGGCTGATCATTTGCGCCAGCGAGGATGTGGGCATGGCGGATTCCCAGGCGCTGATTGTGGCCACCTCGGCGCAACACGCGTCGGAGTTTGTCGGATTACCCGAAGCGCAGCTTATCCTGGCCCATGCGACGGTTTATATCGCCACGGCACCGAAGAGCAACCGCTGCACGGTCGCGATGGGAAAAGCTTCCGCCGAGGTGCGCGAAGGCCGCACTCTGACTGTGCCGAAGCATCTGCGGGACGGCCATTACAAAGGCGCGAAGAGACTCGGGCACGGCGAGGGCTATAAGTACAGCCACGACTATGAAGGCGGCTATGTGCCACAGGCTTATCTGCCGGAAGGCCGTGTTTATTACGAACCGACGGAACACGGATTGGAAAAACGCGTAAAAGAACGGCTGGACCATTGGCGCGCCCTCTTCGAGGAAGAGCAGAAAAGCAAACCCTCTCCCCGCCAAGAATAATAAGCGCCCGGTTTATCCTTGTTCAGGGCGGGCGGGCTTGGTTTAAGTCAGGGATGAACCGCCGTTCCCTTCTGCTCGGTTTCCTGATCCTCGCCTGCTTCTCACTTTCCACCGTCCTGGCCGAGGACTTCTCCGCCCGCGTAGCGAAATTTTCCACAAGGGAAGCGCTCAAAGTTGGCAATGCCTGGCGTACCGATATTCCGGACTGCCTCAAGGTCACCCTGCGATCCAGCAAGGAAATTCCGGGCAAGGACGTCTTTTTCAAAGCCTATTTCTATGACGCAAACGGTACCCTGCTACGCGAACAGACCGGCCCCAGTGCGCTCTGGACCGGCACCAAGAAAGGCGTGGCGGAATACACCATGCCCGACCTTTTCAAGCCCGGCCAATTGGAACCCGTTTACCTCGCGCTGCCCGAAGACGTCAAAAAGATGAAAAACGTCGTCGTTGTTTTCGGACAAGGAGACAACCTCGCATACGATGTTTATCCGAATACCAAGTCAATTGATGCCTTCTCCTTCGCGGAAAAAGACAAGCTGAAGAAAAAATAAGGACGGGACGCTACCTCTTCCCGAGCAGGTAGTCCGGGTTGAGCTTCTTTAATGCGGGGAGAACAAAAAGTCCGTCTTTACGGATCAGGGTGTCATCGAACCAGACTTCCCCGCCGCCATAATCTTTGCGTTGGATGTTGACCAGATCCCAATGGATGCGGCTTTTGTTGCCGTTGCCGGCAATTTCGTAGGCTTGACCGGGAGTGAAGTGGAAGGAACCGGCGATTTTCTCATCGAACAGGATATCGCGCATGGGATGAAGGATGTGCGGATTGAAGCCGAGGGAAAACTCGCCGATGGAGCGCGCGCCCTCGTCGCTGTCCAAAATCTCGTTGAGCTTTTTCGTGTTATTGGCCGTGGCCTTGGCGATGCGGCCTTTTTCAAATTCGAGCCGGACGTTATCGAACGCGGTGCCTTGATAAATGGAGGGGGCATTAAAAGTCACGTGACCTTCGACCGAGTGTTTCACGGGGCAGGAGAAAACTTCGCCATCCGGGATATTGCATTCGCCGCCACAGACCTTGGAGCCAATGCCCTTGATGGAGAAAAGCAGGTCGGTGCCGGGCCCCTTGATCTGAACGCGGTCGGTTTTGTTCATGAGGGTTTCGAGCGCCTTCATGCCGGGGATCATGCGGGCGTAATCGAGGGTGCAGACCTTGAAGAAAAAATCCTCGAAGGCTTCCGTGCTCGTCCCGGCCTGTTGGGCCATGGCAGTGGTGGGCCAGCGCAAAACGACCCACTTGGTTTTGTTGATGCGCCAATCCATCACGGGCCGCATTTTTCCGGCGATGAGACGCATCCTGTCCTCGGGCACATCGGAAAGTTCGGTGATATTGTGGCTGCCGCGGATGGCGATATAGGCCTGCATTTTTTTCATGCGGGCGAGTTCCACGGCGCGGGAGGTGTCGAGTTGCTCCGCGCTGATCCCGAGCGAAAGTTCGCGGGAAACCCGGGCGTGATGAAGTTGGACGAACGGCACCGCTCCGGCGGCCCGAACCGCACGGATGAGCGCCACGCCCATTTCATCGGGCACGTCGAAGAGTTCGATGAAGACGTGCTCGCCTTTTTCCAAGCGGGTGGAGTGGCGGGTCAGGATGCGGGCGAGTTGGTCGAGGCGCGGGTCGTGCATGGAAATGATGAATTAACCACAAACAGCCCGGAACCGAAACCGGGAAATCATGGTCTTCACCGCAGGGCCACCCGGGGGTCCGCGTTAGCGGCCTGAGCGTACTCTTCTCGCCGGCTTTGCGGTTTGTTGTGGAGATTCGGTTTTTGGAGAAGTGGGATTTCCTTCAGCACCTCGACGCGGACCTTGGCGATGCCCCGTTCGTAAATGCCAAGTTTGCGGGCGGCCCCAACCGTGAGGTCAATAACGCGACCGCGGATGAAGGGGCCGCGGTCATTGATGCGAACGATGAGGGACTTGCTGGTCTTGAGATCAACGACCCGGACTTTCGTGCCGAACTTGAGGGTTTTGTGAGCGGCGGCCATGGCGTTGCCGTCGAAGCGTTCCATGCTGGCGGTGCGATGATCGCGATACCACGAGGCAATCCCGGTCTCGCTCTTCACGGTTTCCACCTTGTAAAGGGAGGTCGTCTTCAACGGATCGGGTTTGGCCACCTTGGTTTCCTTGGGCGTCGTGCAGGCTGCCAGGGGAAGCGCAAGTAAGAAAAGGACGAAAGATTTAGAGGACATGGGATCTATCTAGCTGGCGGGTTCGGGGTCAAAAACGAATTCGCCCGTATTTTGCAAGCCGGTCAAATCAATGGCTTGGAAGGTAAATTGGTTGCGAAACCAGGTCAATTGCCTTTTGGCGTAACGCCGGGTCGCCAGAGTGATGGCCTCGATGCATTGCGGCTCCGTACATTCACCGCGCAGCAAGGCCTGAATCTCCCGCAATCCGATGGCCCGTGCGGCAGTCGGACCGATTTGCGTCAGCCGGCTGACTTCCTCCACGACACCACGCCGGAACATGGCTTGGACGTTGCCGGCGATACGGGCGTCGAGTTCGGCGCGATCGCGAGTGAGGAGCAAACCGCGGAATCCGGGCGTGGATTTGTCCTTCCATTCGTCGCGAAGGCTGGCGGAGGAACGGCCGGTGAGAAGATGAATTTCCAGAGCACGCTGCACGCGGCGGGGATTTTGAAAATCCAGATGGTGGCGTGCTCCGGGATCGGTCTGCTCGAGCCGCCGCTGGAGTTGCTCCAGCGAGAGGGCGGAAAGCTCGGCCCTCAGGACAGGGTCGGGCGGTGGCAGATCGGCCAGGCCATGCGTGAGTGCCTTGAGGTAAAGACCGGAACCGCCCGTAAGAATGGGCCGGTGTCCGCGCGCGATGATCGCGGCAATTTTTTCACGCGCACGTTCCGCGAAACGCGCGGCGTCGAAGGGTTCCGATGGCGGGAGAAACCCGATGAGATGATGCGGCACACGGGCCTGAACTTCTGCATCCGGCTGGGCGGTGAGAATCTCCAGGCCGGCATAAACCTGAAAGGCATCGGCCCCAAGAATTTCGCCGCCGAACCGGCAAGCCAGTTCGGCGGCGAAAGCGGTTTTGCCGACCCCGGTGGGGCCGGCAACAATGATGGGTTCGTTATTGTTCAGGCTGACGCTCGCGATCACTGCGGCGTTCCTCGACGGCCTTGGCTCCACTTACGACGAGCTTGCGGCCCATGTAGTCCTTGTCGTGCAATTCGGACACGGCGCGCTTGGCCTCGTCCGTGGACTGCATTTGCACAAACGCGAAGCCCTTGGAGCGTTGGGTGTGTTTGTTCGAGACGATCTCGACATTTTCCACCGAGCCGACGCCGTTGAAGAGTTCCGAGAGGTCGCTCTCGGTCGCATCGAAGGACAGATTACCCACGTAAATGCGCGGGGACGTGACCTCGATGATCTCCGGTGTGCGGAAACCTTCCGGACGGCCCGAACGCTCTGCGCGTTCTGGACGCTCCGATCGGCGGGGACTGCTCTCGTCCGCAAAACGGCTGCTGCTGCTGCTTTCGCGGGGCTTGGCGGGCGCGGACTTTGGAGCTTCTTCGCTACCGAAAAAGGCGGCGATTTTCTGCCAGAGGCTCTTTTTTTGCGGCTTGGCGGGGGTTTCGTGACGGGTGGAGCGTGAGTCGCTTTGATTGCGGCCGCTCGGACGACGGCTGCCCCGACGGGGCGAGCGACGACTGCTTGAATTGTTGTATTCTGATGACATTTCTTTGATGGTTTGC
>Ga0105049_10006479_pt1 | contig 13629 bp, 13 predicted proteins | sample MAT06_FD_78087 | JGI IMG/M metagenome (GOLD analysis project Ga0105049, IMG submission 78087) | Freshwater microbial communities from Lake Fryxell liftoff mats and glacier meltwater in Antarctica - MAT-06 | ecosystem: Environmental > Aquatic > Freshwater > Ice > Liftoff microbial mat | place...
CAACGCCTACGCTGGAGCAGATGGTCGCTTACGGAGCAATCTAATTGTATTTTAATATTACTCCCGGAAAAGCCTCTTTTCAGTCGCTTTTTTATTGTCGATATTACCCAGTTTCCTTTAATCGGTTACTGATTTTAAAAATCGTTTAAACTTAATTGGATTAATTCTTTGACTATTTCCGGAGAATCGCTGTCGTCCTCAAAAATGGGTTTTGGGAATTAATTACAACTGCGTGGAAGTGCTCAAAGCATTAGGATTGGTTAAGGTTTGAAACTAATAAATCATGCAATCAAAAAAAAATTAACATTTATAAAACCCGATATAATAAAAGCATCGTAGTTCATTCAAAGAATTACTTAAACTTTTTTTAATTCAACTTCAAAAATAAGCACAATGAAAAATCCAATTAAAATATTGACTGTTGCGGCTTTGTTAATTGCTGGTAACATAAGCCTAAATGCCCAGAAATCTGTGATGGTGGGTGGCGCAGCAATGTATCCAACAAAAAACATCATTGAAAATGCAGTTAATTCAAAAGACCATACGACCCTCGTTGCAGCAGTAAAAGCGGCAGGCCTTGTTGATGCACTTCAGGCAAAAGGTCCGTTAACAGTATTTGCACCAACAAATGCCGCATTCGATAAACTTCCTGCTGGAACGGTTGATAACCTTGTGAAGCCTGAGAATAAGGCAACCTTAATCAGCATCCTTACTTACCACGTTGTTGCAGGAAAATATGATTCTGCTACGCTTAAGAAAATGGCAAATGAAAATAAAGGGATTGTTGAGCTTACAACCTTGCAAGGGGAGAAAATTACTGTTATGGAAAAAGATGGTAAATGGGTGGTAAAAGACTCAAAAGGCAATACTGCACAAATTACAATTGCTGACGTTTATCAGTCAAATGGAGTAATTAATGTAATCGATACGGTATTGATGCCGTAAGCCCGAAGTCGGCTGTCTGTTAAAAAATGGCCCTGTGGTGTTCCGCGGGGCCATTTTTTATTGAGTATTGAGGAAAGTGTATTATGATAAAACCAGCTAACCATGCCCCACTTAAAAATTCCATCATTCAAAATATGCACTGTAGCCTTTTATATGGTTGCATCAGCTCTTTGAGCTTTTTAATAGAACCAGGATTTTATGGGATTCGTCGGCAAGAAAACGCATTTCCGAGACTCGTAATACCTAATATCCTTTAACTGATTTACACTATTCTATACTTTTCCAAGAACATCCTCCACCCAGCCTTTCCCCCAATGTTCCAGCTCTTCGGCAGTCCATAACTCAGGATAAAATATACGTTTTTGAAAACGTGGCGGCAGATACTTTTGCCAGTTCGTCCCGCCTGTTGCTTTTATGCTTTCAGGATCACGTTGCAGGTAACGCACAGCGCTTTTAAAATGGGATAAAGGCCAATTAACATTTACGAGCGTGTCGAATAACCTCAGACTTTTTTTAAGTCCGCTTACATCAACACCCTGTTTTTCTAATTTATGGTAAAGAAAAAAGAGATTTCGGGTTGCATTCTTTGTCGCCAGTTCCACCAACACGGTTGTATATTTCTTTTCAAACTGCTCAAGCGTTAACGTCTTTTTTCCTGACGACAATTCTGTCGCTCCGGCCTTCCAGTAAATACATTCGAACTGATCGCCAAATAATGCATCTGTAATGTTCCTGAAGCGCTCACGGTGGTCTTTGTCGATAAGATTGATGAAGTCTGTAGCGTACAATTCTATCATCCTGTACTGCGCGCTTTGAAATCCGCTTGCAGGAAGTAACGACATCCGGTATTGAAGAAACTGCTCCTTCTCCATTCCATCTACCATCACATCAAAAGAATGAACAAGGTTTTCGAAATACCTGTTAACACGCTCTACACGCGTAGTTATGAATTTGGCATCTGTGTGCTCTTTTGCAGAAATCTGCTCCAACTCATGAAGGCAAAGCTTAAAATAGAGTTCGGTTATCTGATGGTAAATGATGAAAATAGTTTCATCCGGAAAGCTTGTTCTCGGCGACTGCAGGCTTAACAATGTATCAAGGTGAATGTAATCCCAGTAGGTGAGATAATCGGCGTGCAGCAATCCATCAAGGTAGGAATTAAGATCCTGCCCCATGGCTGCATACTTCTCAGTAAGGAGCCGTAAACGCTCACGTATTTCTTCCGTTATCTCCATTTTCCGAGTTTTTATTTTGAATACCTAATTGTTCACGAAATGGCCATTTCAGGGATGTCACCTTCAACAATTAGCTTTCCTGCAGTTGCTTTAATTATTTCTTCAACCGAAACGCCAGGCGCTCTTTCAAGTAGCCGGAATCCTCCTTCAGGCAATACATCCAAAACAGCCAGCTCTGTTACGATCTTCTTTACACAACCAACACCCGTTAACGGAAGTGAACATTCGGGAAGCAATTTTGATTCGCCGGCTTTGTTTACGTGTTGCATCGCGACAATTATATTCTTTGCGGACGCAACCAGGTCCATCGCACCGCCCATTCCTTTGACCATTTTTCCCGGAATTTTCCAATTGGCGATATCACCGTTTTCTGAAACTTCCATCGCTCCAAGAATCGTCAGGTCTACCTTTCCTGCCCTAATCATTCCAAAGCTTAATGCAGAGTCGAAAAATGCAGAACCTGGCAAAGTGGTAATGGTTTGTTTCCCTGCGTTTATAAGGTCAGGATCTTCATCTCCCTCCACAGGAAAAGGACCAATTCCAAGCAGTCCGTTCTCCGATTGTAGCACTACATTTATTCCTTCCGGCAAATAATTCGCTACCAGCGTAGGAATACCAATGCCGAGGTTTACGTAATAACCATCTTTTACTTCAAGCGCAATACGTTTTGCAATTCCGTTTTTATCTAACATGGTCAGTAGCGGGGTTCAAATAGCTTTATTTTAACATCACTTATCCTTATCGGGTGAGGATATGGCTCCCGAAGCCAAAAGTAAATATTTACTTCGTCCCGTTGGCTTCTCATATGAGGGGTGATGTAATCGAGGACAATTGTGTTTTTTTCTCCTTGTTTGAGGTCTGCAAGCCTGTCTGCATCGGTCGCGCGGAAGAAATACATTTTTCCTTCATGCATTATACCGGTGCAAAGGGAAAGTTTTGGAGCAACAGCATCCGGAAGAAAAAATGATCCGGAAATTATCAGTAGAATATGATCCGACTTTGTTATGGCTTCATAGGGAACACGGTAAACGTAGGCATAATCTTGGGTGCTGTCGAGCAGCTGCCCCTGGTTACCCGCTCGTTCGGTTCCAAAAGGTTCCGATGCATACAAAAGCCAGCTGATCTCATATTTTGTCGTGTCCGCCATTAACTCAGTTGGGTTCTGGTCATGATTTACGACCAGCATTTTTTCCAGATCAGGAATCGGTTTAGTACTGCCGAAAATAGCAGCATAAGATTTCGAAGTCATGCGCGAACCATCCATGATGCCGGTTGCGTATTGCCAGCTTTGAAAAAGATTCAGAACAACCAGTGCAGTTATTCCGGAAATGATAAGGTTCTTTTTTCCTGAAGCAAGTTTCATCACCCATTGAAGAAAAAACCCCAACGGCAGTGCAAGTACTGGAAGGCAATCGACCAATGCGCGCTGACTGTATCCGCTCGCATACCACCAGCATGTCCAGCTCGAAACGATATACAGGTTTACAAGAAAAAAGGTGGTTACTGGAAGAAAGATCTTCTTCTGATGCTTTTTCAGAAGGAAAATTCCAACTAACGCTGCCGCAATCAGTGGAGTGTAGAGCAGCCATCCTTTTCTAAAGCTAAAAAGTACATTAAGCGTATGTGGATAGAGCCAGTCGAAGCCTTCACCTGGGTTTACATAGGAATAGAAAAGCCATTCACCTGCAATCTTTTTCCAGTAAAGCATCTGCGGAAAGAAGCCTGCGATGCCCCCGAAAATCATCAGCAAAACATGCATGGGATTATTGCTGATGATTCGTCTGATTTTATCCTTAATACTAACAAAACCGTAAGTATTCCAGAGTATTGGAATAAGGATGATCACGAAGTTGTTGGGCCTCACGAGAGTAATAAATCCTATAAGGAAGCCAAGGAGAAATGCCGTGATGGCTTTTGGCTGTTCGTGCCAGCGAATCGTTAGCAAAAGAATCAGGCACTGCAACGCAAAACAGTAAATGTGAGTCATTCCGGCAGACTCACCTGCCGTGATAAGATAGTTGGTGCCAAATGCAATCAAAAGAAGAACTGCAGCGGTAAGGTTATCGGAAAAGAATGTCAGTAGTAATTTTCTTAATAACCAAAAAGATGCAATCACCACAAGAAAATGAGTGATGATCATAGAAAGCTGGTAAGGCCAGGAAAACCCATCCGCCGCATAGCCAAATGATGTTGCCAGCGAATGAGCGATAAAGAAGCCAGGCGCATAAAAGACGGCCATCCCCGAAGAATATCTAACCAGTTTTTTGTTTCCGGGAATGTCGGTTAACTGATAATAACTGGGCGTACTATTATATACAGCGTTGGTTTCATCCATCCAACGGGTGTCATTAAAATCTCCGTCATGATAAATGAAGAATGCCGGCAGGTAGAGATAGTATCCGTAAACATCCCAGCTGATTACGTTAGCGGGTGTTCTTAGAAAAGGATAAATGAAGAAGAAAAAGGAGATTAGCAGGCATGCCAGTCGGGAACGGCTGAATAATGCTGCTATTTTCATCCTGTTATCGGTTTAGCAGGGCGCACGGTTCTCTGCTCTATCCGTTTTTCGTAATTACTACCCTTAAATATCCGGTGAACATAAATTCCAGGAAGGTGAATGTGATCGGGATCAAGCTCTCCGGCAGGAACGAGCTCTTCCACTTCAGCGATTGTAATCTTGCCGGCCATCGCCACAAGAGGATTAAAATTCCGGGAGGTCTTACGGAAGATCAGGTTGCCCTGTGTATCTCCTTTCCATGCTTTGATGAAGGAATAATCTACGTCAAATGCATATTCCATCAGGTAATCCTTGCCCTTAAAATTACGGATCTCTTTTCCTTCGGCCACCTCGGTTCCAACGCCTGCTGGAGTATAGATTGCTGGCATTCCGTAGCCTGCTGCCATTAAGCGGGTCGCAAGAGTTCCCTGGGGGATAAGGTCAACTTCCAGTTCTCCGCTTAAAAGTTGCCTTTCAAATTCTGCGTTTTCTCCTACATAGGACGAGATCATTTTTTTAACCTGCCTTGTTTTCAGCATCAGGCCAATTCCGAAGTCGTCTACGCCGGCATTGTTTGAAATACAGGTAAGTCCTTGAGCGCCTTTTCTTATTAAGGCAGCAATAGAATTTTCGGGAATTCCACATAGGCCGAAGCCACCAAAAGCAAGCACCATGTTGTCTGAAAGTCCGTGTATAGCCTCATCAGCATTCTCAACTACCTTATTCATACTTAAAGATTATCGAAATTTTCTCCTTGATTAAGCTGCTTATTCTGATCCTGATATTCTGCGCAATTGGTTTCAACCGTGATATTTGCGGGTCTATCAAAATTGCCTTTGGATACTTTTAGCTTCGGATCACCATAAACCTTCTTCATATAAATTCCCCAGATCGGAAGGGCGGTATTGGCTCCCTGCCCTAAAGCTGTTGACCTGAAATGGGCAGCCCTGTCTTCGCACCCAACCCAAACGCCGGTAACAAGCTCTGGCGTTAAACCCATAAACCAGCCGTCGGAATTATTCTGTGTTGTTCCCGTTTTTCCTGCGATTGGATTCGTTAATCCATAACGTCCACGCAAACGGCTTGCAGTTCCGCCCTCAACAACGCCTTTCATCAGTTCTACCACCAGATAAGCTGTTTGCTCGTTCATTGCTTCATCTGTTTCTGGAACAAATTCCTCCAGCACGTTGCCGTTTTTATCCTCAATTCGTGTAATCCAGGTTGGCTCCACGTAAATTCCTTTATTCACAAAAGCACCCATGGCACCGGTCATTTCATAAACCGATAAATCTGCTGTGCCAAGACAGATGGAGGGAACCGCATCAATTTCACCTTTGATTCCCATGTGCCTGATAAGGTTGATGACAGGCTGCACTCCAAACTGCTTTATCAGGTAGGCAGAAACTTTATTGATGGAATAGGCGAGAGCAGATCGCAACGGGACCATCGAGCCTTCGAATTCTTTGCTTGAATTAGACGGACACCACGGACCGGAAGGAGTCTGTATGCATATGTTAATGTTAGGAACCAGCGTGCATGGCGACCAGCCTTCCTGCATTGCAATCGCATATACAAAAGGTTTAAAGGTTGAGCCGACTTGTCGTTTTCCTGAATATACGTGATCGTACTGGAAATATTTTTGGTTGATCCCTCCAACCCAGGCTCGGATGTAGCCTGTTTGCGGCTCGATTGACATCAACCCTGTCTGCAGAAAGAACTTATGATAACGGATAGAATCCATCGGACTCATGGTCACCGTGCTGTCTCCGTTCCAGGTAAAGATATTCATCTTCACTTTTGTCTTAAATGCCTTTTCTATTTCGGCTTCCGTCGCTCCTTCATCCTTCATCCTTCTGTACCTGTCGCTCCGTTTCATCGCCTGGTTTACAAGCATTTTTATTTTTGTCTGAGGGATGCCATCGTAAGGTGCCGACTTATTTCCTTTCCAGTGGGCAAAAAACACCTTCTGAAGTGAGCGAAGATGCTCTTTCACAGCGGCCTCGGCGTAGGTCTGCATCCTTGAGTTGATGGTGGTGTAGATCTTCAGGCCGTCTTTATATAGATTATAGTTGGTGCCGTCCGGCTTCTTATTCTTTTTACACCAGTCGGTCATCTGTTCGCGCAGAAATTCCCTGAAATAAGTTGCCGCCCCGGCCGTATGGTTTTCGGCCTGGAAGCGGTTGAGGTCAATGTTTTTTACCTTGATCTGATCGTATACCTTTTGATCCAGCTTATTGTTTTTTACCATCTGGTAAAGCACAACGTTCCTTCTTTCCTTTGCTCTTTCCGGATTTCTACGTGGATTGTACATGCTCGGACCGCGTAACATTCCAACAAGAAGAGCGGACTCTTCTATTTTTAGCGAATCAGGCGTAGTGTCAAAATAAATCCGTGCGGCGCTTTTTATTCCCCAGGCCTGGTTGCCGAACTCTACCGTGTTGAGGTAAAGCGCAATGATTTCCTGCTTGGTATAATTACGTTCCAGCTTAGTGGCGATGATCCATTCTTTGATTTTCCTAAAGATCACCTGGACTTTATTCAGGTTCTCACGCGGGAACATATTCTTTGCAAGCTGCTGACTAATAGTAGAGCCTCCTCCCGAACCAGCGTCGCCGCCAATTACCGTTTTAACGAGAACGCGTCCTAACGCTTTGAAGTCTATGCCTGAATGGTCGTAGAAACGGATGTCTTCTGTCGAAACGAGCGCATCAACCAGCTTTGGGGAAAGCTCTTCATACCGGGAGTTGCTGCGGTTTTCAATATAAAATTTTCCAAGTGTTTGCTGATCGGCGGAAATGATCTCGGAAGCCAGGTTGCTTCTTGGATTTGCAAGATCTTCGACCGTTGGCAAGGCGCCGAAAACTCCCATACTAGTAAGAAAAACGATGAGGGAAAGAAAGACCACAGGTCCTGCAATCGCAATCCAGATCCAACGGATATACCTGCGGGTATTGTCCGGGACTGGCGGACCGGATTTAGCCTTCTTTTTTGCCATAAGGAAAATTCGGGTTAAAGATAGATATTCAGGTTTGGGGCCCGGAGCTGTTTGTTCTTACAAGTGGCATCAGGCTTACAATTTCGAAGACAGTAAAAACAAGGTAATAAACGGCGTACAGGGCGATAAAGTGTACTGCAATTTCGGGATAAAGAAAAGCAACCGCCAGCATTACCAGGAGATGGACAAACATTTTTAGTCCTGTTAGTCCCATAAATACACTCACAAACCGTTGCGGCCTTCCTGCAATTGCATCAAGGAGTACTTTGTGAAATACAACACTAAAAATCCCGAATAGGAATGGTGGTATTAACCGGAAAATGAGATCAGGCTGTAATCTGCCGGTTGAAGCAAGCGCTTCCGTAAGACCTGTGCCGATGATCACAAGCAAAACGACTTTAAGAATATAACCCGTCAATCCGCTGCCTTTCTTCATTATTTCACTGAAACTGCTTTGAAAAGGAAATACATTCCAAGAGTAATTCCAACGACAGCTCCAGCAAGTGTAAGAAGGCTGTTTTTGTTTTCCATAGAATCATCAGCAAGCTTACCAAGCCATGTAAACAGGAGGATAGAGCCAGCCATCTGGAAGCCTATTCCTGCATAACGGCCGTAGGTATTAAGCCATTTTTTCCTGGATTCCTCGTTTTTCTGATTGGGCTCCATGGGTTGCAAAATCTTTTACAATACCGCCCATACTACAGGCTCCTGAAAAATTCGCTCCAGGCTCAATTGCTAACTTATTTGTTGAAATATCCCCTGAAAGCTTTGCTGTAGCCTTAAGGCTAAGCAGCTCAGAGACAGTAACTTTTGCTTTAACTGTGCCGGAAATATCAGCATTCTGGCAATTCACTTCACCGTCCACAATACCGCTGGTTCCGATAACGACCTTTCCCTTTGCATGAAGATTCCCTTTTAGCGTTCCATCGATCCGGATATTACCATCACAAACAATATCACCGGTTATTGTTGTTCCTCCCATGATCTGGTTTGTCCCAGAATTATCCAAATTACCTGTAAAGCCGGAATCTTTTTTATTGAACATGCGGTGATTGTTTATGAGGTTTGGCTTGCAAATATAAAAAAGTACGGTCGTGCCCCGGTGAGCCACCCTATTTATTCATAAACATTTTTGTAAAACTGCATATATTCAGCCACCTTGCCTTCTTTCATAAGCAGCAAAAAGTTCTGGGCACTTATAAGAAATGCATCAACAGTATTCATATCAAGGTTTGTGAATACACTGTCATCACTATCAAGAATGGCAATATATCCCATTCCTTCCTTTTTATTGGGATATTCAGAGACCGTAACCACCTGGTAATTTGTGCCAAGTAGACGCGTTGTAATCTTCAGGTCTTTTGTTGAAAAGAATTCTGTATTGAAATTACTAAAGGCCGTTTTGAAATCATTAAGATCTACGGCCAGGTCTTCTACAACAACAACAAAGTAGTGAACAGTATCCGGCGTGTAAGCGAATACCTGCTTGCGCGCCCCTGACGTATCCCTTTTAGTGCCGCCGGAAACTGCCTTGTCAAGTCCATCGAGCAGAATTTGTGCTTTAACTTTAACGCCGTCACTCGGAAACCCTTTTACTACATCCGTCAGCGCCGTGCGGAAAGCTGCCACATCCTTCATTTGCCCGATTGCCATCGCTTTGAGCAACATAAATTTGGGCATCAGATCATTTCCCGTAAACCTCAGTTCTGCTGTCCGGCAGCGATTGATCACTTCCCCATACTGACGAGCCTGATACATTCGGTAAGTCTCTGCATAGTAGTTCTCCGTCTCATTCTTTGTCATGTTAATTTTCTCAAAGAATTTCGGATCCATAAGAATCCTGGCGTATTCAGAGTCGGGATACTTAGTAACCAGCCTGTTCTTATATTTTTCGGCATTTCCCGGATCAGGAATTTTGAGGTATATCCGGTAGAGCTGATAAAAAACAGAAGCTTCCGAACTGTTTCCCGGATACCTGTTATTGAAATCTTCAAATGTTTCTGCTGCTTTTCGAAGGTCGTTAAGACGCTCCTTGTAAATCATTCCCAGCGAATAATATGCTTCCCGCACAGAATCAGCATAAGCCCTTTTTGTGGAGTCAGAAGTCGGAATTGCCTGGGTAAGCCTTTTTACCGCAACCGCAACGCTGTCCTCGTGGGTCATTGCCTTCACCGGCTCTTTGGTCGCAACGCTTGCTGTATCATCCGGATCTTGCGAAATCAGCGGAAGTACAGTCTGCTTGTTGCTTCGTCGCCAGTTGTCCTCCAGCTTTCTTTCGCCCCATATCTTCTTAAATTCGGAGAAACCAAAGCCCATCGCCGCAGGATTCTGGAAATAAGGAAGCCCATTACCGGTAACACCCGGACCTCCCGGTGCCGAATTCGTTCCCCCATTATTATTACTATCCTGGATTTGCTGTAATCTAAGTCTTTCTTCTTCCTTTTCTTTATCGATCTGCCGTTGTTCTGCCTCCTTTTTGATCATCTCCTCTACACGCTTGGCAAGCTGCTCCTTACTCAAACCGGAAAGCATAAGCAAGCTGTCATAAAGCGCTATTGTCTCGTATTTTTTTACAAGTTCAGCAAGGCTGTTTTTGATGTTTTCCACCTTCTTATAATCAGGGTAATCCTTTGATAAAGAAGTTACTGCGCTATCATAATAAACGGCTGCATGCTTATAATCCCTGTCCTCAAAATAAATCTCTGCAATGGCCAGATGGGACACCCCTTTCTGGTTCGTGTTTGTGGTGGAAGCCCTGATCGACTTGTTGTATTGACCAATTGCTTTCTCCGGCTGTTCTTCCTTTTCTTCAATCTCTCCAAACACATAATATATTTGATCAATGAAATCGAAGTTCTTAGGGTCATTCAGCATCTTCGATAACAACGCCCTGATAGGCACACTGTTACCACTTTCGGCAGAATACGTGCGGGCAATGTTGATCTTTGAATAGAAAGCCATCTCATAAGATGGGTTCATTTTCAGAATACGAGCATAGATACCTGAAGCCGCCTTCAATTCCCCGGAAAGCTGTAAAAGTTGGGCTTCGATAAAAAGATAGCGGCTACGTTTCTTCTTGTTTTTCGTGTATTTAACAGCCTCCTTTATTGATTCCAAAGCCTTCGGGAAGTTATTCTGGCGCAGGTAAAAGTCCGTAACCGTCGCGTACAGGTCACCTTTTATCTTGTTAGGAAGAGTTTTGTCGTTTAGCGAACGATCCAATGCTGATTGCGCATCACTTACCATCCCAAGCTCGATGTAGGCTCTGGCCTGCCACATATTTGCGACGTGGACAATAGGATCTTTCTTGGAGTTTTTGACTGGCTCGCGGGTTACATAGGTAAACATCTCCAGCGCGGTGTAATACTCGCGCTTGTAGTAATTGGCCTGACCAAGAAGCAGGTAGCTGTCATCGATGTATTTATTATACTGCTTGCCACGTATCATCATGTTATGCTTGGCAATAACAGTTGATGCTTTTTTTATTCCCTTGTCGGCAAGCGGAATAATGGTCTTTGAATCCTCGAGCGTACCCGTTCTGAACACTGGTAACACCTTGTAGTAATTATCGGTATGCGCTGCGTCGAGCATACCAACACCTTCCTTTAGAACTTCGCCACCATTAAAGTAGCCATTAAATCTCGAAGTCGTGTTGTGGTAAGCGCGATTTGCCCATTTATGTTTTTTGGTGGAACAGGATATAGTTGTTAGCAGCAGGCAAAAAGCTAGCAGCAACCTTAGATTAGGGCCGTGTTTTTTATAGATCAAAACGGGATTCACGCGGCTTTAACGGTCGCAGGCCAAAAATAGTGTGTTTTTTCAAACTGAAAACGTTTAAGTATAACTTAGGTTACACAATCGGATTGAATCGGGGAAATTTATTCAGAATCTATTGATAATCTCAGCTATTCGGGGCTGATATGATAACCCAAACAAATTAAGGTGCACTAATAAAGGATAAAGATTGAAGAACTGAATCCTGGCTTTCCAGTCTTTTTCAAGTGGAAAGTCTTCAGTGTAGCCCATATAAAAATCTCCCGGAAAACTCCCGAAAAGCATGCTCATGGCAAGATCGACTTCACGGTGACTGAATGCCACGGCAGGGTCAATAAAATATCCGCCCTTTTTTGATTCGTGAAGGTTTCCGGTCCAAAGGTCGCCATGGACCAATGAAGGTTTTTCGGCAGGAATCAACTCTTCAAGACGCAGGTAAAAGCGTTCAAACTGCCTTATGTGTGCCGCTTCCAGGAACCTTGCATCCCTTGCCAGCTTAACCTGAACTCCAAGTCGTGATGTGACAAAAAACTCACTGAAGCTGCTGCATTGATGGTTGTATTGAGTGAGCGAGCCCATATAATTTGAATGATCCAACCCGAACAAGGCAGAAGTTTTCCTGTGGATCTTCGAAAGTTCTTTTCCTGCTGATCTCCAATCTGATGGTGCTAATATTCCTGTCTCCAGGTGTTCGAGCAGTAAGAACTGTTCGTCATTTTCCTCAACCACCGAAATAACACGGGGAACGAACGAAGTAGCAGCTCCAAGTAAATGAAGGCCTTTGGCTTCCGCCTCAAACATCCCCGGAAACTTATCACTACTATTTTTCTTGAGAAAAAGATTTGACCCGTCGTCGAGATCCAACCGGAATGCATCGCTTATGTCTCCGCCGGAAAGCGGGAAAAATGATTTTATCCGGGAAGATGAAAAATTACTGTAGTGATCGGGACTTATCAACGGATCAGGTATTTGTTTTGAATCATATCGCCCTGCCCCTGGGACACTCCATAATAACGACTATTACAGTGTAGCAATCACTTTAAGTTCTATTGCGATTGGCGTCGGGAGACAATTTATCTCCACTGTTGTCCTGCAGGGCAGATTGTCCTTGAAAAACTCCGCATAAATCCTGTTGTACGTTGCAAAATCATCCTTCATATTTGTCAGGAACACAGTTACATCAAAAATTTTATCCCAACCCGATCCTGAATCTTCAAGAATGTAACGCACATTATTAAAGACGGATTTGCACTGGGTTTCGATGTCATAACTGGCAATCGTGCCGTCTTCATGCAATATAACTCCGGGAATTTTTTTCGTGCCCTTTTCCCTTGGACCTACGCCGGAGAGAAACAGAAGGTTCCCAACAATGCGTGCATGCGGATAAAGGCCAACCGGTTCCGGTGCCCTTGAAGAATTTTGCAATGATGTCTGATCCATTGTTTTAATCTATTAATGGCCAAAAGTACTAATCAATATATTGAGGAGCCTGTTTTGAACAATATATTTCGACCTTCGTTTCGAAAGATAGTTACGCAACTATTTACTGTTCATCAATAACAATAATAAACTGATCGAAATGAAAGCAATCTGGAACGATAAAGTCATAGCTGAAAGCAATGACACTCTGGTGGTCGAGAACAACCACTATTTTCCGAGGGAGTCTGTTAAAAAAGAGTTTTTAAAAGATTCTTCAACACATACAAGTTGTCCATGGAAAGGAACTGCTTCTTATTATTCTCTCGATGTGGATGGTAAGGAAAACAAGGACGCAGCCTGGTATTATCCGGAAACAAAACCTGCAGCTAATCAGATACGTGATTATATTGCTTTCTGGAAAGGTGTTAAGGTTGAGAAATAGTCGGATGACCTACTTAAATTAACCTTGCTTAATTAAAGCACTGGTTGATGTTCGGTTTTTACTATTTTTGCCCGCCTCGGGGGACTAGCTCAGCTGGTTAGGCGTGGCGCTTAAGGCGCCAATGTCACCGTACCCTGGCATCTCTTTATAATCAAAAAGGGGGATTAGCTCAGCTGGCTAGAGCGCTTGCATGGCATGCAAGAGGTCACCGGTTCGACTCCGGTATTCTCCACAAAAAGTCTCACTCAGAAGGTGGGACTTTTTATTTTCGATCTACTTTATCCATGATCTTATTTTTTCGATTGGGCTAAGGCGCGGCGCC
>Ga0105049_10006480_pt1 | contig 13629 bp, 10 predicted proteins | sample MAT06_FD_78087 | JGI IMG/M metagenome (GOLD analysis project Ga0105049, IMG submission 78087) | Freshwater microbial communities from Lake Fryxell liftoff mats and glacier meltwater in Antarctica - MAT-06 | ecosystem: Environmental > Aquatic > Freshwater > Ice > Liftoff microbial mat | place...
AACTGTCTGGAAAGGCAGGACTGACATGGAGGACCGGAGGACCGGAGGAAGACCGAGCTGAGGATCATCGGATGTTCATCGACCATCGGATGTTCATCGACACGTCGTTTCGCGCTCCTCTCCGGTTCTCCGGTCCTCCATGTGAATGTCGGTCTTTCCAGACAGCTGCTCAGATCCGCCCAGCACCGCGGGATGCCACCAACCAACCAATTCAGAAACCGTCTGGAAGGGTAGGATCGACATGGAGGAGCTTTCTTTTGGCGGCCTGTGGGAGTGCTGCCTTGATCGTGGTGGGTCATCTTAACCGCGGTTCTCGCTCATCTGGGCGTCCACAAAACCTGCGGCGGATCAGTCACTACCAAACAAAGATCCCTCGCCGATTGGCGAGGGATCCGGTGCTGACTTGCGAACGTCGAGAGGAGCTTACTTCGCCGGCCGCAGCGCGACGCCGTGGACGAAGAAGTTGAGATCGTACTCGTTCTCTTTGTAAATGTCGTTCAGGAAGGTGATGGCGATCTTGTGGTCGCCGGCCTTGAGGCCGGGGGCCTTGATCACGTATTCCTTGGCATCGACGGTGGTGCAGGTGACCTCGTCGCCGACGGCTTGGCCGTTGATGGTCACGCTGAACTTGGCCTTCTGGCCATCAGCTTCGTCACAGGCGGCATTGATCGCGAGGTCGTAGTCGCCATCAGCGGTCAACTTCACTGGCACCACAATGGCACCGCCGGAGAAGAGGAAGATGCGTTCGGCGCCATCGTCATAGCCGAAGTGCTCAGCATTTTCCGTCGGGCCGCTGAACTTCGAGAGATCGGCGGTGACCGGGCTGGGCGCGGGCTTGGGGGCAGCCGCTACGACCGCAGCGGGGGTGGGGGTGCTGACCGTGGGCGTGCTGACCGGTGCCGGAGTTGACGCTGGTGCGGGCGTGGTCGCGGTGGGCGCCGCGGGCTTTGCCGGGGCGGCAGCCGCAGCCGTGCGGTTGGCGTCGGACGTGCAGCCAGCAAGGCAGGCGAGAGGGATCAATAACAGGGGAAGACGCATGGGTGAATCCTTTTGCGGTATGAACGCGTTTGGTTGGATTGGTGACGGGATTCTTGCGCATCGACGGATGGTGCGCGCGACCCCGTCCGAGTTAGAGTGCGGTGGAGTATCATACTCGCAACAGGCGGTGACGCGGCCCGCGTCGCCGAGGTGTCCCGCCTTTTACTTCAACGACCGCAGATACGCCACCAGATCCAGCAGCTCCTGCGGGCTGAGTAGAGCGTCGAGACCACTCGGCATCAGGCTGGTGGTCAGCATGGTGGTCGAGGCGATGGTGTCCTGTGGCAGCAGACGCACGTGGCCCGAGGCCTCGGTGATGGTGATGCCTTCGGCGGCACGGGCCTTGATCAGGCCAAGCACGTTCGCGCCATCGCTCAACTGGAACGAGTGGAGATCGTAATCGCGTGCGATGTTGTAGTTGGGGAAGAGAATGCTTTCGACTAGTTCGCGTTCCACGCGGATGCTGCCGATGCGTGAGAGGTTCGGGCCGATCTCCCGGCCTTTGTCACCGATCTTGTGGCAGGCAATGCAGATGCCTTTGCCGGCTTCGTACACGGCACGGCCTGCGGTCGCGTTGCCCTGCGTTACGGCGGCCTGCGCCAGGGCATCCATGCGTTCTTTCTTGGCGTCGTTCGCCGCCAAAGCGACGGTGAAGGCCGGTTCAAGCACTTCGTAGACATCGCGCGAGGTGAAGCCAAAGGCTTTGCGCACCAGATCCGGGCGGAAGGTGCCGAGCATCGGGGATTTGGCGAAAGCGGCAGCGATACGTTTGGCCTGCGGGGCTGTGATCCGCTGGTAATTTTCGCCGACTGCCATGGCGATCAGGAGTTCACTTTGTTCGAGCGGGCCGCAGGTCGGAAGCAACGCCAGATAGCCATCCCATTGGGCATCGCTGAGTTTGGTATTGGCCAGGCGCTGCGCCGCATCCATGCGCACTCCGGCGCTGGTGGGATCGACCAGGAGTTCCGTGAGTAAGGTGAAGGCGGGATCGCTCAATGTGCTGCCACTGCTGGAGAGCGCGAGCAGCGCCTTGAGCCGCAGCGCGGTAGATTTGCTGGCGTCGGCCGCGAGGGCATTCAAGGCTGCGTCGAAGCGCGGGTCCTTCACCCGCGCGAGGGCATCGAGCAGGACCGGCGAGGCGTTCTGCGCGAGCATGGCGGACAACGGCGCATGCCACTCTGACGCATCGACCTTGCCGGGTTGCGCGGCGATCGCGCGTAAGGCGGCCTGCCGCACAGCGGCGCTGCCGTGCCGCAACATCATGGTGAGGTTGTGCGCCACTCCGGGTTTGGCTGCGAGCGCACTGGTGAAGGCCTCCAGTGCTGCGACCTGCGTCGCGGCGGGCGCATCCTGCGCGAGCCAACCGGCCAACACCGGCGGCAGAATCCGGTCGACATCAGGAGCACGCATCAGCGCGAGGTAGGCGTTCGTTGCCAGGGCGACCTCGGACGAATCGGCTTTCGCCAAAGCAAAGCGCAGAACCTCGGCGTGGTCCGTCTCTTTCATGCGCGTTTGCGACAGGATGCGCAGCAAGCGCGCTTGTTGCAGCGGACTCTGCGCCGCGGTCAGCGTCCCGGCGTCAAAACCACCGATGGTCATGCCGGCGGTGAGCAGGGCGTGTTCCAGCACGGGATCCGCTGGCTGAGCGAGCAGGCCAAGAATGGTCTGCGACAGGTTTGGTGAGCGGGACTGGCGGAAGGTGAGACCTTCGAGCGCGCGACGTATCTCAGCGGGATCGGTCGAACCAAGCTGCGCCAACAACGCGTCAGCGCTCGCGGCTGTGACTGGTTGAAAGGGTTTGTGATTGGCCAACACCGCTGCGTGGTGGGCCTTCCCCTCGGCGGTCCGACGGATGCGGTAGATCTGCCCAGGGATGTTGGCGGTGCCTTGCAGGCTCGATGGACAGTGCGAGTACCACGTGCCGGTATCCACCACCAGCAACGAACCGTCCGGGCATTCGATGATGTCGGAGAGGTGCGCGCCGGTGCGCTCGACGGTGAAGAACTCGTGTTCCTCGGCGCGGTAGGTCGAGCCGTCCTTTTTCAGTTCGAAGCGCATCACCTTCTTTGAATTGTAGTACGCAACGAGGTACTGCAGATCAGCGGGATCCGCCGACCACGGCCGGCCAGCCGGCGCGAGGGTGTTGGCGCTTTTCCAAAAACAGCTGCCACTCGGCACGACGTGGCCGAGGTCCTTGAGGATGGGCATCCGTTCATGCGTGCGCGGTAAGTCAGCGATGATGCGCAGGTAGTCCGGGCGTTCGTACACGCCGCCGAGCTGCCAATGCATCAGCGTGTCGACCCGTGGACTACCGAAATACAGATTCACCGTGCCGATGAGGTCACCCGTCGGCGTGAAATCGAGCCCGACGGGGTTGTCGGCACAAGCAAGGGAGTGCCAGCGGATGTCGCTGCCGTCGGGTTTCATCGACCAGATACCGCTGTTCAGGCCTTTATGGACGGGCGTGCCGTCCTGTTGTTTGAGGTCGTGGCCTTTACGCCCGTGGGTCCAATACAGCCGGCCATCCGGATGGAGTCGCGGACCGTGACAATCGGCGCCATTAGCCGTCCAACTGAAACCACCGACCATGAGTTTGCGTTCATCAGCGACGCCATCGTCGTTGGTGTCGGTGAACTTCCAGATGCCGGGCGGTGAGGCGACATACAAACTGCCATCCACCCAGCAGCCGCCCTTGGGCACAGTGAGCTTGTCGGCGAAGATCGTGCTGCGGTCGAAGACCCCATCACCATCACGGTCCTCAAACATCAGCACACGATTCGGCATCACGGCTTCGAATTTCTGCGCACTCCAATTGACGCCGGCAGAATCGCCAACGAACAGCCGGCCACGGTCATCGACGCAGCCCAGGGTGGGATTCGCCACCATGGGTGATGAGGCGGCGACGATTAGCTCAAAGCCAGCGGGCAGTTTGAACTTCGGTGTGGCGACGGTTGCCTGCTCGGGGGTGAGGGTCATCACCATCGGGCGCTGGGAATATTTCGGCAACTCGGCGTCATCGCCGTGGGCGACTTTCTCCTGCGTCGCCGCTTTCTCCGCCGGTACCTGCGCCTGGGGTGCCTGCCACGGTTCACTGAAACCACTCAGCGGATGCAGCTCGTAGCGGCGCACGAACATTTCCGCTGCTTCGGTCTGCAATTGGATGCGGCCCTGGTTCGGCTTTACCTCGAACGCACGGTTCACCAGCACGCCGTTCACGAGGTATTCCAAGGTGTCACCTTTGGCGATGATCTCCAAACGCGTCCACTGGCCGAACGGTGACTCGACATCATCGCGCCCACGGAAGCCGATGGTGTCCTTCCAGTCGACGTCGCGTTTCTGCCAGTTGAGGCGGCCGGTGGTCATGACCACACGTGGTGCGCCAGGCGTCCAGATCGTTTCTTTATCGCGATCACGACCGACCTCGGCGCTGAGCGACGCCGTGAGTTCGCTGCCGTCGGCGAGTTTGGGTGAGAGCACCAAGATGTCGCCGACGCCGCCTTCGATGATCTGCGCTTCGATGCTCGCCATCCACGCATCGTGCATCGCGCCTTGCGGGCCAAAGCAGTGCACCAGTACGCCGCTGTCGCGCGTGGCGTGTTCACGTTTGCCCCAGGTCTTGTCACCCCAACGGAACTCTATGACTAGGTGGTAGTCCTTGAAGCTGTCGTTGGTGGTGACGCCGCCGTAACCCCGTCCGCTGATGTGGAACTGGCCGTCGGGGCGGAAGGTGAAGACGTTCTTCGCCTCGTCCTGCACATCGGCCTTGCTACTGATGTGGTACTCGACCTTGCCGGCACGGATGGCGTTGAGGAGATCGATCTTCTGCGTCACCACCTGTGCCAGCGGCTCAGCGGCGGCGGTTTCACCAACGAGCGTCACCAGCAGAGCGATGGCCACCCAGGGCATCGGGCGGCGGTGAGGTGACAGGGAATCGTGCAGGGAGTCGAGGGGCATGGTCATCATGTACTCGTGAGCCCCCGGCGTGGTGCCAGGACCCGCAGTGGATCGTCCCGCCAACCATCTCGCCAGGGCGAGATGCTGCTGCCGCGTGGACGTGCGCCGGTCGCGGTTGTGTCGCGTGGAATGGTGCACTTGGCCAATCGGATCCGGCTTTTGTATGCGGCGCTCACGGGGTTCTTGTCGAGCACGAGCGGACTCAACACCAGCATGGCGGAGGGGTAGTTCTGCCAGCATGTTAGCCACCATGAACCATCGCCTGATCGCAGCTGGCCCACCTCGCCACTGTCCAGTGCTGGTCGCATTGTTGCTTGCCGGCGTGGTGGTCATGTCCGCCAGCTCTGCCAGCTCCGCCAGCGAGGAAGCGCCCGGCGTACCCACCACGCGCGAGCAGGCCCAGGAAGTTTTCACCAAGCAGGTGAAACCATTCCTCACGACCTACTGCGGCAAGTGCCACGGCGAAAACAAATCGAAAGGCGATTTCACCTACCGCTACGCCATCAAGTCGGCCGGTTCGCCGGCGTTCCGCCCGTTGTGGAACCACGCAGCGGCGAGCGTGAAGGCGCACGACATGCCGCCTGAAAAAGAGAACAAGCAGCCGACCGCGGCAGAACGAAAGATCTTCAGCGACTGGGTCGCGGGGATGAAACACCTGAGCCCGAAGGACCCAGGGCAGTTCGTCATCCGCCGTTTGAACAAGGTTGAGTACGGCAACACCCTGCGCGACTTATTCGGCGTCGATCCGCGCGTGGCCGCGATCCTGCCGGACGAGGTGTTCGGCGCCGGTTACAGCAATTCGCTCTCGCCGCTCCTGATGGAGCAGTACCTGCTGGTGGCCAACAACGTGCTCGACCAGGTGTTCGCCAAGCCCGGCCAAGCGCCGACCGCGGCGGAGAAACGCGTCTTCACCGCCAAACCGGGCGCGGGCATCGACGAACGCGCGGCCGCAGAACGCATTGCCAATGACCTTGCGCGTCGTGCCTATCGCCGACCGGTGAGTGCGGAGGAACTCGACGTGCTGCTGCGCGCCTTCGACCTGGGCAAACAACACGGCCGCGACTTCCGCGAATCGGTGCGCCTGGTGGTGAAGGCGGTGTTGGTCTCGCCGCAGTTCATCTTCATCACCCCAGTGAACAGCGATCAGCCCAAACCCGGCGTGGTGGCACTCGACGACCATCAACTTGCGTCGCGCCTGTCGTACTTTTTGTGGGCGACCATGCCCGATGGCGAACTGCTGGCCCTTGCCGACCAGGGTCGTCTGCGCGATCCGACGGTGCTCGCCGCACAGACGCGCCGTCTGCTGTCGGATCCGCGGTCGCGCGCGCTGTTCGACGGCTTCGGCGCGCAATGGCTGGGGATCGACAAACTCGCGGGCAAGACCTTCGATCCGGAGAAGTTCCCTGAGATGACCCCGGCGCTCCGTCAGTCGATGTACGACGAGGCGCGCTTGCTGTTCGACAGCATTGTGCGCGAGGACCGCAGCGTCCGCACGTTTGTCGACAGCGACTACACCTTCGCCAATGCCAAGCTCGGCGAGTTGTTCTATGGCATGAAGATCGACGGCGAGGGCATGCGGCGCGTGACGCTGACGGACGCCAATCGTGGTGGCATCTTGACCATGCCCGGCGTGCTGGCGACGACCTCGTTTCCGAATCGCACCAGCCCGGTGAACCGTGGGGTGTGGGTGCTCGAACATGTGCTGGGTGAACATGTGCCGCCGGCGCCGGCCAACGTCCCCGCCCTGGAAAAGCAGGACCAGAAGCAGGTCGCCACGTTGACGCTGCGCCAGCGCACCGAACTTCACCGCGCCGATCCGACCTGCAACAACTGCCACAAGATCCTCGACCCGATCGGTTTCGGGCTGGAGAACTTCGACGCCATTGGTCGCTGGCGTGACCGTGATGAATCAGGCGGCGCGATCGACGCCTCTGGCGAACTGCCGGGTGAGCGGCGTTTCAGCACCCCGCAGGAGCTGAAGAAAATCATCGCCGCGCGTCTCGACGACCTGTGCAACAACCTCACCGGTCGCATGCTGGCGTATGCCTTGTGCCGGCAGCTTGAAGGGTACGACGAGATCGTGGTGGACGGTTTGATGGCGAACATCGCCAAGGACGGCTACCGCATGCAAAACCTCGTGGTGGCGGTGGTGACGAGTTATCCCTTCATGCATCGCCGGATCGGCGACCTTCCAGGAGATGGCAATGAAAAAAAATAACTGGCTGATTGACCGCCGCACCTGCCTTAAGGGCATCGGTGCTGCGTTGGCGCTGCCGCTGCTGGAGACCATGGGCTGGGCCGAGACGCCACCAGGTACCCCGGCGTGGAAACCGCCGGTGCGCCTGGGCTTCATGTACATGCCGCACGGTGTGATCATGGACCGCTTCTGGCCGCAGGATGCGGACGCTTTCCGCACGGCTGCGCTGCCGCCGATCATCGCCTCGCTCGCGCCGGTGCTCGACCGCTGCCTGATGGTCAAGGGCATCAGCGGCATACCGATCGCGCCGTTCAACGGTGCTCCGCACGCACTCGAACTCTCCACCTGGCTCACCGCCACGCTGCCGGATGCGGACCGGCGCGCGTCGATCCACATCGGCATCTCCGCCGATCAGATCGCCGCCAATTACGTCGGTGGCATGACCGCTTTGCCGTCGCTCGAACTGGCGACCATGCCGCAGACGCACAAGGAGAACCAGGAAGGCCTCAACGAGAACTATTATTCACATTGCAGCTTCCGTTCCTCGACCCAGCCGGTGCCCGCCGAGGTCAATCCAGGTGCCGTGTTCCGTCGCTTGTTCCAGGGCCGCGACCAGGGATCGGCGAAAGCGAACACGGATACGCTATCGTCTGATGTTGCGCTCGACCGCAGCCTGCTGGACCTGGTGCTGGGCGGAGCGAAGGACCTGCGCGGCCGTCTGGGGCACAGCGACCAGCAGAAGATCGACGAGTACCTCGACGGCGTGCGTGCACTCGAACGCCGCATCGCCGCCATCGAGCACCGCCAGCGTGCCGGCGATCAGGCTGGCGCGGAGCGTCGGCGTGCCGGCGATAGCCCGCTGATTGACGTCGCCATTCCTGATGGCGACGTCAAGGGCCGCAGCCCGGAAGCCTCGCAGTTCGTGCGCCGCAGCAGCGAGGGCGACAGCGAGATCAAACGCAGCGAGTACATGCAGGTGATGTGCGACCTGACGGTGCTGGCCTTCCAGGCCGACATCACCCGCGTGAGCACCTACATCGGCTCGACGCCCAACGGCGCGTCGTACCCGGAACTCGGCTTCAGCGACCAGCACCATTCGCAGACCCACTACGGCACCGATCAGGTGAAGATCGACAAGGTGGCGAAGATCAACACCCTCAACGTCGAGCAGTTCGCCTACATGGTGAACAAGATGGCCACGCTGAAGGAAGGCACCGGCACGCTGCTCGACCACAGCATCATGATGTGGGGCAGCGGCCTGGAAAACGGCGACAAACACGAGCGCAAAAACCTGCCGTTCGTCATCGCCGGCAAAGGCGGCGGCACCCTCAACACCGGCCGCTTCATCACCGACACCACGGGCAACCAGGGCGACCTGCTCGGCACGCTGCTGACCGCCGCCGGCATCCCGCTCGACCGCCCGATCGGCATCGGCACGAAGGTGATCACGGAGATGTTGAACGGCTGAGCGCGGGACGAGCGCACGATCCGGGCTGCTCGCCCAAGGCCTGAGCGCGCCTACCGCGAACGACTCCTGCGCGAACGGCTGCGGTCGGGTGACGTGCGGCATGCGGCCGAGGGCGGCCGCGTTCCCGGCGGTCGGTCCCGTGTGCTGCCGGTCTTCCTGGTGACGGGGATCACTGAAAACAATAAACGCAGGGCGATTGCCCTGCGTTTGTGCGTCTTCCGGAAGAGGTCCGGTTTACTTCTTGCCGTAACCCTTCGCCGGCGTGCCGTCGGCGTTTAGCTTGCCGGTGCTCCACAACACCGCGCGGGCGATCATGTCGAGGTAACGTGGATCAGCGACGGTGTCGTTGTTGTGGCCGAGCGAGGTGCTGAACACCTTGGCTTTTTTCGGGCCGACCTCATTGGTCCAGGCGACGATGTTCTCGACCACCTTGTCACCGACTTTTTGTTTGCCCTTAGCCAGCACATGGCCGCCGTGCACGGCGATGTTGTTGTACAACTCTTCCTTGATGGTGATCCAGCTGGCGATGCCCTTGGTGATTGGATGCTCAGCGTCGGTGAAGACGATCTCGATCGGTTCCTGCGGACCGTGGCCGGTGGACTGCAGGCCCAGGAAGAGGAACCACTTGGCATTGTCGCCACCGGTGGTCACCGGCTTGCCGATGTCGCCGAAGCGGTAGCTGTGCATGGCGCAGTGCAGGTTGATCGCGGGTATGCCATCGACCAGGTGCGGCTTGAGTACCGCGTCGATGATCGCCGGATCCTTGATGTCGGCAGCGCACTCGTTGTGGATGACGAGATCGAAGCCCTTCGCGTACTCAGGATTCCCGTGGTGGGGGAAGGGCGGCTTGGTGCTCTTGTCGTCGCTGTGGATCTGTTCGACCACGATGTTGATGCGCGCTTCCAGGCCGCTCTTCAGGATGTCTTTCTGCGCCTTGTAGTCGTGGCAGCAGCCGCCAGTGATGAGCAGGGCCTTGAGCGGCGCGTCGGCGGCGATGATTCCGCTGTTGAGCGCGACGGTGGCGAGGATGAGGGCGGCGAAGTGTCTGATCATGGGGATCCTGGGTAGCTGTGGGTTGAAGAGTGCGGACGAAGGTGGGGACAAAGGTGAGGACGAAGGTGGGGACGAAGGGTGGGGACGAAGGCGCGGACGAAGGTGCGGAGGTTTACGCCGCAGAGGAAGGTCCGCTGTCTTGGCGCGGTTTCACTAGCGTACTTGGCAGGGGGACGGTGGGTCGTGTCATCCTCACGTCAGGTGCTGGCGCGACGTTTCACGAATGCTGTGCAACGCGTGGCCATACCGGTACGTACAGCCACACCCCAGGAGTCCGCCATGACCCATCCGTCCCCTGTCGCCTTGCCTTCGCTGCGGGTGCGCCGTTGCCTGGCGCTACTGGTCGCCGTGGTGATCACCTTGTTGGCAGCGCTTCCCAGTGCTGCGGCAGAGAAGAAGCCGAAGAAGGAGAAGGGCTCGGTCGCCGATCCCGGCATTGAGGGCGACGGTGATTTCGTGCTTGGCCCCGAGTACACCAAGGCGCCCGAGATGTCGCGCAAAGAAGGCGTACCAAAGGGCGACATCCACCAGTTCACCATGCAGTCGACCGAGAGTAAGATTTATCCCGGCATCCGCGGACCGTACTCACGCAAGGTGTGGGTCTATGTGCCGAAGCAGTATGTCGTCGGCACCGCAGCGCCGTTCATCATCGTGCAGGACGGTGGCGGCTACGTCGGGCGCATGTCGACCGCGCTCGACAACCTGATTTTCGAGAAACGCGTGCCGGCGCAGATCGCCATCCTGCTCGATTCAGGTGGTGGCGACAGCAAGGGCAGCCAACGAGGGTTGGAATACGACAACCTCACCGATGCCTACGTGAACTTTATCGAGACCGAGGTGCTGCCGCGCGTTTCCAGCGAGTACAAACTCACCTTCACCAAGGATCCCGAAGGCCGCGCAAGCATGGGCGGCAGTTCCGGCGGCGCGTGTGCGTTCACCATGGGCTGGTTTCGTCCGGATCTCTACCGGCGTATCCTGACGTACTCCGGCACCTTCGTGGCGCAGGAATCGCCGGACAATCCCAAGTCGCCGCACGGTGCGTGGGAATATCACCTGAACTTCATTCCCAAGTCGGAATCGAAACCACTGCGCGTGTGGTTGCAGGTCGGCGAAACCGACAATGGCCACAACAGCGGCGACAAGGCTTACCACAATTGGGTGCTGGCGAATCAGCGCATGGCGTCAGTGATGAAGGCCAAGGGCTACCACTACCACTTCGACTTCTGCAAAGGTGCCGGCCACGTCGACGGCAAGGTGCTCGACCAGACGCTGCCTGGAGCGCTCGAATGGCTGTGGCGCGGTTATCCGCTTAAGTGAGTGCGAGATGTCTGAGCGTCGCACCAGTGAAGCGACCACATAAAAACACACCGCTGAGAAATCTCAGCGGTGTGGGTTGAGGCCGGACTGACCGGCGCGCTGCGTCAGCGAACGCGCTGCGTCAGCGAACTTATTTGCGCGACTTGCTGGCGCTCGGCGCAGCCTTGCTCGGTGCCGCCTTGGTGTCCACCGTTGCGGACTTGGCCACGGCGGCTTTTGCCGGAGCCAGAGGGGCTTTTGCCGGCGCCAGAACGGCTTTTATGGGAGCCAGGGCGGCTTTTGCCGGCGCCAGAACGGCTTTTATGGGAGCCAGGGCGGGCGCCGACTTGGCGACCACTTTCGCGGGAGCAGCAGGAGCCGCAGCGACAGGCTGTTTGACGACCAGGATGGGCCTGGGCGCAGCTGGTTGCGGTTTGACCGCCGGGGCCGGCGGTTTGGTCGAGACCGGCGCAGGGGCCCTGGGAACGATCGGCGCGGCCGGCTTGACGGGGGCCGGTGCTGCACCGTTGGCGAGTTTTGCAGCGGGTTTGCGCGTCAGGGCCTGCAACTGGTTCTCCAGGTCGACCAACTTCATTTCATATGCAACGACCAGGTCGCCCACGGGCTTGCCCAGGCGCATCATGACGCCATTGGTCTTGAGGCGGGTGCAGACGGCGATCTCGACGCGAGTTTCGGCAATCTGGCGGCTGATCAGTTTGGCTTCGTCCACGGTATCTCCAGGGTTGGGCAGACTACGTGGTTAACCGCGTTTGGCCAGGGAATGACCCGTCTGGGCGATACAGGCGTGGCAAACGACTGCCGGGGTGGTCAGGAAAAATGCGCTAAACCCCAGTCCCGACCGTCATTTCTTGATCGGTCCGGTATGTTTCCCGACCCCATTTTTCCCGATCAGACCCTCAATCCAGGTCTTCCACTCGGCTGCCGCAGCGGTGGGTTCCTTGGCGCCGGAGTCAGGGCGGTAGGCCGGCGTCAGCAGTCCTTCAGCCCCTGCTTGCGGCCTCCCCGACGGCACGGCTGGTTGAAACGCATTCTGCCACCGATCGGTCGACACGCGGGCCATCCCGAGCTACCGTGCCGATTCCATGACCTGCCGTCGCCTGTTTATCGCATCGTTGTTTGCCCTCGTCCTACAGGTCGAGGTGTCGGCCGCCGTCGCCGACGACCTCGCCAAGGAGGTTGCCAAACGCGACGCCGAAGTCGCCAAGGCCAAGCAGACCTACGATGGCGCGGTGAAGGTCGCTGACGACAAGGCGCTGAAGCTCTACGTGCGCATCGCCCAACGGGCGGTGAAGGACAGTGACGTGACCGCTGCGACGGCGGTCTGGACCGAAGTCTTGCGCCTTGATCGCAAACAGCCCGAGGCGGTCGCGTGGTTCACCAAGCTCGGCACGCTCGACGCCGTGATCGCGGAGCTCGACAATCCCACTGACCTGCTGGGCAATCCGCTCAACAGCGGTGCCAAGGCCGGTAAGGCGGTGCTGATGTTCGGCGCCGGCGGAGCGTTGGTGCCGACGGGCGTGCGGACCCTGACGGAAGCATTCACCGCCCGCACCACCGAACTGACGGTTGGAACCGTCACCGGCGACGGCGTGCTGTTTGAAGAAGGCGCCGGCTCCAATGGCCAAGCGCTTGGTGTGATCGGTGCGGAGATCCACTTCATGGTGCGCGTTGGTGGCACGGCCTACTCCATCACTGCTCCATTCGACCGCCGTGAGAAATGGACGCACATCGCCGCGCAGTTCGATGCCGGCGTATTGCGTTTGTGGCTCAACGGCAAAGTGGTGGCCAAGGCCGACTCAGGTTTCCCCTCCATCCCTGCGCACGGTGGCGGGGGCCTCGGGATGGGTGACGGTTCCAACCCCGGCGGCTGGACCGAGAACTGCCAGTTCCTGCTCGCGTCACTGCGCATCGCCAACAAGGCGCGTTACTCCGATCAGGTGAAGCCGAGCGGCGCGATGGACGCTGACGCCGACACCGTGCTGGGCGTGACGCCGGAGGCCATCGCCGCTGAACTCGTCGCCCAGACCACCGGCACGAAAAAATCGACCGAGCCGATCATGCTGCAACGCATCGATCGCATGCCGCCAGGGAACATCACCTGGACCGCTAGCGGGATGGTGGGCATCCGTTAGGAGTTAGAATTTCAGTGATAGGGCAAGGGCTTGTAGATCTCAGCAGTTTCGGAATACCCAAGAACGGCATCGCTTTCCAAACAGTAAAGTTTGAAATACTTCCGATCCCACCCTGATGATCTGACATCGTCAATTTCAAATCCTGGCCATTGGTAGAAGCTACGAATTTCCAGGAGTTGGACATTGCCGAGGCGGAGCCCTAAAAGGCCACCACGACCCTCCAGGACGATGTCGAGAGCGCCTTCGAATCCTTTTCGGTCTTCGTCGTAGTGTCGGTCAAAATGGACGTGGGTGATTAGGTCAAAATCCCAAGCCCGGACGATGGCTCCTGCACTGGCGGGGAACACCTCGGAATAACCCGGAACATCTGAGAGTGGCATGCAACCAAAGCTGCGCCTTTTGGACTTCTGGACAAGCGTCGTCCCCGTTCACTGAAAGGAACAAGCACCAGGGCACATTCGTCTCTCGGA
>Ga0105049_10006481_pt1 | contig 13628 bp, 8 predicted proteins | sample MAT06_FD_78087 | JGI IMG/M metagenome (GOLD analysis project Ga0105049, IMG submission 78087) | Freshwater microbial communities from Lake Fryxell liftoff mats and glacier meltwater in Antarctica - MAT-06 | ecosystem: Environmental > Aquatic > Freshwater > Ice > Liftoff microbial mat | place...
CCCATCCACTTCACGCTCTCCCGGTCCAACCCCACCGCTTTCTTCTTCAACCAACGCAGCAGCGGCACCCCGATACATCTCGGCCCGCCGCAAAAAGCAGTTCGAGCGTCGCCTCGCAGACCTCAACCCCACGCTTCCCCGCCCCGCATCATGATCTTCGAGCGATTCCGACCGTCTCACTGACAACGTCATGTCAGTGAGCACGCCGTTCCCACCGCGTCGCCACGTCCGCCGGTGTACCTTGTATCGCGATCAGAAGGATCATCCCTGCTGCGCACGACAAGGAAGCCGATGCCCATTGAACGAATCTTTCTTGGCTGGGACCGACCCGTGCTCGATAGCGCGGCGGCCTATCTCGTGGACCACTTCACCCGCAACGCCTGGGAGGTCGATCTTTCCAATCTCATTGTCGTCACCCCGGGCGCACGGGCCGCCCGCAACCTTTTGGGCAAACTGATCGATCTTTGCACCGAACGCGGCTTGGCGTGCGGTTCTCCATTGATGTTGACCCCCGGCCAACTGCCGATGCGGGCGGCCTCGGCCCACCCCCTCCCACCCGCCAGCGATACCGCACGACACCTCGCTTGGCGCACCGTGCTCGCCTCCACCGACCCCATCGAACTCGCCCCACTCGTCCCATTCCCACCCAATCAGGAGCGCGAAGGCGCATGGAACGCCCTCGCCGACTCCCTCCGCTCGCTGCACGATGAACTCTGCGGTGAAATGCTCTCGTTCGCTGACATCCCAACCCGCGCGGCATCATTTGCCGCATTCATGGAGGACGCCCGATGGACCGCCGCTTCGCTCGTGCAGAACCGTTACCTCGAACTCCTGCAAAGGTGGAACCTGCACGACCCGGCGTGGTCGGCCATGCTCGCGCTGCGAAACCAAGCATCGCTGTCGAGCGACACCGGGCTCGTGCTGGTTGGGGTCGCTGAACTCAGCGGAGCCGCACGCCGCGTGCTGGAATCGCTCGAATCGCTCGAAACTCCCGTGCACGCCCTCGTCTTCGCCCCAGCCTCGGCCGCCGATTCCTTCGATGCCTTGGGCTGCATCCGCGCCGATCAGCCGCCCCTCGCGCCCCACATCCCCGCGGCTTGGGTGACATTCACCGACACTCCTCTGGGCCAAGCCGATGCCGCCTTCGCCGCCATCGCCCACGCCGCCGCCGAGGCTCCGGTTTCACCCGCCGATGTCGTCATCGCTGTCCCCGACGACCAACTCGTTTCCTCACTCGTCCGCAGAGCCGAACAACTCGGCGGTGTGCGCGTCCGATCCGCCGCGGGCCAGTCCGCCCTCTCAAGCCCCCCGCTGCGATTCCTGTCACTCCTTGGCGAAGTCTTGGGCCGCCCCACGTTCTCCAACCTGCTCCCGTTTCTCCGCCACGAGTCGGTCAACAAGTGGCTCTGCGAGGTCAACGGCGTCCAGAACGAAACCTGGCTCACAGACCTCGATGATCACGCCGCCAGCGAGTTCTCGAACCGCTTGCCGCAGACGCCCCTCGCTTCACCCGTCCGCAAAGGCTTGGCTCGCCTCGCATCCCTCGACATCGCCGCCACCACACCACCTCTCCGCGCCATCGCCGAGGCCCTTTTGGCCGATCTCCGCATGATCTTCGGCGACATCCCCGCCACGCCCGATGCACCGGCCCATCGCGTCATTGCGCGGGCCTGCCTCTCCGTCCGCGACACCCTCGCCGAACTCGCCGACTTGGCCGAAGGGCCCATCGGTGCCGAGGCGTTCGAGTTCCCGTGCAACGCCCGCCAGGTCCTCGCCCACGTCCTCGCCAACGCCGAGAGCCTCTCAATCCCCGATGAGCCTTCCGCCAACGCCATTGAACTTCTCGGATGGCTCGAGATCCCGTTCGACCCCGCCCCGGTCCTGGTCCTCACCGGCATGAACGAAGGCACCGTGCCCACCCGCTCGATGTCCGATCCCTTCTTGCCCGATGGCCTGCGAAACTTCCTCGGCATTTCATGCGACCGCCGCCGCATCGCCCGCGATGCTTGGCTGCTGGGCGCCGCCGTGCAAGGCCGCACAAAGGTCGCCATCATCGCCGCTCGCCGCGACGCCGATGGTGCCCCGCTCTTGCCCTCACGCCTCCTGATGATGGACGCCGAGCCACGGGCCGTGACCGACCGCCTTCGAACCTTCATGGAGAAAAACAGCCTTACGCCCGCGCCGCCCCTGCGCCTCCAGCCTGGAAACACCGAACGCTTCGGCCGCCCGCTCGACATCGATGGCGTGTGCGTCCGCTCGATGAGCATCACAGACTTCGCCCTCTACCTCGCCTCCCCCTACCGCTTCTACCTCGAAAGGATCCTCAAGTTGGAGGAAACGGCCCAGCCCCAGCCAGAACTCGATCCGATCACATTCGGCAATCTCATCCACGCGGCCCTCCACAACTTCGCCATCGGACCGGCCTGCCACGAAGCCAAGGCCAGCGTCATCGAAGAAGCCCTCAACGAAGCCCTCGACATCCATGCCCGCCAACTCGTGGGCGCTCTGCACGAAGCCCCGCCCGCCGTCATCATCCAACTCACCTTTGCCCGGGGCCGCCTCCGCGAAGTTGCAAAGGTCCAGGCCCAGCGCCGCAGCGAGGGCTGGAGAATCGCCTGCACCGAGTGGAGCCCCGACCGCCGCGAAAAACTCTGGCAGTCTTCCGGTGGCCCGATCGCGCTCCGGGGCCGCATCGATCGCATCGACGTCAACGAATCGTCGCACCGCGTTGCCATTCTCGACTACAAAGCCGGTGAGACCATCCCCGAACCCGCCAAAGACCACGGCACCGCCAACCGCTGGACCAAACTCCAACTCCCGCTCTACCGCCACCTCGCCGCCGAACTCCCCGCAGTCAGCACGGCCGCCAGCCTTGGCAAATTAGACCTCGGCTACTTCCGCATCCCGCGCAAAACCGAGGACGTCGGCATCGCGATCGCCCCGTGGGATTCCGCCGCACTCGAGCACGCCGATGCCGCCGCCGGTGCGGTCGTGGCCGGCGTCAGATCCGGAGAGTTCAGCGAACGCGGGGACTCTCGCTCCACCGGTGGCTCCATCGATCGCCTGTGCGGTGTGGGCTTCATCGGTGAATTCGCGCCCATCGAGGCCGATGAAGAGGAGGCCGCGCAATGACGCCCTTCACCGTCATGATGGCCTCGGCGGGCACCGGAAAAACCTTCCGCCTCACCAACCACTACCTCGCGCTGGTCGTCCGCGGCTTCCGAACCAACGAATCCTTCGATCCCGCCAGCATCCTCGCCACCACCTTCACACGCAAGGCCGCCGGCGAAATCATCGAACGCGTCTTCTCTCGCCTCCTGAACGCAGCCACCCAGCCCGACGAACTGAAAACACTGCAAACCTTCGTGGATGGGGCCATCACCGCCGATGAGTGCGAGCGCATCGTCGCCTCCCTCGCCCGCAACCTTCACCGCATCAACATCGTCACCATCGATGCCCTCCTGGCTCGCATGGCTGGCTCCATCGCCATGGAGATCGGCCTCCCCGTCGGTTGGCGCATCGTCGATCAAGCCACAGATGCCCGCATGCGCGACGAAGCCGTCGCCCAGGTCGTCCGCGAAACCGATGAGCAGCAACTCGCCACGCTCCTGCAACTCGTGTACGCCGGCGGCTTCGGCCGCGGCGTCCATGACACCATTACCAGCCAAGTCAACGGCGGCTTCGATGTTCACCTCCGCAGCGGAGGCGATACCTCCCTCTGGTGGCGAGGCGGCGAACCCCTCCCCAAGCCCGACATCGAGTCCACCGTCCGCCGCCTCGCCTTGCTTCCGATTCCGCCCGCTCTGTCCGAGCCCGTCAGTTCAATGCTCGAGCGTTTCAAAGCAGGCAACTACAAAACCGCTCTCTCCGGTGTCCTCGCCACCGCCGCCCTCGCCGGCCAAGGCACCTTCCGCCGCAAAGTCATCGACCCGCAGATCCTCCAAATCCTCCAACCCCTCGCCCTCTTCGCCGTCGCCCGCTTCGCCGCCGACCTCGCGGGCCGCAACGTCGCCGCGTCCGAACTCATCGCCCGCTTCGATGCCGTCTATACCGGACTCAAACACGCATCCGCCGCCCTGCGCTTCGACGACCTGCCGCGGGGCTTGCTCGCAAGGCCCCTCGATGATCTCCTTCCCACGCTCTACTTCCGCATGGATTCCACCGTCCGCCACCTGTTGCTCGATGAGTTCCAGGACACCTCCGTCGATCAGTTCCGCGTGCTCGAACCCATGATCGACGAAATGGTCGCCCACCGCGACACCGATCGAACCGTCTTCGTCGTCGGCGATGAGAAGCAATCGCTCTACGCCTGGCGCGGCGGCAAATCACGCCTTCTCGCAGCGCTGCCCGAACGCTGGCCCGCCTTCACCGTCTCTTCAATGTCGCAGAGCCAACGCTCAAGCCCCATCGTGCTTGCGGCCGTCAACGCCGTCTTTCATCAAGACACCCTCGTCGCAGCCCTCGGCAAAGACGATCCCTGCCGGGCCGCCGCCGCAGCCTTCGGAACCTCGTTCCAACCCCACACCTCCGCCAAGCCGCTCCGAAAAGGCGAAGTCAGCCTCGTGCAGGTCCGGGCCCTCGCCGAAGCCGATGCCCCCAAGCCCACGCCCTCTGAGCACTTCGAGGAAGTCATCGCCGAGGCGGTGCAACGCGTTCGCCAGATCGTCGATGCAGCGCCCCACGCCGAGGTCGCCATCCTCACGCCCACCAACAAGCCGATCGCCAACATCATCTACCAACTCAAACAACACGGGATCAGCGCCAGCGGTGAAGGCGGCACGCCCGTCACCGATGCGCCGGTCGTCGCCGCCGCCATGGCCGCCCTTGAGTTGGCCGTTCACCCCGGCGATTCCGCCTCGTTCGCGTTCCTCGCCGCTTCGCCCCTCGCGCCACTCTTCGGAATCCAGTGTGGCTTGGTCACCAGGTGCACCGACCGCCGCGCCGCCGCACGCCGGGTGTCACAAGCCCTCCGCCTCCGCCTCGGCACCGATGGCATCGCGGGCACACTCCGCTGGCTCCAAGCCGCCTCGACACCCCACACCGATCGCCGGGGCTTCCAACGCTCCGAGCAACTCCTCGACCTCGCCGATCGTTTCGAGTCAGACGGCGGCACCGATGCCGCGGACTTCGCGGACACCGTCGCCTCCACGCTCTTGGAAGATGCAACGCCCATGCGCGTCCGCGTGATGACCGTCCACAAGGCCAAAGGCCTCGAGTTCGACGCCGTCATCCTCGTCGGCCTGCAAAAGTGCTGGAACGTGAAGCACGACGCAGTACTCATGTCTGGCGACACCACCCCAGAGACCGCAGGGCCGCTTGACCCCGTCACCATCGTCTCCCTCTGCCCGGGCAAGGAAGCACGCGAAGGTGCGCCGGAACTCCAGAAACTTCACGACGCCGCCCGCTTTGAAAACGTCTCGGCCCAATTGAGCGCGCTCTATGTCGCCATGACGCGCGCCAAGCACGCCCTGCACATCGTCATCGGCCCGCTCCCACAATCCGGAGACTCACTCCGCGCCGATAAACTCCTGGTCGCCGCCCTCGCCGAAGATGCACAAACCGACTCCGAAGAGCCGCGCTGCGAACTCCATATCACCGGAAGCATCGACGACTGGGCCACGCCCGAAAACCCAGCCCACCCCGCGCCAACGCGAACACCGACCATCGCCACACCCCCGCTCGCGCTGGCCGCACCGGCTTCCGCAGGCCAACGCCTCCAACTCAAGGCACCCTCATCGATGGAGGGTGGTTCCGCCCGCACCCTCGCCGAAGTCCTCAAAATCGAACCACAGCGGGGCCGAAACCGAGGCACCATCCTGCACGCCATGTTCGAGCAAGTCGGCTGGGCCAACCTCGGCCTCCCAGACGATGCAACGCTCCTGCACGCCGCCCAACAAGCAGCCGCCGACGGCCCCACAAACATCCCCAACACCCAACTCCTCGCCGACTTCCGCTCCAGCCTCGGCCCCGCCACCCGGGCCGCCCTCTCACAATCCCGCTACGCCAACCGCCCGGGCACGCCGGAACTCCGCCGCGAATACCCCATCGCCGCCAAACTCACCGACGGCACCGAAACCTCCATCATCCGCGGCACCATCGACCGCCTCGTCATCGGTGTCCAAAACGGCCGCCCCATCTGGGCCGAAATCCTCGACTTCAAAACCGATAACGTCCATCCCGATCAGCCGGCAGAGTTCGAGGCCCGCATTGCCCATTACAAACCGCAGATGGATGCGTACATCCGCACAATCGCGGCAACGCTCCGGCTCCAGCCCACGGACATTCAGGCCTCGCTGCTGTTCGTGGCTTCCGACCGCGTCATCGAGGCATCCGAGGCGCGATGATCCGATCCCGTCGTGGCCCCACCCACACCACCTACTCCAGCCTCAGCCATCCCGATCAGCGTCGCTCCGGTGGAACCTCCCCGCGCGGAAGTCATCCCCCCGCCGACTCCCCATTCGGAGGGATCGGCGCCGAAGGATCATCCACGGCCGGAGTGGTTGTTTGAGATTCGATAACCCGCTCGTCCGTCCAACCGCCCCCGAGCGCCTTGTACACCGCGACGATCGCCGTCGCCGAGTCGAGTTCGCTCCGGGCCAACTGGTCCTGCGCTTCGTACAGCGTCTTCTGTCCGTCAAGCACGTTCAAGTAGTCGTCGATCTCGGCGGTGAAGCGGTCGGTCGCCAGATCCACCGCGCGCTGGCTCGCCACCACAGCACCCACCAGGGCCTGCCGCCGGGCCTGCTCCTGATGGAACCGCACCACCGTGTTCTCAACCTCTTCGAGCGCGATCAACACCGACTGCTCGTAGAACAGCAAGGCTTGTTCCTGCCTCGCCCCGGCCGCGGCAATCTGGTTGCGGATCTCGCTACGATCAAACAGTCGCCACCGAACCGCCGGACCGAACGACCAATTCCGGGCATTCATGTCAAACTGCTCGCTGAACTCCCCCGCCGCAAAGCCGAAACGTCCCGTCAGCGAAAACTTCGGATACAGATCCGCCGTCTCCACTCCGATGCGGGCCGTTGCCGCCGCGAGTTGCCGCTCCGCCCGCCGCAGGTCGGGCCGCCGCAGCAGAAGGTCCGAGGGCAGCCCAAGCGGAATCTCCCCGGGACCCGTCGGGATCGGACCCGGAATATCCAGCATCGAGATCAACTCCGCGGGGTGTTGCCCGAGCAACACCCCGAGACGATGGATCGAAGCCCGGATCGAGTACTGCAGCCCGGGGATCAACGACTCCCGGATCGCGAGTTGGCTCCGCGACTGCGACACCTGCAACTCGGACGAAAGCCCCGCCCGGAAGCGCGAATCGATCAGTCCCACGCTCTCGCGCTGGGCCCGGATGCTCTCGTTCACGACGAACAACCGCCGCTGCAAGCCGCGCAACTCGGTGTACGTCAGCGCCGTCTCGGCCGTCAGCGACACCAGCACATCGCGTTCGCTCTCGATCGAGGCTCCGAGGTCGGCGTCGGCCGCCTCGATCCCGCGCTGCACTCCGCCGAACACATCGATCTCCCACGAGGCATCAAGCCCCGATTCAAACAGCGTCGTGTCGCCCTCGGCTCCGCTGAAAGAACCGCCGTCCAGTTTCTCACTCTCGCGCCGCCGGTCGGCACCAGCCCCCAAATCCACCGTCGGGTAACGCCCGGAACGCGTCGCCCCACGCAGCGCACGGGCCTCGCGCGTCCGAGCCCGCGCAATGCGGAGGTCATGATTACCGGCGATCGCACGGTCAACCAATTCGCTCAGGGTCGCATCGTTCATGAGCGTCCACCACTTGGCCAGAGCCGCCGCCGAAGCCGGCGCGTTGGTGGCGGCAGAGGCCGCCGCCGCGGGCTTCTCTCCGGGCGCATGAAACACGCTGGGCGTGCGGATCTCCGGGCTTTGGTAATCAGGACCAACGGTGCAACCCGCGAACACAACAAGACCCAATCCCGCGGAGTGGCGGAGCAAACGAAGACCGGCAAATCGGGACAAAGGCATGAAGACTCCAGAATTCAAAGAATGCAAATGGGTGAATGAGTTGCTGCTCTCAAGGCGCGGTCTCTGTCTCACCAACTTCGACGGTCTCGCGCACAATCGGGTCAGACTTGATATACACATCCATCTGTTGACCGACGAACACCGAAAGTGCCTCGCGCGGGAAGGCGTAAATCACCTGAAGCACCCGCGTATCGACCCGCTCCGTCGATTCACCGGTGAGGCTCCGCTTCGGAACGACGTATGGCTCAAACCGGACGAAGGTCAGCCCGGTCTTGAGGTCCTTGTTGCCCTTCACGAAGGCGAATGCCTCGGCACCCGCCTTCACCCGCCAGGCCTCGTGCTCGTCCACCTCGGCCCGGATGTGCAACGGATCAACCGTTCCCACCAGCATCATGGATGGCCCGCCCGCCCCGGCCGATGCAAACTCGCCGCCCCGAACGTTGACCTGAAGCACCCGCCCCGAGACCGGCGACGTGATGGTGCGCCGCTCAATCTCTGTGTCCGCCGCCGCCAGTTCCGATTCTGCCAGCACCACCTGGGCCTCCGCGACCTCGATGTCCACGCCCCATGTGCCCGCCTCCAGCAACGCCACATCGGCCCGCGCTTGTTCAAGCCGGGTGCGGGCTGCCGCCGCGGCAAACTTCCGCACAGACAACTCCTCCTGCGTGATGGCCCGCGAATCCGAGATCCTCTCAAGGAAGGCCAACTGGCTCTCGGCGTCGGCCAGCAGCGATTCCGCCTCGGCCACCCGGGCCTTGGCCGGAGGCAGTTGCTCCGGCCGCGTGCCCGCCTTCAGTTTGTCCAGTTGCGACCGGGCGACGGCCAGTTGGGCCGCCCTCACGGCCCGCTCGCCCCGCATGTCGCGGGTATCGAGCCGGAAGAGCGGCGCCCCCTGTTCGACCGCATCGTTCACGGTCACAAGCACCTCGGTCACAATCCCGCCGATGGGCGTGCCGATCTCGATGTTGCGGCTGCTCGCCTCCACCAACCCCGAGCCAGCCACGAACGACTCAAAGGGGGCGGTGGGCGGCGAGATCACCGGGGGCTGGGCCGCGATGGGCTTGCTCGAGTTCACCACTGTGACGGCCGCCATGATGACGCCGGCGATGGCAAGAAGCGGGATGAGGATGGTTCGGATCATGAGTTCTCTCTGGGTTCAGTTGGCTTACTTGGAGGCGTCTTCGGCGTACCGGACTGCGGCCCGTGCATGGCCTGCGCCGGTGCTCACGCGGTTGATGCGGCCGTCGTCCATCTCGGCGATGCGGTCCGCGAACTCGAAAATGCGCTGGTCGTGCGTGACCACCAGCAGCGAGAGGTCGTTGCCCGCCGCCACCGCCCGCAGCAACTCCATGACCTTCTGGCCGGTCACGTGGTCCAGCGCGCTGGTGGGTTCGTCACACACGATGATCCGGGGCCGATGCACCAGTGCCCGCGCGATGGCCACCCGCTGCTGCTGCCCACCCGAGAGCCGCATCGGGAAGTCCTTCGCGCGGTCTCCCAGCCCCACCTGCGCGAGCAACTCGGTGGCCTGGGCCAGAGCCTGCTTGCGGCCCATGCCGTTGATAAGCAGCGGCACGGCGGCGTTCTCCGCGATCGAGAGCGTGGGGATGAGGTTGAACTGCTGGAACACAAACCCGATGTTGCGGCCCCGGAAGCGGGCCCGGGCCGACGAGGACATCTTGGAATAGTCCTCCCCCAGCACGGTGCACTCTCCGGCATCACGGTCGAGCACGCCCGCGACCACCGAGATCAGCGTCGTCTTCCCGCACCCCGATGGTCCGACCAGCATGAGGAGTTCGCCGGAGCCGACATCAATGTCAACGCCCCGCAGGGCCCGCACCGCCGAGTTGCCCGAGCCATAGGTCTTGACCACGCCCCTGCACCGGACGACGGCCGCCCGTCCACCGAGCGTCGAGTCGAGCGTGGCGGAGATCGCGGAAATGGGAGATTCGGTTGGCGATGAAGTATTCATGGGTCAATTTGGGATCAGGTCCGGAATACGATCCCGGGTTCGAGCCGGAGTACCTTTGCGAGGCTGAGGACCGCCGAGGCCAGACCAACAACGAGCATCGAGACGAGCGTGAAGACGACGACGTACCAGGGCATAAGGAACGCGAGATCGGTCTTGGAGATGATTGTTCCGACAACCGCCGCGACACCCACGCCGATGCCGAAGGAAAGGAGCGAAACGGTCAGCACCTGTGCGACGACCATGCCGATCAGCGTGGTCGCGGTAGCGCCCATGGCCTTGAGAGCCGCGAAGTAGCGGGTGTTGTCGAGGGTGAAGTTGAAGAACGTCTGACCGGTGACGAGCAGGCCGATGATGAAGCCGAGGCCGACCGCCATTCCGAAGTTGACGAGGATGCCAGTGGACTTGAGGATGTAGGACGCGGTCACCGATTCAAACTCCGGCCCGGTGCGGGCCGTGTAGCCGGTGGTCTCGGTGATGAGCCGCTTGACGGTTTCGATGTCGGCCCCGGCCCGAACCTTGACCAGCACGAACGACATCACCTGCCGCTCGGCCGGGGCCATGCTGACGGCGCGGCTGTAGGTGGTATAGATCACCGGGTCCCAGAAGAACGAGGGCGTCGCCGAGTACATGCCGACGACACGGGCGTCGCTGTCGTTGATGTTGAACGAATCACCCATTTTCAGCGGCCCCCCGTTGGAGCGTTCGAGTCGCAGTTTGGTGGCGGCGTCGCGGACGTCGATGATGACGCCGGGATCACGCCGCAGGTCGAGCGTCGATCCCTCGACCATCTGGGCCGGAGCGCCAACGAGTGTGGCATCGTCGACCCCCACGAGAACGACTTGGAGTCGCGTCCCATCGGCCAGGCGGGCCCGTTGCCAAGCCTTATAAAGAGGCACGGCCCAGTCGACCCCGTCGATTCCCTTGACGCGCTGCGCGGCCGTATCCGGAAGCGGCTTGTCGTCCTCGCTGAAGCGGACCTGCTCATCCATGACCCACAGGTCGACCGATGGCATCTCGCGGATGAAGCCGCCTGTCTGAGCCTTGAGGCCGAAGAAAATCGAGGCCTGCTGCGCGATCATCATGGCGGCGAACGCCATGCCCGCGAGAAGTCCGAAGTATTTGAGGCGATCTCCGGTGAGCATTCGCAGTGCAAGGCGGATCATGGCTTTCTCGCTCCGTTACGGCTCGCGGCCGGGGGTCGTGTCACCGGCGCAAGCATCCCCGCGATGCACGCATCGAGCAGGAGCGATGCGGTTTCCTTGGGGTTGGTGAAGTCGCACCAGGGGTCTTCGCCGTGGGTGATGTGCAGGGAGACGACGCCGTGAACCGCACCCCAGCACACCTGCGTGACGATGCGGTGGTCCCGATAGCCGTCGCCAAAGCGACCCGCCTTGATGCAGTCGGTGACGATCGAATCAAGAAACGCGTACGAATCTTCATCGACGTTGCCGTGCTCCAAGGGGCACTGCAAGGGGTCGATGATGGGCCACTTTGTCATGAACATCAGTTTGTAGTGGCGCGGGTGCTGCAGCGCGAAGTTGATGTACGCGCTGCCGGCGGCTCGCAGCCGATCGACGGGGTCTGGGATCGCCTCGATGGCCCGAAACTTCGAATGAAAGAAGCGGAAATCGCGGTCGCCGAGCGTGATGAGGAGTTCGGTCTTGTCCTTGAAGTGAACGTAGATGGCGGCGGGCGTGTAGCCGATCGCGTCCGCGATGCGACGCATCGAAACGGCCTCGAACCCCTCCGCAATGAAAAACTCGCGGGCGGCGACGAGGATCTTCTCCCGGGTCGCGGCCTTGGCCTCGGCCCTCCGGGTCACGGAGGGGCTCAGAGGGGCCTTGGCGGTGTTCGCGAATGCCGGAATGGATCGGGGTTGTGGGGGTTTCTTGGGCATACACGGACTGGGACATCACAAATCAATGAACAACGTTCACTGAGTATACGGTGTTCGGCGAATTGCGTTTCACGGATTCAAGCAAAACAATCATCCCTTGAACACGATCGCGGGCTCGAGCGAGAGCACCTTGCGGATGCTGAGCATGGCGGCGAGCGTGATAATGACAAAGACAGCGGACCCGGACAGAAAGAGCAGTTGCCAAGGGAGGTTGAACGCGAGGATGGTGCCCCGCATCGAGTATCCGAACCACGAGGCCAGCCCCACCCCGAGGCCCCACCCGATGAGGGCGATCACGGCGGCTTGCACAAGGATCATCGCCAGCAGGCGGCCGTCGGAAGCGCCCATCGCCTTCAGCGTCCCGAAGAAGCGGATGTTGTCGATGGTGAAACTGAAGAACATGAAGCCCGTGATGAGCGTGCCGATCAGGAAACCAAGCCCCACGGCGATCCCGAAGTTGATGGGGATGCCCGTGTTGTTAAGAAAGTAAGAAACCGTGGTCCATTTGAACTGGTCGCGCGTCTGGGCCATCAATCCGGTCGACTCCTGGATCCGGTCCTGGAGTGTTTGCATGTCTGTGCCCGCAGCGGCCTTGACGAGGACGAACGTCAGCATCTTCCGCTCACGCGGGGCGAACGACGTGGCCCGCGCGTAGGTGGTGTACAGCGTGGGCTGGCTCTGAAAGGTGCGGGTGGTCTTACAGATGCCGACCACGACGGCCCGGCGGTCGTTCAGTTCGAGGGTGTCGCCGACACGCAGCGGGACGGGGGCCCCACCGACCTTGGCCGGCGGACGCGCCAGCCGCGTCGCCGCCCCCGCTTCATCGACGATCACACCATCCGCGCGCCGCAGGTCGGTGAGCGAGCCTTCCACCATGCGGGTCGGCCCGCCGATGAGGGTGGCGTCGTCGACGCCCACGATGTTGCAGTTTTGAAACTGTCCGCTCTCCAGCCGAGCCTTGATGAGCCCCTTGTACAGCGGCATGGCCCAAGCGACGCCCTCGATGCTGCGGACGCGGTACAGCGCGGTCGATTGCAGCGGCTTGGGGTCATCGATGAACTGCACCTTTGGGTCCATCACCCAGAGATCCGTGTCGGGAACATCCGAGATGAAGGAGTAGGTGCGCGACATGAGCCCGATGAAGATCGCGCCCTGCTGCGTGATGATCATGGAAGCCAATGTGACGCCCAGAATGATGCCGAAGTACTTCGTGCGGTCGCGGAAGAGCATCTTGAGGGCGATGAGGATCATGGTGGCCGCGTAAGAAGGCAACGTTCAGGGATGCTTGGCGACGGGGTTGGCGGTGGGCTTGGCGATGGCAGGAAGGCCGCCCAGAGTGAAGTTCACGATGTGATTCGACAGTGTTTCGGCCCAGTCGTCGTCCGCGGGCGGCACTTCGCCGAGCCGCAGGACGACTTCCTTGCACCAGAAGTAGTGCAGACACTGGCCCACCACGCTCGCCGCGGCCATGCGCCGCTGCAACACGCTCAGCCGGGGCTCCAACTCCGTCAGCGTGGCCATGAGATACTCAAAGTTCGGGCGGATCTCGTGTTCGATGACAATCGCCAAGGCGGGCGAGGGGTCGATCATCTCACGGGCCATCAGTCGCCCGTGCCAACTCGGCCGGTCCTGATCCATCACCTTCAGCACGAACGCACGCACAAAGGCCGTGAGGCGATGTCGCGGCGTCGGAACGGGCGGCAAGCCCGCGTTCACCGGGTATCGGTCCGCCGAGTACCGGTGGGCCTCGAGCATGCAGGCTTCATGCAGAGCCTC
>Ga0105049_10006482_pt1 | contig 13628 bp, 9 predicted proteins | sample MAT06_FD_78087 | JGI IMG/M metagenome (GOLD analysis project Ga0105049, IMG submission 78087) | Freshwater microbial communities from Lake Fryxell liftoff mats and glacier meltwater in Antarctica - MAT-06 | ecosystem: Environmental > Aquatic > Freshwater > Ice > Liftoff microbial mat | place...
ACCAGATCTCCAGGCTTCGGCTTCCTTTTCGGTCACCTTTCCCTTTCCTTTTGAAGCTTCTGCATACTCCATAAGTCTTTCTGTGGCATCATCCCTTCGGTTGAGCAACACATCTTCAACCCTTTCCAACAGATCTTTTTCAATATCATCATAAATCTCCAACATGGCTGGATTTACAATGCCCATATCCATTCCATTCTGAATCCCATGGTATAGGAATGCCGAATGCATCGCTTCCCTTACGTGGTTATTTCCCCGAAAAGAAAAAGAAACATTCGAAACGCCTCCACTCACATGAGAAAGGGGGAAATTCGTCCTTACCCACTTTGTACTTTCAAAAAAAGAGACAGCATTTTCACGATGTTCTTCAATCCCTGTTCCAACCGGAAAAATATTCAGATCGAAAATAATATCTTCGGGAGGGAACCCAACGGTTTCAGTGAGAATTTGATAACACCTTTTTGCGATCTCGATTCGTCGGGGTGTAGAATCTGCTTGCCCGGTCTCATCAAATGCCATTACAATCACAGCAGCACCATATTCTCTTACTGCTTTCGCCTGGCTGATGAACTCTTCCTCTCCTCCCTTTAAAGATATGGAATTCACAATTGATTTGCCCTGAACACATTTTAATCCGGCCTCGATTATTTCCCACTTAGACGAATCAATCATCACCGGAATCCGTGAAATCTCTGGCTCTGACGCCATCAGATTCAGAAAATTAGTCATGGCCTCGACACCATCCAACATTCCCTCATCCATATTCACATCAATCACCTGAGCTCCTCCCCTAACCTGATCCAATGCTACATCCAGTGCTTCTTCGTATTTATCTTCCTTAATCAGACGAAGAAATTTTGCTGAGCCGGTCACATTGGTTCTCTCTCCAACATTTACAAACCGAATCTCGGGTGTCAGAACCAAAGGCTCCAATCCACTCAATCTCAGGAACTTTTCAACTTCTTTTCTTTGCCTTGGCTTGTAACGGGCAGCAATTTCCGCCATTTTTTTAATGTGCGGAGGTGTAGTTCCACAGCATCCTCCCAATATATTAACAAGCCCGTCTTTCAGAAAGTCTTCAACCTGGCCTCCCATATCTTCTGGAGTCTCATCGTATTGACCAAATTCATTTGGCAAACCCGCATTAGGATAAACTGAAATAAAACAGCTGGCCACACGGTCAAGTTCTTCCAGATACGGTTTCATCGCCTTTGCACCCAAAGCACAATTTAGCCCGACCGAGAGCAATGGAATATGGCTTACAGAATTATAAAAAGCTTCCGTTGTTTGTCCGGTAAGTGTCCTCCCCGAAGCATCTGTAATAGTTCCGGATACCATAATTGGAATTCGGGTACCAACCAGATCCATATATCTGTCTGCTGCGAAGAGAGCCGCTTTACAATTTAAGGTATCAAAAACGGTCTCAATCAGGATCAAATCAACCCCACCATTAATCAATGCTTTTACCTGTTCGGTATACGCTTCAACCAATTGATCAAATGTGATGGCTCTATACCCTGGATTGTTAACATCCGGTGATATAGAGGCGGTTCGATTCGTCGGGCCCATGGCACCAGCCACAAAACGAGGTTTTGCAGGATCTGATTTTGTGTAATCATCCGCAGCCTTACGGGCTACTCTGGCAGACTCGTAATTTAACTCATACACCAGCGACTCCATTTTGTAGTCCGCCATGGCAATTGTCGTTCCTGAAAAGGTATTTGTTTCAATAATATCGGCACCTGCGGCAAGGTATTCTTTATGAATTGCCTCAATCACATCCGGCCGGGTGATGGACAACAAATCATTATTTCCCTGCAAATCATGTGGCCAATCCTTGAAACGGTCACCTCTGAAATCTTCTTCAGCTAAATTATAGCGTTGAATCATGGTACCCATAGCACCATCCAAAATCAGGATCCGTTCCTGCAGTATTCTTTCTATCATTAAATTTTCGAAAACCTTCTGACGATTTAGCTGAATTGTAAATAACTGCTTACCAGAAGGAAAGAGACTGTTCGTCTGATCGTTCTTATCTATCCCGGCGAGCCAGGGTGGAAAGTAGCACCAGTCGTGTTAAGACACCGGTTGCTAAGACATCGCAGGGTCCAATCCCTCCGTCTTTCGTGATAAGCGCTGCAAAGGTAAATCCAAAACGCCTCAATCCAAACAAGAAAGCCATTTCTTCTGAATGAGCTTTGTGTTAAATACGGTCTACTGAAAAAGTAAGTAAGCATAAATTTCATAAACTATTGATAATCATAATCCCCTCTTCTCTGGAGAGGGCTGGGGTGAGGTCAAAATGGAGGTTGTATCGCAAATTAGATGGGTTCTAAAAATTTGATTTGCATTGATTTCGATCTTTATCATCAAATTCCTATACAACTGATATTCGAAAAAAATCGAAAAAAATCTCATTTTAAGATGGAAACGACATTTTCAGCAAGCCCTAATTACATCTTTGCCCGATTTTCCTGTCAAACTGAGGGTATTACTAGTTCAAATTTAAAAGGTACTGAACAATAATTACACTCGCACCTTTCTGGCTTTCAAAGTATAAATTGGCCGAGGCAATGATCCGCTGCTTCTCTTCTTCTACTTCAGTATTGTTCTGAAAAAACTCCCAAACAGAAACCGGACCCGGAAAACTGCAAGCAACTCCAAGGCGCATCAGATCTTTTGCTTCCTGAAACTTTTGATATTTCGGGCCAAAACCAACAGGAATTCCATACACAGCCGCTTCAAGAGTATTGTGCAATCCGGTTTTGAATGCCCCACCAATCCATGCGGCATCGGCATATCGGTATGTTTTTGAAAGTAAGCCTAACGTGTTTAAGACTAAAATATCGGTTTCCTGTTTCGAATCTTTCCACTCAGAATAAAACTCATATGGCAGCTGCAATGTCGAAATCAAATGCCTGAGATGGCTATCATTAATTTCATGGGGTACAATTAATAATTTCCAAAGACTATGGGCTTCCACTACTCCATGCCGTATAAATTCCCGAAGAAATATCAGGTCTTCTGCCCAGGCTGAACCTACAATCAAAAGTTTGTGACCGTCTTTCCATTCAACAAGCCAATCGATTTCAGTTTGCGCCTCTCTCACTTCCAACACCCGGTCCACTCGTGTATCTCCATTTATTGTGATGGCAGAAATTCCTTCATCCTTCAACACTTGAGAGGTTTCTGAATTTTGTACGAATACATGTTGGATTAACAGAAAGCATTTTTTAAGCAAAACCGCATAAGGCCATTTTTTGAATACTCCCGGCTTTAAAATACAACAAACGGATATCACAGGAATCTGAAATCGGTGGCAGGTAAAGATCAGATAATACCAGAATTCATATTTAACGATCACCAAAGCTTTGGGTTTTAGTATTTTAATTACTTTGGCTGCATTCCAGCTCCGGTCTGCTAAAAGGTAAAATGAAACATCAATCAAAGGATGGTTACTTTTCATTTCAAAACCGGAAGGGGAATAAAATGAAACCGCCACTTTAACCTCGGGTCTGATTTCTTTCATTTTCCGGATAATGGGAAGTGCCTGCTCAAATTCGCCAACCGATGCAGCATGAAACCAAAAGAGGTCATCGTCCGGATTTGCCATCCTGAAATTTTTAAGAACGCCCAATGAAGCCGTTCTACCAATAAGCATTCTCCTCACTTTAAAAGAGAATACGGCAGCCACCATTAATCCGAGTTCATACAGCCCGATGACAAGCCCATAGATTATTTTAAAATTCATATTCTGGCCGTAAATATATGATCATCAATGGTATACTTTTGTCCTTGCTTAAAACAACAGGTATTGAGGCTTAGGAATCCCAAAATTTCACCATTTTTGCCGCAAATTTATAGCTTCGAAGAATGCCTAATCCAACTCTAAGTACAAATCAAATAGAAGAATTGCTCGGTAAAGATTCCCAGTCTTTATTGGGGCATACCTCAAAGACCATCGACAAATCTCAATTGCACCTGCCCGGTCCTGATTTTATGGAACGAGTTTGGATTCAAACCAATCGTAATCCTCAGGTTTTAAGAAGTTTGGGACAACTTTACAACACAGGTCGATTGTCTGGCACAGGCTACACATCTATTCTTCCAATAGATCAGGGCATTGAGCATGCTGCGGGTGCTTCGTTTGCGAAAAACCCAATTTATTTTGATCCGGCAAAAATTGTTGAATTGGCAATTGAAGGTGGATGCAATGCCGTTGCTACCACTTTTGGAAATCTGGCAATGGTCTCAAGGCAGTATGCTCACCGCATTCCATTGATCGTAAAAATAAATCATAATGAACTTTTAACGTATCCAAATCAGGCCGATCAGGTTATGTACGGATCTGTTCAGGATGCCTGGAATCTTGGAGCGGTTGCAGTGGGTGCCACCATATATTTTGGATCAGACAATTCTACCCGCCAGATAATGGAAGTAGCTAAAGCGTTTGAACAGGCTCGTGCATTGGGAATGGCAACCATTCTTTGGTGTTACGTACGTAACAACGCTTTCAAAAAGGACGGTATTGACTACCACGTATCTGCCGATTTAACAGGTCAGGCAAACCATTTGGGTGTAACCATACAGGCGGACATTATTAAACAAAAACTTGCTGAAAACAATGGAGGATACAAAGCTTTAAACTCCGGAGGAAGTTCATATGGTAAGCTGGATGAGCGAATTTATTCGGAATTAAGTTCAGATCATCCGATTGATCTTTGCCGATATCAGGTAATTAACTGTTACATGGGTAGAGCTGGATTGATTAATTCCGGTGGAGATTCAAAAGGAACAACGGACATGGCAGATGCTGTAAAAACTGCAGTGATCAATAAAAGAGCAGGTGGCATGGGATTGATTTCCGGTAGGAAAGCCTTCCAAAAACCAATGAAAGATGGAGTTGCGTTGTTGAATGCAATTCAGGATGTGTATTTGAATAAAGACATCACCATTGCCTAATCCAAAGGAATCCATGCCTTGGTTTGTTCGAGAAAACAAAGGAATCGTTACCCCGACGGAGTTAAAAAGGGAAACTCCGGATGGTCTTTGGTACCAATGTCCGGAATGCAAAAGTGTTATCCTGACAAAGGCACACAAAGACAATGCCTATACATGCCCAACCTGCAACCGACATGAACAAATAGGATCGGCTGAATATTTCGATATCCTGTTTGATGATGGAAAATATGATGAGCTTTTCCCAAATCTGGAATCTGCAGACCCATTGGAATTCGAAGACACAAAAAAATATCCGGACAGGCTTAAAGCAAGCATGAACAAGACGGGTATGAAAGATGCCGTCAAAGTAGCGAAAGGTATACTTGAAGAATCACAGGTTGTGGTTGCTTGTATGGATTTTAAATTCATTGGAGGTTCCATGGGCTCGGTGGTTGGAGAAAAAATAAGCAGAGGAATAAATGAAGCCAGAATTTCAAAATGTCCATTTATTATGATTTCGAAATCGGGTGGAGCACGAATGATGGAGGCCGGCTACAGCCTCATGCAAATGGCCAAAACTTCGGCTCAGTTGGCTTTGCTCTCGGAAGCTGGCTATCCATATATTTCTGTTCTAACCGATCCGACTACTGGCGGAGTTACTGCCAGTTTTGCCATGCTGGGCGATTTTAATATATCAGAACCCAAAGCCTTAATTGGTTTTGCAGGCCCCAGAGTCGTTAGGGAAACCATTGGTAAAGATCTTCCGGAAGGATTTCAAAGTGCTGAATTCGTTTTGGAACACGGCTTTCTTGATACGATTGTCGATCGAAAGAAACTGAAAGAAACAATCAGCGACCTCCTTAGAATGATTCGTTGATTCAATCCTCTTCAATAGAATCGTCAAACCGATTCCTTTTGTATTAAAATGAAAATAGATGTTTTAGTTTTTGCAGCTCATCCGGATGATGCGGAACTCTCCTGTTCGGGTACAATCGCTAGCCTGGTAGCCTCTGGCAAAAAAGTGGTCATTGCAGACTTAACACAGGGCGAGATGGGAACCAGAGGAACCGTTGAAAGTCGGAAAGAAGAAGCCGCTGCATCTTCAGAAATTCTTGGGATTGCAGAAAGGGTTCAACTATATTTACCCGACACCCAATTTGGAATTTCAAGAGAAGTACAGATCCCACTCATTCAAACCATCCGAAGATTCAGGCCTGAAATTGTTCTTTGCAATGCAATCGAAGATCGACATCCAGACCATGGACGATCTGCTAAATTAGAAGAAGATGCCTGTTTCTTTTCCGGATTATCAAAAATTGAAACCACCTGGGGAGGAAAAACGCAACATGCCTGGAGGCCAAGGCTCGTGCTACATTACATTCAGGACAGGTGGATTAAACCCGATCTGGTTATCGATATTACTCCCTTCTGGGAAAAGAAAATTGCTTCGATGATGGCTTATAAAACCCAGTTTTATGACCCATCAAGTTCCGAACCGGAAACCTATATCTCAAAGCCCACCTTTCTGAAATTCGTCGAAAGCAGATCCCGTGAAATGGGCCATGTAATCGGAGTTGAATTTGGAGAAGGCTTTACATGTGCCCGCACACCTGGCATAAAAGACCTCACTTCGGTAATTTAATAGGATTCAGAAAGTTCTAAATCGAATATACGATTGCCTCTTAAAACCTTGATTTGATCCTGGTTCAAAAAAGGAGTTAAGGTTTTCGATTGAGAACATCGTTCAAACTACTGAAAGACAAGTCTTTGATCAAAAGTTTTTTGTCTGTTTTTATTTCGAGAGAAATCGACTCTCCGGGTAATACATCAAAATAATTGTCTGAAAAATGGATGTCAGGAGCCTCAATTTCAATCAGAAGGTTTTTAACCAATGAGGAAGAATTCAATGTAAGCCGGTATCCGGATGGAATTTCCTCAAGCTTTTTCTCCAGTTTCACTTCCGGCAAACTCAGGTACTTTGGTAATTTAAGATACTGATGATCTCTTGACAAAACCTTGCCTTTAGAATCAAGAACGGATACGATGACCAACGTTTTGAAAGAATCAAGAGTAAATCCTGGGTCCGGCTTTAAGATCTTCACGGTCCATGAGGACATAGAACCAATCGATTCTGTCTTATTAAGCAACCTGGAATTCGACAAATGAACTTTGCCATCAAAACCAACCCATTTCACGTCAATAGAATGAACAGGTAATCGCTCCAAAGCATCATTCACCAGAGTGGTTTTAACGGTGTCTTTATTAAGTCTTACCACAACTATTTGTTGCGCATTTGCTTTCTTCACAAAATAGTGAGTGGCTTTCCACTTGCCGTAGTAATCGATGGAACTCCACGAGGCCGCTGGCCAACAATCATTTAACTGCCAATACAAACTCCCCATACAATAGGGCATATTTTTTCTGTGTGTTTCAACCGCAAACCTCATCGCTTCTGCCTGCTGAAGTTGACTTATATAAACAAATTCTGCAAAGTTGCCTGGCTTTGGATAGAACTGAGAGGCAAACTTCCTGATCTTGGAATTTCCGTTCGTGTGTTTCTGGTGCACATCCATCACATCCGAATCTTCAAACCAATCCCGCTCTTCAGAAAACTTCCGTATCGTTTCCATTGCAGGAAACGATTGAAATCCATATTCTGACTGAAACCGGGATACATTATTTTCATACTTCCTGTAGTCGCCGGAGCCAAACCAGACATGCCAGTCATGAATGTCTCCGAATCCCTTTTTATCAGGTGCTATTCCGTCGTCATTGGCAGAAGGAGAACTTCGGGTATAAAATCTACCCGGATCTTCTTTATTAATAATTTTAGGAATCAAAGTATGAAAGAGGACCTTATGATCATTGTAAATAGTAGTAGAATCACTTTTACTATACGGAATGCCTCCCATCATCCATCTTTTTAACCAGCCTGTTTCATTCTCATTATTACCACACCACAAGGCGATTGAGGGATGGTTTCTCAGCCTGCGAATGTTTTGGCCTACCTCTGCTTCAACTGAATTCCGGAATTTTTCTGTGCCAGGGTACATGGTACATGCAAACATCATATCCTGCCAAACCATCAGGCCTAAGGAATCACAAAGGTTATAAAATACATCGTTTTCATAAATGCCGCCGCCCCAAACCCTTAACATATTCATATTGGCATCTTTCGCTGCGCTTAGTAATTTTCTGTACCTGTGATCACTCACTTCGGGTAAAAAATTATCTTGAGGAATGTAGTTTGCGCCCTTCATAAAAACCGGCAAACCATTTAGTTTGAAATAGAATGATTTCCCCGACGCATCCATTTCATGAATCACTTCAACTGTCCGGATTCCGAAATGAAAGTTATTGACATCAACTCGTTTAGAACCATTAAGCAACAAGACTTGTACATCGTATAAATGTGGCTTGCCCAATCCGTTCGTCCACCACAATTCCGGTTTATCAATCTGGATTTGAAATGGGACAATCGATGTTCCTGACTTCAAATCGGTTATAGATAAATTCAAAAGTTTCTTTCCAATCTGAATTTTTAATGAAAGCGGTGATGTACTGAATTTATCAACCGTCACATTTCCTTTCAACAAGGCGGTTAATTTGTCGATCTTACTGGTTTCAAGAAATACATTTTCAATTCGGGCATCGTTAAATCCTTCCAGTGTTACAGGCCTCCAGATACCCGATGTTACCAGTCTTGGCCCCCAATCCCAACCATAATGATACCCAGCTTTCCGTGTATAAGGACTCGTTTTCAAAGGCATAGCATCGTTAATGGCAGGAAGAACCTGTTTATTGCCAGCCAGCTCGGGTAAAGCAGCTTTTAAGGGAGAAATGAATACGATCCGGATTTCATTTTTGCCTTTTTTAAGTAAGCTCTTAACATCTATTCTGTGCTCAAGAAACATGTTATCTGAGCTTAAAATGGACTTTCCATTCAGAAAAACTTCAGCATACGTATCGAGACCTTTAAAAACCAATTGAACATTTTGCTTTGTTTCAATATCCGGCAACAGCTCAAACTCTGATTTGTATTCCCAATCCATATTACTAACCCATTGAACCCACTTTTCATTGTCTCTTTGATTTGGGTCTGGAATCGCTTTTACTGCCATCAGATCTGTATGAATGGTTCCAGGCACAGTAGCCGATCTCCAATTCGTGTTATTCTTTTCTTTAAATACCCAATTTTTGCCGGATAAGTCCTGTGAGACCATCTGAGCAAACGAAAACCGAAACGATAATAGAAAAAAGAATAAAATTAAAATCCGCATCAAACCGTAAAAACAAAAAACCGGCTGCAACTTAATGCAGCCGGAAAGAAACGGAAGAAATAAAAATCAGAATTTAGATTTGGCCATCTCCAGCCGGATACGATCCATTACTTTTTGAACCGTTTTTTCACCTGGGTCTGTAATCAGTTTCGGCATTTCTTCATCAAGTAAATCCAATGTTTCAGAAAATGTGGCCAATTCCACGTTCTCTATTACCGCTGATTCCATTAATATGGATTCTTCTTTTGTCAACTCGCCACTACTGGCTTTGAGTACATCATTTGGGGTAAAGGTTTGAATCATAACTTTTTATTTTAGGAACAAGGTATTTTCTAAGGTTAATCACTGCATTTCGGACGTAGCCGAGGCATGTATTTTTATTTATGCCGGTTAATTCAGAAATTTCTTTAAACGGCATTTTTCCAAAATATCGGAGAATTATCAATTCCTGTTGAATGGGTGGAAGTTTGCTGATGGCAAGTCTCAACCGATCCTGGTTTTCTTTTTTCTCAAGTGTATCAAACGCATCTTCCTGCTTAATATTTAGAAAATTGAAAATATCTTTTCCATCAGAAGTTGTGACTTTTGGAAGCCGACTCAATTTTCTCAGATGATCAATAGACAGATTGTGGGCGACCCTCAATAGATATGGAAGAAGCTTGCCTTCATCATTGTACCGTCCTTCCTGCAATACAGTAAAGAACTTCAGGAAAGTATCCTGAACTATATCCTGAGCAACATCCTGATCACGTACGACCAGCATTGCTGCAGAGTAGACACGTGCCTGATGTCTTCGAACCAAAGATTCGAAAGATTTTTCACTACCTGACCGAAAGGATTCCAGAAGTTGGGAATCAGAAACAGCATGAAGGGTATTCATTGAATATTACGTTTAAAAGGTAACGTAAAATTTCAAACCATAGTATTACTTAATAAAGTAAAGCTGTTTCTGTATAGGGTATTTCTGTTAAAATTTATGTGATCCCGAAGAGACTCGAACTCCCAACCTTCTGATTCGTAGTCAGATGCTCTATCCAATTAAGCTACGGGACCATTGCTTAAGTGAAACAAAGGTATAAAAAAAATGATGCCACAATATCTGACACGAAAAAAAAAAGAAAAATCTTGTACTAATTTTAATCAAAATAAAGAATAAAGCTGGAATTCAGCAATTCAGGCTAAAATAAAGAGTGTAAAAAATTCAATGAATTGTTTCTATTACCATACCAATCCTGCGCCTACATTTGTCTTTTTGAAATTCACAAATGGAACATTCCACTCATCAGCACCGGACCAATGTGGCTGGATTGCTGATTGCATTGGGGATTATTTATGGGGATATTGGTACTTCTCCATTATACGTTTTAAAAGCTATTCTTGGAGACAAGCAAGTATCGGAAGAACTTGTTCTGGGAGGCCTTTCCTGTATTATCTGGACCCTAACACTTCTTACCACCATTAAATATGTAGTGATCACTCTAAATGCCGATAACAATGGCGAAGGTGGTATTTTCTCTCTTTATGCATTGATCCGTCGCTTTAGACCCACTCTGATTCTTCCTGCAATTCTGGGAGGTGCCGCCTTGTTGGCAGATGGAATGATAACCCCACCTATTTCAGTTGCTTCTGCGATCGAAGGACTCAGAATTTTGAAGCCGGATATTCCTACAATTCCAATTGTAATGACAATCATAACATTACTATTTCTCCTACAAAGAGTTGGCACCTCAATCGTAGGAAAAACCTTTGGCCCGGTCATGTTGGTTTGGTTTGGTATGCTTGGCTTTTTCGGAATTTCTTCTACACTGGAAAATCCAATGGTTTTGAAAGCATTGAACCCCTGGTATGCTTATAATTTGCTTTTTCAGTTTAAAAATGGCTTCTGGTTTTTAGGTGCGGTTTTTTTATGCACCACAGGAGCTGAAGCTCTCTATTCTGATTTGGGACATTGTGGTAAAAACAACATTAGAATAAGTTGGAGTTTCGTTAAAACTTGTTTGATCTTAAATTATTTGGGACAGGGTGCCTGGGTTTTGAATACCATGAATGGCACTGTATTCCCAAAGGATTCTAACCCATTTTTCTTAATGATGCCTGAGTGGTTTCTTCCTGCGGGAATTATCATTGCAACACTCGCCGCTATAATTGCCAGTCAGGCTTTAATATCAGGCTCTTTTACCTTAATATCTGAAGCAATTCGACTCAATGTCTGGCCAAAAGTCCGGATCAAATTTCCATCTGAGCTAAAAGGACAACTCTATGTTCCAAGTGCAAACTGGATCCTTTTAACGGGTTGCTTGGGCGTTGTCCTGTATTTCCAGGAATCGTCTGCTATGGAAGCCGCGTATGGTTTAGCAATCACTCTTGCCATGTTAATGACGACTTATCTTTTAAGTCATTATTTGATATTGAAGCGGATAAAAAGTTTCTGGATTGTCCTTTTATTGCTGGTTTATCTTTCTCTTGAACTGTCATTTTTTGTAGCAAACGTCGTTAAATTTACACACGGTGGTTGGGTTTCACTCATGATTTGTGCGTTGATAATGATCGTGATGTGGACATGGTATAAAGGAAGGAAAATCAAAAACCGATACATCACCTTCACACATATTAACGACCATCTCAATATGTTGAAAGAACTAAGTCGTGACGTTTCGGTTCCCAAATTTGCGACGCATCTGGTATATCTCACTTCCGCAGACAGCAGAGATGAAATTGAATCCAAGATCATGTATTCAATTTTTCAAAAACAACCAAAAAGAGCTGATATATATTGGTTTATCCATATTCACGTAGAAGACGAACCGTATAAACTGGAATATAAAGTGGATATTCTGGCAAACAATGATGTTATTAAAGTTGAATTCAGGCTTGGATTCAGAGTTGATCAGAAAATTAATCTGTATTTTCGAAAAGTGGTTGAAGAAATGGTTGCTGCCGGCGAAATTGACATTACCTCCAGATACGCTTCGCTGGCAGAGAACAATATCACAGGAGATTTCAGGTTTATTGTTATTAAACGCCACCTGAGCTACGAAAATGAACTGTCCCTCTATGAAAATCTTATTATGGATAATTATTTTCTATTAGATAGCTTAAGTCTTTCAGAAGACAAAGCATTTGGGCTTGACACCAGTTCTGTAAAAATTGAAAAAGTGCCTTTAGTCATTGCACCTGTTAAGGCCATGCGTTTGAAAAGAGTGTTATCCTGATTCTTTGATAATAAATTAATTCGGTTGGTGCTTTGATTCGTATGTATAACTCGTAATAATCTGCTCTCTTTTTATACATTAAATGGATTAGAATTTTCCTATTAACCACAATTATCTGACTAATTGCCAGTTCACTCTACATTTACGATCATAAACATGCAAATAACAACCTGGATCCGCACAATCTTCCACCTCAGTACCAAAATCTTGCGGTAGATGTTCGTAGTTCTTTTTTAGGTCTGGACCCTGAGCAGGTTGTTTGCTATAAAGAATCACACAGAAACTTCTACGTATTCACTTTTATACTGCTCAGTTCAGTAGTGGGGTTGGTTGCATTTGGGTTTTACAACCAAAGAAAACACAGCAATAATCTACAGAAAAAAAATGAAGAGGTTGACAATCAGAGGAAACTTCTGGAACATGCCAATGAGCAGATCTATGCCAGCATCCGGTATGCATCTCTGATTCAGTCGTCTTTGCTTCCTTCTGAAGAAGAGCTGATTAAAATTTTTGATTCATTCTGTTTGATTTATGAACCAAAGAACCTTGTGAGCGGAGACTTTTACTTTTGCAGAAAATACGGTCAAAAAATTGTTGTTGCACTTGGTGATTGCACAGGGCACGGTGTTTCATGAGCATTTCTTACCGTGAGTAGCATTAGCTTAATGGACAATTTGGTGTCGCAATTTCTAAACCGGCCAGATGAACTTTTAAATGCAATTCAATCAAATTTTGATCAAAATACGCATAATCCCGATGTGAAGGTAGGATTGGACCTGAGCATTTGCATTTTTGATTTGGAAACACATGAAATTCTTTTCGCTGGAGCCCATCATTCGATTATAATTATTTCGGATACGAAAGAAATTACGGAGTACAAAGGAACTCGTAGAGGCATAGGTCCTTCCATTGGGTCAAATGCTCCCGCATTCACCTTAACATCTGTAAATCTGAATGGATCAGAAACATTCTATCTTTTTTCTGACGGAATCACGGATCAGTTTGGTGGTCCTCAATATCGCAAGATCGGAAAAAAACAAGTTCTAAGATGGATTTCTGAAACGGAGAATAAGGACATGAACATACAACAGAAAAAACTATTAGCATCGTTCAAAGGCTGGAAAGGCTCTGAAAGTCAAACAGATGATGTTTGTTTACTAGGATTCAGACTGAAGACAACATCATAACCGGACGG
>Ga0105049_10006483_pt1 | contig 13628 bp, 5 predicted proteins | sample MAT06_FD_78087 | JGI IMG/M metagenome (GOLD analysis project Ga0105049, IMG submission 78087) | Freshwater microbial communities from Lake Fryxell liftoff mats and glacier meltwater in Antarctica - MAT-06 | ecosystem: Environmental > Aquatic > Freshwater > Ice > Liftoff microbial mat | place...
ACCGAAAGAACTGAGCACCGACGAATAACGATCCATCGTCTGTCGTGCGAAACTTCTGAACCCAGTTGCCTTGTCTTTGTTCCAGCGGGATGCCGTTGACGATGGCTTCTTCGTACAGATCCAAGACTCGCAGGTCATCCAAAATCAGGGACTTCTTCAGCTTGAGTTTCTTGCGAGCCTCTCTGCCGTCATGACCGAGATTCTTTAACAGGCTCCATGCGAATTTGAACTTGCTGTAGGCATTTAACAATGCGATCGATGTGGTAATAGTTCAGAGAAACTCTGAGCAGGTTCGCGAGTCACTTTGTTCACGGAAATTGTAACTGAGTTGCGACCGGATGCGAACTAAACGGGAAGAATGCTACGAGTTAGCAACATCATCAGTCAACGATGCCTTAAATCAGCAAGATTCGTTGACAATTAGACACATCATTGCCTGACCAACCCCTGAACACGTTCAAAGCTTCCTGCAATATCCTGTGCTCTGCTGATCGCTTCCTGAAGTCGGTCTCTGGCACTGCTCTTCAGTCGAGCAATTCCAAGTTTACGCGCGAGGGCCAAAGCCGCGTCCGATTCTGTGAGCACCTCACGATGACCGACGACGAAGTCGCAGAGTTCCGCCAGCGAGATCTCATCGACCGATCGATGCACGGCTGCCGTTGCCGGGCGACGATAGTCTGTTGTTTCGAGTGGTGCCCCTGGATGCCATAAAAACCGACCTGTGGATTCATCAGTGTACGAAACATTTGGAATCAGCGACAAAATTCGCTCACGAACACGGCTCGTCGTCCGCCCGAATTGATGCAGTCGGGCGAGGCGCTGACATAGAATGTCGTCTCGCACCGGTGATTCGGCTTCCAACGCTGCCATCGTGAGTGCTGTCAGAGTCGGCGCATAGCTTGGTTCGAAGAACGAATCGGGTTGAATCATGAATCCCTCGCCATCAAACGGTCGGTAGAGAATTTGAAGATCGGCTGTGTCATCGCCCGCTGCATCGACCTCGGGTTTGATGTCGTCAGTTTTCACAGAGACATCATCTTCGTCTGATGACTCTTCACTGGACTGTTCGGCGGCTTCCTGTTCGTCCCTTAGTCGATCTTCTTCCCGTTTGCATTCCAGCAATTCAGTCAGTGATTTGTGTAACAAGTCGGTTGCTGCTTCCTCACTATGCCACCAGTCGGAAGACCAGATTCGCAGGATCTCCCAGCCGAGATGTCGAAGGATCTGTTCTCGAATCTTGTCGCGGTCCTGGGCGGTTGCCGATCTATGATAAGTAGCACCGTCGCATTCGATCCCGGCGAGATACGCGCCAGGTTTGTCTGGATTGATAATCCCAAGGTCGATGCGGAAACTCGACACTCCAATTTGTGGTACAACCTGCCAGCCTTTGGCCTGAAGACCAATTGCCACTGCTTCTTCAAACGGCGACTCGAAACCTCCAACTGATCCCCTGTCCTGAGCGTGCAAAGCAATCGGTCCGCGTTCAGCATAGTCCAGAAACGCTTTCAGATGGCGTACGCCAACGTGCTTAGCGCGTTCGGCATTCAACTGGTCCGCTTTGAACGACGAGTAGACCACCAATTCCTTGCGAGCCCGAGTGACTGCAACATTGAGTCGTCGTTCTCCGCCAGCCCGGTTCAATGCGCCAAAAACCAATGGAATCCTCCCAGCAGCATCAGGACCAAACGCGATCGAAAACAGCATCACATCACGTTCATCGCCCTGCACATTCTCCAGATTCTTAACGACCGTTGGCTCGATCCGGGCATCTTCAAAAAACCATTCGATCTCCGGCGAATCGCGCCGCGATTGGTCGAACAGATCCTGAATCAGCGATTGTTGTTGACTATTGAAGGTAATGACTCCCAATGTCTGCCGCTTCTCTGGTGAAAGTCGCATCCAGTGTTTCATTCGCCCGACAGCATCAGAAACGATGGATCTTGCTTCTTCCCGATTGGTGCAGCTCTTGCCGCGATCGTATAAACCTTTGGGCAAGTATTTTAAGGAGACGGCGCGATCGGATGTTACTGCCGACGGAAACGTGATCAGTTCGTTCCCATAGTAGTGGTAGTTTGAAAAGGCAATCAGGGATTCATGGCTACTGCGGTAGTGCCAGTTGAGCTGCATCGTTGGAATTCCGGACGCTTTAGCTTCGTCAAGAATACTTTCGAGATCCTTCTCATGATCATTGACTTCGTCGTTCTCGTCGTCGTTGTCCGCACGCCCGAAAAAGTTTGTCGGCGGCAGTTGCTTCGGATCCCCCACAATGATTGTCTGACGGCCGCGGGCAATTGCGCCTATGGCGTCCCATGTTGTGATCTGAGAAGCCTCATCAAAGATGACGACATCGAAGATTGCCTGATTTGTCGGCAGGTATTGAGCGATCGAAAGCGGCGACATCAGAAGACAGGGAGCAAGTTTGCCAAAGTTCTCCGGCATGCCGCCAATCAGTTCTCGAATTGTCTTGCTTGGGCGCTGCAGTTGTGCCTGATGGCGAAGAATTCCAAGTTCTGATTTACGTGGGACCACATTGGGATCGGGTAAACCATGTTTCAACGCTCGGCGAACTGTGACTGAGGCTTCCGTTCGCGCAAGGTCGTCTAGCTTTCTGAAGTCGTTGATTGCATCCTCATGTTGATATCGCTGAAACTTCCGCAAAGGTTCACTTTTATCGATCGCGGTGGGAAGCCACCAACGAACGTATGCGAGTTCAAAGGCTGATGCTGCGTCATCAGGAGAGATTTCTCCGGATTCCATGGCCGTGACAAAGCTACCAAGCCCGAGAACATTGATTCGTAGCGTAATCTCCTGCCATGCGATCCATTTCCGAAGCGATGCTCGACCGCTTTGCAGTTGCAGGATTTGAGTCTCCACATCGCTGATCAGCGTATGCGTGCCCTTCGGATATGGAGTGCCTCCCGCGAGGGAGCGGAATTGTTTGAGCGATTCGGCAAAGGAATTCATTGCCGCGAGAAAATGCTTTGCAGCAATCACCAACGGATGCGCTGTCGCATCTTTTGCCAGTACGGGATGAAGCTTGGCAGACATCGGCCCAAGCTGCCCAGTGCGTTTTCCAAGATCCACAATGACCTGCCGGAGATCTTTCGCTTTGACCAGATGTTTTCGTATTTTTTCAGGATCTGAGTTGCGGCCGTCCCAATGAATTGGCTGATTTGAGAGAGGACTTGAGTCGATTCGCTTGAATTCCTCCCGCATTTTCCCGATCGCTGCCAGGTCACTTGAAGGAGCCGCAACGCCAGAAGAAGCGTAAGCCTGAAGCTGCTTTTGAACTCGTCGCTTTGCGAACAGAGAGACGGGCCAGAACTTTGAATTTGCCGCTCGCCATTCTTGATCGAGATTATCGACAGGAATCTGAAGTATTGCTTCTTCAGAGTAGACTGCAGACAGTCGAGATGCCTGCTTTCGAACCGTGTCGATTGATGATTCCAGCGTATCAACCTGACTCGAGAGTTGGGCGAACTGTTTATGGAAGATGATGCCAAAATCTTCGGAAGCCGTCGCCACGAGTTCCTTCGCAACCTTTGCATAGCTCGACAGATCGTCACTTGAAGCATCGCTCACGTCCGCAATTCCTAGACCACCCGCAAATGCCAATAAACGCTGCCGAAGATTTGATGCAGCTTTGGAAAGCGCATCGGTCTCGCTGAACAACTTACCTTCCCAGACGGCCGACCATTCACGAATCGCAAGGAAAGCAGGCTTCTGAAGCATTCCGACTTCTTTGCGAGTCAGACTCAATTCTTCGATTGCACCGACGAACTCGCGATAGCGGGACAAGTCGTGTTGCACAGACTCCGGCCATTCGAGCTTTGGCGAGATTCGCTCGCTCCCTTTAACAGAAACACCCATCGCTTGAAACACGGTCCAGCCACTCGAATGACGATGGTGCAACGCATCGACGTAGAGATTCAGTTGGTCTCGACGAATTCTCATGCGTTCGTTGATCTCAAGCCATTTGTCACCGCTGGCGTCTTCTGCAGCTTTCCACGACTGCAAAAGCTGGGACACGAAGTTTTTGCGTTCACCTTTGTTGGAATGCAGTTCAAGACAATAGTCGCCGAGACCACGCTCTCGCAATCGTCGATAAACCACCTCCAGAGCCGCTGTCTTTTCAGCAACAAACAACACAGTCTTTTGACTCGCCAGACAATGAGCAATGATGTTGGCAATTGTCTGACTCTTGCCAGTACCGGGAGGGCCGATCAACACAAAATCGTGCCCAGCGTCTGCCGCAGCGATCGCTGCAAGCTGTGATGAATCCGCAGGCAAGGGATGCACAAGTTGCCCAGGTGTGAACTCTCGATCGATGTCCGAGTTTCGAGGAAACGGATCTGAAACGGCACGGTCAAACTCTTTGTCCGGATTTTGCACAAGGTGCCTGACAACTCGGTTCAGTGTAAGCTGTTCGAGTCGCTCAGTGAGATCTTTCCACATCAAGTACTTGGCAAACGAAAATGTCGATAGAGCAGTTTCATCGATGACTTCGAATCCTGGAATTTGTCGGACAACTCTGCGGACTTTCTCAAAGACTTTGTTTACATCAATTCCACTGTCGTCCTGTGGAAGATCCGTTTCGAGGAAAGAGAGATCGCATCCGAAGTCCTTTTTCAGCATCTGAATCAAAGTCGCATTGAAGCGGACTTCATCCTCATGGCAAGCCAGGCAGAATGGCGAGGCAGCACTGGCTCGAACAAGCTTCACTGGTACGAGAAGCAGCGGAGCGCGATAGGGATCTCCTGCCTGCGAAGATTTCCGCCACGCCAGAAATCCTACGGCCAGAAATAGTGTGTTGGATCCACCTTCGGCCAGATCGTTCTTCGTTTTACGATAGAGTTCGGTTAGTCTGCCATCAAGTTCCTTCTTCGACAGCGTTGATGTGACTTCATTTCGTGCCAATGCTGAACGAGCGAATTCTGTGTTGAGATCTTTTCGGCTGATTCGCTGATGCAGTGCTTCATCGCGTTCACCAAGCGGATTTTGATCAGCAAGTGAGATGACTCGAATCTTCGTGCCCGACGCCAGTTGGTCTTCAAGCTGAGGCACGTTGGGACATAGGAACGGCACAACCTGCTTTGAATCTTTGAAATTTAGTAGTCGATTTCGTAACGACAGATCCAGCAACTTGCGTTGCCAGCGTTCGATTCTTCCAGAAGGAGTGGTCGGACGTTCGTCAATCGCTTCAATTGTTCGATAGTCGGGCAGATCCGGGGCGTTCGGTAATGAATCCAGCAAGTCGCCTGTCTGGTTTTTTGCCGCTTGCAGTTGGTCGGCAATTGCCTCGTGCGATGCCAGTGGCCGGATTTGAGCCATTCGCGCGCGAGTAAAATCAATTACCGCAACGAATCTCGCTTCGTTCTCTCGACTTAGCGACCCTTCGGCGGTGCGGCACGCATCCTGAAATGCACCCGGAGGCGTATGAGTCACGAGCGTTGTTTCGAAAACAATCAATTCCTTGGCGGCAATGGCTTTTCGAACTTCTGTAATGTCGGTCTCAACAAGCTGCTTGAGCGTTGTTTCAGCCAGCCATACACCCACAAAACAATGCCCTTGCAGAAATATCGCGATCGGATTCAAACCGATCGCCTCAAGAACAGATCCGAATAGAAGTGTCGAATCCAGACACGTCGCAAGTCCACTCTGCAGCACGACCGATGGTCGTCGCGTCTTTTGACCTGTCGTCTCGAAGCTACTGGGAGGATTGGAATATGTCAGTTTCTCGGCAGCAATCGCTGACCAGACGGCCGCTGTCAATAAATAAGCTCTTCGCAGATCGCGTGATTGATATCCATCCAGCGCAGACGAATGGCCGCTTGCGACCAGAAATTCACTGGCTTTCTTCATGACCCGAGCGACAGCCGGATCATTCGGCATTACAAATGCTGCAAGAAGTTCTGGCCCCGAAGAGAAACCTCCCCATTCGTCACGTGCAAGAACTCGGATTTCCGCCGTCGCATTCGACAGTTCCTTCTCCGAGGACCTCACTACAAGTTCGACGCGACCACGTTCCGCCTCGTTGAGGCCATTAAGATATTGTGGTTCCAAATCAATCAGTTGGTCAAAAATCTCCAGTTCTTCTTTCGGCTCAATGCGGTCGATATGCCAGGTCCGACTACGCGTAAAACCGGGAACAGTTCTAAACTCAAGTTTAAGGTCGGAGATCGTTGACAGACCGTTATTGCGAAGTCGCAACGACTTGAGAATCGGCACTGCATTTTGAAAGGACGCATAGTTCACGCACCCGGTGATTTCCCAGACAATCGAGATTTCGTCTACATCTTCACTTTTGGACACAGAGGAATCTCCGTCTTGTTGCCATTCTGTGGCACATTGTGATGCCAGACTTAATGCGAGTTGAGGTCAACGATGTTCGCTAATATCGCGATTCTGTCGCCATACTCGACGCGACGATGTCGCGATATTCTATAAGTCATTGCCGCTCAACGCATAGCGATTGGCTCGGACCTCGACATACGATTGTCAGATTCCGGCATCGATCAGCAATTTCAGATCCCGTTACCTTGAGCAGTGAGCGGTGAGTCACGGCGGGACAAAGCGTTTTCTTTAGGCGATCGGCAGATCGTGTTTTACCGTAGCACGGGTCTGGAGCCCTGTCCTACATCAAGCGGCTGGGAAATCCTTTGCTGCCGCTTGCCTTACTGCAAACAGTTGAAGTCTTGTACTGATGAGAAGATTTTGGAACGAAGGAATCGCAAAAATCAGGAGACTGACGTCTCACGGCTCGCCGGATCCCGGCGAGCGGGGGACGTCCGTCCCCTGAATGTGTTTGCGACTAAGATGCCACGCACTGCCACAAACCTCACGGCGGAGCGTGAGAAGTACATTCAGCCCGCGCCAAGACTCCAGTGCTGCCTCTGCGTCTTCCTGTTATCAATGCGATTTGTGTTCCTAATCGTCCTGTCATTAATCGTCCTGTCACAACGAAACTCGCAGTCAATTCCCGCCACGACTTGCGACCACTAGGCTGAATGTTGCCATGACTTGGCTTGAATCTCTACTCGCTCTACATTGCAATCTGCGGCATCGACATTCTTGATGGCGGAATTGGTCGCTGCTTCTAACGACTTTGCTTCACGGTTGAACTCCACGGGCCGGATGAGGGGGTTATTCGCCGGTTCTGACGCTATCGAATGCTTAACGGCGTTGGGTGCAGGGGAATTATTAACCGTTCGATCATTGGTCCATTACGTTTACTCCCAGTCAGCCCCCACATCCGGCCTCCGGCCACCCTCTCCCCCGATCTCCGGGGGGAGAAGAGACTCGCGATACAGGCCTTCGAAACATCTCATTCCAGACCGTGTGATGGGCAATGGCACGAAGAATGCTTCAGTTCGCCTTGATTAAATCGAGTTTATCTGACGCACTGGCGAACCATGCAGATGCTCAAACAGAGTAAGCTCCACCGCAGTGTCATAAACCAGCGGTCAGTCGTGTTGGCGATCCGATGTCTCAAGTTCTTGTTGTCGAAGACCAGCCAAACCTGCTGAGAAGCATCATCACCGCCACGACCGAAGCAGGTTTCGTGGCTGCAGGTGCTGCCACGCTGGCTGAAGCTTCGAAACGGCTATTGGCGGGTCCGGACCTGATCATTCTTGATATCATGCTGCCGGATGGAAGCGGCCTCGACTGGCTGAGATCGCTCAGATCCAACCAGAATGATGTCCCGGTTCTGCTGCTGACAGCCCGCGATTCGATTCAGGATCGCGTCGCAGGGCTGGACTGTGGTGCCGATGACTATCTGGTGAAACCGTTTTCCATTGACGAGTTGCTGGCACGAATGCGGGCTCTGCTTCGTCGACGCACGACAGAACCGCAACATGAATCCCAGAGGCTCGAATTTCAGGATCTTCAGCTGGACCTGATCGCAAGAACGGTTCTTCGTGGTGGTCGTTCGATAGAACTCCAGCCACGTCAATTTGAACTGTTGGTCTTTCTGATTCGAAATCGTAACCAGATCGTCACACGTGAAATGATCGCGGAAAGTGTCTGGAAGCAGCCGGATGCCACATGGACGAATGTCATTGAGGTGCATATCAACTATCTGCGAAAGAAACTGGAAATACCAGGCAGCCCGCAAATCCTTCAAACCGTGCGTGGCAGCGGATATCGACTGGGAGACGCCCTATGAAAACTCTGTCGATTCGGAGCAAACTGTCTCTGCACTTTACCGCCGCAGCGGCGATCATTGTGATTATCTTTGGCACGGTGTTGATCCTGATGACTCGCCAGCAGTTGTTGAATCGAACAGATACCGCGCTGCGTGAAGAACTGCGTGAAATTGTTCTGGAAGCAGAACTTCATCAATCTGTGCTCGACTTTCAGCAGGCAGCACGCTCTCGCTTTTATCATCATGACATTTACGATTTCGCAGTGGTTGACAACAATAGCTCGATCGTATTCCTCAGCGCGGGATTGACGGAAGGTCGCGCACTGACGTTGGCTCAAAGCTCTGAGCCCCGGGCAACTGCTTTTGCAACAAGGACGTTTCCTGAAGGCGATGCCATCCGTTTTGCTGAATCCAGAACAGACACCGATTTCGGTCCGCTTCGTGTGTTTACCGTGACATCACTTCAACCTCTTTTAGTGGAACTGCGAACGCTTCAAACTGTTGCTATTTGCCTTTTGCCTGTGGCACTGGTCGTCGCAGTTGTTGTGGGATACACATTGGCCGGGCGGGCACTCGCGCCGGTCACTTCGATTTGCGAAGCCGCCAACTCAATTACGATCGACAGCCTGAATCGTAGAATCGAAGTCCCTAATCCGCATGATGAAATGGGAGTCCTTGCTGGAACTCTCAATTCACTGATCACTCGACTGGATCAGGCGGTTGGGGAAATCAGACGATTTACTGCCGATGCCTCTCATGAGCTGCGAACTCCGCTCGCGGCACTCAAGCTGGAGGCGGAACTGGCTCTTCGTACTGATCGTAGTCCGCGACAGTACCAGGCCGCATTGAGTGTTATCGTGGATGAGACCAATCGATTGTGTCGGCTCGCCGATCAACTCTTGAATCTCAGTCGAGAAGACGCCGGAATTCATCAAAGCGTTGCAGAGTGTGTTCCCGTTCATGCCATTCTGACGGATTTGATTCAACACTTTCAGCCCTTGGCAATTCTCCGATCAATCACGCTTTCAGCCCATGACATGGATGCGTGTGAAGTCGTCGGAAATGACGTTCGATTGCGGCAGGTCTTTCTGAACCTGATTGAGAATGCACTGAAATTCACATTGCCCGGCGGCTCTGTTCAGATTCGCTGTCGGCGCAGCAACGACCTGGTCATCTGCAATGTGGAGGATACCGGCCCGGGCATCTCGGCTGAACATCTTCCACACGTTTTCAACAGGTTTTATCGAGCGGACATGTCGCGAAATTGCGAGTCTGGCGGCGCTGGCCTCGGCTTATCAATCGCTCAGCGAATTGTGCAGGCTCATGGTGGCAGGATCGTTGTCGAAAGCGAAGTTCCGTCAGGTGCCACGTTGACCGTGACGCTGCCGGCCAGCGAGCAATGGCACGCGCTTTGAAGGGGAATCGTCGTAGCGGAAGCCGCCAAGGCTTTCGAAAGGCTGGCTTATCAAGCAATAAACCGAAACGCTTAGCGCGTTCCGCTACAAAGTGAGTTGTTCAGTCAGATCAGTTTTTGGAGTCCACTGCATAATGCAGAGATTTGCGTCCGCCCATCGTGGTTTAATTCTTCAGTCGACAGTCGTCGTCTGCTGCATTTTCACTCCCTTATTCATCGGGTGTCAGAAAGCTTCCAGCGAAAGCGCTAAAGCTGCACCCGTTGCGCCCGCGAAGACGACGTATCCGGTCTCGGAGGCGACTCTCAATACGATTGAATTGACTGATGACGCCGTGCGAAGGCTGGGGCTGGAGACTCAGCCGGTCGTGGAACGCAGTATGCCGCGAGTTCGCACTTACGGCGCAGAAGGGATGCTTCCAGCAGGAGCTTCGGTGATTGTTTCCGCGCCGCTCGCTGGAACAGTGAAGCTTCAGCAGGATCAAGCGATGCTCTCTCCCGGTCAGCGGATTGAGAAGGGCTCGGAAGTGCTGCAACTGTTGCCCATGTTGTCTCCTGAACGGGATGTCCTGACACCGGCGGAACGTATCCGTTTTGCGGAAGCCAAGAACACGGTTGCCCAGTCTCAGAACGATGCTGCCGCGCAGGTACAGCAGTCTGAGGTTCAGGTGGAGGCCGCTCAGATTGCATTGGATCGTGCAGAGCGGCTATTGAAAGATAAGTCCGGCACCATCCGAACCGTTGATGAAGCGACAGCTCAACTCAAGCTGGCCGAGACGTCGTTGGAAGCCGCCACAGCTCGCAAGGCGATTATCGACGGGATCAAGCTGGATGCGGAAGCCGGGACTCTGCAACCCATTCCAATTGCCGCTCCGATGTCCGGAATTCTGCGAAGTGTGCAGGTTCAGCCGGGCCAAATCATGGCCGCAGGTTCGGCGATGTTTGAGATTATGAATGATGCGACGCTTTGGGTCCGCGTTCCGGTGTATGTGGGCGACATCGACAGTCTGGAACTCTCCGGCGATGCGCAGTTATCCGCTCCGGGAGAGCGCAATACTTCAGATACTGTCAGTGTGAAGCCCATCAACGTGCCTCCCACGGCACTGGCTTTGGCATCGACGGTCGATGTGTACTACGAACTGCCAAACGATGGCTCGAAGTTTCAGCCGGGCCAACGCCTGAGTGCTCAGATTCCCATGAAAGGCGAAGCGACGACCCTGGCAATTCCATGGTCGGCCGTGTACCTCGACATTTACGGAAATCAGTGGGTTTATGAAAAAACCGGCGATCGTACGTTTGTGCGTCGGCGCGTTGAGGTGGCTTTTGTCGCCGACGGCTGGGCTGCATTGAATCATGGACCCAGTCCCGGAGCGTCAATCGTAACGGCCGCAGTAGCAGAGTTGGCGGGAACCGAGTTTGGATTTGCGAAGTAGGACAGGCTTCCAGCCTGTCAATGTAGAGACAGGCTGGAAGCCTGTCCTACGGGGTAGTTCATTGTTGTGCAACGCCTTAGCGATCGCTAAGCGCACACTGCAAGTTAGAGTGAGTTCATAATGAGTTGGCTGATTGAGTTAGCACTACGCATGCGAATCGCTGTTCTGGCACTCTCGGCGGTGCTCATCGTGGTAGGGCTCCCGCTTGTGCCATTGATGCCGCTGGACGTGTTTCCCGAATTCGCTCCGCCGTACATTGAGATCCAGACAGAAGCTCCGGGGTTGTCCGCTGAAGAGGTCGAGAATCTCGTCACGTTTCCTTTGGAGAACGCACTCGTTGGAACTCCGGGACTGGAGACTTTGCGATCCAAGTCCGTGATGGGATTATCCTCAATCCGATTACTGCTGCATCAAAATGCGGACGTGTACCGAGCCCGCCAGCTGGTTCAGGAACGACTGGCTTCAGAAGGTCCTCGACTTCCCAATGTCGCTCGGCCGCCCGTGATTTTGCAGCCGCTGTCGTCCCTTAGTCGCATGTTGAAGATTGGCATCTGGTCTGACAAACTTGACCAGAGTGATCTGACGCAACTGGCTGTCTGGACGATGCGACCAAGGCTGATGGCCATTCCTGGCGTCGCCAACGTGGCCATCTGGGGACAGAAGGATAAACAGCTTCAGGTCATCGTCGACTCTGAACGATTGCTGGCCCACGACGTCTCGCTGGATCGAGTTCTACAGAGTGCTCGCGATGCCGTCGCTCTGGATGCAGGCGGTTTTGTGGACACGCCCAACCAGCGACTCGCGGTGCGACAACTTTCGTCGGTGAAAACTCCGGAAGAGATGGCTCGCACGGTCGTGTCGTTTCGAGATGGAGCCGCTCTGCACCTGGGAGATGTCGCCGACGTGAAGATCGGGACACCACCTGCAATTGGCGATGCGATTATTAACGATCAGCTCGGGCTGTTGCTGATCGTCGAAAAACAACCGGCAGCCAACATGCTGGAAGTGACTCGCAAAGTGGAAGCGGCTCTGGAAGCAATGCGACCAGGGCTAAAGGATGTCGAAATCGATCCGACAATCTTTCGTCCCGCCACGTTCATCGAACGCTCGATCGACAATCTGACTTCATCACTTCTCATCGGCTGCGTGCTGGTTGTCGTGGTCATCGGGCTGTTTCTTTTCGACTGGAGAACGGCGATCATCAGTCTGACCGCCATTCCCCTATCGCTGATGGCTACGATTATCCTGCTTTACTGGATGGGACTGACGATCAACACCATGATCATCGCCGGCTTGGTGATCGCTCTCGGAGAAGTAGTGGACGACGCGATCATAGATGTGGAGAACATCGTGCGGCGAATGCGGATCAACCGCACACTGGCAAAGCCGCGTTCATCCTTCCGCGTTGTGCTTGACGCGTCGCTGGAAGTTCGCAGTGCCGTGGTTTACGCCACGGTGATCATCATGCTGGTGTTTCTTCCGGTCTTCTTTCTGGAAGGACTTCCCGGGGCATTCTTTCGTCCTCTTGCGATTGGGTACGTCGTCGCCATTCTGACATCGCTCTTTGTTGCGATGATTGTAACGCCGGCGATGTGCCTGCTGATTCTGCCCGGGCATCAGGTTTCTGAGAAAGAGCCGCCGCTAAGCCGCTGGCTGCGGACGCCCTATCGAGCCGTGCTGCCTTGGTTTGCAATGCGTCCTAAGTCGGCCTTCACCTTCCTGGCCGGATCGCTGGTGGGAACGCTGATCATTTTGAACGGTCTTGGACAGGAGTTTCTCCCGAACTTTCAGGAGACCGATTTTCTGATGCACTTTGTGGAGAAGCCTGGCACGTCGATCGAGGCGATGAATCGAGTGACCATTCAGGCCAGTCGTGAGCTTCGATCCATTCCCGGCGTTCGAAACTTTGGTAGTCATATTGGTCGAGCCGAAGTTGCGGACGAAGTTGTCGGACCCAACTTTACGGAACTCTGGGTCAGTATTGATACAGATGTGGACTACAACGAGACGCTGGGAAAAATTCAGACTGCGGTTGATGGCTATCCGGGCCTGTACCGTGACGTGCTGACCTATCTGCGAGAGCGCGTAAAAGAAGTTTTGACCGGAGCCAGTTCCAGTATCGTTGTGCGAATCTATGGTTCGGATCTGAATGTCCTGCGTGCCAAAGCCAAAGAGGCCGAAGCAGTGATGGCGAAGATCGAAGGCATCAATAATCTGAAAGTCGAAGCCAATGTGCTGGTGCCTCAGTTGGAAGTCAAACTGCGTCATGATGCGATTGAGCAATTCGGCCTTACGCCGGGCCAGGTGCGTCGCGCCATCACGACGGTACTTCGCGGCACCAAGGTCGGCGAAGTCTACGAAGGTCAGGTGAAACAGGACGTCGTTGTCTGGGGGACCGAAGCCGCTCGGACGGATCTAAATTCGCTCAGAGAAATCCGCATTGATACTCCAGCCGGTGGCCAGGTTCCACTTCGCGATGTTGCGAATGTCGCTATTGTGCCGGCACCGAACGAAGTGAAGCGTGAGGGAGGCTCACGACGGATCGACGTGACTTGTGATGCGAAAGGACGTGACCTTGGTTCAGTCGCACGTGATGTGGAAGCGGCAGTTCGCGGGCTCACCTTTGATCGCGGCTATC
>Ga0105049_10006487_pt1 | contig 13626 bp, 10 predicted proteins | sample MAT06_FD_78087 | JGI IMG/M metagenome (GOLD analysis project Ga0105049, IMG submission 78087) | Freshwater microbial communities from Lake Fryxell liftoff mats and glacier meltwater in Antarctica - MAT-06 | ecosystem: Environmental > Aquatic > Freshwater > Ice > Liftoff microbial mat | place...
CAAAGTCAGCGGCATGATAGAAAATTTGAAAAGTGGATTTGCCGCCCGATACCTCTTCCTGATATTGGCCGGAATGACGGGCTGCTTTTTCTTCATCGGAATTTACGCTGCCTACAATTATTACCTTTACCAGCATGTTTCATTTATCTGGTATATCTGCTACACCATTGCTGCTTTTTTTTCGGGCCTGCACTGGATGGATGTCAGGATGGGCATGTATATGTTTTCGCAATTGGTACATGATATTATTTTTTCTGTTTTCGTTTATTTGATACCCATCTTGTATAGCTTCTTTATAGGCAGTATGCTACAGTTGAATGTTCATTTTAAAAAGGGATGGTTCGTTGTAAAGTTGCTAACGATCATCTGCATCCTGCAAATGGTACTACAGCTTTTAGAAGTACGGTTTGGCTGGTTTCCCTTTAACCTTAATTATTATGGTATCATTTTAATACCCTTTGCTATTATACTTCTGAATATTATTTTATTGATACTTGCAGTAAAAAGTAAAGATCCTGTGAAATGGTTTTTTTGTTTACCGGGATAGTAAGCCTGCTGGTATTATGGTGCATGCCACTGTTGAACCTTTATACGCCACCAACGGATATGAATTTTGAGTTGTTCCTGATTATTAATTTCCCCATTGTTTTCCTTTTGCTGGGCCTGGTAATTGAAGCCATCTGTTTTTCATTTGCATTGACCTACCGTAGTAAACTGGTATTGCTGGAAAAAAATAAATTACAGGAGAATTATAACCATCAACTGCAAACAGCTTTGCAAGCAAGAACCACCGAGCTAAAAGCACAAAACAAGTTAGTGGAAGCGCAAAAAATAAAACAAATTGAAGCTGTTTTTGAACAAAAAATTGCAGAGACAGAAATGACCGCTCTAAGGGCGCAGATGAATCCGCATTTTATTTTCAACTGTTTAAATTCCATTAAGCTTTATACACTGGAGAATGATTCACAAACTGCCTCGGAATACCTTACCATATTTTTGCAATTGATACGATTGGTATTGGAAAATTCCCGTTCAGAAAAAGTAACATTGCAAAAAGAGTTGGAGACGTTGCGTTTGTATATTGAAGTGGAAGCAATGCGTGTAGCCTGTAAAAAATTATAACAGTAACTATTTTGAAAAACAATTCAAACTTAATAAACCAGGAACCCTCCTTCGTAGTGCAGGGAGGTCTGAAAGCTTTAATCATAGATGACGAACCCGATTGTGTAAAGTTGCTGGCCTTGCAATTGAAAATGTATTGTCCGCAGGTGCAGGTGGTGGCGGAGTGTACAGAAAGTGAAGTGGCGTATATGAAGATAAAAGAACTACAGCCCGATCTGGTGTTTATGGATATTGAAATGCCGGTGATGAATGGGTTTCAGTTGGTGGAAAAAATTGGCACCATCAATTTCAGCCTCGTATTTCTAACGGCTTATGATACGTTTGCAGTAAAAGCATTTCGTTTTAGTGCATTGGATTATTTATTAAAACCCAATGATGGCAAAGACCTGAAAGCTGCTGTAGAAAGAGCAGAACAACGGCATTGGACGCAAACACAACAATTAAATTTACTCAAACAACAATTGTATGAGGGCGATAAAAAATTACCGGAAAAAATTGCACTCCCCTATCAAAACGGTGTAACATTCGCCGAAATAAAAAATGTAATTTATTGCGAGTGGGATAATAATTACACCCGCATTCATACGGTTGATGGCGGTCAGTATATGGTTGCTAAAAGATTGGGTGATATCCGGGAAGTATTGGAAGAAAGAAGTTTTATGCACTCACCACCAGTATCTTATCAACCTTGACCGCAGCAAAAAATATGTTCGTGGAGAAGGCAATTACATCATCATGTTCAACAACCAAAGCATTCCGGTTGCCCGTAACCAAAAAGAAAGATTGATTGAAAAATTTGGCTGGTTATGACCAACAGCCGAAGCCTACAGCATTTATTATTTTTTAAATACCGGCGAAAATAGCCGATGTTATTTGTATTGACCAACATCGGCTGAAAACGTCGCTTTATTCAATAATAATTTTCCTCGTTTCCACTCCTTCATTTCTAAACAGTTCTATTAAATATATCCCCTTTGATAAATGCGAAATATTGTACCTGTTGTCCAGCCGTTTTTCAAACTGTATCATTTGTTTGCCGCTTATATCCATTATCCGCAGCCGGTTGTACTGGTCACCATTTTTTATTATTATAAAATCATGTGCTGGATTTGGCTGAACAATTACGCTACTTTTTTCCTCAAAATTAATCCTCGCCAAATCGCTGTAAGTGAATGTGCCGTCCCTGTCAATTATTTTTAACCGGTAATAATTGTTACCGCTTAAAGGCAATCTGTCTGTAGTAAAATAATTATTTGCGCTTCGGCCTTCTGCATTAACAAAAGCAATTGCTTTAAAATTCCTGCTATCAGCACTGCGTTGTATTTCAAAATGGCTACTGTTGATTTCATTGGCCGTGCGCCATTGTAACTGCACCGTCTTGTTTTGCATGTAAGCTGTAAACGAAATTAGCTTCAGCGGCAGTACACCGCCTTCATTTATTTTCCATAATTCATTAAAATCACCAGGCCCTGCTACAGAAAAATAAATGGCATTATTAAAATTGACAAGCCCCGAAGGATTGCTGCCATTAGCACCTTGATTAAGGTCGCTTACCAATAATGTACCTCCGGCGGTGCCGTCTGTTTTCCAAATTTCCAGGCCTGTGGCAGCATCGGCAAAAACAAACAATACCTGGTTGTTATCATAAGAAGCGATATAACGAAGGTTATCATCTATCTGCGGTTTCTGCCCCGAAGGAAACTGGTAGGTCTTCAACGCAACTGTTCCTACACTGGTGCCATCACTCCCCCATAAAAGCAATTGCTGTGTTTCGCCAAAAAGATCTTCTACATCCACATAAAAATAAAATTTGCTGCCATGGGTATAAAAAGAAATGGTTTTTATATAATCTGCATCCACAGATGTATAAGGCAATACTTCTTTTACCAATACAGTGCCTGCTGCTGTTCCATCAGTTTTCCATAGCTCCACATTCGCCTGGCTGGAGCCGTTAATATTTTTCTTTATAAAGTACAAACTGCTGCCCGATAAAAATAAATTACCGGGAGAAACATTTGACGTAAAAGCTTTTACTTCTGTAGTGCCTGCGGTTGTGCCATCAGTTTTCATCAGCGAAACTGCTCCGTTCTTTAGGGCAATCATATACAGGTTGTTATTATAAACTACCATTGGCAGGAAGCCGGCAGAGCTTGCACTGCCTGGATTAATGTCTGCCACTAACTGTGTGCCTGCATCTGTGCCGTCGCTTTTCCACAACTCATTTCCGTTTGTGCCGTCATCTGCAAAAAAGAAAAGTTGGTTGTTAAATGCAGTAAGGCTGGAAGGGAAACTGTGTTGAGCGCCGGGTTTAATATTTTTTACTATCGAAGCAGTGGTTCCCTGGTATTTCCATAATTCAATTCCATTGGGGCCATCGCTTTTGCTAAAGAAAAGAATATTATTGGCTACTTGTAATTTATCAGGCTGAATTGCGGTTACGATTCTTGCAGTTCCAGCCGGAGTGCCATCGCTTTTATAAATATCCCTCGAGCTGCTGCTGTTGAACGTACGGAAATAAAAATTAGTATTATCAATATTGGTAAACTCAAAAGGACGGCTGAAAAAAGCACCAGGCTCCAGGTCTTTCAATAATTGTGTGCCTGCTGTTGTGCCGTCTGAATACCATGGTTCACTATCACTTGAGCCAAGGGTACCGCTAAAGTAAAGCCTGTTGCCAATTGGAGTGATATGCGTTGGATAAGAGCCAAGGCCCTGCGTTTGTATGTTTTTTAGCATTTGTGTGCCTGCCACCGTTCCATCAGATGAATAAGGTTCTGCCCCGAAGTCGGGATGATTGCCGGAAAATATCAACTTATTATTTACTACTGCTTCAATTAAAGTAGAGCCGCCAACACCATTATTGGTACCTGGATTAATTTCTGTAAACAAAGATGTGTTTGCGGTGCTGCCGTCTGTTGACCACAACTCATAACCTGTAGCGGGTGTGTTTGCAACAAAATAAGTCTTGCCATTGAAAAATTTATACCCCCTTGAATCGCTGCCGTTTACGCCGGGGTTTACGTCTTTGAGTAATGCCGTTCCTGCAGTTGTGCCATCACTTGTATAAGGTTCTGTTGAACTCACAATGCTGGTGCCAACAGAAAAATACAATGTGCCATTGCTATTGGTGAGATATGCGTAGCTGTCGTTTTTTGAATTGGGCACCGCATCAAACAAAGCAACCGTTCCTATGCTGGTGCCATCTGTTATCCACACCTGCCGGTTAAGTGCATCCTGCGCTACAAAACAAAGCTTGTTTCCAAGAACAGTAAAATTATTGGGGAAGGAACCCGATGTTCCTGCATAAATATCCAGCAACATAAAAGTGCCTGCCGCAGTGCCATCGCTTATCCAAATTTCCCTCCCTGCTGTTGATGATTCAAAATAAAAAACAGCCTTGTTGCCAAGCGCTGTCATTTCGCCAGAATTAGCAAAAGAATTGGAAGCAGCATCAAGGTCGGTTATCAATACAGTGCCTGCATCTGTACCGTCGCTTTTCCATAAGCCCGTGCCGGTAGATGTTGTGCCGCTGAAAAATAATTCGCCGTTGATATTGTTCATGTTTTGCGGGTTGCTATTGGCAGCGCCGGGGTTTATATCTTTTACAAGCACGGTGCCTGTTGCAGTGCCATCACTTTTCCACAACTCAATTCCTACGCCGCTTTGAGACACATCAAAAAAAACGGTGTTAGCTACAACAGCCCTTTGAAACAGCGGTTGCCCAAGGCCAAAGTCTTTTACCAAAACTGTTCCTACGAAAGTGCCATCCGTTTTCCAAATTTGATAGGCATTGGTTACTGGCAACATAAAGTAAACAGTATTGGCCGTGGCAATAAACCTGCCTACGCTACCTGCCCCTTCGGCTGAAAAGTCCCTTATCATAATGGTGCCGGCAGGCGTGCCGTCTGTTTTCCAAAGCTGCTTGCCGGAGCTAAAGAAAAAGTTAGTGCCAAGTGAAGCATTGTCGCTACCGAGGTTGGAGCCCTGGTCCAGGGTGTTGATATTTTTAACCAACTCAGGTACCTGGGCATATACCAACGAATTGAATAAAACAATGGAAAGAATGAGGAGAGATTTTTTCACAATAAATGTTTTGAGAATGCTAAAAGAATACTTTACCTGGTTTTGCAGAAGGATATTGGCAGATAGAAACAGGCAAAAAAGCAAACCTGTTTTCAAGGCATAAAGGTTTAGTAAATAGCGCTTTTTAGAAATACTTAATTTGTAGTACTGGAAATACTTTTGGCAGTAAAAAATACGGGGAACGATACATCACTAATTCTTAAATACCTCCATTCAATTAATTTCATTCTTTTTTTTGAGACACTACAACGCTGTACGACATGAAGTTGATAGTTTCTTCATTGGCTTTATTGAAACATCTGCATTAGATATATGAAGTTATCTATACAATACAATCCTTCCCGTTTAAGAAGATCTTTTAATTGAAAGGCAGCAAAATAAAGGGAAAATTATTGCCATAGGTTCAGCAACACTGTTGAAGGTAAAACCGGATTTTAAAGCAATTGAACAACCGATTATTCGGGTATGTAAATATCAAACCTCGCTCCTTTATTTAATTTGCCGGAGGCGGTAATAACACCCTTATGATTTTCTATAATCCTTTTGCAGATGGCAAGTCCGATCCCCGTGCCCTTAAATTCTTCCTGGCTATGAAGGCGCTGAAAAACTTCAAATATTCGGGTATTGTATTGTGGGTCGAAGCCAATTCCATTGTCGGTGTAGGTAATGTGGCAGTAATCATTTTGGATAGCTGATTTCGGATGTCCCGGTATAATCATTTTAATGACCTCACTTTTAATTTTTACTTGCAGCTTTTTTCCGGGTTTAGCAAATTTAAGCGAGTTGCTGATCAGATTATGTAAAAGCTGGCGAAACTGGAACCGGATAATGCTGGCATCGCCGAGATGGGTAACATCTATAGCCGTTTGCCGTTCTGCTATCATTTCTTCAAAATCTTTTTTTACCTCATTGGTTATTGTCTTCAAATCCGTTTTAACAAAATCCCGATCGCCGCTTTTAGTCCGGGAGTATATCAACAGATCATCAATAAGCTGCTGCATTCTTTTAGCTGTAAGCTGCATTCTTTTAAAATATACTTTGCCGGTTGCTGATAAATTTTTTTCTTCATCTTGAAGTAAACAGCTTACAAAACTTTGAATTTTGCGCAATGGTTCCTGCAAATCATGGCTTGATACATACGTAAAGGAAGTAAGATCCTTATTGACACTTTCAAGTTCTATGTTTTTTTGTTCCAATTGGATTGCCTTTTGCTTCAATTCCTCCTGACTTTTAAAATGAATGGAAAGGTCTGTAAGAATAACACTCAGCACAAAAGTATTATCCAGCGTAAAGCTGTTTAAAGACATTAGTACGGGAAAACGGGTGCCTTCTGCGGTATGTATAAAAGCCTGCTCGCTTATAGGTTTTAAGATGCCTTGCAGGAGCAGATTTTTAAAACCTCGTTTTGAAGTAAAATCAATAAAGCTTGCGAATTTTTTTCCAAACACTTTTTGCTGAGGCTGGTGTACCATAGCCGCAAAACAGGCGTTACAATAAAGTATAGTTCCGTCATTTGAAAGCGTAACCGCCCCTTCATTCATTTTGTCAATTAAAACACGGTATATTTTATCAGTTGTTTTTTCCGTAAAAACAGTAAAGTCTTTTTCATTGGCAACTACCAGAGCATCTACATTGCCCGTTTTAATTGCATTGATCGGTTTTTGTGCTTCCCTTAATTGTTTGTGGAGCGATTTATTTTCATTGCCCAATCTTTCAATTTCAGCCAATAAATCCCCTTTGCTATTTTTTGCCTGCATGTAAGCCGTAAAATTAATTATATAATATTAAGTCCATCCAAAACCATTTCAGTATCTGACAAATCGCCGATTACCCTTTCCTCAGGTAATGGCAACTTCTTTATCAGTACCGGTATTGCTATTATTTGTTCCTCAAGCGCCAATGAAGGTTGCTGGTAAATATCAATTATTTCCAATTCATACCTGCCGGTTAAATATTTTTCACAGATCGCTTTTGCATTTGCAACTGCACGTGCAGAGTTGGGTAAGATGCCCGTAATAATTAAACGTAGCAAATACCTTTCACCACTGATTTCATCAGCTTCTACTTTTATTGTTGATTGCACAGACCCATTTTTTACCTTCATAATAAGCTTATTTTTCAAACAAATATTCAATCAAATCAAACTGATTTCTATTTCCAAATAAAGGCAGCATTATTTGATACCGATCGATTCTTTTGAGGTGGATAAATTCAGGTGTTCCTTTATTGCTCTTTTTGTTTCTGTTGACGGAGAATTCTCATGTGTAACAATGGGAAGCAAGTGAATGCCGGTTTTTGTAATATTGAATCTTCGAACCTCGTTGGAATGACTCATGCCCCTTGATTTCATAATACATAAGCTACGGGTACGCTTGGCATCTACTTCTATATCCTGCACCATTATCCAGGTATCCACCATTGATGAGATCCCCTCATCACTCGGATTTCGTTCGATGGATCCTACCGTTATTGCCGCAGTGAACATGACCGTTATCTGGTGAAGTTTTAAAAAATCTACAAATCGGGTGAGTATCGTTCTGATATCACTGTTGGGGCCTTCCGTCATTAAATTTGTGATTGGATCAAGAATAACAACGTTGGGTTTTAGCTCATGGATCATTTCCTTTATGGCGATCAAATGCAATTCAAGATTTTGCAAAGTAGGCCTCGCATAATAAAATTGTAAATGACCCGATTTAAGGAACGAATCCAGTGAAATACCAATTGAACGCATATTCCGGACTACCTGGTTAGGGGCTTCCTCGAAAGCACAATAAAGACAGCGAAGTTTATTTTTACAAACACTATAACTGAAAGTAGCAGCTATACTTGTTTTTCCGGTGCCGGCGGTACCTGATACCAAAACGCTGCTACCGAGGAAAAACCCTTTTTTATCCAGCATCTCGTCCAGGTCGGGAATGCCGGAAAGTATTCTTTTTGAACTGGATTTTTGTTGAATTGCACCCTCAATAAAAGGCAAAACAATGATTCCATTTGAATCAATTGTAAAAGGATATTCGTTGTTACCATGCACAGAACCCCGGTACTTAACTATACGCAGTCGCCTGGTAGTAATTTGGTTTACTACACGGTTATCCAATACTATTACGCAATCTGCAACATACTCTTCTATTCCATCACGGCTTGTAAGGGTATTTCCTATTTCACCGGTTATAATTGCGGTTACATCTATTCCTTTAAGCCAGGTGAGCAGTCGTTTAAATTCAGAACGAAGCACTTTATAATCAAATCGGTAAAAAAGGTTATCAAGAGAATCAAGTACTACCCGTTTTGCCTTTACTTTTTTTATTGCTTCTCCAAGCCTTATAAACAAACCTTCAATATCATAATTACCCGTGTCCGAAATCTTCGAACGTGTAATTGGGATATGCTCCAGGTATAATCTATTATTAGCAATGTGCTTATCAAGATCAAATCCCAACGATTTTACATTCAATACCAGTTCCGCTATATCTTCTTCAAAAGAAAAAAAAACGGCAGATTCATCAAACAACACAATTCCATTCACCAAAAACTCCATGGCCATAATTGTTTTTCCACAACCCGTATTACCTAAAACCAGCGTAGGCCGGTTTCTGGGCAGACCTCCCTCTGTAATTAAATCCAATCCCTGAATTCCTGTTAAGGATTTTGGAAATTTCAAATCCTGCTTTTTAGTTTTAATCACTTTTGGCATAAAGCTTTATTTTAAATAAATAGGTGCTATACTTCAACAAGGTTCACAACAAATTCCTCCCGTGGCGGCCTAATCAATTTGTTTTCCATCATCATGGTAAGAATATGCTGAACATATTTCCTTAGCTCTTCCATATCTGTTTTACGAACATAATAATAAGCACCTTTATCATACAGCAAGTCAGCATTTCTCTCCTGCAGGGAGGTTGAATAAATAATTACCGGAAGATGCTTAAACTTTTCGTTTAAATTTATTTCCGATAAACATTGTAAACCATTTTTGCGGGGCATATTAAAATCCATAAAAAGAATATCGGGCGGATTGCCTGAATTTTTAAGAAGATAATGTATCAGTTTTTCCCCATCTTCCACTGTTGTTAGCCGGGTATTAATCGGTATCTCTCCTAAAATTCTTTTAAAAAAATGGCGGTCATCCTCATCGTCGTCTGCCAGTAATATATTAATGGGAATATTTTCACCCAAACTGGCATTTTCATTTTGCTTCATATTATAATTGTTTTCAAATTCAAGAAAAATTGAAATGGGTTCCTGTATTTTCAGTACTTACTCTGTGGTTGAGCCAATGCGAAGGAAGTGAGCTTATTAAAAGGAAACAGAATTTATATTGCAAATTTGCGCTTAATTAACTGCAACCAATTACATAAATTTGAGATTAATTTACATAATTCACACATTTAGTGTAGCAGCGGGTAGAAGCAAATTGAAGGATATTGAAATTAATGAATTTAAAAAATGTTTGTTTACAAGAAATGTAACATGTCTTCTTCGGTTTCTCTCCGGGAAATGCGAGCGTTTTGATTGATATGTCTACCCTGACTATATGGATGCAACCATCAAGTATCGGTGTAGAATGCCCTGCGGTCAACATCTGGTGAAGCACACCGTTGTAACTACGTCTATAAACCCACGTATTATTACAGCTAACAAAAAAACGATGGCAAATTACACGGCTACGTAACGCAGCATCCTGCGCATCCGGTGTATCACATTCAATTTTTGGGGTTGTAGACATGGCCGCTTCGGTCAGCTTCAGTACCGGCCATCCATTGCAAGTCCTCGTCACAGCCCAGCCGCTCAAACCCTCAACTGCGGGCTTTCCATTCCTGTCCGGCAGCCATTGAGCAGTAGAACGGGATTCAACAAAATGCAGAACAAGCGAAGCATCGACTCAATTAATTAACGCCAGGCTAAAGTACTCTTGCAATCATTTTGGTGTACCTCAATTTCAAACAAAACGTTTCGGCTACAATAGGGAAATTCAATTAGCCCGGCATCAGGCTTCTATTGCCGAACCATGGCATCGAATATAAAGCAGGGCAATTGACTATTTTAAAAAAGGCGATACTGGTTATTGGTGATTTTGATGGTCTTTAGAATCTTAGAATAGTAACAGGGCAGCTACTGGCCCGGACCCGATATCCGGTACTGTAGCTGCATGAGCGAAAAGCAAAATATTAATCTGGGTATATTTCTCAATATACCATCTAACGAACGGAAACAGCGTGGTCTGCTATGATATTTTTAAAAATAAAGGGTGTAATTTTTCACCTTCATTTCCTTTATCTTCTAGCTGTCATTTTTTGCCGGTGGTGAATTTATACCACAATTATTGAAATATGATCTCCACCCTTTCATTCTTACTCAGCAATTAAAAGGCGATTCAACTGCAACAGCGATTCTATTTTTTTTAATTGAATTTAAGTAACATAAACAAAACAATTACTTAACGTGGGCGCATAATAAAAACGGTTAATTTTATCGTCTAATCGAACAGTAATTCTCTCCTAATTAAAACCACAACCTCCCTGCTTCATCATACAAATAGATTGATTCATGGATATTTGTTATTTATACATCATTTTAAATTTATCGCAACAATTTTATCTAAAATATTTTATTAAAACTAAAAGCACATGAAAAATTTAGCCCTTCTCTTTCTCGTTTTATTTTCTGCAATCTCAGGCTACAGCCAGGTTGTAGCCGATCCTGCATTAAATACACTAAATTTTAGTGCAGTGCAGGTTGATACATTAATTGATCCCAAAATACTTATTTTTGATAACGTTATTAATTTGAAGGTTCCAATACTTAATAAAAACATATTGAACAGACTTCCTGCAGGATCCTGCAAAATAAAAATTGGTCTGGGTTCAAAATTAGTGCTTGATCCGTCTTTTGATTTAAATAAAACAAATACCAGCGATTACTTTAACTGGACTGTTGTAAACCAGGGTGGACAAGTACAATTAACAGGAGAATTAATGAAGGAGCTTCCTGAAAACTTTGATAAGCTGGGTGAATTTATGATAAAAGGCTCGTTGTTGGGTAATTCTACCATCACTGTCAATTTTTTGGTCACTAACCATAATACAGCCGTTGTGCTCTCAGATCAAAACCCATCCAATAATAATGCTTCGATCGCATACTCTATTTTGGACAAGCAAGCAGGTCCGCTTCCGGTAACCTTTTTAGGACTAAAACTTAAGAATGAAGATTGTGGTATCAAAGTTAGTTTCACCACAGCAAACGAAATAAATTTAAAAGGGTATGAAATTGAGGCCAGCAAGGATGGAAGTAATTTTATAAGAATAGCAGAAATTGCAGCAAACAATAGTTTGAACTATAATTCAACCTTTCAATTAAATGATAACATTAAAACTTCCCTATTATATGTTCGTATAAAATCGATCGATATTGATGGTAAAACTCAATATTCAGGCACCCGTACAGTAAAAGGTACCTGTAACGGAAAAATTGGGATCAAACTATATCCAAATCCCGTAGCAAAAAACAGCAGTGAACTTACCTTGAAGGCAGAAGACGGTTTGTTTAATGGCAGAATTTCCATTGCTTTATTGGACATGACCGGTAGGATTATTCTTCAAAATGAAATGAACCTGGTAGATGTCAACCAGTTAAAATTAAGAATCGGCCTGCTGGCTTCTGGTCAATACCTGCTTAAAATTACCGGCAGCGAAATTGATACACCTTACCTGTTAAGATTTCAGCAACTGTAGAAATTATCAGTCTATTTTAGATATATTTAACACCGGTGTAAAAATTGCACCGGTGTCTTAATTTAAAAAAAAACAAGCCCTGAAACATACTTTTATTAAAACCAATGCAAACACATGAGAAAGCTGTTACTTTTTTTTATTGTCATTTTTTCCGCACATCCCATCTATGCTCAAACGGTAACGGCAGATCCTGCGATTACCCAGTTTGATTTGGTGGACCCTGATGGTATAACCCCCGCATTCGCAAATTTTATTGCTCCAAATAAAGTCCTTCAAATAAAAATTCCTGTTTTTAATCTTCACCAGGCTAACACGATTCCGGCAGGCAGTAGCAAGTTGAAGATCAATCTTGGAAGATATTTATCGGTTGATCCGTCCTTTATCCTGGCCAATGCCTCCTTAAACAATTATTTCAAATGGACCTCTTCGTTAGTAGGAGGTAATGTTGAAATAAACGGTGACGTAATAGCCCCAATACCAGGCGATTTTATAGGAACCGCCATATTTGATATTAAAGCGGGAACCATATTGGGCACGAGCGAAATTTTTGCAGATTTTCAAACAACCAACCACAATACAACCATTACCCTGGCAGATGAGGATATAAATAATAATACGGCCTCACTGCAATATACTGTTACCACTAATCCCGTGGTACCGGTTACGTTTACAAAATTTTCCCTTACAAAAAATGAATGTTTGGTAAAGGTGAATTTTTCTACAGAAAACCCGGTAAATGTTAGCCATTACGAACTTGAAATTAGCAAGGATGCCATTAACTTTTTAAAGATTGGTGAGTTGCCCGCAGTCAACCGCATTGATTATAATTTTGACGTTACGATTACCAGCAACCTGGAAGCTGATCAGTTGTTTTTTCGTATAAAATCGGTTGATAAAGATTTGAAATTTCAATTCAGCGTAACAAGAACGATTGCAGGAATGTGTGATGAAAAAAAAATGACGTTGCTGTTATTTCCTAACCCGGTGGCGGGTGAAAAAAATGAAATTGTTATTAAAAGAAAAGAAGGAATTTTTAATGGGCAATACAACATCTCCCTATCCGGTATCACAGGAAAATTGATTAAAAGCCAGCAGTATTATTTAAACAATGTAAACCAGTTTAATTATGTTATCAATAATTTGCCAAAAGGTCAGTTTATTTTGCACATTCAAAGTAAGGATAAAGCAGACCAGGTGAACATTCAGTTTCAGCGTTTATAATTACAAATCAAAAATTGAATTTTTATGTTTCTATATTCAATTAACAACTATCCTAATTATCCGTTCTGCCAAAAATTGAATTAGATGATAGTGATTCTATTTTGACACTACACGGTTGTGCATTTTATGAAATAAAAAATCGATTTGATTTTACTACAATACGGTAGACGTGCGCCTACCAATTTAAGAAAATTATTTACCCTTTCTCAATTCAATTACTCACTTAGGTTTCGATGAAATCAATGGATCGACATTATCAGCTCCCTTTATTGAAAGAAAATAATAGCGCATTTTTCTTGTGATATTGTTCATAATTATTTCGGGTTGAGAATGAATTCGAGATAGTCTCTAAATAAGTCTTGTTAGTGGTTAGCTGCACATCTGTTGTAGTTTTAATTAGATTTTCGTTAAACGGTTTTTTAAACATTGCTGGTGCAACCTAATTGCCAAAAATTAGCACCTCCAG
>Ga0105049_10006490_pt1 | contig 13625 bp, 11 predicted proteins | sample MAT06_FD_78087 | JGI IMG/M metagenome (GOLD analysis project Ga0105049, IMG submission 78087) | Freshwater microbial communities from Lake Fryxell liftoff mats and glacier meltwater in Antarctica - MAT-06 | ecosystem: Environmental > Aquatic > Freshwater > Ice > Liftoff microbial mat | place...
GGTATGGCCTAACCTTTGTGACTATAGCTATATAACGGCAGCTATATAACGGCAGCTATATAACGGCAGCTATATAACGGCAGCTATATAACGGCAGCTATATAACGGCGTTTTATCAGCCCGAATGCCTCACGGCTTTCTAGGCTCCTCGGCGCACGGCCTGGGGGCCAGCCCAGACATGGTTGACATACTGGCCAAAGGTCACTGGCTGATCATGGGGGGCGGGATCGGTTTGCCCAGCCCGATCGACGACCCATTGTGGCCAGTCAACATCGCCCATCATGCCAGCGCGAAAGAGGGGGCGCTCTGGATGAACTTGACTCCACCCCAATAAGATGGCGTTGGTGTAAGGAATGCCGCTGGGAGCCAGGGTATAAGTTGCATTATTTTGGCGATCCCAAATGACTGCAAAGTCTGAGGCAATGTTGGTGCCAAAAATAGACTCAAACTCCCTCGCTAAAATGCGATCGCCCTCCGGTGACCATGCAATGGGGATCGCAATCGCAATGGTGCCAGCTTGGCTGAGATCTTCATCGCGAATAAAAGGGTTGTCTGCAAATGGAGTTGCGACCGAAACCGTGTGCAAATCTCCCGTTTTGAGGTTTTCGATAAACAGTGCACTGCTGACCCGGCTGCGGGTAAAATCGGCAGCCAGTCGAATTTGGATGCGGCTATAGGCCGCATAGTTACCATCTGGCGAAATCAGAGATTGCGTACGGAAATAGTGATTTTTTTGGGTGCGCGATTGTTCATCAGACAGGGTCGCAAGAACCCATGTCCAAGGGACTGGGAAGGGGCTGTTGAGGGGATCAAGCTGGATAGGAGGATTCATGGCACAAAAGAGAGGACGTGTGAAGGCAAAACCTAAGCGCGACCTTAGCGGGATCACAGGGTATGGGACAATGTTCTAGAAGGGATTCAGCTTAGGTTCTCAGCGGAACCCAGAGCTTTCTCCTTAGCGTTATGAGGAGCGTTATAAGGCTTTTAGCTTGAGATGTTTGTTGTCTCAAGAGTTAGGTTCCTTGGCCAGACAGACGGTTCTAGGTAGGTTCCAGGTAGATAAAAAAACTTTTGAGGCTTAACCCATGAACCTCTCTGAGACTTGAGGCTCAGCTCAAGTTTTAGAAACTAGTTTTAGAAACTAGGTATAGGGCGAGTGAGATATTGAATGAATGAGATGTGGAATGAATGAGATATTGAAGATGATGCGACTTTTTAAGATCCACCCTTTAATATCCTTTAATTCTTTATCCTAAATGTGTTTCTAGGTATGAGTATTTCTAGGTATGACTCTTGCTAGGAATGAATTAGGATATGCAGTTGAAAAGGGGATCGATGATGCCCTGACTTGGGGATCAGAATAAAACTCACCCCATGAGTGGGAACACATGGAAGGAGACCTTTTTGAGCCAATTTTCCAATACCGATTCAGGTCTTGTATAAAACTGAGATCAACTGAGATCAAGATCACCTGAAATCAATGGTGGAGAGATTGAAAGATCATGGATATGAATGACAGAAACTTGTAGTGCAACCTTACGACGCACTGGCAATAGAAGCAGTGCCATACAAGCGTGCAAGATGACTGCAACCCAACCATGAGCTTGACTTGGTTCTCACTATATTTTTACTGTATCGCATGACTGAGAGAGTCTGGGGAAGAGCTATCTTAACCGTTACCAGTCTTAACGTTCAGCCTTTACCTAGATCCGGAAAGATATAAAATTTTTTGGCGATCGCCATCCCATCTTGATTGCATTGAAATCGCAAGCTTCTAGATCTAGATGAATCATCGTTGAGGTAGAAATTGATACCCTGAAATGGGGCTTTGGGCGATCGCTTACGCAGTTTATCAGGCGGTTGATGGTGAATCCTAAGACCTAAAAATCTTGAAATCTAGTATTAGCACAGGCGTTGATTTTTCTTTGGCCAATGTGCTTGAGGTTGAATCAATTCTGAATCGATACCGTGGGGTGAGCGGTGACAACCTAGCTCAACCGCTAGATCAACCTGATGGTTTGTGCCCAAATTAGAATAAGGCTCCGGGTAACCCTTTTCGTTTATGGGTAAGATCAGTGGAGCATCGGGGACTGGAGATCTGGGTTTCAACCGCCGCGTCACATCGGGCTATTAGGGCTATACAGTGATATCTACATATCGATAGCTGTTTGATAGCTGTTTGATAGCTGTTTGATAGCTGTAAATATGAGGAAGCATGAGGAGATATGAGGAGATATTAAGGGTATTGTTTTAGATTGCTCGACGGTGCCGCTAGGATGCCAGCGCTTCAGCTAATTTGAACGTGCTGGGTGCTTGAGGCTGTTTTGCAAATGCTAGTGAATGAATAAGTTTGATTATGACATCTGCCCAACAAACCCCACCGACGGCACCGCCGAGTCGCCCAAGCCACCTTAAGAAAAGGCTGATGGGTGGGATGACGCTATTATTTCGGTTGCTCGTGCTGGGGATCAGCACCGCAGGAGCAGGGGCAATTGGGATCGCGATCGCACATCAATATCCGGCTCAAGTGACAGAGCCACCCCTCGCAGAACGGGCAATGCGTGAGGTGGAGCGCTGGCAGTCAACCGTGGGATCGCTGCTGTCAGGGCGATCGCCCGTGCCCGATCCTAGCCGTGCTGAGCCTTCGGCACCCTCCCCGGTGGTAGCTCCTAGCCCCGTGTCATTGACGGCAGCGGAGCAGCAATTAGTGCAGACAGAGATTGATCGGATGCGTGAAGAAATGCAAGGATTGCGCGATCGCACCGCTCGTTTAGAAAGTCGGCTCTCTATCCCCGCGACTAGTGCCTCAGTCGAAGCTCGTTTGCAGCAAATGCAGCAAGTCCTTACCCCAGAGGCCGCGTCTGGCGATAGTTTTGTGTCGGCTCCGGCGGTGTCTATTGCCGATGCGGCTCAAAACCGTACCCTCCAGATTACGCTGCCAAGTGATGCGCTATTTGACCCAGATGGTGCGCTGCTGCGTCCTTCTGCCCGCGCCATATTAGATAGCATTGCCGTCGATTTGCGTGCGTATCCTGGCGCGTTGGTGCAGGTAGCGGCGCATACAGATTCTGCAGAGGATGCCTCAACACAGCGGTGGGCGACTTTTGAACAATCGCGCGTGGTTCTACAACATCTACGCTCCACCCTAGGCGATGATTATCGGTGGCTCAGCTTAGGTTATGGCAAAACCCAACCCTTAACTCAGAGCACCACACCTGTGAATCGGCAGCGCAATCGGCGGATCGAAATCATCATTACTCCGCGTTAGGGCTTGTTCCGACGCTGGCCGGTTTTTGTGATTGGGTTGATGTCGTTGAGTTTTGCGGCTGAAAAGAGGAAGGAATACGCAGGTTGAGGGGGGCTTTGGAAAAAGCTGTGGAAACCTCTCAAAAAAGCTCAAGAAATCTTTGGTTTCTTCCTTAGGAAATATGAGTAAACTTCTGAAGGCAGACTATGATGGGAGCAACTTGTGAGATGAGGGCATCTTACTGAGATAGAGGTAACTTATAAGATGGCGGGAACCTCAGAGCTAAGGGTTAGAGCTAAGGGTTATTTAGCCGCAATGGTTTGGGCTTTAAGCTAGCTAGGGCTACTGAAGATGAGGTTATTGATGGGCTGAGGTATTTTGTGTAATGCCATCCCATAATGGGCTTTCTAAGCTGATAAACTCACAATCCGTATTCCTATCAAGAGGCTCATCAGGGTTACTTCGAGGTATTTGTTGATAGCTTCTCTACATAGATCCATTTAGCTCCATGGAATGCTTAGTAACTTGGAAATTAATGTTTGAGCTTTGATAAACTGAATGATCGCAAGAGTTCGCTGATCAGGCGAGTGATCTATATATAAAGCTGTTCAGTATTTTTGAATGACCGAATAAGGAGTGAGTTCATGGTCGCAGTTCCAACCTCTACGCGCTTTCCTAGCCGCTCCTCGCGATCGCAGCCGATGGCCTCACTCCAAAACAAAAAAGCTGCGAGAGCGCCAATGAATGTGGTGAAAATGCCGACAGGCTCCGCTGGCTTGTCGGTTCGTCCTTCCGTGGCTGATCTCCGAACCCTGAACCGTAAGGGTGAGCCTTCAGTTCGACAGTCTGCCTCAGCAACTGTTCAAGTTCTTCCTTCTACGGCAGCGATCCCCATCTGGCTGAAAGGGCTGATGGGAACCCAAAAAGTCTTGACTCCCCTGACTGTTTTGTTGGTGAGTGCCATGGCGGCGGCCTATGGCTGGACGGTGTATACCCAACAAGCTTGGGGTGAGCAGTATCAGCGCTTGCAATATCTGACTCGGCAAGAGCGGCAACTGGTCGCCGCCGATGAAGTGTATAAAAATCAACTGGCTCAAGAGGCGATCAGCCCAAGCAGTGGGTTAGTGACTTCTACCTTAAGTAATACGGTTTTTCTTGAGGCTCCGCCGCCCCCTCCCGTGGCTGTGGTGGTTCCCCTGTCACCCGTGGCAGAGGAAGCGATACCGCCCCTCGATCGCCCCTTTGGCTATTAACTCAGCGCTGGCATTAATACTGGCATTAATATCAGTTGCCTGTTGGTGAGTTAGCCCGTTGGGGATCTTCATAGGGTTCGCCTCTAGCTTCTTGATGATTCTGCGCTGATTCTGTTTTGTGACCCGATCCCCTATCCTTTCTCTCGGCATCCCATGACGCGCTACGGTTCCCCCAAGCCTCACTCGGTTTTACGGGGAGAGGGCAGGCGAGCTTCTAAGAGCCGCTCACCCCGCTCTATCCGTAAAAGCCCCTCGGCTTCGTTGTCAGAGTCGCGGCGTAACCCCGTGGCATCTGTTTGGCAGACGCCACAGGTTCGATTGCTCATGGTTTGGGGCGTTTTGTTGCTGTGTCTGCTGGGCTTGGCGGCTAATTTGTTGCGGCTGCAGGTGGTGCTGGCTCCTGAATTGCAAGAGCGGGCGAGGGAACAGCAAACCTTTGTGCTGAACCCAACTCCGCCCCGCCGCCCGATTGTGGATCGGTTGGGGAATGCCATAGCGGTGGATCGTCCGGTTTATACCCTCTATGCCCATCCAAAGTTGTTTAAGCAGGCAAGTGGGGCGATCGCCCAAACCCTAGCACCAGTGATCAATCGTCCGGCTGGCGAATTAGCGCAGTTATTTGGGACGGGAGAAAGCGGTCTAGAAGTGGTCTATACCCTGCCCGAGGATGTGGCTAAACGGGTACAAAATTTAGGTTTAGACGGCTTAGAACTTATTGAACGGCAGCAACGCTTATATCCGCAAAAGATGCTGTTTGGGGATGTGGTGGGCTTTGTCAATGGTGAACGCTTGGGGCAAGCCGGAATTGAGATGAGCCAAGAAGAGCAGTTGCAGACCGAAGCGCATTCCCTGAATCTGCGGCGTACTGGGCTAGGGTCTATCTTGCCCGATGGCACCGCCGAGAATTTTCCTACCACGGATGATTTACAACTACGGCTCACCCTCGATAGTCGGCTCCAACGGAGTGTGCGGCAAGCTTTGCAAACGACCATCAAGGCTCACGGGGCGAAGCGGGGGGCGGTCTTGGTGATGGATGTGCGGGATGGAGCTTTGGTGTCGGCGGTGACAGAGCCGACCTATGATCCCAATCAGTTTTTTGAGGCGGATCCGGCGCTTCATCAAAATTGGGCGGTTAGCGATCTCTACGAGCCAGGATCAACCTTTAAGCCGATCAATGTGGCGATCGCCCTTGAATCTGGAGCGGTGCAACCCAACCAAGTTTTCCAAGATGATGGCCAAATTTACATTGGCGAGTGGACTATTCAGAACAGTGATTACGAGTACAGTGGAGCACCCGGTGCCCGAACGCTTACTGAAATTGTTCAATATTCCAGCAATGTCGGGATGGTGCGGGTTATGCAACAACTGTCCGCCCAAGATTATTTCTCGTGGCTAGAAAAAATTGGCCTTGGAGAGAAGACTGACATCGACCTACCCTCGGAGACAGCCAGTAACCTCAAGCCCGAAGAGGAGTTTTTGTCAGATCCGGTTGAAGCTGCTACAACGGCGTTTGGCCAAGGGTTTGCGCTCACGCCTGTGCAAATGATTCAGTTGCAGTCGAGTTTGGCCAATGGCGGTATGCTAACCACGCCCCATGTGGTGGATGGTCTTTACAATCCTGATGGCCAGCGCCAGTGGCAACCTGATTTGCCCGCACCTCGGCGCTTGTTTTCGGCGCAGACGACGCAGCAAGTGCTGACGATGATGGAAGCGGTGGTCGATGATGGCACTGGCACGGCGGCTCAGATCCCAGGGTATCGGGTGGCTGGCAAGACCGGAACGGCTCAGAAGGCGAGTGAGTTTGGTGGCTATTCGTCGGGCGCTCGGATTACAAGCTTTTTGAGCTTTTTCCCGGCAGATGCTCCCCGCTACAGCATTTTGGTGCTGATCGATGAACCCCAAGGCGACAATGCCTATGGCGGAACGGTCGCCGCTCCGCTGGCCAAAACGGTGATGGAGTCGATGATTACTATCCTAGGGATTCCGCCTGGCCGACCTGAAGAGGTGAGGGGCGATCGCTTTTCCCCTGCGACTCCCGATCCAGACGAGTATTCTGATGAGACTCCAGAGGCGTGGTAATGAGCGGGGACATTAAATTTGAACCGGATGTCTCGAACTATTGTACTATTTTGGGTTTTGAAGCCGCTTAATTCGATACCCAGTGAACGAGTGAATGAGCGGTTCAGCCTCGACCATGGGGCAAGGCGAGAATCATCCTCATCCTGAAAATTGCTGGCATGATCAGGACTGGTCGCAGGCCGTCCCCGTCCTGCGGTAGGCTGATGAGTGGTTTGGATGGTTCATCGCAAACATTTTCTTCTTGCCTCCCTCGTTTGCTTGGAGCAAGGTTTACCTAAGGCCCTCACATCAATGGCGTATTACATTGCTCCCCGCTTTTTAGAAAAACTTTCTGTTCATATCACGAAGAACTACCTAAAGCTGCCGGGGGTGCGGGTTCCCTTGATTTTGGGGGTGCATGGCCGCAAAGGTGAAGGCAAAACCTTTATGTGTGAGCTGGTGTATGAACACATGGGCGTGGAGGCTATTCATGTTTCGGCAGGGGAACTTGAAAGCCCAGATGCTGGGGATCCGGCGCGCCTCATTCGTTTGCGCTATCGGGAAGCCGCAGAATTGGTAAAAGTGCGGGGCAAAATGGCGGTGTTGATGATTAATGACATCGACGCTGGGATTGGCCGAGTTGATGCCCAGACCCAATACACCGTTAATACGCAACTGGTCAACGCGACCCTGATGAACATTGCCGACAACCCCACCAATGTGCAGTTGCCAGGTAGCTATGATGCTGAACCTGTTCAGCGAATTCCTATGATCTTGACTGGCAATGACTTGGCGACCTTATACGCGCCATTGGTGCGAGATGGGCGGATGGAAAAGTTTTACTGGGAACCAGATGCCGCCGATCTCCTAGGGGTTGTTCTAGGGATTTTTGCGCCTGATTCGGTGCCAGAGTCTGAGGTGGTGAAATTGGTCGAAGCGTTCCCACAGCAGTCGATTGACTTTTTTAGTGCGCTGCGATCGCGCCTCTATGATGAGCAAGTTCGGCAGCTCATTCAAGAGATTGGAATTGAGCAAGTTTCGAAGGTGGTCGTCCATACCGACGGCAAACCTGGAGATTTTCATCAGCCTAATTTTCGGTTAGAGCATTTGCTGGAGTTGGGGCAGCAAATGGTGCGAGAGCAAGAGCGAATTCGCGAGTTACGGCTGGTGGAAGAATATCATTCGGCTTTGCGATCGCCCACACCCAGCGGCGTAGCTACTCCTTCGCCTGCAACTCCATCGGCGGCTTCTGCGCCTCCGCTGACCGCTCCTCGCCCAGCGCCTAAAGATGTGCCACCTGCTCCGATGATGGATGGCGAGGCCGTGATCCCTGAGGTTGCCCGCCAGGAAATCTATCAACTTTTTAAGGCCGGGTATCGGCTCGGGGTGGAGTGGGTTGATGCGCGCCGGTTTCGCATTGGCTCGTGGCAATGCTATGGCACCTATGAGCGGGGGCCTGATGAGGCGATCGCCGCTCTAGCAGAGTGTCTCCGCACCTATCCTCAGCACTATGTAAGAATTGTGGGCATTGGGGGCGATCGCCATCGTCTTTCCGAAACGATCATTCAGCGACCCGGTTCCGCCGTATCCCCCTAGTCCTTTTCCGGGTTTATGGCCTATCAAAGAAATGGGAGGTAGGCTGAAGTCTTCGGCTCACCTTCTCGATCGGTTTCCTCCTGGGAAGCTTGCACCCAAAATGGTATGAAAATTCTGCTGGTTGAAGATGATGCGCGAATTGCTGGGGCGTTGCTCGAAGCCTGGAGTTTAGACTAAAGCCATAGAAAAAAGCGGCCTGAGCCTTTAGTCTAAACTCCAGTAGAAGATACCGGCATTGGAATCGCAGCTAACCAGATCCCTCATATTTTTGATCGCTTCTGGCGGGCTGATAGTGCCCGATCTTGGCATCAGGGCGGTTCGGGCTTGGGCTTGGCGATCGCCCAAACTATTGCCCAGCACCACCACGGCTCCATCACCGTTCAAAGCACCCCCAGGGAGCTGCTTCTCCGTTCGTCTGCCACTGGCCTAACCCGCTTGCCAACTGCTGAAGCAAGAATCTTCAGCGAGAATCCTGTGTCTTTCCTCAGAGTAATCCAAGAAAAAAGCCATCCGACCGCTAGGGTAGAGTTGGGCAGATTTCGACGAACCACTTCTCTAAATATGGCAACCGGCAAAGGGCTTTTTCAAGTTCCGCCATCGCCTTCTGAGTGAGTTTAACGCCAATGTTATAGGTCTGCTTGACCAGATTGACGGTGGGCTGCTTGCCCTTGAATGTGAGAGATTCCGCAAAGCAGATGACCGTCTCGACCGAGTTCAATAGACTGCCTCGCCAGTGTTGCTCAAGCCATTGAACCACTTGCGCCATAAATTGGCGGCGCTCAGTGCCCTTGAAACGCTTTGCGGTGTCCTTCAATAAGCCTTTCAGGGGGTCGGTTAACTCCAGAGAGGTGGCCAGCATCATAACCGTAAGTAGCAACACACGAATTCTCTATCCTAGAGGATGATCATTTATTTGAACTACTCCTAATAAGTGTGAAAACCGTTATATTCTTATTGCATCAGTTTTGTTACTCATCTCTCGCCTATCAGCGAAATATGAAAGCCTTACCTCCTTAGGAGTCCCTTGTGCTTGGTAGATTCTTGTTAGACTAAAGTTGCGTTTTGAGGTTATTGTTACATCTTGAATTTACTTTGTCTCATATTTGTCTCATAGAAGAGACGACACCGTTGTGATTTAAGGACAGTTGGCAAATGCAGATTTTGGCACAACCCTTTCAAAAAGATCATAAAAATCCTTACACCTACAAACTCTATAGTGAGATTCAAAAGTTAGGGACTACCGTTGATCACGTTTCTTTGCACAAGCTTTGTACGGGTCAATACCAGATTTTTCATCGTCATTGGCCCGAAAGAACCCTCAATGATCGTAATTTTTTGCGGGCTGCTATTAAAACATTTCTATTTTTATTTTTAATGGATGTGGCTAGGCTTCGGGGTATGAAAAATGTCTGGACAGTGCATAATTTAGGAACCCACGAAAAGTTTTATCCACGCCTTGAAAAATTTTTCTGGAAAATTTTAATTCCTCGGTTAGATGGATATATTAGTTTGAGCCATGCGGGAAAAATAGCAGCTCAGAACTGTTTCCCAGAGCTAAAAACTAAGCCAGGTTTTGTGGTTCCCCATGGCCATTATCGGGGAGAATACCCTGACACGTTGACCCGTGAACAAGCTCGCTGCCGTTTAGGGGTATCAGAACAACATCGTGTATTTCTGTTATTTGGAAACCTGCGACGCTACAAAAATACACCCACATTGGTTCAGTTATTTAGGGCGTTGCCAGATCCCAATTATCGTCTCTATGTGGTGGGGAAACCCGCCTATGAGGTCATTCGAGACGAAATTGAAACCGCTGCCAGTTCTGATGAACGCATTTTCTTAGAACTCGACTATATTGAGTCAGAAAAAATCCAAATCTATCTTCGGGCTGCAGATTTAGTTGTGTTGCCCTATCAAGAAATTCTGAACTCTGGTAGTGCGTTGCTAGCATTATCTTTTGACTGTCCAGTTTTAGTGCCTCAAAAGGGTTCTATGAGTGAGCTACAGCAAGATGTTGGAGCAGATTGGGTGCGTACCTATCTGGGGGAACTGACTGCATTAGAGCTTGAAAAAAGCTTGGCCTGGGCAATAGAAACGCAGCGCCAATATCCTGCACCGCTGCATCAGTTTGAAGGGGCTGCTGTGGCTCAGAAAACGATTGATGCCTATCGGGCGATCGCCACCTCCCCATCATCTACTTCCCCATCATAGAAACGCTAACACATGATTATCCTTAGCATTTTTCTGCTTACATTGGCTCGTTCATGGCTGCTCTTTTAAATCACTATGACTCTACCTTCACCCCTGCCATTGGTATCCGTTATTATCCCAGTGCTCAATGATTTTGAGGGATTACACACCTGTTTGAATGCCTTAGAGCAGCAATCCTATACGGGCGAGTATGAGGTTTTAGTAATTGATAATGGCTCAGATCAAGACATTCGCCCGGTTGTTGCAGGGTTTCCCCATGTAAGAGTTGCGTTTGAGGCTCAGCGCAGTTCCTATGCCGCTCGGAATCGGGCGATCGCCCTAGCCAACGGTACTATTTTTGCATTCACTGATGCTGACTGTATTCCTGCCTTAGATTGGCTTGAAAAAGGCGTAGAGTGCTTAGTCAACCTGACGAATGGGGGGTTGGTCGCAGGCAAAGTTGAAACTGTTATCCAAAATACAACAAAGCCCACCCCCGTTGAGCTTTATGACTTAGTATTTGCTTTTAATCAAGCCGCTTATATCAAAAACTATAAGTTTGGGGTTACGGCCAATTTATTGGCCTGGAAACAAACGTTTGATACGGTCGGTTTATTTGATCAAACGCTTCAATCTGGGGGCGATTATGAGTGGGGGTGGCGGGTTCATCAAGCGGGTTTCGAGTTGGGCTATGCGCCAGATGCTTGCGTGGCGCACCCTGCTCGGGATAGCTTTCAAGCCTTACGCCAAAAAACAGTGCGCTTACTGCAAGGGCATCATACGCTGAAGCAAAAAGGGATCTATCCCCCTAAACGGTTTGTGGCAGCGGCGATTGGAGACTTGGTTTTACCCTTCCGATCGATTCCGATGGTGTTATTTCACCCTCGGTTGCATGGTTTTGAGCAAAAAATACAGACCATCGGCGTGATGCTCAAGATTCGCTTCATTCGAGGACGCGAACGGCTCCGGTATTTGCGCCAAGATGCCTTTGGCAAGTAAAGCTTGGGTAACCCATTTGAGTGCCTAGGGGCACTGGCTGGCGTCGCTACACGGAGAGGGCGATCGCCCCTTCCACGGGTTCTAGGCTTTTGCTATGCTGACGAGCCGCCTCCAGAAAAGCCGCAATATCTTCGGGTTTCGTATTGAAGGCTGTGACAAGGCGAATGGTGCCCCCCGCCCACCGGTAGAACCGAAAACCGCTGGCCAAAAGGCCATCAATCACGGCATCGGGTAGTTTTACAAATAGCTCATTAGCTTGCACCGGAAAGCACAACTCTGCATGAGGAAGAGCCTTCAACCCTTCCGCGAGAAGCTGCGCCATGTGGTTGGAGTGGGTCGCATAGGTAAGCCAACGATCGCCCTCTAAATAAGCCTCTAACTGAGCTGAAAGGAAGCGCATTTTAGAAAAGAGGTGCCCCGCTCGTTTACGGCGAAAGTGAAAGGTTTGCGCCGCATCTTTACTAAAAAACAAGACGGCCTCAGCGGCCATCGCCCCATTTTTGGTGGCTCCAAAAGACAGCACATCGACCCCCGCTTTCCAGGTGATCTCGGCAGGGGTGCAACCCAAATGCACAAGGGCATTGGCAAAGCGTGCGCCATCCATATGCAGCGGTAACCCATGGTGGTGGGTGATTTGGGCGATCGCCTCCACTTCTTCTAGGCTATAAACGGTGCCTGCCTCGGTTGCTTGGGTGAGGCTCACCGCCGCCGGTTGCACATGGTGAACAACCCCAGCCCCAGCCCCAGCTAGACAGGTTTCTAAGGTCGATGCCGAGAGCTTTCCGTGATCCCCTGGCAAGGTTACTAATTTGGCTCCAGCCGTAAAAAACTCGGGCGCGCCGCATTCATCGATATTGATGTGGGCATCAGGGTGGCAGTAGATCGCACCGTAGGGAGGCGACAACACCGACAGCGCTAACGCATTAGCCGCCGACCCTGTGGCCACCGGAAACATCACGACCTCAGTTTCAAACACCTCAGCAAAGCGCGCTTCGAGTCGTCGGGTAATGGCATCGTCGCCGTAGGGCATAGCCGCCCCCTCATTGGCCGCCACCAACGCTGCCATGATTTCTGGGGCAACCCCGCTCACGTTATCGCTAGAAAAATTCATAGATATTTGGGTTAAGGCGCTCAGCGTATTTTAACTAAAGACCATCCTATCCGAAGGTCATCCCAAATCAGCAAACCCTCCTAGACACCGGGTGTCCCTTGGACACCCGGTGTCTTTCTATCTTTCCCCAAGCCCCCTACAAGATTCTGGCTACTCGGCGCTATTAGAATTTCCGGTAACCCGAGACGGAGAAGAGGCTTCGCCTTCCTCGGTGGGGTCAGGCAGCGCAGACGGGTTGGCATCAGGTGCCTCTAAGGGAGAAGTTGTCTCTGCGTCGGCACTCTCTCGATCGGCCAATTGGCTAATTTGATCTTGGTATTGGGCGGGTGCTAGGGCTGAAGCCATCTCAAATAGGGGTGAGGCTTCGTCCTCTCGGCCTGCCGCTTGCAGCACAATCGCTTTACCCAAAATAGGCCGGAAGTCTTGACCTGCCGTAGCGATGGCTTGGTCGTAGATGGCGATCGCCTCATCAAAGCGCAATTCTTCGGCATACACCTGCCCCAGCAACAGTTCCACGGAGGTTTGGTTGACGCTGCCGGGCTGCGCTTGGTTTTGTTCATCAGCAATGCGCAAGGTGTCTTGCAAAAGGGCGATCGCCGCTTCATGCCGCTCCTCAGACATCATCAGCCCTACCAACCCTTGCAGCGCATTCATTTCTCCGGGCTGGCGCGACAGAATATCGCGATACACCCGTGCAGCGGCTTCGGGGTCTCCGAGTTGCTGCTGGGCTTGGGCTAACAAAACCTGAAAGTCGGTTTGTTCAGGATTTAGCTCAGATAAGCGCGTGAGGGGGACGATCGCCCCTTCCACATTCCCTTGCCGAATCCGAATTTCCAATAATCCGCGCAACGCCGTCTGATTATCAGGCTCACGCTCTAGCACCAGTTCATAGCCCCGAGCCTGGGCGGCCATTTCTTCGTCTTGCCCCGCCGGAGAGGCCATGGGCGATGGTGCTGCTGACGAAACCCGCGACCCGCCCTGAAGCGCCCCCACCACCGGGAGGAACATCAACCCCAAAAAGGCCAGTGAGGCTACAATCAGCACACTACTTACAAGGATTCGGTTGCGCTTCATAAATCCAGAACTACCTACATTACAATTGCTGTCATTACACTTAAGTGTTATCGGAACAGCGTGTCATTCGACCATCTTGACATCCTCACCGACCTAA
>Ga0105049_10006492_pt1 | contig 13623 bp, 9 predicted proteins | sample MAT06_FD_78087 | JGI IMG/M metagenome (GOLD analysis project Ga0105049, IMG submission 78087) | Freshwater microbial communities from Lake Fryxell liftoff mats and glacier meltwater in Antarctica - MAT-06 | ecosystem: Environmental > Aquatic > Freshwater > Ice > Liftoff microbial mat | place...
TAGCTCAAGACGAGGAAGCTTTCGATCGCAATTTTAATCTAGGCAAATCAGCGAGGAATTCACAACAGGTTAGTAATCAGGTAGGAGCGATCGCTAACGCTATGCGGGAATTAGATGCTCTGCGCCAAGATGGACTGATTTCAGAATATGAATTTGAGCAAAAGCGCCGCCAACTGCTAGACCAGATTTCTTGAGGTGAGCGACAATCATGAATAATTGGCTACCTTTGAATCCTAAGTTGCAAAAACTCCGTGCCAAACTCCTCAACGATCCCTACTATCGCCTACAATCTGGGGAAGAAATTCAAATAGCGGCAAAATTAGGTATCCGCATTGATGCTAATCAAGCGACTGTAGATGATTGGTTGCGTCTACCAGGTTTGTCAATTCATCAAGGGCGATCGCTTGTCGAACTTTCACGTTCAGGTGTTAAATTTTACTGTATTGAAGATGTTGCTGCGGCTTTGAGTATGCCAGCGCAACGCCTGGAGCCATTAAAGCCTCTATTAAATTTTATTTACTATGACCACGAATCTCTAGAAAATCCGACGCATCTAGTCAACCCAAACACAGCAACAGTTGAAAACTTAGTACAAATTCCATTTATAGATTTATCTCTAGCGCAAGCAGTGGTGCAAAATCGGCAATCAGCTGGACTTTACCGAAACTTAGCTGATTTCCAGCGAAGGTTAGAATTATCTGGTGATGCGATCGCTCAGTTGATGTATTATTTAAGGTTTTAAATTAAAAGTTAGAAGTTTTAAATAACTCCTAACTCCTAACTATTTAAATGAATCCGATGCGATCAAGAGGCCAAAAGCGAAATGTTGCCCGTCCGATGACATTTTTTCTTGGCAAAAAGCCCCAATAGCGAGAGTCGTTACTATCGTTGCGGTTATCTCCCATCATAAAAAATTCGTCTTTCGGGACTTTGACTGGTGGATATGGCTGATTTGGTGGTTCAGCAATGTAGTCTTCTGCCAAGGGTTGACCGTTAAGATAGACTTTGCCAGAAGCAACACTAATCACCTCACCCGGCTTGCCAATAACCCGCTTGATGAAAGCTTGGTCTTTGGGATATCCCCGACGTTGTAGTTCTGCGGGTGGCTGAAAAACAATAATATCGCCAGTTATGGGAGGATGAAAATGGTAGGAGATTTTTTCAACTACCAAGCGATCGCCAGTATGCAAGGTAGGCAACATTGAGTCAGAAGGTATATAGCGGGGTTCGGCAATAAAAGTCCGAATTAGGAGCGCCAAACATAAGGCGATCGCAATTAGAATCAGATTTTCCCGCCAACTACGCCATACTTTTAACGGCGCACGCGCTTCTTTTGCATCACTTTCGTGAGGAATCATAAAAGTTTCCAGCCAGTTTAAGAAGTGGAACAAATACCTTGATTATTTTGACTATAAAGGTATATTCATGAGCAAGCTGGGTTTTGCATCAACCCATACAGTTATTAAATAATACAGTTATCGCATCTACCAAAGCTAAACAAAAGTGCTGAAAGTAAACTATGACTTGTCTAAAGCAATATAAGCTAATGATTAGGATTCCTAGATAAATAATTAAAAACCCTAATTCTAATTGCTGTAATTATAAGACAACTTATTTAGATAATTTTCGGTTTTGCTTCCTCCTGCTAAAAAAAACTAGTTGCTGATTTGTAGATCGATATAGCCAGTCGATTTTTTCTTAGAGCAGAAAATTGGTCGTTGAGTAGTAAAACACCTTACCAAATGTTTTAAACACCTGCTTCACTATGTAAGATTTAATGCTTAATATAAATACGTTTCATACTATTCCATTTTTAATAAATTGCCTATGACGACGCTATCTAATTTCCGTATTTATACGGTAACAGTGCATATTAAACTGTACTATTAATAATATATGGATGTCCTTAACTATGGAAAGAAACATTACTACATAAAAAACCACTAGTAATTTAGGCTAAAGTATCAGCATTAAAAATAAAACTAAACTGCCATAAAATTATTTTTGCTGAATGAGTGAAAAGTGTCTATATTAACCATTAACTGCCTCTTGGCAATGAGAAACTATATGGAGTTAATTCTCGTCTATTTATTTGATAGAACAAATAAAGCAACGTTCTATAAGGTAAAAATTTAATTTTTTCTTAAAAATGAAGCAATGGCATTAGGCAGTAGAATATATCTTATCAAGCATAAAACTAAATAGTTTATTAGAGTCTTTTTTGAAAGACATCTTGCCGCTTGAAATTAGTTTTGTATGTTAATAAAACAATTCACAAAGTTATCAACTATACAACTTTACAGTCAGAAAAGTTTGCCGTAAGGACTTCAGCCTACAATAGTTTAACTCATCCTATTTGCAAAGGTATAAAACCTGAAAACATAGTGTCGCCTTAATGGTGAGGTGAAATACAGTAATTAATTTAAGACTTTTTAGGATTATCAGAAAGCAACTGATATCTAAGTATCTAAACAAATGTGCTATGACGTACCGTCATAACCGTAGTTAATGGTTTGATCCTTGAAGGAGCTATGAAGTGGAAAACAATAAGTCGTTTCTGTGGCCAGAAGGAATATTAATTGCGCTGCTTGCTTTGGGTGGTATTTTTAGCCTTAGCTTCATGATGCTTCTAAGACCAAATGTTTCAGAGGCTCAAAGTAGACAAAGTATAAATCTAAAGGATGTAACTGCAAACGTAGGAACTCAGCAGCGCATTGAGAAATTAAAGGCAATGATGCTTACAAGTTGGCAGCAAGAAGCACTAGTAAAGGGATTATCCTAACCTGTACCATCGCGCTTTCAAGGAGCAATGATTAGAGCGGCAGAACTTACTCAGGGTGAGAAAGTGATTGCTCTCACCTTTGATGATGGGCCGTGGCCTGAAACCACAGAGCAAGTGCTAGATATTCTGAAATCAAATAATATCAAAGGGACGTTTTTTGTCGTCGGACAGAACCTAAAAAATTATCCAGAGTTAGGAAAGCAGATTGTTGCTCAAGGGCACGTCATTGCCAACCATACTTGGCATCACTGGTATCACTTCTTTAATCAACAAGCGGCTGCGTTTGAAATTGATCGCACAACAGACCTAATTTATCAAGTTACAGGTGTTAAAACAAATCTATTTCGACCGCCTGGTGGCATCCTGCACAACGGATTAGTTGCTTATGCTAAAGGTCAAAAATATACTGTGGTGATGTGGTCAGCTGACTCTATAGACTACAAGTCACCATCTGTACCAAAGTTGATTAATAACGTGATTAAAGATTCAAAACCTGGTGGGATTGTGCTAATGCATGATGGTGGTGGTAATCGTTCCCGAACTGTACAAGCGTTACCAGAAATTATTAGCAACTTTAGGAAGCAAGGCTATCGCTTTGTTACTATTCCAGAACTTTTAGAAATGGCAGATGCAGACCAAAAGTTGCTTGCTAACAAAAAACAATAATTATTAATTATAGGTAATTCGTCAATAGTATTGAATAAAAACTAAAATTATATTTTTTGATTAAAATACGTTATCTCGGAATCAGCTAGTGAAAATCCCCCTTTAAAAAGGGGGATATTTTTTTCTCACTACCCCTTTTTAAAGGGGTAAATTTAGGCAGATGTATTGGCCATCAAAGGGGTTTTCACAAAGTAGCCGTTTGTGCCGTGTCTCCAATGGGAGAAGAGCTTAAGGCAGAAGGTATGAGAACAGTTACAGTCACTAATGACTAGTCACTAGACTGAACTCAGTTGTTTTTTCCGGATCAGCTTCTGGACTATCAGCTTCAGAAGGCGGGACTAACTGCCAGAATTTTGGTAAGAATTCTTGCCAGTGTTGCAAAATCTTCTTAGCCTTTAGTGAACCAGTTCGTTCTGCATGAGTTTTAATTAACTCTTGGAGTTGCTTTGCACCTGCTTCTGTAATCACCTTCTGGATTTTGACAATTTCTGGGTTGACTAACTCACGAAATGAATCGTCTTCATCCAAGAAGTATGCCAGTCCGCCAGTCATTCCAGCAGCTACGTTACGTCCTACCTTGCCAATGACGACAATTACACCACCAGTCATATATTCGCAGCAGTGATCCCCAGCGCCTTCAATCACTGCTATACCTTTGGAATTTCTCACAGCAAAGCGTTCTCCTGCCAAGCCATTAGCAAATAATATGCCACCAGTAGCACCATAGAGGCACGTATTGCCAACTATGACGTTTTGTGATGCGTTATAGGTAGCATCAGTTGGAGGTTTGATGATGATTTCACCACCATGCATCCCTTTACCTACGTAGTCGTTTGCCTCTCCTTCCAGAGTCAGAATTATACCAGGGAGGTTGAAAGCACCAAAGCTTTGTCCAACACTACCTGTAAAGTTGAGATTAATCTGTCCTTCAAAGCCGCTATCGCCGTATTTGGAAGCGATCGCACCTGCTAATCGAGTGCCTACTGTTCTGTCAGTATTAACAACACGGTAAGTCTTGGTGGCGGTAGACTGGTTGCGAATGGCAGCTTGAATGTCGGGATCGGCAAGGAATTTGTCATCTAAAACCACGCCGTTGCTGTGGACTTCTTCATGCACCAACCAGCTACGATTTTCTCTACTATCTGGTAATTGAAGTAAACAGTCGAGATTGAGCGATCACGTTTTGGTGAGTTTTACCTCTGGGCGCAATTTTAATAAATCTGCACGTCCAATAATTTCTGACAAAGAACGATAACCTAGTCGGGCTAACAAACTACGCACTTCTTCGGCGATGAAGTAGAAGAAGTTGACAACTTGTTCCGGTATTCCCGTAAACCGCTTGCGGAGTTCTTCTTTCTGAGTAGCAACACCCACAGGGCAGGTATTCATGTGGCAAACTCGCGCCATGATACAGCCTTCGGCAATCATGGCGATGGAGCCGAAACCGAATTCTTCACCGCCCATCAATGCACCTATTACCACATCCCAACCACTTTTCAGTCCGCCATCCACGCGTAAAATCACGCGATCGCGCAAGCTATTTTCCATCAAGACGCGATGCACTTCACTTAAGCCGAGTTCCCACGGTGAACCAGCGTGTTTAATCGAACTTAGTGGCGATGCACCTGTCCCACCATCATGCCCAGAAATTTGGATAATATCAGCGTTTGCCTTGGCTACACCAGCAGCGATCGTGCCAATGCCAACTTCGGCAACTAGCTTCACCGATACCTTTGCCTTGGGATTAATTTGGTGCAGATCAAAAATCAGTTGTGCTAGGTCTTCAATGGAATAGATATCGTGGTGCGGTGGTGGCGATATCAGCGTGACACCTGGCTTTGAGCGCCTTAACATCGCAATGTATTGGCTCACCTTTGGCCCTGGCAGTTGTCCACCTTCTCCAGGTTTGGCACCTTGGGCAATTTTGATTTCAATTTGTTTGGCGTTGACTAGATACTCTGGCGTGACACCAAAGCGTCCCGATGCAACTTGCTTAATAGCACTATAGGCTTTATCACCATTTCGCAATCCTTTTAAATGAGGTAGGGTTGGCGAGTGACCAGACTCGTCTACATCATCCAGAACTACATAGCGCACTGGGTCTTCGCCGCCTTCTCCAGAATTTGATTTACCACCAATGCGGTTCATGGCGATCGCTAAAGTTTCATGAGCTTCTCTTGACAAAGCGCCTAAAGACATCCCACCAGTGCAGAAGCGCTTGACAATTTCAGTTACCGACTCTACTTCTTCTAGAGAAACTGGGGGGCGTAGCTTGCCGCCGTAGGCATCGCCTTGGAAGTCTAGCAAGTCCCGCAAGGCTGTTACTGGTCTGCCTTGGAGGTGCTTTTTATAAACTTCGTAGTGGTCGTAGTTTTTGCCATCTAGAGCCTTATGCAGCGCCTTGACCATTTCGGGGCTATTCATGTGGTACTCGCCGCCAGGACGGTACTGTACAAAGCCTAAGTTTTCTAACTTATTGGTCGTCAGTTCGGGGAAAGCCTTGCTGTGGAAGGAAAGCACTTCATCAGCGAGTTCGTTAACACTCAAACCACCGATGCGGGAAGTTGTACCACGGAATCCTAGCTCTATTAAATCCCCACCGATGCCGATCGCTTCAAATATTTGGGCTGCTTGATAGCTGGAGAGCAAAGAAATTCCCATCTTGGAGAGAATTTTTAGTAAACCTGATTCTACGGCTTTGCGATAGTTTCCTAAAGCTTGTTCTAGGGTGAGGGCTAGAATTTTTTGCAAACCCATTAACTTTTGAGTTTTGGGATCAGACCACCAATCACGCACCGTGTCTAAAGCCATATACGGGCAAACTGCACCAGCACCATAGCCAATAAGACAAGCAAAGTGATGGGTACTCCAGCATTGAGCAGTATTAATAATTAGGGATGTTTTCATTCGCAACCCTTCACGAATGAGGTGGTGATGTACGGCACCCACTGCTAACAGGGGAGGAATGTAGGTATATTCTGTGCTGATACTCTCATTGACCCGACGATCGCTTAATATTAAAATCTTTGCACCTGCCCGCACTGACTCCGCTGCTTGTGCTTGTAAAGACTGCACTGCGGCTTTCAATCCTTCCGGGCCAGTAGCGATCGCAAATAGGGTTGACAACTCGGCTGTGGCAAATCCTGACAGCTTAATCGCCTCCAACTCTACTTCTGTCAACAGTGGCGACTCAAGTTTTAATCTCCGGGCATATTCTGGCTTGGGTTCTAATAAGTTACCCCGTTCACCCAGTTCGACTTTCAAAGACATCACTAGCTTTTCCCGGAGGGGATCGATCGCCGGGTTTGTCACCTGAGCAAAGCGCTGTTTAAAATAGTCATAAAGCAAATGGGGTTTTGTTGACAGCACTGCTAAAGGAATATCATCTCCCATGCAGAAAGTCGGCTCTGAACCGGCGATCGCCATTTCTTTAATCACCATTTCTAAATCTTCTATGGTGTAGCCAAAGGCAGTTTGAAGCTGAAGCAAGCTTTGTTTGTCAATTGTCACTTGTCCTTGGTCATTTGTCATTTGTCCTTTCCCATTGCCATTTGCTAATGACGGATGACCAATGACCAATGACTTTAATTCTTGACGATAGTCTTGCAGCCATTCACCATAAGGGTGCTGCTTGGCGATGCGCTGCTTAATCTCCCGATTCTTCAGCACTTCATGGTTTACTAAATCCACGGCAATCATCTGCCCTGGGCCGAGTCTACCTTTCTCGATAATATCGGCTTCTGGGAAGTCCACCACACCAGCTTCAGAAGCTACAACAATGTAGTCATCTTTGGTGATCACGTAGCGAGCTGGTCTTAAGCCATTACGATCTAGTGTTGCGCCAACTTTTTTGCCATCGCTAAATACTAAAAGTGCTGGACCGTCCCACGCTTCTTGCAAACCACTGTAATATTCGTAGAAATCAACAATTTCTGGAGAGTCACGTAAAGAAGGCTGATTTTGGTAAGCCTCTGGAACCATAATCATTAAAGCTTCCAAAGGGGTACGTCCAGAACAAACCAGCAATTCTAGTACGTTGTCTAGGGTAGCTGAGTCGCTGTTATCAATGTGAACTAATGGCTTAAGTTCTTGGATGCGATCGCCCCAGACTGGATGATTTAAGCTAGCATCTCGTGCCATCATCCAGTTGATGTTACCCAATAAGGTATTGATTTCGCCGTTGTGACCCAAAAGCCGCATTGGTTGAGCTAAAGGCCACTTGGGCATCGTATTCGTACTAAAGCGGCGGTGATAGACAACAAAGGAGCTTTTGTAAGCTGGATTTTTTAAATCGTGATAAAAGCTGCCCAATACGGCAGAACGCACCATGCCTTTGTAGACAATTGTGCGACTTGACAACGAACAAACATAAAATTCTTCTGAGATATTGGTTGCAACTTTACTAATGCGGCGGCGGGTAACGTACAACTGTCGTTCCAATTCATCGCCGCTTTTGTCAACAGAAGCTAACAAAACTTGTTCAATCTGGGGTTGATTTTCTCTTGCTTGTATCCCCAGTAAATCAGATTGCACTGGCACTACTCGCCAACCCAGTACAATCAATTTTTCTTCGGCGGCTACTTCTTCAACTGTCGCCCTAGCTTTTTGTGCTGCTTCTTGATCTTGTGGTAGAAAGATCATCCCCACAGCTATATTATTGGCAGATGTAAATTCCTTCCCCCTTTGGGCAAAGTCTTCTTGAAACAACTCCCAAGGGATAGCTGTCAATACTCCAGCACCATCACCAGAGTCTTGATCAGCGCTACAACCTCCCCGGTGTTCTAAACAGGTTAAAGCAGCTAAGGCTTTCTCGACAATTTCGTGGCTGGTATGATTCTGGCAATGAGCAATAAAACCGACACCACAGGCATCTCGTTCCTCTACTAACCACTTTTGCCCCTGATAGGCATCTCTTGAGTTTATCGCCGTTGTGATTTTCTGGTCTTGATTCATCGGTTTATTATTCATACCCTGTTCCTGAAGTATTGAGTTACCAATTTTGCCACTACTTAGCGGAAAAAATTTCTAAATTCAGTGATGGAGAAATATATAAGCACCGAAATTTTGGGAAAAAAATTTTAACTTCGGTTTTACTTTCTTAGTCCACCTGTGTTAAGATAGGTGCGTATTTTTTATGTATTTATGCGGTGTTAGACAAGTTGCCTACGCCAAGACATTATTTTTGTCCTGACAGTTTCTTTTTTATATTTTGAAGCTAAGTATTTTCTCAATCCCCTTTTTCCAGATGCACGGTAGTTACTCATAGAGCCTATTTCGGCTTACCTGAAAGAAAATTAAAACTGAACGCTCTACTATTTTTTAAGACCAAAGTCATCCTGATCCAGCAATAAAATCAGCGTATTACAATATATACCCATTTGACAATTCCCAAATATTTTTGTTGTTGTCTAGAGTTTTGCTGCTTACCAGTTGCCACATATCTTACAATTAATTAGTAACTAGGCTTGACTGAAGTAGCAACAATAGCAACATTCAGTGAGGATTAAATATCTTAATCCAGTTTTGATAATTAAGACTACCGTGTATAGTGTGGTTGGAATTAGTGCCAGTTAAAACATTTGGCTGTAGTGGCTTTAGAATCTAAACTTTTTTATGTTTAAAAGAGATAAGTAGCCAATATAAATAATACCATGCTTTTTCAAAAAAAAAGTCATGCTTTTTTAATATTTCCAAATAATTTAGTTAGTTTATACCTTGGGTGATAGTTTTCAAAAGTACCTAGTAAATTATGGTAAAAATGCCGAATTGTTGCCAATTAGGGATTAGCGATCGCTCTGCCAAAGCTAAAGGCGATCGCAGATTTTTCCAGGCTACTGTGTCACCAATACTTTTGACAGTACTGTGCTTAACTACTACCTGCGCTACCAACGCCCAGGAGTCCCCGAAAAACGCCAAACCACCAAGTTTGACCTCCCAGACACCTACACCTCCTTTAACAGGGGTGGCATCCTCTGGTAATCAAATTATCCTCAATGGTCGTACTTTACCAGGAACTTGGTTGCAGCGACCTGAAAAAGCTGGTCAGGTTACAACTCATCTCAGCGACGGGGCATTCAGGCAATTAATTGGAGTAAATTTCTTAAACAGTAGCAATTGGGCTAGGCAACCAATACAGTGGTTTTCATCGCTGACAAAGCCACTAGTTTTAACCACCAAGCTACTAGGAGCATATCGCTATCTAGATGTTACTAATTTTGCTCAAACAGCCGGATGGCAAATTCAAACCAATGGCAACACCTTGGTAATTGCTACCCCAAAAGCACAAATCATAAATATTATTCAGAGCCAGGAACCTCCAGAGGCGAGTGCCCCTTTGCGACAGACTCGGATTCTTGTCGATTTAGATCGTCCAACTCCCTGGCAAGTTACACAAGGATCAACTGTTAAAAAAATTCAAACTCCATCTTCTGATCCAGACACACCAACTCCAAAATCCACTGCACCGCCAAATCGAGAGTGGAAAGTTACCCTGGATGGAATAGCCGATCCTGTTTTGATAGAACGCTATACTCCCCAGCCACCAGCAGCACCAACATTGCTGCAAAACCTGCTCAAACAATTATCACCATCTCCACCAGCACCAGATCCTGATCCATTGATTCAACAAGTGGAGGTGATGAAAAACCAAACCATTATTAGTCTGAGCGTTCCCTTTGGTCTATCGCCTCAAGTTAGTACTGTCGCTAACCCCAATCGCCTTATTATCCATATTCGACCCGATCCTTTAGAAGAGCGGGATATTACTTGGTCTCCTGGATTGCGGTGGCGACAGCATTATGTCAACTTAGGCACAGAACGCTTTCCGGTAGTTTGGTTAGAAGTTAATCTCCGCAAATTTGGGCTAACGTTGAAACCCATGTGGGCTAGTCCTGATGGGCTTGCGGGTACTGCTCCCTTAATTCAAATAGCACAACGTTACTTAGCGGTAGCCGGGATTAACGGTGGTTATTTTAATCGCAATAACCGATTACCATTGGGTGCGATTCGTCGGGATAGTAAGTGGTTGTCAAGTCCAATTCTCAACCGGGGTGCGATCGCTTGGAATGATTCTGGCCAATTTTACTTCGGTCGTCTTACTCTGGAAGAAACTTTAATCACAGCAAATAACCAGCGCCTACCAATTCTGTTTCTCAACACTGGTTACGTTCAGAGTGGCATTGCCCGTTACACACCACTTTGGGGATCAACTTACACGCCTTTGACAGACAATGAAATCATCCTAGTAGTAGAGAAAGACCAAATTACTAATCAGTTACCAGGCGGCAAAGTCGGTGAAAAGGCGGTTCCCATTCCCCAGGATGGCTACCTACTAACTTTACGCGCCAAAGCTGCTAGTGCTGCCTCCCAGCTACCTATTGGAACCGTAGTAAGTATTTCCAGCGCTACTGCTCCGGCTGATTTTAGTCGTTATCCCCACATTATCGGCGCAGGTCCCCTATTAGTCCAAAATCGTCAAATTGTCCTCAATGCCAAAGGCGAAAAATTCAGCAATGCCTTTATTGCAGAAAAGGCTATTCGTAGCGGTATTTGCACAACAGCAACAGGCACACTGATGATTACTGCTGTGCACAATCGTATCGGCGGTTATGGCCCTACTTTGGCGGAATATGCCCAATTGATGCAACTGATGGGCTGTGTGGATGCCTTAAATTTGGATGGCGGTAGTTCTACAAGCCTTTATTTAGGAGGACAACTACTTGATCGATCGCCTAGTACCGCTGCTCGTGTTCATAACGGCATTGGAATTTTCCTAAAACCACAATAATGATGTAATGGGGAAGTCTTTTAGTCACCAATGACCCATCCTTTTTTTAAAGTTTAGAACAAGCTATCATTTTGCTTGATGAAGACTTGGTATAGACCTCAGAGTTTTAACAGTGATGGTTTACACCATAGGGTCTGATTTTGCTATGTTTATCAAAGTGCGAGAAAATTGTTGATTTTTAACGTTGCAAGACACCGCCAGATTTTTTATCAATTAATTAAAAGTACCAACGGTTTGTTATGTCTCCAAATGAGGTAACTATGGCTCGATATCAAGAAACTACACAGACTGACACTCTACACCTATCTCCAGCCATCACTTCCAGAGGCGTTGCTGCAACTGAGTTACGTCCTTGGGGTGCTTTTACAGTTTTGGAAGAAGGGCGTGGATACAAAATCAAGCGGATTGAAGTTAAGCCAGGACACCGCCTTAGTCTACAAATGCACCATCACCGTAGCGAACACTGGATTGTCGTCTCTGGTACAGCTAGGGTAACTTGTGGTGAGCTAGAAGTACTACTGAGCAATAATGAGTCAACCTATGTACCCCAATGTACATCTCATCGTTTAGAGAATCCTGGCGTGATCCCCTTAGTGTTGATTGAAGTGCAGAATGGCGAATACTTGGGAGAAGATGACATCATTCGCTACCAAGATGACTATGCCCGTACCAAGGATTAAAACTAAAAGAACGCTACTAGTAGTCTGTCAAGAAATAATTGACGGATAGATCCCCTGTAGAGACGGCGATTTATCGCGTCTCCTTAACTTCCAAATAAAAAATATTCAACTATTTCTTGCAGGATGGGCTTCTTTCCCACCTCATAAGATTGGATAATTTATTTATTGGAAGTCCCTAATCCAAAAAGTGAATGCGTTTTTGTGCAAATCCTCTTTGAGAACCACTGCACCCCAGAAGTCCCTACCTAGTTAAGGTAGGGACTAAAGCGTATTAGTGATATAAATGTAGTAATAGCGATCGCGCTCATGGTTCGGTGATCTGGCACAGGGCGATAGCGACAGTCAACCCATCTTCATTTTAAAGATGGGGTACTCAACTGCAAAAAACAAGTTCTATGATTCATCTGAGTCAAGCAGCCGCAACTGAAATTGGGCGAATAAAGTCCAAGCAGCAACCAAATGTCTTGTTTCGATTAGCAGCAAGACCAGGTGGTTGTTCCGAGTTCTTTTATGATATGTCCTTCGATAAAGCAATAAAAGTTGGTGACCAGGTTTTCGATTTGGATGAAATTAAAGTAGTCATAGATGCCACAAGCTTAAATTACCTCAACGGTTTAAAGGTGGATTATTCAGAAGACTTAATGGGTGGTGGTTTTCGTTTCCGCAATCCTCAGGCGATCGCTACCTGTGGCTGTGGCAATTCCTTCTCCGTTAGTCATTAACTTATTAATCAAAAAAATCAATGGCAATTGACATAAAACCTTAAAAAACGATATAATCAGGATTTGTTAAAACTTAGACCATAAGCAGCCTTATGCGCTGTAACTCATGCCAACAATACAGCAGCTAATACGTAATGAACGCGAACTATCGCGTCAGAAAACCAAGTCCCCAGCTCTGAAACAATGCCCCCAACGTCGGGGAGTTTGTACCAGAGTATACACGACCACACCAAAAAAGCCTAACTCAGCTCTACGCAAAGTAGCAAGGGTAAGACTTACCTCTGGATTTGAAGTTACAGCTTACATTCCAGGGATTGGTCACAATTTACAAGAACACTCAGTTGTGATGATTCGCGGCGGTCGGGTTAAAGATTTGCCCGGCGTGAGATACCACATTATCCGTGGGACTTTAGATACAGCCGGAGTCAAAGACCGCAAGCAAGGCCGTTCCAAGTATGGAACCAAGCGTCCCAAAGAAGCGAAAAAATAGGGTTAGCGATTAATCGCATCAAACACGATTAATCGTCTATTACCGAAAACAGATCCAAAATTGGCAGTCAAATAGGTCAATCTTCCTGCAACAGTCCAAAAAAATTAAGGAAGTCTGAGGGTTGGATACTACCACTTTTAGTTTCCGGTGTCTGATAGCATATAATTTCGTTGCCAATTCCGAATTAAAGGTAAAGTATGTCTCGTCGTGGTGTTATTCAAAGGCGCCCAGTCCCGTCTGACTCCGTATATAACAGTCGCCTTGTGAGCATGATTATCAGGCGGATCATGCGTCACGGCAAGAAATCACTTGCCGCACGGATTGTTTATGAAGCATTGAAAACTATTGAGGAACGCACTGGTGTTGCTGCGTTGGAAACCTTTGAAAGAGCAGTGCGAAATGCCACGCCTTTAGTAGAAGTAAAAGCTCGGCGAGTTGGTGGAGCAACCTACCAAGTACCAATGGAAGTGCGTACAGAACGGGGCACTACCCTAGCA
>Ga0105049_10006494_pt1 | contig 13621 bp, 10 predicted proteins | sample MAT06_FD_78087 | JGI IMG/M metagenome (GOLD analysis project Ga0105049, IMG submission 78087) | Freshwater microbial communities from Lake Fryxell liftoff mats and glacier meltwater in Antarctica - MAT-06 | ecosystem: Environmental > Aquatic > Freshwater > Ice > Liftoff microbial mat | place...
ATCAGTGCGCGGACGCCCAAGTTGTAGAGGCGGCTCTGTCCGCGCAGCGGACGTGCCGCCTCTGATCTCCGCGGGCAGCGGCGGCGCGGAGCCGGCGGCGCGCGGAAGCTCCGCCCCACCGCGGCCCGCGGAGGCGTGAGGCGGCACGTCGCGTTGTCGCGCGACGGCGCCGCCTCGACAACGGGATCGTCGGCGCGCGGGATTCGTCCCAAATATCGCTGAACTGAATGCCATTGGTGACTGGACCCTCCCTTTCCCCGGGAACCTGTAAAGTGCATGACGCGCCCTAAGCTCCCGCACCGCTCGACGCTTTTACCCAAACCACATCATGCCGCGCCCACACTTTCCCCTCCTCCTGACCATCCTCAGCCTCGCCACCACCGGCTTCGCTGCGACCGCTCCCGGCTTTGACTGGCCGCAGTGGCGCGGGCCTGCGCGCGACGACCTTTCCAAGGAAACCGGCCTGCTCAAGCAGTGGCCTGCCGGGGGGCCGAAGAAGTTGTGGAGCTTTGACAAGGCGGGGCAGGGCTACTCCGGCTTTGCCGTCGCCTCCGGGGCGCTCTTCACCATGGGTACGCGCGATGGCAGCGAAGTGCTCCTCTGCCTGAGTGCCACCAAAGGCCACGAGGTCTGGGCGGCCAAACTCGGCAGCGTGCTCGGCAATAAGTGGGGCGACGGCCCGCGCGGCACGCCCGCCGTGGAGGGCGACCGCGTCTATGCCCTCGGGGGCGACGGCGCCATCGTCTGCGTGGGTATCAAGGACGGTAAAGAAGTCTGGCGTCGCAGCATGAAAGACCTCGGCGGGAAGACGCCGGGTTGGGGTTACACCGAGAGCCTGCTCGTGGACGGCAAACTCGTCCTCTGCACCCCCGGCGGCCCGCAGGGCACCATGGCCGCACTCGACAAGGCCACCGGCAAGCTCGTCTGGCAGACCAGGGAACTGACCCACGGCGCCCACTACAGCTCCATCGTCCCAGCCACCATCCACGGCACGCCCACCTATGTGCAGCGCACCGCCGAGACGGTCTTTGGCGTCGCCGCCAAGGATGGCAAAGTGCTCTGGCAACAGGCCTATCCAGGCAAGACCGCCGTCATTCCGACGCCCCTCGTAAAGGGCAACCAGATCTACGTCACCGCCGGTTACGGCGTCGGTTGCATGAGCTTCACCATCGAGAAGGACAACGCCGTGAAGATGCTCTACGACGAGACCGCCAGCACCGAGAAGGTGATGAAGAACCACCACGGCGGCGTCATCCTCCTCGGCAACGAAGTCTATGGCTACAGCGACGGGCTGGGTTGGGTCTGCCAGGATTTCAAGACCGGGGCCAAAATCTGGGCCGAGCGCAGCGCCCTCGGCAAAGGGGCGATCAGCTACGCCGACGGTCACTTCTACTGCCTCGATGAAGGCAGCGGCGCCCTCGCCCTGATCGAGGCCAGCCCCAAGGGTTGGAAAGAGGTGAGCCGTTTCAAGCTCGATCCGCAGACCACCATTCGCAGCCCGCAAGGCCGCATCTGGACGCACCCGGTCATCGCCAATGGCATCCTTTACCTGCGGGACCAGGATCTCATCCACGCTTACGCGGTGAAGTAAGGCCGATCCGGGCGCGGACGATCAGGGCTGGACCTGGAAGTCGCCGAACTCGGCCCAGCCGGGTTTGGTCGGCGCCCAATCCTGCCCGCCGCCGCCGTAGAAGGTTTCGAAGTAGATCGAGTCGATGCCAAAGGTCTTCACGGTGCGCCATTCCAGATCATGGCGGTCCACGACCAGGCGTTCGGCGGCGCCAGTGGCGACCCAGACCTGGAGGGTGCCATCGCGCTGGCCGGGGGTGTTCATTTCCACCCGCATCCGCACGCTGCAATCGGTCTCCACGGGGAAGCGGAAGTCGTCGGGAAAGCGGAAGCTCTCGCCGTAGTTCGAGGGCTGATGGCGGTGATAGACGTAGGCTTCGCCGCGACCGTCGGCGCGCCACATGAGGCGGGCGGACCAGCCATTGGTGCCGGTGGCAGGGTGGCCGCCGCTGACGTTTTCCGGCCCGCCGGCGAGGCCCGGGAGTTTGCCGCCTTTCACCCACTCAAAGCCCGGAGCGAAGCGCACGCGATAGGAGAGTTCCGCGCGGTCGCGGGCGGGGAAAGGGGCGCGCCAGCCGGCGCCGTTTTTGTCGGGGCCGATGGCGCCGGGCTGGAAGGCGACATGGAGCCAGCGCTGGCCGGCGCGCTCGACGAGGGAGATGCGCTTTTCCTCCACGCCGGCCTCAAACTCGCACCCTGGCCAGTCGCGCCGCCATTGCGACTCGCCGTAGGGGCCGGGCGCGCCACTGAGGCGGATGTGCCCTGGTGCGCGGGGATCGGCGGCGGAGAGGGTGGCGAGGGCGAGGGTGGTGGCGAGGAGCAGGAGCGGAAGAAAGCGCATGGGCGAAACGTCCAATAGCGAACACCGAACGTCGAACACCGAACACCGAACGTCGAACACTGAACGTCGAACACTGAACGTCGAACACTGAACACTGAACACTGAACACTGAACACTGAACACTGAACACTGAACACTGAACACTGAACGTCGAACGTCGAACACTGAACATCGAACATCGGACTTCCAAAAGCCGAAGCTCGCGGGCAGTCGGAGTTTCCAATCCAGCTCCCTTCCCGGCTCCGCGCTTGCTCCGTGCGGGGGTTTCCCCTTCTCTTCCGCACCGCTGCCGATGTCCCGCCCCCTCGCCATTTTGGTCGCCCTCGCCGGGCTCACGTTTGCGGCCTACTGGCCGGTGGGTGGGCTCGGGTTTGTGAGCTACGACGACACGAGTTACGTCTCGATGCAGCCGATGGTGAATCAAGGGCTGCGGAGCGCGGCGTTCTGCTGGGCCTTCACCGCGACGCACGGGGCAAACTGGCATCCGCTGACTTCGCTCAGCCACATGCTCGATGTCTCCGTCTTCTGGAAAAAGGAGGCGCGGCCGAGCCAGACGCCGGGGATGCCGCGGGCGGAATTTGACCGGGAGCAGCAGTGGGCGGCGAGGTGCATGCATTGGGAGAATGTGGCGTGGCACATCTTGAATGCGGGGCTGGTCTTCTGGGTCTGGCACCGGCTTACGGGGGCGCTCTGGCCGAGTGCGTGGGTGGCGGCGTTTTTCGCCCTGCATCCGCTGCATGTGGAGTCGGTGGCGTGGATCTCGGAGCGGAAGGATGTGCTGAGCACGGCGCTCTGGCTGGCGACGATCCTCGCCTACGTGCGCTGGATCGAGCAGCGCACGGCCGGGCGCTACGCACTGGTGGCGCTGGGCACGGCGCTGGCGCTCATGGCCAAGCCGATGACCGTGACGCTGCCCTGCACCCTGCTCCTGCTCGACTTCTGGCCGCTGCGCCGCTGGCCCGAGCGACGCTGGCCGGCGCTGCTCGGGGAAAAGCTCCCGCTCTTCGGTCTCGTGCTCGTCTCCTGTGTGCTGACGGTGATCATGCAGCTCGCCGAGGGAGCCGGGGATTTTGGGGAAAAGGTGACGCTGCCGATGCGCTGCGGGAATGCCGTGGTCTCCTGCGCGCGGTATCTCGGCAAGATGCTGTGGCCCGCGGAACTGGCGTGCTTTTACCCGCACCCCGGCTGGTGGCCGTGGTGGGCGATCCTCGGCGCGGCGCTGTTCTGTGTCGGGCTGAGCTGGCTGGCCTGGCGGGAGCGGGAGCGCCGGCCCTGGCTGGCCTTTGGCTGGTGCTGGTATCTCGGCACGCTGGTGCCGGTGATCGGCCTGATGCAGGTCGGCGCGCAATCCATGGCCGACCGCTACACCTACGTCTCGCTGCTCGGGATCTTTACCATCCTCGCGTGGGCCGGGGCGGAAGTCGTGGCGCGGCGGCCCGCGCTGCGCACCCCGCTCGCGATCTTCACGGGCGTGGCGCTCGCGGCCTGCGTCGGGCGCTGCTGGCAGCAGGTGCCGGTGTGGCGCGATGGCCGGCGGCTCATCTCCCATGCCCTGCATGTGGTGGGCGATCACGTCATCATCCGCCGCGAGATGGCCAAGGCGCTGCTCGTCGAGCGGCGCCCGGAGGCGGAGGTGAATGCGCAGTATTTGCTCGGGCTGAAGGTCGATCCGCAGGATCCCTTTTTCATGACCGAGCTGGGGGTGGGCGCGGCCCGGGCGAAGCGCTGGGACGAAGCGCGGGAGCGGCTGGAGTTTGCCCGCGACCGGCTCCCGCGCGAAGCCGGCGCGTGGGGCAATCTCGCGACATACCACATGCTCAAGGGCGAGACGGATCAGGCGGTGGTGCTTTTGAAAAAGGGCCTGGAGATCAATCCCCGGCTCTCCTCGCTCCACCGGCTGGTGGGCCAGGCTCATGCCGGGCAGGGCCGCATGGCGGAAGCCCGCGACGCGCTCCTCGCCGCGGTGCGGGAGGATCGCTGGGACTGGCGGGCGCGCAACGATCTCGGGGTCATCTACACGAAGCTCGATCGCTTTTCCGATGGGCTCGAGCAGCTCGAATATGCCAAGTGGATCCACCCGAAAGGGGAGGGCATCGATACCAATATCCAGACGCTCGTCGCGCGCCTCGGCGGCGCCGCCCCGCGGTGAAAAGTCCGGTCTCCAGCTCGCGCGGAACCGGGCCCGCCCCGGGGGCCATCCTCGCCGCGCTGCTCCTGCTCACGCTCGGGGCGTACTGGCAGGCGGGATCGGGCGGCTGGGTGGCCTACGACGACACGTCCTACGTCACGGGCAATCCGATGGTGAATCTCGGCCTGCGCAGTGCGGCGCTGGGTTGGGCCTTTACCGCCACGCATGGGGCAAACTGGCACCCGCTCACGTCGCTGAGCCACCTCTTGGATTGCACCCTTTTCGGCCTCCAGCCCGCCGGGCCGCACGGGGTGAATGTCGTGCTCCACCTGCTGAACACCGGGCTCGTCTTTGGCCTCTGGCGGCGGCTCACCGCCACCCTCTGGCCGGCCGCCGTGGTCGCGGCTTTCTTTGCCCTGCACCCGCTGCACGTCGAATCCGTGGCCTGGGTCTCGGAGCGCAAGGACGTGCTCAGCACCGCGCTGTGGCTCAGCGCGTTGCTCGCCTACGTGCGCTGGGTGGAGCGGGGCACCCGTGCGCGCTATGCCGTCCTCCTCGGGTTCACCGCGGGCGCCCTCATGGCCAAGCCGATGACGGTCACGCTGCCCTTTACCCTCCTGCTCCTCGACTACTGGCCGCTCCGGCGCTGGCCGGCGCGGAGCTGGCGCATGCTGGTCTGGGAGAAAGTGCCGGTCTTTGCGCTCGCGCTCGCTGCGAGCCTCATCACCATGCGCGTGCAGCACGGCGCCGGGGCGACGGATTTCGGCGCGGAGATCACGCCCGGGATGCGCGTGGGCAATGCGCTCGTGGCCTACGCGCGCTACCTCGGGAAGACCGTCTGGCCGGATGCGCTCGCGTGTTTCTACCCGCACCCCGGCTGGTGGCCATGGTGGGCCATCCTCGGTGCGGCGCTGCTCCTCGCCGCCGGGAGCGTGCTGGTCTGGCGGGAGCGGGAGCGCCGGCGCTGGCTGGCCTTTGGCTGGTGCTGGTATCTCGGCACCCTCGTGCCGGTCATCGGGCTGGTGCAGGTCGGCGCGCAATCCATGGCCGATCGCTACACCTACGTGCCGCTGCTCGGGATCTTCACCCTCCTCGCCTGGGGTGGCGCGGAACTGCTCGCGGCGCGACCGGCCCTGCGGCCCGCGCTCGCCGCCGCCGCCGGACTCGCGGTCGTGGCCTGCGCGGTTCGCACCTGGCAGCAGGTGCCGGTCTGGCGCGATCCGCTCACGCTCGTCGCCCACCTGCGGGCCGTGACCGGCGAACACCCGGTGTACTTTCGCGAAATGGCCAATGCCCTCGCGGTCTCGGGCCGCCCGGTGGAGGAGTCGATCGCCCAGTATCGCCTCGGCTGGGAGCGCTTTCCGGCCCACGCCTTCTTTGCCACGGAACTCGCCATGCACGCGGCGCGCGCCGGCGATTTCCGCACCGCCTATCCGCTGCTCGAGCGCGCCCGGGAGATTCATCCGCGGCTCAGTGGCGTCTATCACAATCTCGGCGACGCGCTGCTCAAGGAAGGCCGCCTGCCGGAAGCCGAGCGCCAGCTCCGGCGCTCCCTGGAGATCGAGCCGGACTCCGGGCCGACGCTCCGCGTGCTCGCCGACGTGCTCATCCGCCAGGATCGCCTCGCGGATTGCGCGGAAGTCCTGCGGCACGCCGTGGCTGCCTCGCGCTGGGATTGGAAGGCGTGGAATGCGCTCGGCCTCACCGAAGATCGCCTCGGCCGGCGCAGCACCGCCATCGCCCACCTCGAGCACGCCTTCTGGATCAACCCCTCCGACCGCGCGGTGGAGATCAATCTCGGGATCCTGCGCGGGACGGGCGGCCGGTAGCCTGCCGCCGGCACCCCGGGGGTGATGAAAAGTGGAGCAAGGATCCGAAGCATCGCGCTCGTCCTCCTACTCCTACTCCTACTCGAATGACGCCGAGCAGGAGGACCAGGACGAGGAGCGTGCGCTACCCTGGCACCACATTGAATCACACCCGCCGGCGCCCGGGGGTTGCGTGGGAGTTTGCCAAGTCCCCGCCACCCGACCAACGTGCCGCCCCATGGCCGCGCCCGACATCGTGCTCATCGACCACCTCAGCAAGCTCTACCGCCAGGGCGAAGTGGAAGTGCGCGCGCTCGACGAGGTGTCGTTGCGGATCGCCCAGGGCGAATTTCTCTCGCTCATGGGGCCGTCCGGTTCGGGCAAATCCACGCTCCTGCACATCGTCGCCGGGATCGATCGGCCGACCTCCGGCTCGTGTGTCGTGCAGGGGGTGAAAGTGAACGCCCTCGACGAGTCGGCGCTCGCCGACTGGCGGAACCAAAACGTCGGGTTTGTCTTTCAGACCTTCAATCTTATCCCCGTCCTCACCGCCCAGGAAAATGTGGAACTGCCGCTCCTGCTCATGAAGCTGAGCAGCGCCCGGCGGCGGGAATTGACCACGGCGGCGCTCGATCTCGTCGGCCTCGCCGATCGGCGCCGGCATCTGCCGCGGCAGCTTTCGGGCGGGCAGGAGCAGCGCGTGGCCATCGCGCGGGCGCTCGTCACCGATCCGCCGCTGATCGTCGCCGATGAGCCCACGGGCAACCTCGACGCGCAGTCCGCCGACGACGTCTTGCAGATCCTCCAGACCTTGAGCCGGGAGGCGGGCAAGACCGTGATCATGGTCACGCACGATCCCCGGGCCGCGGCCTTTGGGTCGCGGAGCGTGCATCTGGAAAAGGGCAAACTCGCCGCGAACTGACGCGCGCAATGTGGAACGGGTTTCAATCCGTCGGCAACGTGGGACGGATTGGAAATCCGTCCCACGTTGCCGACCGCGGACGAAGTCGCGCTAAAGCACCGCCGGGGTGCCGTAGAGCGAGAAGCCACTGGAGCGCTCGATCTGCACGTCGAAGACTTCGCCGATGTGGCGCGGGTCGCCTTCGAAGATCACGATCTTATTCCCCGCGCTGCGGCCCATGAGACGCTCGGCGTTGGTCTTGCTCGGCCCTTCGCAGAGGATCTCCACGCGGCGTCCGACGAGGGCTTCGCCGCTCGCGATGGCGGAGGCGTCGATGACTCGCAGCAGGTCCTGGTTGCGCTCTTCCTTCACCGCCTCGGGCACCTGCTCGGCCATGGCTGCGGCGGGCGTGTCGCGGCGCGGCGAGTAGCGGAAGATGAAGGCGTTGTCGAAGCCGATGCGCTCCACGAGTGCGCGGGTCGCGGCATAGTCGGCGTCGGTCTCGCCGGGGAAGCCGACGATGGCGTCGGTGGTGAGCGCGATGTCGGGACGCGCGGCGCGGAGACGCTCGGTGAGGTCGAAATACTTCTCCGCGGTGTAAGTGCGGTGCATCGCTTTCAGGATGCGGTCGCTGCCGCTTTGCATCGGGAGATGCACGTGCGGCATCAGTTTCGGCAGGCGGGTGAAGGCGTCGATCAAGTCCTGCCGGAAGCCGATCGGGTGCGGGGAGGTGAAGCGCAAGCGGGCGAGGCCGGGCACGTCGTGGACGGCTTCGAGCAACTGCACGAATGGGCTCTTCCCATCGCGTTTTTCAAACTCGTGCCGTCCGTAAAGATTCACGATCTGCCCGAGCAACGTGACCTCCTTTACCCCGCGCTCCACCAGTCCGCGCACTTCCGCGACGATTTCCGGGATGCCGCGGCTGCGCTCGGCCCCGCGGGTCGCCGGCACGATGCAGAAAGTGCAGTGCATATTGCAGCCCTGCATGATCGAGACAAAGGCCGTGGCCTGCCGCTCTTTCAGCACATGCTCGCGGATCGTCTCCTGCGAACCGGCTTCCTCTTCCACATCGACGATCGACGTGCGCACGTCGTCCATGAGTCGGTCGCGGATGGCCTGCTTGCGCTGCACGAGTTCGTCCACGTAGTCCGCGACCTTGTGAAATTTCTGCGTGCCGACGACGAGATCGACGTGGCCGAGGTCGCGCACCAGTTCCGCTCCGCGCGATTGCGCCATGCAGCCGAGGAAGCCAAAGACCATCTCCGGCTTGCCCGCGCGCAGCCGCCCGAGCAGCCCCATCTTGCCGAGGGCCTTTTGCTCCGCCATATCGCGCACCGAGCAGGTGTTGAGGAGCACGACGTCGGCGTCCTGCTCGCGTGCGGTGAGTTCGTAGCCACGGGCGAGGAGATCGCGCGCGACCTGTTCGGAGTCGCGCTCGTTCATTTGGCACCCGTAGGTTTTGAGGAAGACTTTGGGCATCGGCGGAGCGGGCCGTGGTCTTAGCCGCAAATGCGCGGGCGGGCAAGCGGGCGTGCCCCGGACGGTGGCGCTCCCCGCGGGGTTAAAACTTCCCCGGGCGCAGGACGCGCACGTCGCTCTCGTAGGCGACCATCGCGTAGCGGGCGAAAAAGCCTTCATGGAGCCGGGTCATGAGGCGCTCGGCGGTCTCGGGCGAGACGATGACCTTGAGGTCGATGTTCGCCGACTCCGGCATGTCGGCGGTGCGGTCGCCCTGCGAGCCCGAGCCTTCGACGAGCTGGAGGGTGTAGCCATGCGCGCCCACTTCGGTGAGCAGGCGCAGGAGCGGCTCGCGGGCGTGGGCCTCGGTGACGATCGTCACGAGTTTCATCGGGTGCAGCGTCATACGGAGTGTCCCATCCACCAGCGGGCCATCTGGAGGTAAAGCGGAATCCCGAGGGTGACGTTGAAAGGGAAAGTGATGGCGAGGGCGGCGGTGAGGGAGAGGGTCGGATTGGCCTCGGGCAGCGAGAGGCGCATGGCGGCGGGCGCGGCGATGTAGCTGGCGCTGGCCGCGAGCGTCCCGAGGAGCGCGCAGCCCCCGGTGCTGAGGCCCGCGAGCTGGCCCGCGCCCGTGCCGAGGAAGCCGTGGAGGAGCGGCATCACGAGCCCGAAGGCCAGCAAAAAAGCGCCCGCTTTCCGCAGCCCGCCGAGCCGGCGACCGGCGACCGTGCCCATCTCCAGGAGGAAAAGGGTGAGCACACCTTGAAAGGGCGTGACGAAGAAACCGGAGGTGGCGTCGTAGCCGCGTTTGCCGCTGAGGTAGCCGGCGAGGAGCGCGCCGAGGAGCAGGAAGACGCTGCGCCCGAGGAGGGCCTCGTGGAGCGCCGCCCGGATGGTCTCCGCAAGCGAGCCGCGCTGCCCTTCGCGCTGCAGGGCGAGCTTGCCGAGGAGCACGCCGATGATGATCGCCGGCGATTCCATGACCGCGAGAAAGGCGGCGGCGTAGCTTTCCGAGGGTTCCTTGATCTGGCTCAGGTAATTGACTGCCGTGATGAAGGTGACCGCGCTCACCGAGCCGTAGTGCGCGGCGATGGAGGCGGCATCGACGGCGGGCAATCGCCCGAGCCGGAGCAGCGGGTAGCTCCAGAGCGGGATGGCGGTGCCGAGGGCGATGGCGACCAGCGCCGGGAGCCAGACTTTGGCGAGGCCCGCTTCGGAGATCGAGACCCCGCCTTTGAAGCCGATGGCCACGAGGAGATACACGGTGAGGGTGACGTAGAGCGGCTCGGGCAGCTTGAGGTCCGTCTTCACCACCGCGGCGATCACCCCGAGCACAAAGAAGAGCACGGCGGGCGTCAGAAGATTCGCGGCGATGGCGTCGAGAAGCATGGACCGCGAGCGTCTATCGCGATGCGAGGCGACTGACAATCGGCGTCTGCAAATACTCCCGCGCTGGCATCCCGGCAGCTACCCGATGCCCAGACCGGAGGGACAGAAGTCCGCGCCCGTACCTGCCATGAAGAAACACATTCTTTTCGTCGATCACGCTCCGGACGCGGGCGCCTTTTACCGCCGGCTCTTCCAGACGGATGCCGCGGCCTGGCAGGTCGAGGTCGTGGCCACCGGGCTGGAGGCGCTGGAGAAGCTGCGCACCACTGCGTGCGACGTGCTGGTGGGCCGCTGGCGCCCGGCGGGCAAGCCCGTGCCGGAGTTCTTCGCCGCGGTCGCCGCCGCGCATCCGGCGACGGCCCGGCTGATCATCGCGGAGGCGCTCGATCGGGAGGCGGTCGCGACGCTGCTCGGGGGGAGCCATCAATACCTCCAGAGTCCCGTGGAGGTGAATCTGCTGCGCTCCACGATCTGGCGGGTGTGCTCCATTCAGAACGCCACGCTCGACCAGCGCCTGACCAGCCTGCTCGGGGCCGACTACACCGTGCCGACGCTCCCGTCCCTCTACTTTCGGGTGCTCCGGGCGCTGGATTCGCCGGAGGCGTCGATCCTGGAGGTGGGCGAGATCATCGCGCAGGACCCGGCCATGGTGGCCAAAGTGTTGCAACTCGCGAACTCCGCCTTTTTCGGCCTGGCCCGGCGCATCGCGAGCCCGGTCGAGGCGGTGCAGATCCTGGGCATTGGGAAAGTGCGCACGCTCCTGCTCTCGATCCACGCCTTCTCGTGTTTCGATGCTTCGCGGATGAAGAGTTTCCCGCTCTCGCGGCTCTGGAATCACAGCCTCGCGACGAGCCAGATCGCGCAGAAAATCTGCCGGCTCGAGCGGGCCGGCAAGGAGTTCACCGAGGAGGCGCAACTCGCGTGCATGCTCCACGGTGTCGGCAAGGTGATCCTCGCCTCGGGCGATCCCGACCGCTACCAGCGGGCGGTGGCGCTCGCCCGCCAGCGCGGCGGGGCGATCGTGGAGGCCGAGCGGGAAATCTTCGGGGCTTCGCACGCCGAGGTCGGCGCCTTTCTGCTCAGCCGCTGGGGGATGCCGATCGCGGTCATCGAGGCGATCGCCCTCCACCACGCCCCGAGCCGCAGTGTCATCGACCACTTTTCGCCGCTCGCCGTGACCCACGTCGCCACCTGCCTGGAGACGGAAAAAAGCGCGCCGGTGCCGGGGATGGAGCCGACGCCGCTGGATCGGCCCTATCTGGAGCGGATCGGCCTCCTGGAGCGCCTGCCGCTCTGGCGCGAAGCCGTGGAGGAAGACGAGCGGGTCGCGGCGGGCGTCTGCTGAGCGGGACGAAAACCGCCCGCGACGCGACCCCGCCATTGCACCGCGCGGGAAAAGTCCCGACAGTCCGCGGCGTCTTGGATACCGCCGCTCCGCTCCTTTTCGACTCCGCTTTCCTGGCCAAGCTCGAGCAGCTCGTCCTGCTCTCGAAAAAGCTCTTTCGCGGCGAGCATCGCGCGGAGCGTCGTTCGCGCGAAACCGGTTCGAGCCTGGAGTTTGCCGACTACCGGAACTACACGCCCGGCGACGATCTGCGTTCCATCGACTGGAACATCTACGGGCGGCTGGACCGGCTTTTCGTGAAGCTCTTTGAGCAGGAGCAGGATCTCGACCTGCACTTCCTCATCGACGCCAGCGCCTCGATGCGCTGGCAGCCGGAAGGCGCGGCCCGGGTGAGCAAGTTTGACCAGGCGCGCCGCATCGCGGCGTCGCTCGCCTACATCGCGCTCTCAAATCTCGACCGCGTGAATCTCCTCTGGTTCTCGGCCACGCTCGGTGCGGATCTCGGGCTGGTCCGGGGAAAAAGCCAGTTTCACCGCGTGCTCGATTTCCTCCGGCGCGCGCCCGAGCCCGAGGGCGCGACCGGGCTGCTCGCCGTGGCCCGGAGCTTCACCCAGCGGCTGAAGCGGCGTGGACTGGTCTTTGTGCTCAGCGATTTCCTCGACCCGGCCGGCTACGAGGAAGCGCTCGGCCTGCTGCGCTTCAATCGCTTTGACACCCATGTGATCCAGATCCTCGATCCGGCGGAGCTGGAGCCGGAGGCGCGCGGCGACCTGCGGCTCGTCGATTGCGAGACCGGCGCGCCGCTGGAGGTCACGGCCACGCCGGCGGTGCTCGCGAGCTACCGCGTGGAGGTGGAGCGTTTTCTCGCCGGGCTCGCCGCCTTCTGTCTCCGGCGGGGCATCGCCCGGGCCCAGGCTTCGACGGCGGTGCCGTTTGAAGACCTCGTGCTGCGGGTGCTGCGGGATGGGATGATCCTCAAATGAAGAGAACATCGAACATCGAACATCGAACATCGAACGTCGAACGAGCCTCGTTCGGCGGTCGCTTTCTTCGATGTTCGATGTTCGACGTTCGACGTTCGATGTTCCGCCCCAGATGACTTTTCTGAACACCTGGGCCATCGGCTTCACCGCGCTCGCGCCGGTCATCGTCCTGCTCTACCTGCTGAAGCTCAAGCGGCGACCGCTCCCGGTCTCGACGCTCCTCTTCTGGCAGCGCGTCCTGCAGGAGAATCGGCAGCGCGCCTTTTTCCAAAAGCTCCGCCAGCTCCTCTCGCTGCTGCTCCACCTGCTGATCTTTGCCCTGCTGCTCGGGGCGCTGGCCCGGCCGACCTGGGATCGCCTGGTGCGGGAGGGCGCTTCGACCGTGCTCATCGTCGATGCCCGGGCGCGCATGCAGGCGCGGGAGGCCGGCGGCACCCGCATGGACGCCGCGCGGGAGCGGGCCGCGGGCTATCTGCGCCAGGCCGATGCGCGGCGGCAGATGGCGCTGCTCACGCTCGACAGTGGGCCCCGCGTGGCGGCGGCCTTTACCGACGACGAACGCGCGCTCCGGGCCGCGCTCGACGGCGTGATCGCGACCGATGCCGCGGGCGATCTCGCCGCCGCGATCGGCCTCGCCGAAGACCTGCTCGCGTCGCGCCTCGGGGAGAAGCAGATCGTCGTGATCACGGATCGCGCCGGCTCCGCGGCGGCGAGCCCCCGCACCGGCACGCCGCTCCACTTCGTGGCCGTGGGCACCGAGCGTGAGAATGTCGCGATCACGCGTCTCGCCGCGCGTCCGCTCCTGAATAGTCCGCAGACCAGCGAGGTGCTGCTCGAAGTGCAGAACTTTGGCCGGCAGCCCGCGCGCGGCCAGGTGGAGGTGAGCTTCGATGGGCGCCTGCTGGACGTGAAGCCCCTGGCCCTCGCGCCCGGGGAGAAGCGGCGGGAGATCTTCCCGAGCGTGCCGCGGCCGGGGGCGACGGCGCGCGGCTGGCTCACCGCGCGGCTCGACACGGCGGACGCGCTCGCGGTGGACGACACCGCCTACGCCATGCTGCCCGCGCCGCCCAGGCGCCGCGTGCTCCTCGTGAGCGCGGGGAATTTTTTCCTCGAGAAGCTGCTGGGGGCGGATCAGAGCGTGGCCTTCGAGCTGATCGCGCCGGACGGCTACCGCGCGGAGTTGGCCGCAAAGTTCG
>Ga0105049_10006496_pt1 | contig 13620 bp, 12 predicted proteins | sample MAT06_FD_78087 | JGI IMG/M metagenome (GOLD analysis project Ga0105049, IMG submission 78087) | Freshwater microbial communities from Lake Fryxell liftoff mats and glacier meltwater in Antarctica - MAT-06 | ecosystem: Environmental > Aquatic > Freshwater > Ice > Liftoff microbial mat | place...
CGACCTCCGAACTGTTCACCAGCGCCCGCAGTTCACCGCGTTGACCCGACGTGACATCCATCCACCCAGCCAACACCATGATGCATCAAGCTAGCGTAAGGAAACAGCATCACCCGACACTAGTCAGAGGTACGAGTCAGGTCAGAGCCGCCCGATCCACAGCTGGTCCCGCGGCCGCGGCGGCCCTCGTCAGACGGGTGGGGTCAGCGAACCCGCGGCGCCGCTGCGAGATGTTGTGCCGTGATCTCGGGTGAGCGAGTGGGCTGACAAGCCTGGGCCGGGCTGCGCGACGATGTCTACGGCCGTCAATTCGGCCTGGCATTGGCCGCAGAAGAATCTGGGCTCGACGGGGCCGCCGCAGTCGCGGTGCTGCAGCAGGCGAGGTGGGCCGGCCGGCTCGGGGTAGTAGTGGTCGCCCCACCACAGCAGGTGGGCGATCACCGGTGTCAGGGCGCGGCCCTTGTCGGTGAGGTCGTAGTCGAAGCGTTCCGGTCGCTGCTGGTAGGGCTTCCGTTCCAGGACGCCCTCGTCGACCAGGAGGCGCAGCCGCTGGGTGAGCACGGTGCGGGTCACGCCGAGACTTTCGACGAACTCGTCGAAACGATGCCGGCCCAGCAGCACATCGCGCAGGATCAGCAGCGTCCAGCGCTCGCCCACTACCTCGAGGCTGCGGGAGATCGAGCAGATCTGGTCGGAATAGTCGCGTCCCAACATGATGCCCCCATCCTACCGCGCTGAGTCGCGTGACACGACGGACTGTTCTAGAGTCAGTCGCGTGAAGCAACCCGCATCCCCGACGGATGTCGCCGGGCGGCGAAAGTGGCAGGTCCTGGCTGTGACCGCGGTGGCGGTGTTCATGAGCTTCCTGGACGTGACGATCGTCAACATCGCCTTCCCGGACCTGCGCGCGGACTTCGCGACGACGTCGCTGCCGGTGCTGTCCTGGGTGATCAACGGCTACGGCGTGGTGTTCGCGGCGGCCCTGATCCCGGCGGGCCGGCTGGCCGACCGGATCGGGCGGCGCCGGTTGTTCCTGGTCGGGATCGTGGTGTTCCTGCTGGCCTCGGCGCTGTGCGGGCTCGCGCCGAACCCTGGGATGCTGATCGCGGCCCGGGTGCTGCAGGCGCTGGGCGCCGCGGCGGTCGTGCCGACGTCGCTTGCCCTGCTGCTGCCGGAGTTCCCGCTCGCGCAACGGGCCACCGCGACGGCCATCTGGGGGGCGACCGGAGCGGTCGCCGCCGCGACCGGGCCTGCGCTGGGTGGGGTCCTGGTCGGGTGGGTGGACTGGCGGCTGGTGTTCTTCGTCAACGTGCCCATCGGCATCGCCGCACTGGTCCCGGCGCGGCGCCTGCTGGTCGAGCCGCGACCCGCAGGGGTCGCCGTCCCCGGACTGGTGGGGGGCCGGGGTACTTGCCCTCGGCGTCGGCGCGTTGGCGCTCGCGATCGTCCAGGGCCCCGACTGGGGTTGGGGCGATCCGCGGATCGCGGTGTCCTTCGCCGCGGCGGCGGTGCCGCTGGGCGTGTTCGTGTGGCGCTGCGCGCGGCATCCGGCGCCGATCGTCGAGCTCGGGCTGTTCCGGGTGCGGTCCTTCGCGGTGGCGAACGTGGGCTCGGTGGTGTTCGCGATCGGCTTCTACGCGCTGCTGCTGTGCAACGTGTTGTTCCTGACCGGGGTGTGGGGCTTGGACATCGTGCTCGCCGGGGTGGCACTCACACCGGGTGCGGTGACCGCGGCGCTGGTCGCGCCGTTCGGCGGGCGTGCGGCGGACCGGTTCGGGCAGCGCGCGGTCGCCGTCCCCGGCGGGCTGCTCTTCGCCGCCGGCGCGGCATTCCTCGCCCTGTCCAGCACCGCGACGCCCGACTACCTGACCCATTTCCTGCCCGGGATCCTGCTGACCGGCGCCGGGATCGGCCTGTCGATCTCCTCGTTCGGCTCCGCCGCAGTGGCAGAGCTGCCCCGGCAGCGGTTCGCCACCGGCAGCGCGGTCACTGCCTGTTTCCGCCAGATCGGGGCGGTGGTGGGGATCGCGGTGCTGCTCGCCGTGGTCGGCGACCCGACCCCCGGCCCAGCGCTGACCTCGTTCCACGACGCCTGGTGGCTGATGGCCGCGACCGGCACCCTCGCCGCGGCCTGCGGCGTCGCCCTGGGCCGCGTCCGAGCCCGCGACACCGCCACACCTACCCCGACCACCCCTGTCGGCCCGAGCACCCCGACCAACGCAAGGACAACCACCCCATGACCACCATCGCCCGCGGACGCTTCACCGCCGACCCGGATCCCGACGAACACGCCGGGCTCGTGCTGTTCCACATCGGCATGCGAATCAACCGGCTCCGCGCCGTGCGCACCTGGGTGCCGGTGCTGGCGGCGATGCCCAGGATGCTGCGCGAGCTCTCGGCCCACCCCGAGCTGGGCCTGCTGAGCTTCGAGGTCTTCCGCTCCGGCCGCACGTTCCTGGTCGTGCAGTACTGGCGCGACTTCGCCTCACTCAACGCATGGGCCCGATCCGGCGACGCACCGCACCTGCCCGCCTGGCGGGCGTTCAACCGCGCGGCGCGGCGCAGCGACGACGCCGGGGTCTTCCACGAGACCTTCCTCGTCGGAGCCCGCGAGTCCGAGACCGTCTACGTCGACATGCCCGTCATGGGCATGGCCCGCGCCACCCGGCACGTCCCGATCGCCCGCCGCGGCGAGTCCGCCGCCCACCGGATCGACCCCACCACTCCCGGCCCCCGCCGTTCCCGCCGACCTCACGGTCACATCGGTGCAGCCGTGACCAGCCGTCGCGAGCGCTTCCTGCAGCGCTACGGCCCGCGGGCGCTGGTCACCGGCGCGTCGTCGGGGATCGGGCGGGAGATCGCCGTGCAGCTCGCCGCCGTCGGGTTCGACCTGGTGCTGGTCGCCCGACGCGAGACTCTGCTGCGCGAGCTCGCCACGGACCTGACCGGCCGCCACCAGGTCGATGTCCGGGTGCTGGCGCTCGACCTCGCCCTCGACGCGGGCGTGCAGACGCTCACGGCCGCGACGGCCGGCACCGACATCGGGCTCTACGTCGCCGCCGCCGGGTTCGGCACGTCGGGCCCCTTCCTGCACGCCGACCTCGACCAGGAACGCGCGATGCTGCGTCTCAACTGCGACGCCGTGCTCACCACCAGCCTGGTATTCGGCCGCAGGATGGCTGAGCGCGGCCGCGGCGGGATCGTCCTGATGAGCTCCGTCGTCGGGTTCCAAGGCATGCCGAACGCCGCGCACTACGCCGCGACGAAAGCTTACGTGCAGACCCTCGCCGAAGCCCTGCACGTCGAGCTGCGCCCCCGCGGGGTGGACGTGCTCGCCGCCGCACCCGGCCCCACCCACAGCGGGTTCGCTGAGCGCGCCGACATGCGGATGGGACGCGCGTTGTCCGCACGCGCGGTCGCGCAAGGCACCCTCGCGGCGCTGGGTCGGCGACCGACTGCGCTGCCGGGTCTGCTCAGCCGGGTCCTCAAGGACTCGCTGGCCCCGCTGCCCCGCCGCACCCGCGTGCGGATCATGGGCTCGGTGATGGCGGGCATGACCGGACACCAGCACACCGACACGGCGACGAAGGAGAACGCGACGAAGGAGACGGCGACATGATCGTCCTGGTGCACGGTGTCCCCGAGACCGCCGCCCTCTGGGATCCCCTCCGCTCCCTGCTCCCGCCCGCCACGCGCGCGGTGGCGCTGCCGGGCTTCGGCTGCCCACGACCAGCGGGCTTCGCAGCGACGCCCGACGCCTACGCCGGCTGGCTGATCGGCGAGCTCGAACGGATCGGGCCGCCCGTCGACCTGGTCGGCCACGACTGGGGCGCCGCCCTCACCTACCAGACCATCGGGGTCGGTCGAGCCACGGTGTATCGCCACCTGCCGACAACGACTCATTGACGCGCACGCAGTGGCCGTCGGGTGCTTCCGCCGGAAGCACCGCGCTAAGGAACCGGAGGGGGAGTTAGGGCTGGTCGTCGCGGCGGGTGAGAAGGTCGACGATCTGCTGCATGCCCGCGGCGGTCTGGTCGAACCGGCCGCGCATCTCGACGAACCCGTTGTCCACCTGCTCGAACTTCACGTCGATCTGGTCGAACTTGGCGCGCATCTCGGCGAACCCGTTGTCCACCTGCTCGAACTTCACGTCGATCTGGTCGAACTTGGCGCGCATCTCGGCGAAACCCGCGGCGGTCTGTACACCGAGCGCGTTGATCGCGGCGCGATTCGCATCGACCTTCACGCCGAGATCAGCGAGGTCCCGGTCGCGGGCGGCGGCGAGGTGACGGGTGGCCGTGGCGTCGGCGGCGACCTCCTCCATGCGGGTCTCGAGCGCGGTGAGCCGGGCCTCGACGTCGGAAGGGTTCGCCACGGTCGCAGCGTACCGAGTCTGCTGTGCAAGGTTCCCGGTCTACGGTCGGGGTCCTGCGGGCTTCTGGGGACCCCGGGTGCCCTCGGGGCGAGCACGCAGAGCCGGCGGCCGCCTGCGCGCCCCCTCCTGCGCAGGCTGCCGCCGGTGCTTCCCGCGGAAGCACCCGCACCTTGCTCATGTTGTCCGTTCGGCCTCGGACTCTCGGTGAGCGGGCGCACACTGGTGGCTATGAGCGGGTCGGGGGACGTCGCCGGGCAGGGCTGGACGGATCTGGCCGGGAACGCGCCCGGGATCGGGGTGGCGCATGAGGCCGCGCGCCGGCGGCAGAGCGGTGGGGTCGGGTCGGACCGGTCGTGGCGGGTCGGCGCGGACGGCGAGGTGCTCGCGGCGGAAGTCCTCGCCGAGCTGACCGCGCCGTCGCGGTGGGAGCGGCTGCGGGGCCGGGCGCCCGCGTGGCGGGTACTGCACTCCGTTCCGCTGGGCGACGAGCGCGGCCGGGTCCGCGGGGACATCGACCATGTCCTGATCGGCCCGCCCGGGGTGGTCACGATCAACACCAAGCACCACCGGGCCGGGCGGCTCGAGCTCGACGGCGATGCCCTGGTGGTGAACGGCCGCCCCACGGAGTACGTGCGCAAGGCGCGCCGCGAGGCGGAGCGGGCGTCCGAGTTCCTGCGGCCGGCGCTCGTCGACGCCGGCGAGCCCGCGCTCGCGGCCCGGCTGACGGTACGGCCGCTGATCGCGGTCATCGGGGGGCGGCTGCTGGTGCGCAGTTGGGCGCCTGAGGTGACGGTGGTGATGCCGAGGCAACTGGTGCACGCGCTGCACTCGATCCCGGAGGCGCTCGACGAGGCCGCGGTCGAGACGGTGTTCGGGGTGGCGCGCCGCTCGACGACCTGGACCCGAGCGCACCCGCCTTCTCGACAGTGACCGCGGGCCCGTGACCCACAGGACGTCGCAAGTGAATCTCCGGTTCGTGCTGATCAGCTCAACCAGATCATGCGCGGATGGTCGGCCTACTTCAAGCACGCCGTCACGAAACACACCTTCGACACGATCACCCGCGACGCGGCCCCGCTGATGCGCGGATGGTCGGTCCACACGGCGAGAATCGGCTGGTGAGGAGCTTGGCGCGTGGAACGCGGTAGCTCGGCTGGCCGGGAACTTCCCGCCGCCGTGGACCATGTGACCGGTCAGGGCATCAGCGGCAGCACACCGCGTTGAGCGCCACCGCGGCCACGTCGTGTAGGGCCTGGTGATCCGCGGTGGCCTTGCCGACTACGCGAAGGCCCTGGATCCTGGCCACCAGGGAAGCGAGCCAGAGCGCGTGCATCTCGGCCCGGCGGGATCTCGCCGCCGTCCTGGCCGCGCTGGATCGCAGCGGTCAGGGCGATCATGAATCGGCTGGCGAAAGCCCAGGCGAAGTCGGGGCTGGTGCATGGTCGGACGTAGAGCGTGCGCGCGAACTGACCCAGCGACCAGGCCGGCTTGTCCGTCTTCGCGAGTCGGCGATCATCGAGCGTGCCCGCGAATGCCAGGATGACGATCCCGCCGAGCACGCACGGGGCCAGGAACATCACGAGCAGGTTGCCGGCGAACAGTTTCACGATGAAGGTGCCGCACACCGACGCCACGGGCAGGCAGATGCCCAGGATGCCGGAGACCATGCCGCGCTGGGCGGCGGGGACCTGGTCGGGCAGTACGGCCACCTGGGCGGCGAGCAGTGCATTGAAGAACAGCTGGGCGATGCACCATCCGACGAGGACGACCGGGATGCTGGGTGCCAGCGCGACGACGAGCGTCCCGGCCGTACCGCCCAGCAGGCCGATGACGATCCAGGGCCGCCGCATGCCCCATCGCGAGGAGGTGCGGTCGCTCATCCTGCCGAAGAACGGATTGCCGATCATCGCCACCAGGGCACCGATCCCCGCGACCAGAGCCAGGCAGGCCGGGGCCCGCTCGATCCCCACGAGCGAGTTGACCTTCAGTGCCAGCGCGACCAGCAGGGGCGCGAGCAGCACCAGGATGGTGGCCATGTACGCCGCGGCGTAGAGGGCGATGAAGCCCCATCCGATCCGGTCCACCGCAGCGGGGGTGGTCGGCCGCCCGGTAGGGAGACGTCGGTCATCGCGGTTCCCCCGGTCGACACCTGATGACGCCGGTAGCGGTGTGCAGGCAGACGCGGGAGCCTACGCCGTCACGGGGTGCGTTCGGCACCGCTACAACCGGGAGGCGAGGTGGACGTGGTGGGACCTCTGATCCAGGGCAAGTTCCACGTCCCCGAGCGGCGCCGCGGTGCGGTCGCGCGTCCGAGGCTGAGCGAGCGCCTCGGCGGGGCGTCGTGGCCGGGGCTGACGCTCGTGTCGGCGCCGGCCGGGTTCGGCAAGACGACGCTCCTGACGGAGTGGCTGGCCGCGGCGCCCGTCACCGGACCTGCGGTGGCGTGGCTGTCGCTCGACGCGCAGGACAACGACCCGACGCTGTTCTGGACCTACGTGGTCGCCGCGTTGCAGACCGCGGCCGACGGCGTCGGTGCCGGCGCGCTGTCGCTGCTCACGTCGTCCCCGCCGTCGATCGACGTGGCTCTCGCGACCCTGCTCAACGACCTGCGCGCCGTCCCGCACGACATCGTGCTGGTGCTCGACGACTACCACGTCATCGAGGCGGGCGACGTGCACGACGGGATGGCGTTCCTGCTCGAGCACCTCCCGCCACACCTGCACCTGGTGATCGCCACCCGCACCGACCCGGCGCTGGCGTTGGCGCGGATGCGGGGGCGTGGCGAGCTGCTCGAGGTCCGTGCCGCCGACCTGCGGTTCACACCCGCGGAGTCCGCCGCGTACCTCACCGAGAAGATGGGTCTGGTGCTGACGGCCCAGGACGTGGCGGCGCTGGACATGCGCACCGAGGGGTGGATCGCCGCGCTGCAGCTGGCGGCGCTGTCGATGCAGGGCCGCGACGACGCCAGCGCCTTCATCGCGGGCTTCGCCGGGGACGACCGCTACATCGTCGACTACCTGGCCGAGGAGGTCCTGGCCCGCCAACCCGCGGACGTCCGGGACTTCCTGCTCCGGACCTCCATCCTGGACCGGCTCAGTGGCCCGCTCTGCGATGCCGTCACCGGCCGGGGCGGGGGCAACGCCGAGCTGGCGGCGCTGGAGCGGAGGAACCTGTTCCTCTCACCCCTGGATGAACGCCGCCGCTGGTACCGCTACCACCAGCTGTTCGCCGACGTCCTGCAGACCCACCTGACCGAGCAGCATCCCGGCGAGGTTCCGGATCTGCACCGGCGGGCAAGCGCCTGGTACGAGCACAACGGCGAGCCGGCAGCGGCGGTCCAACATGCTCTGGCCGCCGGTGACGTCGAGCAGGCTGCCGGCCTGATCGAGCTGGCCGTTCCGAACCTGCAGAAGGCCAGGCGTGAAGCCACCATCCGCGGCTGGCTCGATGCCATCCCCGACGACGTCGTTCGCGTCAGACCCGTGCTCGCCGTGGGCTTCATTGGGGCGCTGATGTCCGGCGGGGAGTTCGAGGGCGTCGAGCGTCGACTGCAGGACGTCGATCGGTGGCTGGAGCCCACCGGTACGGGAACCCCGCCGGCCGGGATGGTCGTCGTCGATGAGGGAGAGCTGCGGCGTCTGCCGGCGGCGGTCGAGATGTACCGCGCCGCGCTGGCTCTGGTTCGAGGCGACGCACCCGCCACCCTCGTCCACGCCCGGTTGGCGATCGACCGTGCGGCGGACGAGGACCATCTCACCCGAGCCGCGGCCTCGGCCCTGTCCGGGATCGCGCTCTGGGGCGGTGGAGACCTCGAGGCGTCGGACCGATGGATCGACGACAGCTGGACGGTGCTCCTGACGGCCGGAACGTTCGCCCTCGGCTACGTGCTCCTCCGCCGGCTCCTCGTGGTCGTGACCGTGACGGCCGTGTTGATGTCGATCGTGGCGGGAGTCTCGGCTCCCCGGCTATCCACAGACAGCAACGGTGACATCCAGCTGCTGGGCCGGTTGACCGCCATGCAGGAACATGGCGAGCTCGCGGGCTACCAGGATCTAGCCGTGGCGGACATCAATCTCGACTCGCCACAGCCGGTACGCCTGGCCGGGCTCGGCGCCACAGCGACCACACCGATGGAGGTCAGGTCGCTGACCAAGGCCATGACCGGGCTAGTCATCGCCGACGCCGACGCCGACGCCGTCGCCCGGGGCGAGGTGCGCATGGACGCCCCGGTCTCGACCTATCTCCCACAGCTGTGGGGATCCGCCGCCGGCGTGTCCAGCGCGACCTTCGGATACCTGTCCCACTTCACGCGGGAGGGGGTACTTCGATGGCTGAGTGGCAAACACCGCCGACTCGTGGACCACGATCAACATCGAGGCGCAGGCCGTGAGCCGAAACCTCGAAGTCGGCACGCCAAGGTCGCATCCCCCACGATCATCCCATCGAACGACATGCACAGTCACGACCGCAGCGAGCCCCACCCGCCGCCCTCACCGGCGGTGGGTGCCCGGCGCCGCCCGCACCCCTGAACCGCGCCCGCGTCACCACCAGCAGTACCTCCACCGCCGGCGACTGGACGGGGCCGACGCGGTCGCCTTCCGAGGCATGCGGGAGCGTGGGCGCCGGTCAGGGTGCGAACTGGCGCCCCTCCCCGGGTACCGGGATTCCTGGGACGTAGCGCCAGACGTCCCGCCAGGCCCCTCGTACCGGGTCCAACGGGTGCGGCGTCGTGATCACGTGCCACACCGCCTCACCGACCTGCCCGGCTCGCTCTTGCCACGTCATCCCCGACTCCGGTGAGGCCGCGGGTGTCGGCGGCGCCGGTGCCGGATTCCGGTCTAGACGCGTGTCCGCCAAGGTCGTCGGCTGCGGAGCCAGCGCCGGCGAGGGCTCGATCGGCGAGGGCTCGATCGGCGCCAGCTCGATCGGCGACGACTCAGTGGACCCGGCCCCCACCAGCAGCGGCCCCACAATCAGCGGGCCGACCGTCGCCTCGCCCGCCAGCCCGTCGAGCAGTAGCCCCGCGTTATCCGCCACCCCGTCATCGTCGTGGTCGTACAGCGATGACGGGTCGACGCACCCGTCGGGCACACCGCTTCCGCATAGCGGGTACCGCGAATCCGGCCGCAGTGTCAGCGGCGACGGCGGCGCGCCACCGCGCATCGCGTCGCGCACCGGCGACGGGGCCACCGGCTCCTGGACCGGAACCGATGGGGCGACCGGCGGCTCCTCGGCACTCAACGGGAAGGTGAACAGGCCGGGTACCCCTGTCGGGGCCAGGATCTGCTCCAGCTCCTCGTCGCGGTCCGGGAAGGTCTCACCAACCGACTCGTCGGGGTCGACCGGCACCGGGTCCGGGACCCGGTTCGGGTCGAACTCGTCCGGATCAATCGGATGGTCGTCCGGCGCGTCGTCGAGCCGCTGGGACCGCTCCTGCGGGATCATGTTTGCGGCGTTCGGGTCGAGCTGCGGGTCGTAGCCCGGCAGCTCCGGGGCCACGACGACGCCTCCGGACGTGGTCGACCCGTCGCCGTCGGGCAGGGCCGACCCGGGCAGCGGCGACGACGGTGACGTGTCCTCGCCGTCCACACCCGGGTCGACCGACGGGTGAGGAGCATCCGTCGGGAACGGCAGGTCGCGGCTGGCCGGCGGACGGACCAACAGACCACGCCGGCCGAGGGGCATCGGGTCGGGCGGATCGACGACCGGGCCATACAGGTCCGGCGGCGCGGTCAGCGCCGTGCCGGTGAGGGGCTCCTCGACAGCCCGTTGGACCGCGGCGTACCGGCGGTCGCTGACCCCGGGCGCCTCCATCACGGTGGCCAGCGAGTAGTCGACCGTCCCCCGGTCGTCGACCTGGATCTTGATGTCATCGGTCACCGGGGATCCGGGGCTGCTGGGCAGAACCCGGACGATCAGCGGCCCGGGCCCACCGGTCGGGTCGGCCTCGGCACCGGACGTTCCTCCCGGGTCCAGGTCGCGACGCCCAATCGTGACGGTCCCCTCGAGCAGGGAGACGGAGGCGACACCGGCCCGAACGTGCGGCGCCAGCAAGGCCCCCATCGTGTCCAGGAACTCGACGTCCCCGGCGGACAGCCCGGTGGTATTGTAGCTGTACGGGGGATCGGTCCTCACGAACAGCGGGTGGGTGTGTATCGACACGACGTCGGTCACGTCGGATAGGTCGAGCCCGTGCACCGTCGCCTCGGTCCCGCCGACGTGACCGTTCCCGCCGACGTAGAGATCGGGAAGGACGCGGCTGGTGCCGTCGCGGTAGCAGACCAGCCAGCAGGCAAGTTCGGGTGCCTCGAAACCCCAGAGTCCGGCCATCGCGCGTTCCGCGAGCTCCGTGTTGACCTTGTCGTGGTACTGCTGGAAGGTCGACTTCATCTCCTCCGGCAGGGTGGCGGTGATGGAGTCCTCAGGAGCGGGAACCGGGTAGAAGTCGCTGGCCCGCTCGCGGGTCAGGGGATCGGAGTTGATGGCCAGCTGGCGGAGCTGCTCGGCGGTCCGGGCCACGAACAGGTCCAGTTGGCGCGTCCGGTCGCTGCCGTCCGGGTCGCTGCCGTCCGGGTCGAGGACCTGCTCGGTGGACAACATGCTCCGCAACCGGCGTTGGCCCTCCTCCGTGAACAGCGACGCGGTCATCGCCCCCTGCTCGGGACCGGCGAGCGACACGTCGGCCGGGTCGTCGCCGGCTCTGATCCGGATCGACCGGACCAGCGGACCGGAGCCGGCGGACGACCGCTGCGCCGGGTCGACGGAGCCGGGCGGCCCAGGAGCCAGAACCGTGCCACCACCGGCAGTACCGTCCCGGGCGTACCCGCCGATGTTGTTCTGATCGAGCGTCCACCACGTCAGCCCGTCCTCCTCGCCCGCCCGCGGCGGGTCGTCCGGGACCTGATCCTCGTCACCGGCACTGCCTCCGAGATCGGGCTCGTGCCCGTAGGGGCCGGACGCCAGCACGGCCGTCGTCGCGGCCGTCGTGCTGCCGGTCGTCGTCCTGGACCGTTGCCCCGCGTCGAGCGCGATGTCCAGGGCCATGGTGTCCTGCGTGCTCGTCCGGCCTGAGAACGACGTCCCGGTTCCCACGGTTACGGGTTCGGCGTCCCCGGTCGGCGGGAACGGCTCCGGCGCCACCGACAGCAGCGCCGGCGAGGCGTCCGGGTCGAGGACGGTGGCGGAGTTCAGGAAGGCATCGACGGCGGTACTGCCGAAGGGAACGCGGTCTGTCGGGAGGACACCGGCCGCCGGGATGGTGACCGGGTCGGTGACCTGTGTGCTGTCGAGGGACGGAGAGGAAGCAGGGTTGGACGGCGTGAGTGTTCGGGGAGCGTCGGCAAGATCGGCCTGCGCCAGGAACTCGGGAACCTCGGGCTCCAGGTCGGCCGACCGGTCCGAACCCGTGCGGGCGTCGACCGGCTCCAGGAGCCCGTCCAGCGCGAGCGAGATCGACTCCGTCCATGGTCCGGCGGCCGCATCGACACCCACCCAGGACCCCGCATCCGGCCCGGACGGCTCCGATTCAGTCTGCGGGAGGAGGAGCCGTTCGGGAGCAGGCTGCTCGGGATCCGGGGATGCCGACGTCTCGATCAAGGGCGGAAGGCTCACGGGCGCATCGCCGTCCTCGGCGTCAGCCGTGGAGGACTCGCCCCAGGAGCCGATGCCGGTGGCATCGACGAACGACTCACCAGCAGCAGCAACGGCGTCGTCGTCGAACTCCACCTCGCCGGAGCCGCCAGCGCCGCTATCGGGCTCGGCGTGCGCCGCTCCCGCCCCGGCCACCACCGCCGCGACTCCCGCACCCGCCGCGACCAGCGGCAGGGCCCACCCACGCCGGACCGGTCCGGCACGACCGGAGCGGTAGGGGTTCATCAGATCCCGATGCGGCAAGGAGTCCTTCTTGTTTAGCACTCGCGGCCAGCGTCGCACGACTCGCGCAGCAGTTCGTCAATCAGGACATGTTGCCCGACCGCACTGCGACAGAGCCATGCCTGCCGAGGAGGCCGCCATGTCAGTCGCGAACGGCATCAGCAGCTCCGCGCCTCGCCGATGGTCCGGCGTCAGCGCGACGGTGTCGGTCAGGCCGAGTCCACGTGCAGGCCGTCGGCGCTGCGGGAGATGCTGATCGTGCCCTCGAGATGTGAGTCCAGCGTTCGTCGACCTACCCGGCCGAGGATCTCCACCTGCCCCGGTTCATCTAGATCTAGATGACTGATTCCAAGGTCGGTGGTCGTAGGCCAGTAGTGATCGTTTGACGGGTTGGCCGGTTCGGTCGTTGTGCCAGATCACCGCGGTCAGCGCGAGCAGGAGCTGGTAGACCCGGACGGCGACACCGGTGATGGTGTGCCCGCCGTGGTGTTCGAGGTCGAGTGGTCCCTTCGCGGTAGCGAAGATCGACTCGATGGTCTGGCGCAGTGGCCGGAAGAACCGGCCGCCGGCACGGTCGGGCTCGCCCTTGCGGGCCGGTCGCAGCAGGTCCACCCCCGGCTCACGCAGCTGGGTGTCGAACTCGCGACCGTAGTAGTTCTTGTCCGCGATCACGGTTTGCCGGTCGCGGCCTGCGAGCAGTGCCGGGTCGGCGGCCAGGACCGAGGCCAGCACGAAGCGTTCGTCGGCCTTCGCACCGGTCAACGCGAACCCGACCGGGAGCCCGTGCAGGGTCGCGACCAGGTGCAGGCGCAGCCCCCAGAAGAACCGCGAGTGCGAGGCGCAGTAGCCGTACTCGGCGTAGCCGGCCAGGTCCGGGCGGCGCGCGGTCTCCCGGGACCGGCCGCACTCGACCGGGGTGGAGTCCACCACCCACACGTCATCGGTCCACAGGCTGGTGTCGCAGGCCAGAGTGGTGATCGGCCACTCGATGGTCGGGGCAAGAGCACGCAGGCGCTTGTTGTAACCGGGCTGTTGGGGCAGGTACCGGAACAGATGACGCAGATGGACGGGCGTGACGCAGCCAGCGGGCCTCGCTGGTGAACCGCACCGCAGCCATGACAGCCAGGGTGATCAGTTCCGCGTCGCTGATCTTCGGGGTGATACCGATCCTGGGTCGCCAGGGTGCCCGTTCGGGCGAGGCTCGGTGACCTGGGCGGGCCTGCCGACATCTAGTAGGGCTTTGTTAGGTTGGGTGCAGGTGGGGGCGTTGGCAGGTGTGGCATGCGCCGGTCCAGATGGCCAGGAGGGTCTGGAGTTCGCGGAGGACGGCGTAGCGAGTCAGGCCGGCGCAGGGGCTTTTGGGTCGTACCGCA
>Ga0105049_10006498_pt1 | contig 13617 bp, 10 predicted proteins | sample MAT06_FD_78087 | JGI IMG/M metagenome (GOLD analysis project Ga0105049, IMG submission 78087) | Freshwater microbial communities from Lake Fryxell liftoff mats and glacier meltwater in Antarctica - MAT-06 | ecosystem: Environmental > Aquatic > Freshwater > Ice > Liftoff microbial mat | place...
ATCGGCGGCTTTCCGGGTCACCCGTCCCGCGTCGGGCAGCACCTCTCGATTATTGAACCGTAGAAACTCGTGCCCTTCACCAGGTACTCAGACAGCCGTTCCGTAGCCCACTGGCGGAACTGGGTACTCCGCGCACTGCGCACCCGGTAGCCAACCGCCAGGATTGCCTCCAGCCGGTAGTGCCTTAGGCTTCGGGAAACCGCCCGGCCGCCCTCGGGTCGAACTTGTAAGTAATCCTTACAAGTTGCCCGCTCCTCGAGTTCGCCCTCGGCGAAGATGGCCTTCAGGTGCAACGTCACGTTCTGCGGAGTCGTTTGGAACAACTCCGCCATCTGCGCCTGCGTCAGCCAAAGCGTCTCGTCGTCAAACCGGCAATCCAGGCGCGTCTGTCCGTCGGCGGTCTGGTAGAGGATCAAGTTCGAATTTGGCGGCAACTCGGGCATTACGGGAGGTGGCATCGAGAGTTGGGCAGGGCTTGGGAGATGATCAATCGCGAGTTCCTTCTGCCAGGATAGCGCCTTCATTCAAGGCAAATTCAGGCCTTAGTGTGCGGCCAACGTCATGGATAGCCCCCGCCACGACCTGGGCACTTGATTCAGGGATGGGGGTGAAGGGCTCGGGGCTGGGATCGGGGCCGACCCCCGCTGACGGATTTTTTTCGAGGCCCTGGCTAGGGTTGGCGCGGTATCACGGGGGCGGGTTGAGCTATGAGGGGGTGCACAGTGCCGGATGCGGGCATGGCTGGGGCACGCGGCGTTTGGAGAGACTTGGCGGCTGCGGCGGGAGGTGTGCGAAGGAGTTTATGCTGAGGCCAGCGGAACACTGCCGCAGTGCGCGGCCGCAGTTGGAACAACAATCCTCTGGTCTTCCTTGGTCAAGGGGTGATGGGGCTTTCTACGAGCACCCGGGGTGGTACCGTTCGGGGATACGAGCGTGTTTTTCCCCGAACCTCAATCCGCTTAGGGCCTGGTATGCGGCGCGAAGTTCTCCGGCAAATACTCGGGCTCAAACGAAAACAATTGGCGGCGCGTTGGATCGACGCGTACTCTCACCCAATGGACCTCGGCAGAACCGGGCACTTCGAGCCGGGTGAAGTTCTCTAACGGGCGGCTCGTTTTCGCAGCCATGATCGGCTTGTCGATGCGGAACACGTGGGAGTCGCCAATGATCATTAATACCGGGCGGCCGTAGACGATGGTTTCGTCCTCTAAGTGGAACATGGATTCCTGGGAGCCGGTTTCGAGCGCAGACACCCGCACGGGCAAACCGTTCCAACCGGGGTTATTCTGCATCATGAGCACGACGGCAGAGAAATTATTGTCCCGCGCGACGCTGAAGATCGTTTTGATCCAGTTGAAGTTGGCATCGGTGCGTTCGCGCCATTCCCGGTCGTTGGCGGCGTTACGGCCGAGGTTGTTGTTACTGCCGACGATATGAACCATTCCGAAGAGGACGTTGCCCATGGACCAGATTTGGTTTTCGCGGTACTTCGGATAACGGGGGTCTTCGCTTTGGCGGCTGACTGCCATGCGGCGCTTGCCGAGGCTCTGGTTATCGCGGTAAAAGGTGGCGCGGAAATAGTCGAGCCGCTCGAGCGAATCGAAGGATCCATTATTTTCCCGATGACAGTCGGTCCATTCGTTGTCGCCAGGAGTGATGAAGAAGGGCATTTCGAAGTTACTAAAGGCTTCGAGGCGGTTGGCGAACATGGCATCGCTACACAGGGTACTGCCACTCTTGATGTCGCCAATATGGACGGCGAAATTAACGCCAGAAGTATTGATGGCCGTCTGCAGCGCTGGCCAGCGGCGTTCGCCGTCGGGGCCATACTGCTGGTCGCCGAGGGCGGCGAATTCAAAAGCTACCGGTTGGGGACGGTGCAGTTGCATCAGCCGGGTTAAGAAGACGGGATCGGGCGACGTTACTGGACCCTGCGCCAGAAGATAGAGCGGAGCAAGTGAGAGCAACGAGGCTAAGTTATGTAACTTCATCACTGGTAATAGTCCCAGCTGAACTTGAATGCATGATGACGTTCCGGGTACAGTTCCATGGCGATAGGCAAAGAAAAAGGGAGATCCGTTGCACGGTGGCCCACGATTCCCATCGGGTCAAGGATAGTTGCACTTACTTCATGAACCGGTCGAACTTACCGCAATTTTCGGCAGGGAGAATAGTACTCGGTAAAGCGGCTCTTGTTGTGATCCGCCTTCTTCATAGCGGCCATCACCGCGCCCGTTGTTGGCGTGCTGGGTGATGGCGTAGGAGAATGTAGGCAAACGGACGGGGCGGACTGTGGCAGCCCGTGGATGGCCCCATTTTCCACGGTCGAAAACGGATGGACCTCCGCGCCGGCCTTGACCAAGAGGCTCTCCTTCCCACTACCGCGACCTATTGTTCGGACACTATTGGTTCCAGGGTGCCGAGGCTTTCAAGAGCGAGAGTGATGTCTGCCTCAAGCCGTTGGAAAGCCAGGAGCTGCCGTATCGGAGACCAGTCCGTAATGAGTTCGGCCAACCTGTGCGTAGCTTTCGCAGGGTTAAAGCGCTTTGCGCGTCGTCCACTTGCCCCGTTTGCGGTGCGCAAAGCCTGGTGCAGCGTCTGTTTCGGATCTGGTAACCGTTCCCACTGAATAGGCGCTGGGAGACTAAGTGGCTCGGTGCCTGATGGCCGGTCCGCCGCTTGGCGCAGGGCCGCCTCATTGTGAAGCAACCAAGTCTCTTGCATTCGCACTGGAACAATACAAATGTGGCTAAGCCCAGTGGTATTGGCAGCCTGAATCTCTTGGTAGCGAAGCTCCGGATCTTGTTTCTCCGCATCTCGGTGCACAAAAAGAATGCGGCACGGAAACAACTCGGTCGCAACTCGAAGCCGCTCGGAGAGATCCTTCGGCGTCTTGCGCAGGCCGCGCAAGTCAGCCCATTGTATGGCTATTTCGGTGCTTATTATCTGAAACAGTAGCCACTCAAGGACTCTCACGAGGACCAAGTCGGACGATCCGTCCGTAACCAGGGTGGCCTGGAGCATCACGCTACGGGATCCAGCTTCGGAGGAACCAACTCCAACTCCAGTTGCTGCATATCCTTGCGGTCCAGAATCCGAGTAGCACCGACCTGGCGGGGTTGGTCTTCCTCTCGGAGTGCTTCCAGTGGATTCAAATAAGCCAAAAGGTCACCTCGGGTCACCGTTGGCTCTTTCAATTCTTTTTCGTCCTTTACGCGCCAAGTCTTTGACAAGTGCCGTATCGATAGCCGGGCTGATTCTGTCCCGTTCCACATCGTGGGGCGACTGGTCTGGGCCACCAGAAGTTCGTCATCATTCACGCAACCGACTACGGACGGCGAGTGAGTATTGATGATTACCTGCCTGAGCGGATTGTCCGCATCAACCGGCATCTGCGAATCAACGGCGAGGTCGCGGAGTAGCTCGATCACGGATGCGATTCGGAGGGGGTGCATACCGTTTTCAGGCTCTTCAAGGCAGAGTAGCCGTCTACTCTTGGGATCAGCTTCCATCACCGTGAGGGCGAGAAAGCGCAGTGTGCCATCCGATAATGCACTAGCAATGTGTTCGGTGCGGAAGCGATCGGTCATCACAATGTTGAGTAGCTGGCGTTTATCGTCTACGTCAACGGCAACCCGTTGCACATTCTCCACCAACTGCGAAAGACGATTGGCGACACTTGCATATACGTCCTCCGCTCCCCCGCGGTGACTCCGCTCCGCTTCCTGCGCAAGTTCGTACAGCGTAGCCGGAAGGTGGGCGCCGTTCGGCCCGATGCTTCGCGAAGCCGAAAATTCGTCCGGCGCGCGGAGCGCCGACGGCTCAAGCTGGAGTTGTGTCCAACTGGCCATTTCCTGCCGAGCGAGAACTAGCGTTCGATGTTCGGCGGCGTTGTTGACTGACGACAACATGGTACGTGGCAAACTCGACGCAGGGACACGACGAGGACGTCCGCCACCCAACCCTCCAATACTGTCGGCGTGCAGTGACACAACCGCGCCATCCGGCTCTATCTCGGTGGAGATGTAAGCGCTTGTTCGACGACCCCGAACCACGGAGTCTCGCCATGCCTTCTTGTGCGGAAACCCGAGTCGACTCATGGCTGCCGATCGATTGATGTGGACCATGCTCTCGGTGACGACTTCCAGCGTGCCAGTGTTCTTGATTCCTGTGTCGGGTCGGTATCGCAACTCCAACTCATATTGGAGGAAAGTCATTGACGCTTTAGCGGTTTGACCGAGGGCGTCTTCTCCCTCCTCTGGAATCACCAATTCGGCAACGAACCTCATTCTGTCGGCGGTCTGACCACCAGCCCGCCGAAAAAGAGTGCGTACGTCCCGACGCGCATCACCACCCCGCACCGATTGTGCGGCGTCCATCAGAGGTCTGTCCGCTAGGGCCGCGAGAAACGAAATCGCGTCAAAGAGATTGGATTTTCCAGCACCATTAGGCCCCGCAACGCACGTAAAAGGTCCTAGTTGGACGTCTACGCGGTCTAAGTTCTTAAAGCCATCTACTTTCAGCCTCGTCAGCATTCGGAGGTGTTCTCCATCAGTCTATTAGCGCATACGCAGGGGGATCGGTGTCACATGCGAATCGCACTTACGCCGGCAGAGCCAGCCCGCACCCCGTCCATGGCGGGAGGACGGCGGCGTGAGTCAGGTGGGCGAACGGGGGCATCCCTGGACCATAAGGTGGCCTCCCAGATGGCTTGAAAAGTAACCGAGCCTCCATCTCCCGTAGACTTATCGCCACCGGGACGCCGCTGGAACGACCTCCCACAGCATTTACGCCCGCGATCCTTCTCAAAAGCTAGCGGATGAGCACCGTGTCAGGGAACTGGGTGAACCAGCCAAACCAAAACGCGCGATGGGCGGGAAAAGGCTGGCCATCCACCTGGACGCTATGGGTGCCGCCCGGAAGGGATTCGATGCGGACGGCGTGGCCCGCGTGCGTTACGGAGAAATGCGGATTTTTGCGGAGGTGCGGGACGGCGATGGCCAGGGGCGGCGCGCCCGGGATGCGGATGGCCAGGATCTCGTCCTTTTTGCGGAGCCGCCGGTCGGTGCGCGAGACCTCGAACATCAGATCGTCGCTGGCAAAGTAGCCGCGGTAGGCGGCGCCTTCGCCGTAGTCGCGCTGGTGGCCGGTTTCGAGAGAGAGCACGCTGGTAGTGGGATGTTGGGCGCGCCATTCGCCCCAGGTGGTGGTGACCACATTGGCGAAGTCGAGCTGAATGCCCGAGTTGGCCAGCGGACCGATGACGGGTTGGCCTTGGAGCGTGGACCAAAGGGATTTGGTCTTTTCGTCGAACATGAGCTTGCTGGATTCGAAGAGCAGGCCCGACGTGCCGAAATGGTGGGCCCCGGCGTAGTAGGGAATTACCGTGCCACAGAGGGTGCAGTAAACCAGGCAAATATTTTCCCCGCCGACCGTATCATTGGCCATTTCGTGCCAAGCTAAGATCCGCTTCGGGTAGGCGCGGGCGTCACCTTTGATTTCGACTCCGAAGACGACATGCGAGTCCTTAAGGTAAGTGGCCTGGGTGGCGGGCAGCATGGCTGGCTTTTCCAAAGGCGGAATCCCGTTGACGCGCACCCCGCCCCATTGCACCTGGTCGAGCCGGATGCGGGAGGCGGTAGGTCGATCAGGCGGAAAGAAGGACTGCATGCGCGGGTCGAGATACGCGTAGAGTTGGCCCTTGAATTGGGCGTATTCGGGGTGCGGCGCGTAAGGAAGGCTCCATAAGTACTTTTGCCAGGCCACAAGATCGTCGCCCAGGCTTTGGCGCGTTCTTTGTTCCAGAAAATGGAGCAGCCGCTTGCGCACCAATAATTCGTTGCGGAAAATGTAGGACATCTCGAAGATCATGGCCGCGTAGGCGGGAAGCCAAGCTGCCTTCAACCGATCGAAGGCGGGCTGGAAGATCTTGGGGTCTTGAGAGGCGGCAGCGGCAAAGGTGGTGAGGGGTGTCTCTGGCGGAGCGGCAGCCAGAGGCGCGAGACCAAGTGGAAAAAAGGAGCGGCGGCGCATGGGCGTTCGATGCGTGGGCCAAGCTATGCGTTGCACCGATGATGAGAGCGCTCTCGAAGAACGTGTCTTCGAAGAACGCAAGCGGCACGCGCGGGAACGCGATATGATGCCTGCATGTTTCGCTTAGTGCTTCTTACCTTCAGCATCAATATCGCGCTCTCTGCCCAAACCGCCACTGGTACATTGGAAGGCCGGGTCACCGACGTGTCCGGCGCCACGGTGCCCGAAGCTCGTGTCACCATCACCAGCAATCAGACCAATACCCGTACGGAACTTACCTCGAATTCGGCGGGTTCCTTCGTGAAGCCCTTCTTGCAACCTGGCCTCTATTCGGTGAGCGTGGAGAAGCAAGGCTTCAAGCGTTATACCGAAAACAATGTCCGCCTGAATGTGCAGCAGACAGTTTCAATGGAAATTGTCTTGCCCGTCGGTGAGACGACGACCACCGTCGAAGTGAGCGCGAGTAGTGCGCAGTTGTCCACCGCGTCGTCGACGGTCTCCACCGTCATCGGCAACAAGGCGATCATGGATCTGCCGCTCAATGGCCGCAATCCTTTTGCCCTCGCCGCGCTTAGCCCGGGCGTGATTCCCGGCGGCGGGTCAACGCCGTGGATCAGTGGCGGGCGCAATGCATCGAGCGAGATTACGATCGATGGTACGTCGGTGATTCTGCCCGAAAACAACGTGGGGATTAACGCGCTGGCGTACACGCCGCCCGTCGATTCCGTGCAGGAGTTTTCCATTGTCACTAACTCGCTGGCTGCGGAGTACGGCCGCACCGGAGGCGGCACCATCAATGTCTCCACGCGGAGCGGCGGCAATCAGTTTCATGGCTCCGGGTACGAGTTTCTGCGCAATAGTAAGCTCGATGCGAATAACTTTTTTTCGAATCGCAACCGCATCGCCCTCGGTGCCTTCCAACGCAATCAATTCGGAGGCACGATCGGCGGGCCCCTCTCCATTCCGAAGCTCTACAACGGCAAGAACCGGACCTTTTTCTTTGGCAGCGAACAGAGTACGATTACGCGCAACGCCAGCCTTTTCTCGGCTACCGTGCCGCTGCCCCAATGGCTCAATGGCGACTTTAGCGGCCTGAAGAATGCCGCCGGCGCGGATATTACTGTATTCGATCCGCTTACCGCGGCGAACGACGGTACGGGCAACTTCATTCGGCAGCCTTTTGCCGGCAACATCCTGCCTACCAATCGCCTCGACGCCGTCGCGACGCGCGCCCGCACTTTCTATGTTGCGCCGAACTCGAATCCGACGAATCAGTTTACCCAGGCCAATAACTTTAACGCGGCCAGCAAGGCGCCTTCCAGCGCGCATCAATTCGATATCCGGCTCGACCATAACTTCAGTTCGAAGTTCACCGTGTTTGGCCGCGGCTCTTATAACGTCTCCCGCAGTTCACCGGTGAATTTCTTCGGGAACCTCGGAACGCCCAGCGGCGACGGACCCACCCGCACTGACAATTACAATGTTTCGTTGAACGCCAATTATACCTTGAACCCCACCACCATCTTCAACATCAACTACGGCCTGGGGCGATTCGAGAGTAATCGCAGCGCTTTTTCCAGGGGTTTTGACCTGACGCAACTTGGCTTCTCTTCTGCCATTCGCAATCAGGCCGCTACCCAGAATCTGGAGTTTCCGCGCATGAATATCGCGGGAGTTACCTCCTTGGGCCAAGCGACTTTCACCACGCTGAGCAACGTGCCTTACTCGCACGTCCTGGCCGCCTCCGGCACCAAGGTACTGACGAGGCATACGCTCAAGGCAGGTGGCGAATGGCGCAAGCTCTTCCTCAATTTCACGCAACTAGGCAACCCCTCTGGCGCTTATTCTTTCAACCAGGGCTTCACCCAGCGCAACCCGGTGCAAGCGGTGGGCACGCAGGGCTTTGGCCTGGCATCCTTCTTGCTGGGTACCGCGGCCGACGGGTCACTCTCGCACGACCCCCAAGCGGCATCTTCCAGCCTGTACTGGGGCACTTACTTACAGGACGACTGGAAAGTAACTTCCCGCCTGACCCTCAACATGGGGATCCGTTACGACGTCGATTTGCCGCGCACTGAGCGCTTCAACCGGTATAGCTTCTTCGACATCAACGCCGCATCGCCCATCGCCGGCCGGGTGCCCGCTTTTCCGAATTTGAAGGGGGCCATGCGCTTTGTCAACAATGACAATCGCTATCAGGTGCCGGTGGACCGCAACAATGTCAGCCCGCGTTTCGGCTTTGCTTACAAACTTAACGAAAAAACCGTCATGCGCGGCGCCTACGCGCTGATGTACTCGGGCTCCATGATGCAGGCTGCCGGGGCTAGCGGCAGCGCGGGTATGGAGGGCTTCCGCGGCTCCACGCCGATGCAGCCGACGCTCGATGGCGGGCGTACCGTCAATGCCTTCCTGTCGAACCCCTATCCCAACGGCTTCAACTTGCCTTTGGGCTCTCCGGATGGGCCAAATAGCGGCGCCTCCACCAATATTGGCCTGGGCATCGGCGAGAGCTTCTTTAACGACTGGCGCAATCCGGTGATCCAGCAATGGAATTTCAATATTCAGCGGGAGTTACCCGGCAATATGGTGGTGGAAATCGGCTACGCCGCCTCAAAGGGCAACCACTTAGTGGATGGCGAAGGAAGCATGACTTACAACCAATTGCCTGCTTCCTTCGGCGACCTTGGCAATGCGCTCAACGATCCGGTGCCGAATCCTTTCTTCGGCGTGATTACCAATGGTAGTTCGGCGTTGAGCCAGCCCAACGTGGTGCGCTCCCAGTTACTGCGGCGTTTTCCGCAATACACAGGGGTGAACGCTTTCCGCAAGCCGCAAGCGAACTCGAATTATCATTCGCTGCTCGTCCGCGTCGAGAAGCGCTTCTCCAATGGCCTCGGTTTCCTGCTGGCCTTCACGGGCGGCAAGTTGATCGACGACGCCTCGCAAACCGTCACTTTCCTGGGTCAAGCCGGCAACAAACAGGACTTTTATAACCGCCAGGCGGAAAAATCGATTTCGACGCAGGATGTGCCGCAACGCTTCGTCTTTAGCGGCAATTACGACTTACCCTTCGGCAAGGGCCGCAGGATGCTGAGCGGCATGCGTCCGGCGGCCGAAGTAATTATCGGTGGCTGGCAGATGAACGGCATCCTCACCTTCCAGAAAGGCACGCCGGTTTTGATCACGCAGAACGTGAACAACACGGGCCTCGGATCCTCCGGCCAGCGGCCGAATAATAACGGCACCTCGGCGGAGAAAACCGGCGGTTCGCGTGATTCGCGGATCGCGCAATGGTTCGACACCTCGGTGTACAGCTTTGCCCAGGCCTTCCGCTTCGGCAACGCATCTCGCACTTCGCCGGATGTGCGGAACCCGGGCCTGCGCACGCTGGATTTCTCCCTCTTTAAGAACTTCCGTCTGCGAGAGCGTGCTTCGCTGCAATTTCGCGCCGAGGCCTTCAACGCGACGAATACGCTGCAACTCGGCGCACCGAACGCCCAGTTGGGTTCCGGGTCAACCGGCATTATCGGCGGTACAGCCGTTGGTCCACGGCAGGTGCAACTCGCTTTGCGTCTAAGCTTCTAACTATCATCGCGTTTGGGAACACGATTGCCGAGTAGGCCTTAAAATAACCGCCGTCGCGCCCAGCGCAGTAAATGGATCGTTCCTGTTCTGATAAAATAAAAAAGGTTTATTGAGGGCTGCCTCGAATTCGGATTCGCATATGAGCCACGATGACGAAAAGCTGAATTCGTACCCGGGAAATTTCTTTCTCACCAGAGATATTCCAAAAATCGCTGGGCGGCTGGAAGCGAATGGATGGCTGCAATCCGGCGAAGCGGTGGAGCGAACCGAGCGGGCCGGTGAAGGCAACATGAATTGTGTGGTGCGGGTGACGACATCCCGCCGTTCCTTCATTCTGAAGCAGTCGCGACCGTGGGTGGAGAAGTACCCGGCCTTCTCCGCACCTTGGGACCGGGCTCTGGTGGAAGCAAGATTCTATCAAACGGTGGCGAGTTTACCAGGCCTCGCCAGCTATCTGCCCCGGCTGCTGAACTTCGACGCCGCCGAGCGACTGCTGATGCTGGAGGACTTGGAAGACGCCCAGGACTTCACCGGACTTTATGCCGCCAACAGCTCCGGCTTGGCCGATGCGGATCAGATACAGCTCATTGACTGTCTGCTCGCGCTTCATCAATCTACCCGCGCGCCGGAATTGCAGCCGCTTTTTGCCAATGCGGAGATGCGCGCGCTCAATCATGAGCACATCTTCGACTTACCGCTCCGGCCGGACAATGGGCTCGACCTCGAGGCGATCACACCCGGACTGGGCCACCTCGTCAACGACCTGCGGACCGACACTCGGTATGCGCGCGAAGTGGCGGCGCTGGGTGCGCGCTACCTGCACCCCGGCCCAGGCGGGTGCTTGATTCACGGCGATTACTTCCCCGGAAGTTGGCTGAAAGCGAGGGGGCGGATCTACATGATCGATCCCGAATTTTGCTTCTTCGGACCACCGGAATGGGATCTCGCCATTATGGCGGCTCACCTGTATATCAGTGGTCACTCGCAGGCGCAGATCGACCGTGGCCTGGATCGTTACGGCGACCGGGCCGCCCTGCATACCGCCGGGGATAGAAGGCTGATGCAAAAGTTCGCCGGGGTGGAGATCATGCGACGGTTGATCGGCGTGGCCCAGCTCCCGGTGGTCTTTGGCCTCGAAAGAAAGGCGGAACTATTGCGTTTATCGAAGAGCTTGGTGGTGGGGGAGGAAAGCGCGTGAGAGCGGCATTTCTTGTGCTGATGGGGGCCACGATGGTTTTCGCGGCCAACCCGGTGTGGATCGACACCGATCCCTCGGTAGCCCGGGGCGGCCACGAGGTGGATGACGGCTTCGCGCTGGTACAGGCGTTTCATTCGACGGCACTCAGCGTACGCGGCGTCAGTGTGGTCTTCGGAAACGCTCCGCTTCACGAGGGTTTGCCGATTGCGCAACGTCTGGTGCGCGACTTCGGTCCGCGTGGCCTGCTCGTCTACGAGGGTGCGGCGGCGGCGGCCGGTCTCGGTAGCGAAACCGAAGCATCGCGAGCGATGGCCGCGGCGCTGCGCAGAGAGAGACTTACGATCTTAATGCTCGGTCCCGCAACGAATGTCGCCACGGTCCTCAGGAATCATCCTGAACTGGCTAAGCGAATCGTCAGTATCGTGGCCGTAGCTGGACGACGGCCGAACCAGAGGTTTTCCACCGCGCCGACCGTTCAGCCGTTCCGTGATTTCAACTTCGAATTAGATGCCGGAGGTTTTCAGGTGTTACTAAGCTCCGGCGTGCCGTTGGTTCTTGCGCCTTGGGAAATCTCCTCGAAAGTCTGGCTGCGACAGCCGGACCTGAAATCGCTTCGCGCCGCGAATGCCTCCCTCGGATGGATTCTCGATGCCGCTGAGGATTGGTTAGATTTCTGGCGGAAGAATCTGGCGGCGGATGGATTTAATCCCTTCGATAGTTTAGCCGTGGGCTGGGCGATATCGCCGCAAGGCTTCGGCTGCGAACGCCTGCCCGTGACGATCCAGCGGCACCCCGACGATACGGTTCCCAAGGACAAGGTGCCCAAGGACAAGGCGCCCCTCAAGCCTTATCTGATTGCAGACAAGTCCCTGGTGGCGAAGACCTCGGCGCTCTATTGCTTCGCTCCCCCGCCATTATTTGCCGCGAGCTTGCTCCGTTTGTTAGCTGGGCGCCCTTGATTTAGTTAGACCAGCGATGGGTCAGATAGGCCCACTCATTTAGCAGTAAAGACTGAGTTCGTTGGCAGATATAACCCCGTCGCTTACGCGACGGGCTAGTTAGTGCTTATTGCGAATCAATTTAGACTAGTGCCCATCGCTGACGCGATGGGCTAGGCGGTGGGTCGCGCGAAAAGGTAGAGATCAATCGGTCAGAGCACTAGTTTCGAGATCAACTGTCCTGGTTGAGATGCAGCACCCCGGCGGTGCTACCCCGCAACCGGAAGAGGCGTTGGATCCAGGTGACGCGCGAAGGCGTCAGCACGTTGTTGGCGAACAGATCCGCCGCCCGGCGGTTGCCCAGCGCGTAGGTGGGATAGGGATGGATGGTGGCGGAAACCTGGTTCAGCCCGGCGTTCACCTTCATCGCCAGGGCATACTCGGCGATCATCTCGCCGGCGTTCGCCCCCAGAATCGCGGCGCCCAGAATCTTGCCTCGCTTATTGGCCCACACTTTCACCATGCCAACGGACTCTGACTCGGTAATCGCCCGATCCAGCTTAGAAAACGGGAACCGGTAGACGCGGAAGCTCTCGCCGCGCTTGCGCAGTTCCTCTTCGCCAAACCCAACCTGGGCCAGTTCAGGGTCAGTGAAGGTACACCAAGGAACCCGGCCGCTCTCCACGGTCGAGGGAACATGCAAAATCGCGTTCATCACCGCCACCTTGGCCGTGTGCTCCGCCATATGGGTGAAAAGGAATTTCCCCGTCACATCGCCACAGGCGAAAATGTTCTTCTGGTTGGTGCGACCGCGATCGTCGACGACAACGCCCTGTTCATTTTCCTCCACCCCGGCCGCCGCCAAGTGAAGCGATTCGGCATTCGGACGCCGGCCGGTAGCGGCAAGGACTGCATCGAAGGCAATCCGCCCGCCGCCCGGCAAATGCGCCACCCCGGGCTCGAGCCGTTCCACCTCGACGCCTAACTGAAAGTCGATACCCTCGCCTCGCAGAGATTGCAGAAGCATCGCCGTGAGCTCAGCATCGTCCCGGCGCAGAATCTGCGTGCCGCGAGCGGTAACGGTTACCGCCGAACCCAAACGGCGAAAAGCCTGCGCCATTTCCATGCCGATCGGGCCTGCTCCCATGACCAGCAGGCGTTGTGGCTGCTCCTTCAACTCGAAAAGATTCTCGTTCGTCAGGACGCCCACGTGATCGATTCCTTCGATCTTCGGGATCCTGGGCCGGCTACCGGTTGCAATGATGAAGCGTTTCGAGCTGATGACGCGCTTAGCTTGCGTCCTGGAGTCGGTGATTTCGACCGAGTTTTGGTCAATAAACCTGGCGCGGGCCGGGATGATCTCGACGCCCAGCTTCTCCATGTGGGGTGGCGCGTCCGCCTCCTCATAAACATGTTCCCGGATGGAATGCACGCGAGCCATGATCTGCGTCCAGTTGTGGACGAGGTCCGGCGCCACTAAGCCGTACTTGGCCGCCGAACGCATGTCATGGGCCACCTTGGCCGCTTTCAGTAGGCGGTTGCTGTGAACGCAGCCGTGCCAGGTGCAATCCCCGCCTAGCGGCGCATCGGAAACGAGCGCCGTCTTGGCCCCCAGCACGCCGGACATTCCCGCCGCGGTCAACCCGGCCGCGCCGCCGCCGATCACCACCATATCGAAATCAGTTTTCACGCGGCAGGCTCCTGCGCGGCCACCCCTGCCGCCACCTGGGCCCGAACCTTCCGTACCGTCGACCAGGCCGCGAAGCTCAGCAGCCCGACGACAAAGACAAACACCCAGGCCGGGATGTTTTTGCCCGCGATCAGCAGATACAAGTAAGCCGAGACGAAGAAGAAGCCCGACGA
>Ga0105049_10006501_pt1 | contig 13614 bp, 7 predicted proteins | sample MAT06_FD_78087 | JGI IMG/M metagenome (GOLD analysis project Ga0105049, IMG submission 78087) | Freshwater microbial communities from Lake Fryxell liftoff mats and glacier meltwater in Antarctica - MAT-06 | ecosystem: Environmental > Aquatic > Freshwater > Ice > Liftoff microbial mat | place...
GGCTGAAAACTGCTGGAAGCGTTGGCTGATCTGCAGCGAGCCGCCAGCCGCGCACCACAAGCCCTGCACCTGCGCCGGCACGCGCCACAGGTGCACCTGGCTGCGTTTTTCACGGCCGATGGCCTTGTCGGGCACCTCCAGCGTGACGGTGCGGTCGGGCGCCCAGTCGGCCATGTCCCAGTCGTGGCTGACGATGCGCGTGCCGGCGGGCAGGGCCAGCAGGCGCGGGCGCAGCTGCAGGTTGACCTCGGGCAGCAGGTACATCGTGACGACGCTGAAAGGCGCCAGGTCCAGCGTGAACAGGTCCTGCACGCGGAACTGCGCACGCTCGGCCACACCGGCCTTGCGTGCGTTGACGCGGCTTTGTGCCACCAGGTCGGGCACGATTTCAACGCCCAGTCCGCTGGCGCCAAAACGCCGGGCGGCGGTGATGACGATGCGGCCGTCGCCCGAGCCCAGGTCCACCAGCCGGTCGGCGGCCGTCACCCCCGCCAGCTCCAGCATGGCCAGTGTCACCTTGTCGGGCGTGGTGATGAAGGGCACCTCGTCCTGCGCCGCCGCACCGGCGCAAACCAGCAGCAGGAGGGCAGCGATGCGACCATGAAGTGCCAGGCCACCCCCAGGCTTCCCGCCGCGGAACCGGCTCTGCCGGGCCGCAGGCGGACGGCCCCCTCGGGGGGTGGCGAGCGCCAGCGAGCCCGGGGGCCTCATGTCGGAAGTGCGTGGTTCTTGAACTGCTCGCGCAACTTGATCTTCTGCATCTTGCCGGTGGCGCCCAGCGGGATGGCGTCGACGAACACCACGTCGTCGGGTGTCCACCACTTGGCGATCTTGCCTTCGTAGAAGCCGATCAGCTCTTCGCGCGTGACCTCTGCGCCGGGCTTCTTCACCACCACCAGCAGCGGTCTTTCGTCCCACTTGGGGTGATGCGCGGCAATGCAGGCGGCCATGGCCACGGCGGGGTGGGCCATGGCGATGTTTTCCAGGTCGATGCTGCCGATCCATTCGCCGCCGGACTTGATGACGTCCTTGCTGCGATCGGTGATGACCATGTAGCCCTCGGGTGTGATCTTGGCCACGTCGCCGGTGGGAAACCAGCCGTCCTTCAAGGGGTCGCCGCCTTCGTTCCTGAAGTAGCTGCTGATGATCCACGGGCCGCGCACCAGCAGGTCGCCCGAGGCCTGGCCGTCCCAGGGCAGTTCGGTGCCGTCTTCGCTGACGATCTTCATGTCCACGCCGTACACCGCGCGGCCCTGTGTGGCCATCACGGCCAGTTTCTGCTCGGGCGACTGGCCCAGGTGCTGGCTCTTGAAGGCCGCAGCGGTGCCGATGGGGCTCATCTCGGTCATGCCCCAGGCGTGGATGACACGCACGCCGTAGACGTCCAGGAATTTCTTGATCATGGCCGGCGGGCAGGCGCTGCCGCCGATGGCGCTGCGCCGCATGGTGCTGAACTTCAGCTCGTTGGCGTCGACATAAGCCAGCAGGCCCTGCCACACGGTGGGCACGCCGGCGCTGATCGTGACGCCTTCGCTTTCGAACAACTCGTAAAGGCTCTTGCCGTCCAGGCCCGGGCCCGGCAGCACCAGCTTGGCACCGGTCATGGGCGCCAGGTAGACGATGCCCCAGCTGTTGACGTGGAACATGGGCACCACGGGCAGGATGGCGTCTGTGGCGCCGCAGCCCAGGCAGTCGGGCAGCGCAGCGGCCATGGTGTGCAGCACCGTGCTGCGGTGGCTGTACAGCACACCCTTGGGGTTGCCCGTGGTGCCGCTGGTGTAGCACAGGCTGCTGGCGGCGTTTTCGTCCAGCGCCGGCCATTCATAACGGTCGTCCTGCGCGGCCAGCAGGTCTTCGTAACACAGCAGGTTGGGGATCTTGGCGGCCACGTCGGCTGCCGGCATGTGGGCCCGGTCCGTCATGGCCACCCAGTGCCTGACCGTCTTCGTGCGCCCGGCCACGGCCTGGATCAGCGGCAGGAAGGTCATGTCAAAAAACAGCACCTGGTCTTCGGCGTGATCGGCGATGTAGGCAATCTGGTCCGGGTGCAGCCGCGGGTTCAGTGTGTGCAGCACCGCTCCAGAACCGCTGACACCAAAGTACAGCTCCATGTGGCGATAGCCGTTCCAGGCCAGCGTGGCCACACGGTCGCCGGCTTTCACGCCCAGGGCGCCCAGAGCCTTGGCCACCTGGCGCGAGCGTGCAGCCACTTGTTTGTAGGTGCAGCGGTGGATGTCGCCTTCCACCCGTCGCGAGACCACTTCGCGTTCCGGGTGGTGCCTTTCGGCGTGCACGATGAGAGAGGAAATCAGCAGCGGCTGCTGCATCATCTGGCCGTTCATGGGGTTCCTTCGTTGTCGCCGCTGCCACTGGGGCGCAAATGGCTGGGCCGCCATTCTGGGGCCGTCCCAGGGCCGGGGCTGACAGGCTTATCCCTGCACCGCAACGGGCCGCAACGGGCGTTCGCAAGTGAGCGACCCTGAACAAGCCCGTCCAGGCGCGGCCCATCAGCCGATCAGGCCATCAGGCCATCAACCCTTCCGACAGCACGCGGTGGCGTCGCACCAGGGCCGGCAGGTCCAAGGCCACGAACGCGCCACCACGAATCCGCACCTGGCCATGGATGACGTTCAACGCCACCCTGGGCACGTGGCAAAACAGCAGCGCAGCCACGGGGTCGTGACCGGCGCCGGCCATGCCCACTTCGTCCAGCGGCACGGCGATGAGGTCGGCGGCCATGCCCGGCGCCAGCGCGCCGATGTCGTTGCGCCCCAGCACCCGTGCACCGCCAAGCGTGGCGATTTCCAGCATCTCGCGCGCCGGCATGGCCGTGGCGCCACGGGCCACACGCTGCAGCAAAAGGGCCAGCCGCGCTTCGGCCAGCAGGTGGCCGCTGTCGTTGCTGGCCGAGCCGTCCACCGCCAGGCTCACCGGCACGCCTGAGTCGCGCATGGCGCGGACGGGCGCGATGCCCGAACCCAATCGCATGTTGCTGCCCGGGCAGTGCGCCACACCGGTGCCGGTGGCGGCAAACTGGCGGATGCCGGCCGCGTCCAGCTTCACGCAGTGGGCGTGCCACACGTCGGGGCCCAGCCAGCCCAGCTGTTCGGCATATTCGGCCGGGGTGCAGCCGAACTTCTCGCGTGTGTAGTGGATGTCGTTGTCGTTTTCCGCCAGGTGCGTGTGCAGGTGCACTTTGAACTCGCGCGCCAGCAGCGCGGCTTCGCGCATCAGTGCGCGGCTGACGCTGAAGGGCGAGCAGGGCGCCACCACGATGCGTTGCAGCGCGTGGCGCGCGGGGTCGTGGAAAGTTTCGATCACTCGCTGCGTGTCGCGCAGGATGCGGGCTTCGTCCTCGACCACTTCATCCGGCGGCAGGCCGCCCTGGCTGACACCCACGCTCATCGCGCCGCGGGCGGCATGAAAGCGCATGCCGACTTCGGCCGCGGCATGCAGCCTGTCGTCCAGCCGGCAGCCATTGGGGAAGAGGTAGAGGTGGTCGCTGCTGGTGGTGCAGCCCGACAGCATCAGCTCTGCCAGGCCCAGCTGCGTGGACACATGCAGCATGTCTGGCGTGATGCGTGCCCAGATGGGGTACAGCGTCTGCAGCCAGCCAAAAAGTTCGCAGTCCTGCGCCGGGCGCACGGCGCGTGTCAGCGTCTGGTACAGGTGGTGGTGGGTATTCACCAGGCCCGGCATCACGACCTGATCGTGGGCGTCGATCACTTCATCGGCACGGGCTGGCAAATCGGCCGTGGCGCCCACGGCTTCGATCACAGGCCCGCGGATGAAGACAGCCCCGTCGGCGATCTCGCGCCGCTGCTCGTCCATCGTGACCAGCACATGGGCGTGGCGGATGAGCAGCGTCTTTGTCACGGTTTGGGCGCCGGTGCGGCCTTGTCGCTCCACAACTGCCCGGCAGTGGCCCAGTCGTGGCGCTGCACGTCGGTGAAGATCACGTCCACGGCGTCGGGCGGCCCACCCAGGGTCTGCACCGTGGCGTCGGTCAGGGCCTTGGCCAGGGCGCGCTTCTGGTCCAGCGTGCGGCCGGCGAACATTTCAACGTGGATGGTGGGCATGCGCGGTTCTCTTTCGGGATGGGCGGGGCTGGATGTTCGCATGCGTCAGCCGGGTACCTGCCTTGCGAAATGAAGTGCAGCAGAGCCCGGCAGCTTTCGCGCGGCGTCGCGCCTCATCCGAAGAAAAACTCGCTCGCGAACTGGACACCGGCCAGCCGCTGGCGGTATTCCCGCGTGTAGCCGGGCCAGATTGCGACGTTGCGGCCGTTGTCGGCCCGGTACCAGCTGCGGCACCGCGTCCATACCGATCCCACCAGGCGCTGCTGCAGCTGTTCGTTGAAGGCCTGCATCGTGTCGCCACGCACGTCCATCCAGCGGCTGCCGCGGAGTTCGAGTTCCTGCATGGCGCGCAAGACAAATTGCACCTGCGGCTCGATGAACAGCAGCGTGCTGGTGTGCCCGGTGGCGGTGTTGGGCCCCAGCATCAGGAACAGGTTGGGAAACCCCGCCACCGTGGTGCCCAGGTGCGCCATTGCACCGTTGGCCCACAGCGTCTGCAACGAAACGCCGCCGCGCCCGGTGATGGGCACCGACAGCGCGTGCTGCACGTCAAAGCCGGTGGCGCACACCAGCACGTCCAGCGGGTGTTCGGTACCGTCGGCCAGCCGCACGCCGGCTGGTGTGATGCTGGCGATGGCCTGGGTCTGAAGCGCGACCTGCGGCCGCGTGAACGCCCGCAGGTAGTCGTTGGAAAAGACGATGCGTTTGCAGCCGATGGGGTAGGCGGGCTGCAAGCGCTGGCGCAGCGCTTCGTCGCCACGCAGCTGGCGTTTCATGTGCCCGCGTGCCAGAGCCATCAGCCGGCCCTGGGCTGCGCTGCCGGGCTCGAAGCCGCGGCGGAAAGATTCGGCCGTGGCAGCCCAGAAGGCGCGCACGAGGCGATTCCAGCCTGGCAGGTGGAAAAGCCACCGGTCCATCGCCCCATAAGCCCTGTCAAAGCGCGGCAGCACCCAAGTCGGCGTGCGCTGGAAGACGGTCAGCCCAGCGGCGCGCCGGGCCAGTTCGGGCACCAGTTGCGACGCGGTGGAACCGGTGCCGATGACGCCCACGCGACGGCCTTCGATGGGCACGCGACCGTCCCAGCGCGCGCTGTGCAGGCGCGGCCCGGCGAAGCTTGCCAGGCCATCGATGGCCGGCCAGCGTGGCACCGACAGCGGCCCGGTGCTGCAGACGAAGATGCGGGCATCGATGAGCTCGCCGCTGTCGAGCTTGATGTGCCAGCGACCGCTGGCGTCGTCGAAGCTGGCGCTTTGCACGGCGGTGTTCAGCCGCAGATGCGGGGCCAGGCCGTGCCGTTCGACCAGGCCCTGCATGTAGCCCAGGATCTCGGGCGCGGCGGCAAAGCGCCGCCGCCAGCGTGCGTGCGGCGCCCGGCTGAAGCTGTACAGCGGCGCCGGCACGTCCACGCAGGCGCCGGGGTAACGGTTGTCCCACCAGGTGCCGCCGACGCCTTCGCTCTTTTCGATGATGAGGAAGTCGTGTCTGCCAGCTCGCTTCAGTGCCATCGCCATCGCCAGGCCCGACATGCCGGCGCCGAGGATCAGCACGTCGAGGTGGCTTGGGTTTGGGCTGGTCATGCGCCGATTGTGTCGGCGCGCCGTGGCGCCCGAGGGGCAGAGGCGATCAAGGGCCGGGTACGTCTTGCGCCAGCCGGTCTTCCAGTGCCTTCTGTGCGTTGAGCAAATCCACCTGCGCCTTCAGCACATTGGCCTGTGAGGTGGCCAGCGCCGCCGACTGCGATTCGTAGTCCACCCTCAGCTTGATGATGGCCGCTGGTATCGAGACCAGGGCTTTCAGAATCTCCACTGGCAGGCTGGCTATGGCTGCCGCCATGCTGGGCTTGTCCAGCGAAACCTCCACCAGCATGCCGTCCTTGAACGTGTGTTTGTTGCTGACTTTGGTGAAGGCGCCCGCAGTGACTGGCGTGACAAAGAGGGTGCTGGCGTCAGGCACGTGCGCCACCAGGCTGGCAGCTTCGGTGTTGGCTGCGGGCGCGCAGACGTCGGGCGTTGGAGCAAAAGAACCGGCAAGGGTGACACGAACTGGCAGGCTGGCGCGGTAGGCGAAGCCTGGCACCGTATCCTTCAGTTCGGCGCGGATCGTGTCTGCCTTCAAGCCCGCGACACACAGTTGGAACCCGGCGCTGGCGTGGCTGAGCGCCACTTTGGCGGCTTCGACTTCATCCAGCCGCGTGGGGTCAAAGACCTGGGTTGTCTTGTACGGCGAGCACGCCTGGGCTGGGTCACGCTTGTCCTCCGTTGGTCGCAGCCTGAGACTCTTGAACGGAGGTGAACCGCTGCCGACGCGCGCGCCGGCGAAAGCCTGCACCAGGCTCAAGATCACCTGGCCGGTCTGGTCGGTGGCCACCGCGCTGGCGCTGTTGAGCAGACCGGTGGGTGACACGGACAGCGTGAGCTGGTCGTCGCGCCAGGCGCTGGATGCGTGCTGCGCCAGGAAACGTGCGTCGGGGTCGGGTGCATGGGGCAAGGCGGCCAGCGTGGCAGTTTCTGTGCACTTGCCCAGTTCGCCCACCACGGCCGCCGCACGCACCACGGCAGCCTTTGCCGCCAGATCGGCTGCATTGAAGCGCCCGTCCATCACGGCAAGCACGGCCTTGGCGATGTTGGCCTTGCGCTGCACCTCGTCCTTGGCCGCTGCGGTGGCCGCGGTGTCGGCCAGGATTGCCGCCAGCGTGTCGTCGGCGTCCTTGGTCGCCGACTTCGCTTCTTTCGCGCGGGCCTGGGCAGCCGTGGCAGCCGTCGTCAGATCGGCGGCTTCCTTCTTGGCGGCGGCCACTTCTTCTGCGTCCACCGTCTTGCGCTGCGCCACCAACTGCACCTGCGCCTTGGGCAGTGCGTAAAGCAGGCCGGTCTGGCCAGCCTGCCCTTTTGTGGCGGGTGTGGACTGGACCACCGGCATGGCGCATCCGCTCATCGCAAGCGCGGCGGTGCAGGCCAGGGCGGCACGGTTCACGGTGGCTTGGTTCAAATCCAGCACTTCAATCTCCGGTTCGTCAGGGTGCGTGGCAGCCAGTCGCTGTCAGGTCCACTCGTTGGCCGCTGTCACATACAGCGCCGACCAGGGCCCGAAGGCGGGGTGGTCCACAGCTTCGATCATCCAGCGGCCCATGGCATGGCCCAGGTCACGGCCCGCCTGGGTGTCCAGCGCCGTGTGCAAGCCGGCATGTTCGCGGTTGGTGGCGATGCTCGACGCCAATACCTCCAGGTGCGCCTGCTGGGTGACGTCTGCAGCAACCAGCTTGCCCAGCACCGTGGCCAGCGCAAACATCAGCGCTGCATGGCCGCTGGGGTAGGCGGTGTAGCCGGGCACAGGAATCAGGGGTTCGACGGTCGTGCTCGGGAAGGCGCGTTTGTCATGGGGCCGCGGCACCTGCAGCACGTGCTTGAGCCTGTGCACGGCAACATTGACCACAGCGTGCACCACGTCCACCACCGCGCAAGTGTGTCGCCGCTGTGGGGCCTTTTCATCGGCCATGCCCAGAGCGATAGGCATAAAGAGGTGAGGCAGGCCGGCTTGCGCGGTGATCTGCTGCAGCATGTTGACGGGGGACCCGCTCATGGTCGAGGCAACCCCCACCACAGACGCCAGATACGCCGGTGCATCCACGGCCTGCAATGTGTGCGCCCAGGCTGCCTGCGCAGGGCCCATGCGCGGCACCAACTTCACCTGGGAAGTCGGAATGTCTCCGGTTGCGGTCCACGCCGAACCGCTGACTTCGGTGGCGGCCCAGAAGTCGGCGGTGGCCAGCATCTGGACGACATCGAAACTTTTGTCTTTGAGCCAGCCGGCTTGGTTATTCTGTTCGGCCGTGGTTCCCAGTGGTAGCCGTCTGGCCATGGTCAGCTGAGGGATCAGCCCCTGCTCCTTGAGCAGTCGGATGCGCCAGAAGTCGAGCGTGCTCAACGCGTCGCCGGTCTGCAATGCCTTCAGGAACTGCCGCGTCTGCGAGTGGGGCGGCTGGTCGGTGGAAGTGGCGCCGGCCGATCCGCCTGCTGCACCTGCCGATGCCGTGCTCTGCATCGGAACCAACGGGGGTTGATCCGTGGAATAAAACTTCATGCTTGTTCTCCTCTTGAACGGTTTCGAGATCTGGTGCGGCCGCCTTACCAAGGCAAGCCAGCCTGCAGCAAGGCGTCGGCATTGCGCCGCGCCAGCGGCAGTTCACGTGCGGCGTGATGGTCCAGATAGCGCCGCACCGATGCCGTGGGGCGCATCACAAGGTACCGCGCGGCGCTGGCTCTTGCATCCTCAGGGCTGCCGACGAGCACCTGCTCGATGATCAGTTGCACCCAGCTGGACAGGTGCAGCGCGTTCTGCCGCAGCGAGCGCTGAGTCAACGTCAGCGCCTGTGCGTGGCGGCCGGCAGCTGAATAGGCACTGGCGGCAAACAGGTCGTAGTAGTAGCCCAGCGGGTCCAGCGGCGACAGCGCCGTGGCTTGCTCGGCGGCCTGCACCGCCGCTTCGGGCCGCCCGGTGTTGACATACACCTGGGCCAGAAACAGCGCGGCCAGCGATTCGTTGGGTCCGGCCTGCAGCGCCTGCGTCAGCCGCCGCTCGGCCAAGGGCAGGTCGGCAAAGGCATAGGCAGCCATGTGGCCGCTCAGGGCCAGCGCCAGGGCGTGGCCGGGGTCCTCGTCCAGCACCTGGTCAAGCAGCGTTTGCGTGCGGTGCGCCGCCTGGCCACTGTCGGCACTGCTGACCTGCGCGATCTGCATGAAATGCCACTTGGCCAACCAGACGCGGGCTTCGGGTGACCTGGGGTGGCGTTCGGTCAAGTGCTCCAACATCGCGCGCGACTGCACCATGTCCTGGCGCCCCAGGCTGTGCAGCGTGGCGATGGCCGACAGCAGCAGCGTGTAGCCGGCCAGTGTGGGCAGCGCGGCCTGGTGGGCAAGGTCGATCTGGCGCTTGAGCAGAGCTTCGGTGATGTCGCGCGTCAGGCTGGCCGGCAACGGGTCGCCCGCGCTCAGCAGCGCCACCATCGGCGCACGGTGGACGCCATGCCACACCACCTGGCCGCTGCTGGCCTCGAAGATGTCGGCACGCACTTCCAGCCAGGCGCCGGCGGCTTGCAGGTGGCACTGCACAAGGTACTGCACCCCCAGCAAGCTGGCCAAATCAGTCGCCTCGAGTTGGCGTCCGCCCAAAGCGGCCGTGCTCAGGCGCGAGACCACAAGGAAGTGCGGCACCCTCGCCAGCGCCGCCACCAGGTCGTCGGAGAGGGCCGCAGCCAGCGCAGGCGGTAGTGGGCTGTTGCCGCCATTGCCGCTTTTGCCGCTGCCCTGCATCGGCGCCACGGCAATCGACGGCCGCAGGCTGCCCGCCGCGCCCGCCGCCCGCCAAGCCACTGCGGGGCCGGGCGGGCTGACGCGGAACAAGCGATGCGTGCCTTCGACGTGCTTGAGATAACACTCACCAGCGTCTTCGATGTCGCCGTCCAGACCTGGCAGCAGCTGGGCGCGTGCTTCGGCCGACACCAGCACTTCACCCGGCTGGGCCGCAGCGGCGATGCGCGCGCCCAGGTTCACCCCCGCGCCAAAAAGATCCAGGCTGTCGCGGATGACCTGTGCAACGTGCACGCCCACCCGCAGCCACAGCGCCAGGTCGGGGTGAGCCAATGCGTTGAAGGCCTGGATGCGCTGGTGCAGGGCATGTGCGGCGGCCACGGCCTCGGGCACGCTGGAAAACTCAAGCAGCATGCCGTCGCCCAGGCTCTTCACAAGCCGTCCACCACGGGTTGGCAGGATGTGGGCGATGACTTCCGCCACAAAGGCCCGCCAACGCTGGATGGTGCCCAGTTCGTCCTGCTGCATCAGGCGCACCGACTCGACCACGTCGACAAACACGATCACGGTGCGGATCCAGCCCGGGCCGGCCAGCGGTGCTTCTTGCGCGGGCCGCGCCGGGTCTGGCTGCGAGTCGGGCTGCCGGTCGGCAATAGGCGGTGTTGCAGCGGGCTGGGTCATGCGGGATGGGGTGGTGGGGAGCAGTCAGCGCGGGCTCGCTGCAGCTCGCCGCGCAGTGTCTGGGTTATGCGCAAGGTTCGCAATCGGTGCCGGGTGCCATGTGGTGTGGCGCGCACGTCAGGCAGCCTTGCCTCCTGCTGACCTTGACGCCTGTTCGTCACCCAACAACCCGCAGCGCGAAAGTTCTGGCACGCCCTGATGTCCTTGTTGATGCTGGCAGGTGGCAAACCGGTGCCGTTCACACTGTTGGACAAGTCCACCGTGCTGTTCCTCGACGCCAACGGCCAGCCCGCCGCGCTGAAAGACCGCTGCTGCCGCCGCACGGCAGCTTTGTGCATCGCGCGGCTCTCGGCGTGGCGGCGCAGCCCAAGCCGAGCCGGTACGAACGCAAGCAGCTGATGGAATTGCTGTCGTGCCACGGCGAGGCCGAGGTGCACCGCTGATTGCCATGCCGGGCCTGAGCAGCCTGAGCAGCGACCTGCGACCATGCCGCAGAATCTGCGCATGAACCGCGCAGCGCCAGACGCCCCTGCCGCCGGCACCCGGCTGGCCCTGGCCACGTCGCCCGCCACCTGCCAGCCACCCGGCCAGGCAGCGCGAGAACTGGGCCCGCGTGACGCCGCGCTGCTGGCCTGGCTGGCCATCGAAGGGCCAACGCCGCGCGCGCGCCTGGCCGCGCTGCTGTGGCCCGACAGTGATACCGAGGCCGCGCGCAACGCCCTGCGCCAACGCCTGTTTCAGCTGCGCAAGCAGATCGGTTTCGATATCGCCAGCGGCGCCACCACGCTGACGCTGGTGGACGGTGTTCAACACGACCTGGCCGATGCGCAGACTGTGCTGGGCGACGCCGTGCACGATCACAGCGAGGCCTTTGTGCATTGGCTGCAGGCGCAGCGCCTGGCGCGCAGCCAGCGCCAGGCCGGCCGCTGGGCCGCGCAGGCCGACGCTGCCGAAAAGGCACGCGACTACGACACGGCACTGAACTGGGCGCAGCGCCTGCTGGCGCAGGAACCGGCCAGCGAAGTGGCACACCGCCGTGTCATGCGGCTGCACTACCTGCGAGGCGACCGCGCCGCTGCGCTGTTGGCATTCGACGACTGCGAGCGTGTGCTGAAACACGAAGTGGGCGCGCGGCCCGACGCGCAGACGATGTCGCTGCTGGCGATGATCGAGTCGGCCACCACCGCTGCGCCACCGGCACCGCTGCGCAGCTTGCCGCCGGGCCTGATGAGGCCGCCGCGCCTGGTCGCACGCGGCTTGGCGGTCGAACAGGTGTTGACCCCGCTGGCGCAGGGCCAGCACGTGCTGCTGCTGGCCGAAGCGGGGCTGGGCAAGACCCGGCTCATGGAAGAGTGTGCGGCCACGCTGGCGTCCAGCGACCCGAGCCCGGCCAAGGCCGACGATGCGCCCGCCGTGGCGCGCGCGGGCGCCCGCCCCGGTGACGCGGCGCGTCCCTTTGCCTTGCTGGCACGTGTGCTGCAAGTGCTGGTGCCTCAGCCGCAGGCTCTGGCCGATGCGCACCGGGCGGCGCTGGCCTGGGTGCTGCCGTCCTTCGGCCCCACGCCTTCTGGCGCGCTGCAAGCTGGTCCGCTGGAAGCGGCGGTGGCCTTTGTGCTGCAAGGCAGCGGCGTGCTGCTGGTCGATGACTTGCACTTTGCCGACAACGCCAGCATCGAATTGCTGCTGCGCTGCACGGCCGATGACAGCAGCCGGCGGTGGGTGATGGCCCTGCGCCCGGCCGAAGTGCCGCCCGCACTGCAAACCTGGCGCGCCGGTGCGGGCTTGGCGCAACAAACGGTCGAAGTGAACCTGCAGACGCTGGACGAAGCGGGCATTGTCGACTTGGTCGATTCACTGGCCGTGGACGGTCTGGGCGGCGCCGCGCTGGCGACTGCCTTGTTGCGGCACACCGGCGGCAACCCGCAGTTTGTGCTGGAGACCGTGAAAGCGCTGCTGCTGGCCCAAGGGGGCAGGGGCAGCAACAGCGCGCAGGACTTTGCCAGCGGCAACCTGCCACTGCCGCGCACCGTGGGCCGGCTCATCCACCAGCGGCTGCGCCAGCTGAGCCCGGCCGCGCTGAAGCTGGCCCGCCTGGCGGCGGTCGCCGGGCCCGACCTGACACCGGCACTGGCCGCCCACGTGCTGTCGCAGGGCGTGCTGGACCTGGCCGACCCCTGGGCCGAGCTTGAAGCTGCGGGTGTCTTGCGTGGCAATGCCTTTGCACACGATCTGGTCAGCGAAGGCACTCTGGAAACGATGCCGCAGGTGCTTGCCGCCACGCTGCATGATGCCGTGGCGCAATGGTTGGTGGGCCAGGCGGGTGAAGCGGCGCGCATCGCAGCGCACCTGCGCGATGCCGGCCGCCACCGCGAGGCGGTGCCCTGGCTGATGCGGGCGGCTGCCCATGCCAGCGCGCGCATCCAACTGCGCGACGCGGCGCAGTTCTGCGAAGACGCTGCCGCCATCTGCCGCACACATGGCGACGCCGTGGGCGAACTCGACGCGCTGGAAGCGGCTGTGGATGCGCTGTTCGACGTCGAACTGGGCGAGCGCATGGAAACACTGCTGCAGCGCCTGCAGACCATGCCGCTGCCCGACGCGCAACGGGCTCGCGCCTTGCGCTCGGTGGCCGCCGTGCGGCATTTCAAGCTGGAAGACGACGCGGCGCAGGCGCTGGGCCGCCAGGCCTTGCAACTGGCCATCGACACGGCCCAGCCGGCGCTGGAGTTCCGCATCCGCTACGGCCTGGTGCAGGTGCTCAGCCACCGCCGCGACCTGGTGGCCTGCGAAGCGCTGATGGCGCCCATCAGGCACTGGGTGCACACCCAAGGCGACGCCGTGCAGCGCCTGCAGCTGGCCTGCATGGAAGGCTGGGTGCTGCTGGCCAGCGAAAGTTTCGAAACCGCACTGGCCTCGTGGCAAGCCGTGGAACGCCAGGCCGCGGCGCTGGACCGCCCGCGCGACCAGGCCATGGCGCTGAACCACCTGCAGGTGTGCTGGAGCCTGATGGGCCGATTTGCCGACGGCCACGAAGCCGGGCTGCAAGAACTGGACATCGTGCGCCGCCATCGCCTGGCCGGCACGCGCAACATCTACCTCGACCTGAACCTGTCGATCTCGGCACTGCTGCTGGGCCGATACGCCGAATCGATGGCCGCGCTGGCGCGTGCCGAAAGCCACGGTGTGCTGGACCAGGCCACGCTTCACCTGCGCCGCGCGGCGCTGTACCTGCAGCTGGGCCAGGTGGCGCGCGGCCTGGCCGAACTGCAGCCGCTGCTGGACGGCCGGGTGCCAGCGCAGCCGGCCGTGCGGTTCAACGCCAACCTGCTGCAGCTGCGCTGGCACTTGCAGCAGCAGCACGAGCGGCAGACTGCTCCGGGTGGCATCACGCACGACGAAGCCGCAGTCCAGGCACTGGCCCGTGCAGCCGAACTGGCCAGTGGCACGCAACGCATCGACCACGCCGTGCGCATGGTGCTGCTGCGCGGCCGGCTGGCCGAACCTGTGCAAGCCGTGGGCCTGCTGGAGCAAGCGCTGGCGCTGGCGCA
>Ga0105049_10006503_pt1 | contig 13610 bp, 10 predicted proteins | sample MAT06_FD_78087 | JGI IMG/M metagenome (GOLD analysis project Ga0105049, IMG submission 78087) | Freshwater microbial communities from Lake Fryxell liftoff mats and glacier meltwater in Antarctica - MAT-06 | ecosystem: Environmental > Aquatic > Freshwater > Ice > Liftoff microbial mat | place...
GCTGGGTTGGCGTGCGATGGTGTGGCTCGTGTGTCGGCAACTCTCGCGAACCGCTGCGAGGCCGGTTCGCGAGAGTTAGTTGTACGGGAATCCCTGCAATCAGTGTACGCAATATACCGCAAAAATCGAGCCAACCACTATTGCCTCGAACCCCCTTCTCCACATTGCCGCCGCTCCGGGCCGGCTTATCTTGTCGCCATGAGTTATCGCTTCCCGCTTGCTCGCAAAGTTGTCGCGTTTGCCGGCCGTGCCCGCCGCAACTGGCTGGCCCGACACCGCGTCCCGTTTAACTTCTGGATACACATGGTCGGCATCCCACTGGCGGTCGCCGGTTTGCCGCTGCTCGCTCTGACCGAGTGGTACTGGGGCGTCGGGGCGATCACCGTGGGCTACCTGCTCCAGTGGATCGGGCATTGTGTGGAAGGGAACGACGTGGGTGAACTCATCCCCATCAAGCGACTGCTGGGCTTGCCGGTCGTGGCCATCGCGCCACAGGGTCCGAACCCAGATGGTGAGCGAGCGAGGTGAAGCCGGGCTAAGGAATCTCCTTCTCCTCCACGATTACCACGAGAAGTGTCTCGTTGGCCTTCCGATCCACAACGAGTGGCCGACTCAGGTGACCCGGCGCGATGAGCGAATCGATCGCTTTGCTGTCGGCATCGGGCACGAGCAGCGCCACGGTGAGCGTCCCTTTGCGGTCCTTTGTGTGGTACGGGTATTTCCAACCGGGTGTCGCGGCACCCAGCGTTTCAAACAAGCCGTCACCCGTGGTGAAAGACACCGCGGGGATAACGCCGTTGTGGAAGAACTCGCGGAACCGTTCGCGCACCTCGGTTGGCGGATCGAATACGGAAATCACGACCGTGCGCGTGCCTCCACTCTGTCCGCTACTCGTGATGCTCCCGCGTAACCCACCGGTCGTCAAGATGCGGAACGGCTCATCGGCAGCAAGTTTCACCCGCTTCAACACGTCGGACTGAACGCGGTATCGAACGGCGATGGCGAGCGGCCCAGCAGTGCCCGTGCCGACTAACTCCGCTGTGAGGTGTTCATCCGGGTGAACGCCGTAGTGCAGGAGTTCGATAAGGCGGTCGGCTTGTTCCGCGGGCGTGAGCCGTTTCGGGCCGGCCTGATTCCACAACTTCAGGAAGTCAACGTCGAGCAATGATTGAGGCGGTTTTAGTGGCGGAAGTTGTGGCTTCACGGCTTCCGGCGTCGGCGCTTCCGGTTCCGTTAACTGCACGTTTGGAATCGCAGGCTCTTCACGCTTTGAACATCCCACCATCACGAGGGCAATTGCCACGCAAAGCACGATCCGCATGACTAACTCCCCGTGGTGTGAACGCGAGCCGCTCGACGTTTCTCACACCAAGCCTACTCTGTCTGCACCCGTCCCGCCACCGCGAGAGGCCCGCCATGTTCACCATTTCCGCATTCGCGGACGAGATTTCCCCGGACCCAGGCGAGCAAGTCGCCGTCCTGAAGGCGTGCAATGTCCGGCACATCGAATTCCGGTCGATCCACAAGACGAACGTGCTGGCCCTCACCGACGAGCAAATCCGCAACTTCAAGACGCTTCTCGATGGCGAAGGCTTTGCACTCTCCGCGATTGGCTCGCCGATCGGGAAGGTCGCCATTGACTCGCCGTTCGAACCGCATCTGGAGAAGTTGAAAAGGGCCATCGAACTCTGCAAGACATTCGGCACCCCCAACATCCGCGTGTTCAGCTACTACCCGCCGGGCAATGACCCGAACTTCGATCCCAAAAACTGGCCCGCACACCGCGATGAAGTCATCCGCCGGATGCGAGCGATGGCCGAGGTCGCGGCCACCAACGGCGTTGTCCTGTTCCACGAAAACGAACACCGCATCTACGGCGACTCGCCAGCCCGTGTTGCGGACATCCTCAGCACGGTGAACCACCCGGCGCTGCGTGCCGCCTACGACGCCGCGAACTACGTGTACGGTAACTTCGACCCAATCGAAGGCTGGGAATCGACGAAAGTGTTCACGTCGCACTTCCACATCAAGGACTGGAAACGCGACTGGCGCTCGACCGGCACAGGGGCCGGGAACGGCGTGATTCCCGGCACCGGCGACGGGCACATCGCGTATAGCATCAAGGCTGCGGTCGCGATGGGTTACCAAGGCTTCGCCACGATGGAACCGCACCTGCGCGGCGGCGGCCCCACCGGCGGCGTCACCGGGCCGGACCTGTTCCCGCTCGCCGTGGAAGCCTTCCGAGGCATTCTCCGTTCTTGCGCGGCTAAGGAAGCGTAAGTTTCATGCTCAATGTCCACCTCCGGATCAACGACGCCACGACGGGGCAACCAACCCCGGTGCGGCTTCGGGTCACGGCTCCCGACGGCACGCACTTCGCGCCGCTGGGCCGTTCCGCGGAGTTCCCTATTGGTCGCAACGAAGCTGTCGGCGGTTACCTCAAGATCGCGGGCGAACGCTGGGCTTACATTGATGGAAGTTGCGAGATTCCGCTCCCCGCCGGTGTGCCGCTTCGTGTGCAAGCGACCAAAGGGCCGGAGTACACGCCGTGCGACGAAACCGTGACGCTCGGTGCCGGGCAGTTGGCGTTGCGGTTCACCCTCGAACGATGGACTGAACGCCGTGCGGGTGGCTGGGTTTCCGTCGATGGGCGCTGTCACTTTCTGCCGCCGAACGCCGCGATACTGGAAGCCAGTGGCGAAGACCTCGACGTCGTGAATGTGCTGGCCACGCCGTTCACCATGCTCGCACTGAATGGGGAAACCTACGTCACCACGCCGGAATTACTCGCGTTCAGCGGGCAGGTTCCAGCCCTCGAACGCAATGGCTGCGCAATCTTCGTCAACACGCAGAACACGCACCCCGTGCTCGGCAAAGTCGCGCTGCTGAACTCGCACCGCCCCGTCTTCCCACTCGCGTTCGGCGAGCCTTACGACTCCGACGATTGGGGCATCTGCGATTGGTGCGACCAGTGCCACCGCAAACAGGGTCTGGCGGTCTGGGTCGATGCGTGCGAGCCAATGGGCGGCGTGACTGCGGGTGAAGCGCTCGTGGCCGCGATTCTCGGGAAGATCGACGCCATTGAGGTGACGGCTGGGCCGCGCAAAGTGCCGCTGTTCCCCTGGATATATCGCCTGTGGGACGCGGGCGTTATGGTGCCGCTCATCGGGAGTAGCGGCAAGGAGAGCAACCGCACGGCCTTGGGAAGCATGCGGACTTACGCTCGGGTTTCCCCCAACGATCCGCGCCCCAACCCGTGGATCGAAGCCATTCGCGCCGGCAATTCATTCGTCACCGCCGGGCCGTTGCTCGACTTCTCGCTGACCGGAACTCGCTTCCGCGCCGAGGTTCGATCACAGTTTCCGAACCGCGTGGAGGTTGTTGTGAATGGTCGCGTTGTCGCATCAGGAGAGACCGAAGTGGAAGCCGACATCGCCGAGGCCGGGTGGGTGACAGCCCGTTGTCACTCCGTGATCGGCGGGTTCGCCCACACATCGCCGCTCGTCGTGGGAACGTCGCCTCGCAAGCCCGAAGCCGTGGCCGCATTGCGCGGGCTGATCGAGCAAACCCAGTCGTGGGCCGAGGCTCGCGGTCAGTACACGAACCCGAAGCGGCGCGAACAACTTGTCGCCCGTTGTGCCGCCGCCGTAGCGAAGTTGGGGGAAAGCGTATGACCCGGCGACGGTTCGGCAGCCACATTCGAGGCTCTTGCCGGCGTTCCTATCGCTGGGTGCGAACCAACATCCCGCTGCGAGTGTGGGCCGCTTTCCTGATTCCCGCCACGCTGCTGACCATCGGCACCCTCGGGTATCCGCTCATTGAGGGCGACCCGTGGACGCGGTTCGATGGCTTCTACATGACCGCGATCACGCTCACGACTATCGGGTATGGCGAGACTCACCCGCTCTCGAACCCCGGTCGGCTCTTCACCGTAATCCTGGCGTATAGCGGCATCTTCACTTTGGCGTACTTTGCCTCGGAACTCGTTCGGGCGGTGGTTACGGGGGAACTCAAACGCACCATCGGGAGGCAGTGGGTGGACGACAAACTGGCGACGCTCTCGGGGCACCTGATCGTGTGCGGGTATGGCCGCATGGGGAAGATCGTGTGCGCGGAACTGGACCGGCAGAAGAAGTGGTTCGTGCTGCTCGACAAGTCGCCGAAATTGCTCACGGACTTGCCCTACACCCACGGGCTACCGCTGCACGGCGACGCCACGACCGATGAACTCCTGCGCAAGGCCGGCATCGACCGGGCCAGGGCACTCGTCACCGTCGTCGGTTCGGATGCCGACAATCTGTACATTACGCTGAGCGCCCGCTTGCTGAACCCCAAGTTGCTCATCGTTGCCCGCGCCGAGGAAGAGGACGCCGAGACGAAACTCCGCAAAGTCGGCGCGAACAAGGTGATCTCGCCCTACCTCGCAGGTGGGCAGCGAGCGGTGCAAGCCGTGCTGCGGCCCGCCGTGTTGCACTTCATGGAATTGGCGACGCGGCCCGAATTCCTGGACTTGCAGATTGAGGAAGTCAAGATTTTGCCCGGTAGCAGTCTCGTGGGGCAATCGCTGCGGCACGCCCGCATCGGTTCGGAACTGGGCGTCGTCGTGGTCGGCATCTTGCGAGCCAGTGGCGAACTGCTGTACAACCCACCAGCGGACACTGTCATCGAAGCCGACGCTACACTGATTGCCCTCGGGCAGCGCCGCCTTCTCGACCAACTGGAGAAACTCGCCGCGACGTGAGGCTTTCTGGCGCGCGGCCGTGCGAGCGGCGTACCATTGAACCCCCGGCAAGCCGGGGGTCTTCCAAGCAATGAACCCCGGTAAGCCGGGGGCTATATGAGCGGACCTCCCACCATGAGCCTGTTCGCCCTGTCGCTGTATCACACCGACCCCGCCACCGGCCGCGTGTTGGTCCACGCCATGCCCGTGCTGCTGCTGGTGCTGGTCTGCCTGGCCATCGCGTACCGTTACTATTCGGCGTTCCTCGCCGCCCGCGTCGCCGTGCTGGACGACACCCGCATTACCCCCGCCCACCGGCTCAACGACGGCCAGAACTACCACCCCACGAACCGCTGGGTGCTGTTCGGTCACCACTTCGCGGCCATCTCGGGGGCCGGCCCGCTCATCGGCCCGGTTCTCGCCATCCAGTACGGGTTCTTGCCCGGTCTCATCTGGCTGGTGATCGGCGTGTGCCTCGCGGGGGCCGTGCAGGACATGCTCGTGCTGGCCGCCAGCGTGCGGCGTGATGGGAAGTCGCTGGCCGAGATCGCCCGTGCCGAACTCGGAGCGCCGGCCGCGGCCGTCGCGTCGGTTGCCATCCTGTTCATCGTTATCATCGCGTTGGCCGGCCTCGGGTTTGTCGTGGTGAAAGCACTCGGTGGCGAAGAGGCGAAGGTTCCGCCGGGCATGCGCGTGACCGTTCCCAAGGGGAAGGCCGTCGTGTTTGCCACGACTGACGACGAGAAGTTCGCCTTCCGCGAGTTCCCCGGCGGGTGTTCGATCCAGTACAACCCTGCGGACAAGCCGTCGCGGCGGCCGGAAGCGTTCACACTCAAGACGCCGAACACGCCGACCGAGACGTGGGCATTGCCGACGAATGCGAAGACGCGGGCCGAGCAATCGGAGAGATTAGATCGCATCGAGGTCGCATACACCGATGGCGACGCGACGTACATCGTGCCGCCGAAGACCGTGCAGCGCATCAAGGGCAGTTCGTGGGGCACGTTCACCATCGCCTGCACGATTCCGATTGCACTGCTAGTCGGGCTGTGGATGTACCGCATCCGCAAAGGCCGCGTGGTGGAAGCCTCGTTGATCGGTGGCGTTCTCACGCTTCTGGCCGTGGTCGCGGGGAACTGGATACCCGGCTCGCCACTGGAGAAGTTCTTCTCCTGGTCCCGCGACGAGACGATTTACGCCCTGTGCATCTACGGGTTCGTCGCCGCCGTGCTGCCGGTGTGGTTGCTGCTCGGCCCGCGCGACTATCTGTCGAGCTTCCTGAAGATCGGCACCGTCATCCTGCTGGTCGTGAGCGTCTTCGTGGCGAACCCAACACTGCAAACGCCGCCGATCAACGATGTGTTCATCAACGGCGGGCCGATGTTCCTCGACGAACCGGGCACCTCCGCGCCGGTGTTCCCGTTCGTGTTCATCTGCATCATGTGCGGGGCGATCAGCGGGTTCCATTCACTCGTCGCGTCCGGCACGACGCCCAAGATGATCGAGAAGGAATCGCAGATTCGCCGCGTCGGCTACGGGGCCATGCTCATTGAGGGACTCGTCGGCGCGGTCGCGCTCATTGCCGCCGCGAGCCTGCCGACCGACTTGTATAACGCGATGAACGTGAACCTGGATGCGGCCCCGCGCTGGCAGGCGCAACTCGACCAAGTGGAAGACAAGTACGGCACGCGGCCGCCGGCCGAAGCCAAGGACCGCACGCACGCGGCCAACGTCGATTCGCCCCAGCACCTGAACCTGGGCGAAGTCGAAGAACTCGTCGGTGGCGAATCGCTCCGTGGCCGCACGGGTGGTGCCGTCACGCTTGCCGTCGGCATGGCGATGATCTTCCAGGAGGCGTTCGCCTTCACCGGCGTCGGCGTGGGTGCGCTGCTGAAGTATTGGTATCACTTCGCCATCATGTTCGAGGCGCTGTTCATCCTGACCACGCTGGACGCCGGCACCCGCATCGCCCGGTTCCTGCTGCAAGAATCCGCCGGCCGCCTCTACAAACCGCTCGCCCGCCCAGACTGGTTGCCAGGAGCGCTGCTGGCAAGCGGCCTTGTCACGTTCTCGTATGGCTGGTTGATCTCGACGGGGAGCATCGGCACCATTTGGCCGATGTTCGGTATCGCCAACCAACTGCTCGCCGTGCTGGCGCTGGCACTGGTCACGACCTGGCTCGTGAACCAGGGGCGCGGCCGCTATGCCTGGGTAACCGTGCCGCCGATGCTTTTCGTGATGAGTACGACACTCACGGCGGGCACGCTGATGGTCAACAATCAGTTTGCGGCGGTCATTGCGGATGGGCGGGCGAAACTGGCTGCGGGCGACGGCAGCGGGCAGAAGTTGGTGATGACGGGCTATCTGAACTCGGCGCTGACCGTGTTCGTGATCGTGTGCGTCTGCACGGTAGTGTTGTTGGCCGTGGCCCGCTGGCTCTCGGTGTGGCTCGGACTAAAGCCCGTGAATGCGGCGAAACCGGGGGAACCCGCATGACGACTTCCGCGAAGTGTGCCATTGCCGCCGCGCTCCTCGGAGCGGCTGGTGAAGTGGCGATCATGGTCTCAAACCCCGTGGAAGGTTTGCCACCGCGTGCCGTGGTGGTGATGGCACTCTTCCTCGCGGGGCCGCTGCTGTTCCTGGCGCTGCTGGCCTGGCGACGGCGTTCGCACCCGGCTCGGTCGCGGTTGCTGCTCGTGGTCACGCTGCTGGTCGCCAGTTCCGGCCTTGCCGTACTCGGCATCTTGAACGTGATTGGCCCCGCCTCGGCCGGCAACCCCGTACTGCTGCCGTTGGGTCAATGGGTGGTAGTTCTGGCGGTCTGGGTGTATCTCGTGGTGGCGGAAAGATAGCCCCGGGTTGCCGGGGTGTTGCACAAAAACCCCCGGCAAGCTGGGGGCTAAATGAAGATAGGTGATCAGAACGCCCCGCGGGCGCGGCGGATCTTCTCGCGGTAGAATTTGGCCCGGTCGTCGTCGCCTTGAGTCTTGAATATCTCGACCAGGCGACACATCGCTTTGAACGCTTCGTCCTTGTCCGCATTGTAGACGGTATCGACCCACAGGAACGCCCACATCGCGTCGCGTGTCTTACCCTCGCTCATGTACAACTCGCCGATCATTCCGAAGGCCACGCCGCGGACGCTGGGGTCTTTGGTTCCGGGTTCTTTGGCGGTCGGGTCGGCGATCTTCTTCTCGATGAGCGGCACGGCCGCGAGGGCGGTCGAATTCGCGCCGGCGTTCGCGGCCAGTTCGTAGATCGCCAGTTTGTCCTTGAGCGGGCCGGCGGGAGCGGCCGCGCCCAACGCCTTGGCGGACGCCTCGGCGTTCGCCCACTGGCGGCTGCGAATTTGAGCGTCGATCTCCTGGATGCCGGCTTCCAACCGCAGGTCGGCGGACAGTTCCACGTCTTTTTTGGTCAGGCGGGTCCAGGTGCGGGCCGCTTCATCGAATTTGCCCAACTCGGCGCTCAACCGGGTGGCGGAGCGGGCAGCGGGCCAGAGTTCCCAGCCGGTTTTGTAGTCGATAAGGAAGCCGCCCCACTTCTTCCCGGCGTCGATGGCGAGGGCAGCCCAACCTTCGTCGTCGGCGGTTTCGTCGAGCACGCGCTGCGTCATCTGGGCAATTTTGAAATCGACGAACTGCTTGGATTTCTTGTCGGCCGTTTTGGACATCGTGTCATAACTCAGCCGGGCCTTCTCGTACTCGGGCTTGGTCTTCTTGTCCTCCATCGCGATTGCCGCGTTAATGGCGTTGCGGTCGATGCCGGGGTGGTTCGCCTCGTTCGGCACCACGCGGACAATCTGCCCCGGGCTGACCGTTTCAATGACCTTGTCGCCCTTGTCGCCGCCGAGAATTTGCAGGCCAATTGGCCCATACTTCAGGATTCCTTCAACGGTCTTGTTGGTGCCGTCTTTCTTGTCGCGGTAGGTGATCTTGTCGAGATTGACGGTTTGTTGACCGATCACGGATTCGACTAGAAGCGTGACCACCGCAAGAGCAATTAAACTGCGAACCGCCTGCCGAATCATGGGTGTATTCCTTGATGGAGAGAAACGCCGGGGTCACACGACACCCGGCTATAGTATTCGCCGCTTGCGGCATCGCGGGGATTTCGCCACTTGCGGCATCGCGGGGATTTCGCCGCTTGTGGCATAGCGATCAAACAGTTCCAGTTCAGTCAACCTTGGGGCGGTCATTGAAGAACTTGCCGTTGGATTCCTTGTAGGCGGCTTTCAACTCGGGGTACTTGTCGAGCAGGTCGCAATAGTGCGTCCACACTTCGTTGGTGACGAGTTCGCGGCCCGCACTAAGCTTCTTCCCGGGGTTCTTGGGGTCGTCGATCGTCATGTCATTGAACTTGCCGGACGTTTCCAGGTCGGCGATGCGCTTACCGACGGCTTTGAAAGTATCGGCGAGTTTCGGCGTACCCTTCTGGAGGAGTTGCGTGTTGGCCGCGAGCAACACGCGCTGCACTTCGTAGTAGGCGTCGTAGTAGCCGCTCTTGGCTTGCATCACCTGGGCCGGCGTGCCCTTGGCGTCGGCGACCCTTTTCACGTTGTTCGAGGCAAACCCGACCAGGGTTGTCCACTCCTTGAGTGCCAACCCCCAGGCGTCGCCGGCCGGCTTCCCGGCGAGCGCGGCTCCCTTGACTTCATAAAGGCCGGCCAACTCCTTGCGGTAGTCGAGGCTGCCGAAGGCGAAGCCCTGTGGCTCCTTGGCTTGACCGCCGATGGCCTTGGCGAGAAGTTTCTCGGCTTCATCGAATCGTTTCAGGCCGATGAGTGCCCGAGCGGTGTTCAGTTGGGCGAAGCGGTAGTACTTTACCGAGTCCTGGTATTTGTTGCGATCCATGTCGGGGATCAACTTCGTGTCGAGGTTCCACCACTCGACGCCTTTGGGGCCGATGCCAGCCGGCACCACGGGCACGGCAATCTTGGCGAATTCCTTCAGGGCGTTCTCGAACTCGCCCACGGTGAGGGAAGTCGCGCCCAGGAACAGCGTGGTGGACGTAGTGATTTGTTCCGGCTTGAGGTTGGCGAACTCCTTGAGCAAGAGGGCAAGCCCCGCGCCGAGGTCCGTGGCTTGCTTGGCTTGGCCCGCGCGGTGCAGAGCCTGGATTTGGGCGGCGAGTTCGCGGGCCAGTGACTCAAAGCCGGATTGGTTCACCTCAATGCCGCCACCGTTCTTCTTCAGGAGGTCCAGCATCTTGGTGGCGTCGGCGGGCCGGCCCTGCACGCAGCGGAGCTTGAACCCGAGCAGCACGATGTCGCGGCGCAACTTATCGATCCCGGTGGCCAGCCCGGCGATCTTGGCTTTCTGGGCGGCCACTTCTGCCGTGTCCACCAGTTCCCCCTTGGCATCCTTGTCGCCTTCGCCACCGAGCCATTGCTTGATCCGTTCGGTTACGATCAGGCCATCTTTGTCGGCGTCGGCAACAGCAGGTTCGATGGCCACGTTGGCGTCGTCGAGTTTCTTGGTGTCCACGAGCGACTTCACGCGGAGGAACAGGGCGCGGGTGCGCACGTCGAGCGCCTGGAGGCGCAGTTCCGCGCCGTCGGTGTTCAGGCCCTCGAGATAAGACCCCGTGAGCTTGTACTTGTTATCCTTGTCCTTCTCCTTCAGAACATCAAAATCGCGCAGCGCGGCGAGGGTTTCCTCGGCGATGGCGAGCGAGACCAAGTACCCCGGCGAGGTGGCGTCGGTCGCGGGGTCGGCCTTGGATTGCGACAGATACAGTTGCGCGAGGCGGACGCGGAGCGTGAGGTAACCGCGGACGTCTTCCTTGCTGCCTGCGGCGACGGGCTTGGGGAAGCGGCGCAGGTCGTCGGCGGCTTTGCGGAACACCACGAGCTTCTGCTCGGGCGTCAACGCGAGTTCTGGCTCGCCTTCCTCGTCTTTGTCCTTGGCGATGAGGACGGCAGCGAGGTAACCTTCGTACTGCCGGGCCACCGTGACGGACGAATACCCTGGGCGAATCTTCACGATCACCTGGAACGCGGCGTGCGGCTTGCCTTCCTCGGCAAGCATACTGGCGAGCCGATAGCGAGCGAAGTCGGTAGGCGTGTCGTTGGGGAATGTGTCGTCGAGGAACCTGGCGATCCTCATGGCCCGTTCGCGGTCCGATTTCTTGGTCGCGGCCGTGGTGGCGGTGACGATTTTGGCGGCAGCGTCCGGTAGCACTTCAGGGAGGCTCCAGAAGATCGCGGCCCACGCGGGGCAATACGGTTCGGCCGTGGCGGCGGGCTTGGGATCGCCCTCCTTGGGGGCCGGCGGCGGCGTGGGCTTCAGGAACGAGCGAGCGATGGCGAAGGTTTCCGAAATCTTGACAGGCTCCCAGACTTCTTTCCCCTTGCCCGCGAGAGTGTAGCCGTTCAGTGCCATCACACCGGCGATTGCACCTTTGCCGCCGGTCGATTTGATGGTGCGCGAGATGTGTTCACCCAGGACGGCCGCCTGGAAGGGCTGGTCGTTACTCTGGTAGAAAAACACGAGGCGGAGCATGTTGTCATTCACGTCCGCCGTGGTGTCCTTGTCGGTGGCGATTTCGCGGGCGTGTTCGAGCAACGCGATGACTCGGGCTTTGCGTTCTTTCACCTCGGTCGAGAGGCGTGCCGGCCCGGTTTCGGCATACAGCCGCGCCCAGAACGGCGTGGTCTCATCCACAAGGCTTCCACCTGCCAGGGCTTTCTCGGCGTCGTTCAACTTGGCCATCTGGATGAGGGAGGCCATCTGCGTTTCCTCGAACGTCGCATAGGAGTTCGGGGCGCGGTCGGCTTCGCCGAGCAACTTGCGGACCACGAACATGCGGTTCCGACCCGCGCGGATGGTGTAGTCGTGGTCGGTTTGGGCCAGCGTGCGGTAGAGTTTCTCGGATTCCGCCAGGTATTTGAGAGCGGTTTCGCTGGGCTTTGGCGCGGGGCCGGTCTTCGGGGGTGGCCCCATAGCGACGATCGCCTGCTGTTGCAGGGTGTACGCGAGGTAATACTTGCCAGCAAGCACTTCGGGCGTCGGCTTGCGGCCCGTGCCATAGCGGGCGAGCCAGACGCGGAGTTCGCCCGCGACCTTTTCCAGGTCGGTCAGATTGCCACCCGTGAGGGCGATGCCGTATTTCCGCCGAATCTGGAAGAATCGCACGAGCCGTTTGCCGTCTTCGGCTTCAAATCGCTGAGAAATCATGATCGCGGTGAAGGCAGTGGCGGCGTCGTTGGGCTTCCCTTGGTCTTCAAGTACCTCACCCATCCACGCCTTGGCGATCCAAATGGTCCGGTTCGTGACCGGTCCCTTGGCGAGTTTCTCGAACATGTCGAAGGCTTTTTCCAGCGCCTTGGTGCGGTCTTCAAGTTCAGCAGCGCCGGCGGCGAGGAACGTTTCGGCGAGGTTGTGTTGGTTGATGGCGGCGGCGAGGTCGGCGTCGAACTTCTCGCGGGCCAAGTTCTGTTTCACCACGGGGTCGAGTCCTGGTTCGGCGAGCTTCTCCTCGATTTGCTTGGCGGCATTGGCGAATTGAGTGGAAGCGTTCAGAAACATCGGGCGGGATTTCTTAAACTCCTCTTTCTGCTTCGTGACGGCGGCTTCGCGGCCCGGATCGCCTTCCGACGGCACTTCCATTCGCCTTGAGCGATTCAACTGTGCTTTCGCGTCAATCGAAGCCAGACGAGCCAGCGCCAGCGACGCCTCGGACACTCGCGGGTGTTTGGGGTTCGATACTTGGAACGTGGTGAATCCTTCCTTTGCTTCGCCGACCATGCTGGCCCGCGTGCCCTCATCGGGTTCATCGTCGGCCGCGTCGAGCAGGCACTTGGCCCGTTCCAACGGCACGGTGGCCTTATCGGCGGGTGATAGCGAGGCTTCGATTTCCTTGAGATATTCAAGGGCGAGGTCTGGCATGCCAGCTTCGCGGATGCCCTGAACGAGTTCGAGCGGGGAAGGAGCCTGGGCCGAAGCCGGCGCGACGGACGCGAGCAAAGCGGCAGCGGACCAGAGCCACTGGCGGAACGACATGAGAAGGCTCCCGGTGCGAAAGACGGCTTACCGATGCGATGGGACAACCCCGTTGGACGGTCCCAACCGCAATTCGGTTCCACGATGTGATTGTGACCAGGCGGGAACCGGCGTCAAGGGGGGATCGCGCGAATGTGGTGGAGAGTGGAGAGTGGGCAGCAAAGACAAGTCTCATTCAGCCTCTTGCAGCCCTGGCCAGGGCGACCGATTCGCGCCAGGGGTGGAGCGATTCGCGCAACCCCTGGCGTGAGGCGTCAACCAAGTGTGTGGGTGCGGGCTGGCAGACGTTCTCCGTTCGCCCGCCAGGGGTTTCGTTCCGCTGCGCTGCACTTCACCCACTGGCGTGCGCCGTGGAAGGTGTGGTTGTTCCCGTGGGTGCGAGACCCACCCCGAAAGGAGTTGTCCCATCGGGAAGCAGTCGAAGTCGATCGGGAGGTAACAAACGGTCGAGAGCCTTCGACGTAAACGGGCGATTAGCCGCTCGGCAAGTTATACTCCACGCGGCCGAGAATGACACATTGCCGGTCTGCCCTGTTCGTGGCAAACCGGCGGCCTTACGGTGCGCCGCTCACCGTGAAGGCAAACCGGCGACCTTACGGTGCGCCGCTCACCGTGGCCTTGGCCCGCCTTGGCTCTTGGTGAGCGGCGCACCGTAAGGTCGCCGGTAGACTCAAACTGTGTGTCAGTTTCGGCCTCGTGAAGTATCGCGGGCCGTAACGTGAGTGAACGCTGAGTAGGCCCCGAAAACGAAACTCGTGGGAGCCGACCCTCCGCCAGGAAGGGGAAGGCCACGCCGATCCAACCGACGACAACACGGGAGACTCAAATCCCGTCGGAGAGCCGGATGCGGGAAATCTGCACGTCCGGTTCGACGAGCGGGGAGTGGA
>Ga0105049_10006506_pt1 | contig 13606 bp, 14 predicted proteins | sample MAT06_FD_78087 | JGI IMG/M metagenome (GOLD analysis project Ga0105049, IMG submission 78087) | Freshwater microbial communities from Lake Fryxell liftoff mats and glacier meltwater in Antarctica - MAT-06 | ecosystem: Environmental > Aquatic > Freshwater > Ice > Liftoff microbial mat | place...
ATGCACAGTGAGTGCGGGTAGCAACGTCATGCCAACATTTGCCGCCACCATGTGCCGCAAGGTTTCAAGGCTAGTGGCGCGAAAGCCCGCCTTCTCGCCCGCACCCGAAGTGTGGCATACCTCAAGGGCTTGTTCACGCAGACAATGTCCATCGTCGAGCAGTAATAAAGTTTGGTTCGACAAATCGGCGAGCTTAATTTTTTTTAGTTTGGCAAACGCGTGTGACCGTGGCACGGCCAAGATGAAATCTTCCTCAAATAAAAATTCAACATGCAACTTATCGTCATGAATAGGGAGCGCCAAAATCGCACAATCGAGCTCACCATCTTGTAATTTTTTTAAGATGACTTCAGTTTTTTCTTCCACCAAAATTAGTGCCAACGACGGGAACCGCTCCACAATCGGCGGAATAATATGCGGCAATAAATACGGTCCCAAGGTAGGGAAAATACCCAGTTTGACCATGCCAGATTCAGGATCCTTTGAGCGACGCGCAATATTTTTCATTTCATCGGCTTCGCGCAAAATAATTCTAGCGCGTGCCACGATAGCGTCACCCACCGGTGTCATCATTACATTGCGCGGATTACGCTCAATTAAAGCCACACCTAATTCATCTTCAAATTTTTTTAGCTGCGTCGATAACGTCGGCTGCGAAACAAACGACGCCTCAGCCGCGCGCCCAAAATGCTTTAGATCAGCCAGCGCCACTAAATAGCGTAAATCACGTAAGTTCATGAAGAATCCAGTTAAATTGACTGATAGAAAAATACTATCACATACCAAATATCCATCAATTAGGTCAATTTATCAAGAATGCTTAAAAGGTAAATATTTTAAAGACTAGTAGAACTACGTAATACGCAATCGGTATTTTTTACCCGCGTTTTGTCATCTTAATCAACAATAATCTAAAATCAGCACGCGATGTATCTAATAGCATCCACTTTATTAAAACCTTACTCAACATGCACAAGCTCAGTCGCGCAACTTGTCACAATGGTTATTCGTTGCGTCGATGGGCGTGGCATCAGAGCTGAAAAACGACCTAAAATATGCCCATTCGCGACCTTGCTTCAGACCGTATTTACTTTCAACGCAATGACGAAGCTGCCCAAGAACTCACAAGTTTGGGTTTTCAAATGCCCAAACATCTGACCAACGTGTTTGGCCTCGTCGATAATCTGCGGACGTTTATGGAGTTGGTCAATCACCCGCAATTGAAGGATGATGAATTAGTGGGTGATGCCATTCGTAGCTTAATTAAAATTGGCTTGATTATTCCAACGCCTGTAAGCGTTACAGATAGTGCAGACAATTCAGCCATCCGCGCAACGCAACGGCTCCGAGTAATTGCGGCTGCCACCGAGCCAAGCGTATCTGATACCCACGCCTTTGCGGCGATTGCCGCGACTACCGATGAGCGTAAGGCATGGAAAAATGCGCTTGAGACTAGCTCGCTTGATGATGTGAAGGCCACATTGTTATTTGAGCTACGCAGTGTGCTTGGGCGCGATGTGGATTTGGTGCAAATCAAAATTATGTCAGCCAACAATGCGGATGACTTAATGAAATCTGTGGGCGTGTGCGCGCGTATATTAGAGGCGGCTATTTCGCCAGCGGTTTCACAAAAATTTGTCGCGATATTCAAACGACATTTTTCGGAATGAACCAGTGCAAAAATTTGGCTTCAAAATCGAAACTAAGACTGGCACTATCGTTGAAAATTTAGTTGTTCACGGTAATGACATGGCGCACGCCGAAACAAAATTAAAACAGATATATCACCACTGCAAGATCATCGAAGCACGCGGTATTGATAGCGTGATGCGCGGCGAAGGCACTGATCTTGAAAGTGCGATTGGCCTAATTGTCGGTCATGACACGACGCAATAGCGCGTGGGCATCGGGGTCGACGCACGCGGTGTCCCCCGGCAAAACGTCCTTAGTCCTTAGCACCCAGCAATTAACGCTCAGCCGAAGACCGAAGCAGGATGCGGCGCATGAGCAACAAATCCTTGGAAATGCCCGTCAACAATAGGCTTTATCATTTCCACCTCATCTTGCATAAAGGCATTTGCGATTAACTCCTGAAAGAGCGCTTGATAATCTTTAGCACCGCGGCTATCGGGTGCATAGTCAAACACATCTTTTTTCGCGAATGGACTTTCGGCCAACGAGACGCTTTCGGCAATGCGGGTTTCACACACATCCGCACCAAATTTTTCGCGGAAGGTGCGATCAATCTCCCACGACATTTTGCGACGCCGGTCAAATCTGGTAATCACATAGCGCCGCGCGATGCGCTTTTTTACCACCGGCCCTAACGCGTTCAGCGTTTTTTCCACTTGCAGAGCGCCCTTCACCGCCAAGTAATCCGCAGAGACAGGGATGAGCACCATATCGGCTGCAAATATCGCGGATAACGATAGTACGCCCAGCAACGGGCAACAATCAATCACAATAGGACGCGTGCCGTTCAATTGCTCGCGCGTGAGCGCGAGCTTGAGCTTATTCAAGATATTGGGACCCTTGCCGAATTGGGTATCTATTTTGGCAAGCTCCAAATGAGCCGGTAATAGTAGCCAGCCTCGACCCGTATCAAGCGAAATGGCAGAAAGTGATTTGTTATCGCGATAATGCGCATAAAGACTATCGGCAGCGTTGGTGACGGTAACACCAGATAAGTGGGTCAAATGCGCCTGTGGATCAAGATCAATTGCTAACGGTGGCAGTGCGGCTTTGTTCGCCCGCGCGAGTGCGGCGATAAGGTTTAGCGCGGTGGTGGTTTTACCCACGCCACCTTTTTGATTGAAGACTGCGATTCTTGCCATGATGCCTCTTTGGGGAGTCAGCTACAGAGCTAAACTATATTCAGAGGCAATTTTTATCACGAAATCAATGACATGCCAAGTATTTCTCATCATTTACACAAAATAACCCTCGTAAGTGATGATGTTCGGTTTTCTTCCTAGGGATATGCCTTTCTATTGCGCCGATAACCCTTGCGGAAATTTTTTAGCCATCGCGTCCAAGTTGTCAGTAAATATCCCATCAACGCCCATTTGAAATAACGCCGCCGCACGCGATTCATCATTGACGGTATAGGCCATCACTCGTGTCCCACGCGCGTGCAAGTGCGTAACCATTTGGGGGTTGATATTGGCTTCATTGCAATTGAATGAAATGGCATCTAGTTCATGTAGCAGCAGATCATGTTCTGGCAAATACGTTTCCATCAGCAACGCCATCGGTAAATGCGGTGCAACGCGTCGTGCATGACGTAGCGCCTCAACGCTAAACGACGATAGCAGCGGCTTTACCGTTTGTGCGCGAGTGATTTCCTCTACCAACATTGCCACCGCTTGGCCGGTCTTGGCTTCAAGCCCAACACACGGCTTGATTTCAATATTGGCATTCATGCCGTTTTTATGTAGAAACGACATCACCGCGGTTAACCGCGGCACCCGCTCAACCGATTCAGCGTGCAAAAAATGCGTCATCCAGCCGCTGACCTCTAGCAGTTCAATATCGGCTGCTGTTTTATCGTTGAACTTCCCCGTACCGTTAGTGGTGCGCTCAAGTGAGTCGTCATGCATTAAAAACACGACCTCATCTGCTGATAGCTTGACATCAAACTCAACGGCAGTGTACGAATGGTCGGCCGCCATTTTCATCCCTGCTTGGGTATTTTCAGGGGCTAATGTGCCGCCACCGCGATGGGCAAATAGCTTAGGATATAGCCATGCATTCATGATATGCCGCCCGTTAAATAATGAGTGACTGCATAATTACAATGCACACAATAACAAAAAGTGCAGCCAGCACATCATCGAACATGACGCCAACGCCGCCCTTGATATGATGATCCGCCAATGAAATCGGCCACGGCTTCAGAATATCAAAAAATCGAAATAGCACAAACGCGGTGATCATCCAAGCCCAAGTTTTCGGCGTGCACGCCAGCACTAGCATGAAGGCGACAATTTCATCAATCACAATGCCACCATGGTCCGCCACGCCAAGCGACTTACTCGCCACGGCAGATGCCCAACAACCCAAAACAAAAAGCAGCGCAATCACAACCCAAGTAATGGCGGGTGTTGCCAATAAATTTAGCGCAAAAAATAACGGTACCGCTATCAGCGTACCCCAAGTGCCAGGCGCTTTTTTAGCCAAGCCAGCGCCAAAGCCAAAGGCAATAAAATGCGCGGGATGAGCAACTAAAAATTGTCGGCTGGGCTTCATTTTGATGATGATGTCGTCAGAAAATGATCAAACCCATGAAGCCCCATTTCCGCTGCCGTCATTTCACGGCCACGCTCATCAATGACCACCACGGCGGGCGCGCCACTTTGCCCATTTGACGTGCTATCGACGGCTCGCATAGTGCCGATATAGCTCAATGCTAGGCCCATATCACCAGACATTTCACGTATTTTTTCATGTGCAGAAAGTGGTGCAGTAAAGCATAGCTCGTAATCGTCTCCACCGGCGAGTGCTGATGCCATTCTGACCCTAGGACCAACTGACAACAGTGCTGGGTGCAATGGTATTTTTGCCCAGCCGATTACCGCGGTTAATTGAGAGCGCGTGCAAATATGACCAAGGTCGGCAATGAGCCCATCGGATAGATCAATTGCCGCATTGGCGACACCCACCAGCCGCAAGCCAAGCGCCACCCGCGGCGCCGGCAGGTGAAGCCTTGCTAAGGCGGGTGGCAATACATTTGGTTTCAATTTCACCTGCGCCTGCAAATGTTTAAGCGCCAACGCTGCCCCGCCGAGCGTGCCTGATACCCAAATGTCGTCGCCTAGTTTCGCATGGTCACGTTGCAACGCTTCATTTGGTGTGACTTGACCCAGCACGGTCAAGGTCATTGCCAACGGGCCTTTGGTGGTGTCGCCGCCAATGAGCTCAATTTCATACTGATCGGCCAAGCGAAATAATCCGCGCGCAAAGTCAGCGAGCCAAGCATCATTGACATGCGGTAAGGTCAAGGCTAGGGTAAAAAATTTAGGCATGGCACCCATCGCGGCTAGGTCAGATAAATTTACCGCAAGCACTTTATGACCGAGCGCCTCTGGGGCCGCATCGGCGAAAAAATGTACACCCGCGACCAATGTATCGGTGGAGATCGCCAGTTGCTTACCCGGTGTGACATCAATCAAGGCGCAATCGTCGCCAATTCCAAGTGCCGCCCGTTTGGTGGGGCGACTGAAGTGTTTGGCAATGAGGGCAAATTCTGGGGTTTGCGATGAATAGGATGGCATCTCGGGCAACAGAAAAAAGTTCTTATCATTCCGCTAAAAACGGGAGGCTAGGCGGGATTACGTGCAACGACTGGCAACGTTGTTTATGTCTGCGCTTCAACAAGAATCTCACCCAATCCCCCTTTGCAAAGGGAGGAACTGAATCGCTCTTCGATTAGCAGGCCTGTGCATTATCACCGCTAAGTCTAGAGACCTTGTCAGCATCTACGGCATTGCAAATTGTAGGCTTGGTGCGCGACATGTTCAAACAACTAACATCAGTTTTGTAGGTTAAGCGAGTTTTGTTTGCCCAACAACTTTTAATGACGGAGTTGGTCGAGCAGATGAAACTTGCCCAACACGCGGTTTCTTCGCTTCAACGAGAATCCCGCTCGTCCTACTTTCTACCAAGCCAGCAGCTCGCCATTTTTTCGCTTGTTAGCGTTGTGCCTAGCGATCCTAATGCCCTTCGGTAGACCAGCAATCGGCGCTCAACTCACAATTTTCTTAGTGACCTTTGTGGTGACGACAACTGGTGCGGCTGATTTTCTGGTGACGCGGGCCTTCATCAACGGTGGATCACCCACTTCCTCGGCCCGAACCGCGACAGCGTATTTATCGAGCACGCCGTTTACGTATTTGTGCCCATCTGTGCCACCAAATGATTTCGCTAATTCAATGGCTTCGTTGATAATGACGCGATACGGTGTCTCAGGTGTGTGCGATAGCTCGTAGGCGCCAATAAGCATGACGGCTTTTTCGACGGGGCTAACTTCGGCCCAACTACGATCAAGGTGTGGCGTGATGGCGACGGTCAACGCATCAATTTCAGCAATCACACCTTTAGTGATGGATTTGAACAGCGCAGCGTCGGCTTTATCAAACCCCTCTGCTACGGCAAATTGTTTATCAATATCCGACCATGATTGTTGATTGATTTGCCAACCGTATAACGCTTGCAGCGCAAATTCACGCGAGCGGCGGCGTGGTGATTTATTGCTCACGCCGCATCCTTGTCGGACAATGCATTCAGTAAATTGGCCATTTCAATGGCGACTCTTGCACAATCAGTACCCTTCTCCTCCACCCGCGCTAGGGCTTCCTCGTCGGTGTTTACGGTGAGGATGCCGTTAGCGATTGGCATACCAGTCTCAAGCGATACATCGGTCACGCCGCGGCACGATTCATTTGAGACCACCTCAAAATGATAGGTCTTGCCACGGATAACGGCGCCAATGGCGATGAGTGCATTGTAATGATTGGTCATCGCCATGGTCTGACAGGCAAGTGGGATTTCGAGTGCGCCGGGCACACTGACATGGTCGATATTGATTGTCATTACCCCACACTTGAGTAGCTCAGACTCACAGGCGGCGACCATTTTTTCAACGATGAGCGCATTAAATCGACTTTGAACGATGCCGATTTTTAGATTGTGCCCGTGTAAGGACGGTGCGATTCTATTCATACTACTTTCAATTTTCGGCTGGTGTCCGTAACGGGCTTTTTATTCTCGACAGGCGTGACATATTCGACCACCTCAAGCTCAAAGCCTGCCATTGAAGGAATGTTTTTAGGCCATGACATGACGCGCATTTTACGCACATCAAGTGCGCGCAAAATTTGTGCGCCGATGCCATGCAAACGCGGGTCCCACTTGGTCGATTTTTTTGCCTTTGCTTCCACTGGCGTGAGGGTAAAACGATCCATCAATGACGCCGCATCATCCTCGCCGCGCAACAGCACAATCACACCTGCGCCTTCGTCGGCAATCAAGCGCATGGCTTCACCCACGGAGTAAGCATGGCGACCGCTATCGAACTCAAAAAAATCCGCCCCAGTAAACGGCTGATGTACGCGCGTGAGCACTGGCACATCGGACTTTATTTCACCACGAGTGAGCGCCATATGCAGCTCATTCGCCGTTTTGTCTTTGAATAAGTGCAGCGTAAATGCGCCATACGGCGTGCTGACTTCACGCGTGGCAACAGGCTCGATGAGCGTCTCGTTAATGGAGCGATAGCGAATCAAGTCGGCAATGGTGCCGATTTTCAAGCCATGTGTGTTCGCGAACGGGATTAAATCCGGCAGACGCGACATGGAGCCGTCTTCATTCAAAATTTCACAAATCACACCGGCGGGAGATAGCCCCGCCAGCAACGCCAGATCACACGCCGCCTCAGTATGGCCTGCGCGCATCAACACGCCGCCATTTTTTGCGGTCAGCGGAAAAATATGCCCCGGCTGCACAATGTCCTCCGCCTTCGCATGTTTGGCCGTCGCCGCGCGTATCGTACACGCCCTATCGGCGGCGGAAATGCCGGTTGAAACGCCCGTTGCCGCTTCAATAGACACCGTAAAAGCTGTGCCATGGGATGTACGATTTATCGCCACCATCGGCCCTAAATTGAGCGTAATCGCCTGCGCCTCGGTAATCGGCATGCAAATCAAGCCGCGCGCATGACGCGCCATAAAGTTGATCGCCTCCGGCGTCACGAAATCCGCTGCCATCACAATATCGCCCTCATTCTCGCGATCCTCCGCGTCAACGAGCACCACCATCTTGCCTTGGCGAATGTCTTCAATAATGTCTGTTGTGGGGGAGATAGTCATGAGGATATTTCATAAAAATGAATGCCTATTATTGGCGAGGAGTTTCAGCCAAAAATGGCTGAAGTATGCCGCAGATGCTAGCGTTTTTAAATTTCGTTACGCTAAAAAAAAGGTTAGTCCCGAGCGGATCGATGAGAATTTGGTGCGATGCAACGGGTTGGGCGTTAGCGGAATCGGCTGCGAACCAAGCAAATCTTATCGAGCAGTTATTTTACCGAGCTTTATCGCATGAATTCCGATATTAACAATACAAAAGCGGGTCTTCATCTAACGCGGGAACGTTTGCGCCACCAAGAAAACTAATGACTAACTTCGGGTCAAGCTTAGAAAACCCAACTAGCCCGCCACACTCGTCATTCTTTCCAAATAGCGCGCTAGCAAATCAATTTCCAAATTAACTTTGCCACCCGCATTCAGCCCGCGAATGGTAGTGACTTGGTAGGTGTGCGGAATGATGTTGATTTCAAAAATGCAGTTGCCGTTGGGGTGGTCGGTGACGGTGTTGACGGTGAGCGAAATGCCGTTGACCGCGACTGAGCCTTTGCGAGCGACGAATTTGGCGAGGGACCTTGGCGCCTCGATTTCCAGGCGCCAAGACGCGCCCAAGTCCTCAATGGCGCGTACTGTGCCGATGCCATCAACGTGTCCGCTGACTAAGTGGCCGCCGAGTCTGTCGCCGTAGCGAAGCGACTTTTCCAAATTGACCGTGACACCTAGTTTTAAGCCCGTGGTGAGCGCGAGGGTTTCATTCGAAACATCTACGGTGAAGCTCTCTTGCGTTTTAGTCACCACCGTTAAGCAACAGCCGTTGACCGCAATCGAATCGCCGATGGCGACATGATGAAGGCCTAATTTCGGTGCGGCGATGGTGAGTTTGAGGTTAGCGTCAGACGCGTCTGCGGCCTCGATGACGCCAGTGGTTTCGATGATGCCAGTAAACATAGTTGCCTAACCCTTTTTTACGATAACAGCAGTGATTTTAATATCGGCGCCAATTTGTCTCACATCGGTGAACTGCAAGTTTATGGTGTCACGCAACGATGTCAATTCAGGTAGCTGAAAAAGTCCTTTGGCACTATCGCCTAAAACTCGCGGTGCGACGTAGAAAACGATTTCATCGACGACATTTGCCAAAAGTAGCGAGGCATTTAATTTTGCCCCGGTCTCCACCATGATGCTGTTTAGTTTTTTTACGGCGAGCATTTTCATCAGTGCGGTTAAATTAATTTTTCCGCTGTTGGCTTCGTGCTGAACCTGCACCACTTCAACGCCGCGAACGGCCAGCGCCGCGACGCGAGCAGCGTAGTTTGGGTCGGCGACGGTGGCAGTGGCGGAAGCGGTAGCAATCAGGGTGTTGCCGCCGTCTAAAATCGCCATGTCGTCCGCAATGGCAAAATAATTATCGAGCACAATGCGTAAGGGTTGACGATCACACGGAAGATCGCGCACGGTGAGTGTCGGGTTATCCGCCAAGATGGTGCCAACGCCGGTAAGTATCGCGCAGGCGTCACGCCGCATCGCGTGAACATCGCGGCGAGACTCCGCAGAGGTAATCCATTTGGATTCGCCATTGTTCAGCGCGGTTTTGCCATCGACACTGGCGGCGATTTTAAGCGTGACGTAAGGCCTGCCACGCGTCACCCGCGCTAAAAATGCTTTTAGCTGTTTTTTTACTTCTACTTCCATCAAGCCTATTTCTAACGCAATACCCGCTTCATGCAAACGGGCGTGACCTTTGCCGTCAACGCCTTCAAAGGGGTCGTGCAGGGCGGATACCACCCGTACTACTTTTGCTTCAACCAATAAATCTGAACAAGCTGGCCCACGTGATGTGGAATGTGTGGCGCAGGGCTCGAGCGTTGCATAAACGGTTGCGCCTTCGGGTGATTCGGTGCAGTTCGCCAGCGCATCAGCTTCCGCGTGTGGCCTGCCACCAGCGCGGGTGAAGCCTTCACCGATGATGCGACCGTGTTTAACAATCACGCAGCCGACGAATGGATTAGGCGTAGCAGTGGCGCGGCCACGCTCGGCGATCTGAATCGCACGGGACATCATGGCGTAATCGGCGGAGGTAAACATGTTGGCAGCGTAAGGTTTAGGGTGTTGTCGTGCGATACGTCGAATCTACTTCGTTGCTTCCTTAATCGCTTGCTTAAATTCTTCTACGTCGGAGAAGCTGCGATAGACCGAGGCGAAGCGAACATAGCCAACTTGATCGAGTTTTTTTAATTCTTCCATCACCATTTCGCCGACTTTGCGGGAGGGCAATTCGCGCCGCGCTTCGTTGAGTAAAGCTTGCTCAATGCGTTCAATCGCACCCGCCACATCGGACTCCGGGACGGATCGTTTATGCAGTGCACGGTGCAAACTTAACTCGATTTTTTTGCGTGAAAAGTCTTCGCGTTGGCCATTTGATTTCACAATCGTCGGCATGCGCAATTCCGCGTTTTCATAAGTGGTGAAGCGCTTGTGGCAAACCGTGCAGCGGCGGCGGCGGCGAACTTGGTCGCCTTCGTCTGAGACGCGCGAATCAATCACCTGCGTTTCTTGCGCGCTACAGAAGGGGCATTTCATGGCATTTCAGCCAAAGGCAAACGCCGACGGTGAGCCGTTTCAGTCATGTTGACCAATCCAGAACACTCAGCAATGCCCGACCATTTTTGACGGTAATGCACAGCCTGATTTGCCCAATCCGTATTCACTATTTACCGATCACCGTTCATGCTGTATAAACCGGAAAACGCGCCGTCAATGCTTCCACCTTGGCTCGAACGGCGGCAGTGTTGGCGTCGTCAGTTGGATTGTCGAGTAAGTCGGCAATCAAATTTGCGGTAAATTCTGCTTCTGCCTCTTTGAATCCACGAGTGGTCATGGCGGGCGAACCTAGGCGTATGCCGGAGGTAACGAAGGGTTTTTCAGGGTCATTAGGAATTGCGTTTTTATTCGCGGTAATGTGCGCCAAGCCGAGTAATGCTTCCGCCGCTTTGCCGGTAATATTTTTTGCACGTAGGTCTACCAGCATCACATGCGATTCGGTGCGGCCTGACACAATGCGTAGGCCGCGCTTCATCAATGTCTTTGCCATCACATCGGCATTTATTAGCACTTGCTGTTGGTAAATTTTGAATGATGGGTCGAGCGCTTCTTTGAAGGCCACCGCTTTGGCCGCAATCACGTGCATGAGCGGGCCGCCTTGTATGCCAGGGAAAATTGCGGAGTTAATCGCTTTTTCTAGTTCTGGTTTCATCAAAATAATGCCGCCACGCGGGCCACGCAAGCTCTTGTGGGTGGTGGATGTCACCACATCAGCGTGAGGAATCGGATTCGGATAAACGCTTGCGGCGATCAAGCCTGCATAGTGCGCCATGTCCACCATAAAAATCGCGCCAACCTCTTTAGCGACTTTTGCAAAACGTTCAAAATCAATGCGAAGTGCATAGGCTGATGCGCCAGCCAAAATTAATTTAGGTTTGTGCTCGCGCGCCAATCGCTCCATTTCGTCATAGTCGATTTCTTCTTTTTCGTTTAAGCCGTAACTCACCACGTTAAACCACTTACCGCTCATGTTGACTGATGCGCCGTGGGTTAAATGCCCGCCCATGGCAAGGTTCATGCCGAGGAAGGTGTCACCCGGTTTGAGTAACGCAAAAAACACGCCTTGATTTGCTTGCGAGCCCGAATTGGGTTGCACATTTGCCGCCCAGCCATGCGCATCGGCACCAAATAATTTTTTAACCCGCTCAATAGCAAGCGTCTCTGCCACATCGACAAATTCACAGCCACCGTAATAGCGTTTGCCGGGGTAACCTTCTGCGTATTTATTGGTGAGCTGCGAGCCTTGCGCTTGCATTACCGCCGGGCTGGTGTAATTTTCAGAGGCGATTAACTCAATGTGCGCTTCTTGGCGATGATTTTCTTGCTTGATGACGGCCCATATTTCGGGGTCAATATTGGCAAGTGTTTGGCTGGGCTGAAAGGTATCTGGCATGGCAATAATCCAAAAAATGGTGACGGAAAATAATGGCTAGATTCTAACATGTGAGCCTGTTTTCAGCACTATGGGTAGTGGCGTAGCTGCCCATCAGCCCCCACTGAAAGCGCTTTGAACGAGGTGGCTTGTAACCATTGTCCGCCCGCCGCTTCACCCTTTAGCATCGCAATGGTGGAGATACTTCCCGCCACCATTGCGTTGGGGGCTAATACTGTTACCGCTTGAAAACCAGCAACTGAAATCCCCGTTTTTGGGGACAAAATATGCGAATAACGTGTGCCGTTAACGTCAATAAATCGCTCATAGTCACCGCTACTCGCCACTGCACCTTGTGCAATATCCAGCGTTACCAATAACTGGTTTGCAATACGCGGGTGATTGACGCCAAGTGACCACGGCGTGCCATCGGCTTGGGGGCCCAACACCACAATATCGCCGCCGAGATTTACAAATCCATTGGTAATATTTGCGTCAAACAACGTAGCGGCGGCGCGATCTGCCGCGTACTCTTTACCAAAGCCGCCGAAGTCTAACTCCATGCCCGCAGCAGGCAAGTAAATAGTATCCGCCGTGCGGACTACTCGATGCCAACCAATGAGCGGTAACACGGTCGCTATCGCAGCTGCGCTAGGCGGTAGCGTCGCCTTGAAATTCCAGACACGTCGCAAGACACCAGACGTAATATCAAATAAGCCATCACTCTCGATGTAGCTTATGTCTGCAAAGTCTAGCAATAGCGCGCTTTCCGAGTCTATTCTGCACGGAAAACCCCTCCCCGCTTGGTTGTTTATTAATGAAATAACGCTATCCGCAACGTAACGCGAATACTTTGCTTCGATGCGCTTGACCTCCGTGATCGCCAACTGCGCGGCGTGATTCGCCTGGGCGTGCGTGGGCGCATCAAAGACGATGGTGTTGTCACACGCCATCGCGCGAAAGGAATGGTTGTAGCGCTGCATGGCGCTATTTTAGGGGCATTGCTTGCTGCGTTGTTAGTGCATTGAAGATGCATTGGTGACACGTCGGCAAATGTGGCGCATCCTTCATCCTGCACATTACTTTAGCCTTGCTACTTTTATTCCGATGGCAAAAACAATCATGACTAACGCTAATCCCCTTCTTGAAACATGGCAAACACCATTCGGTATCGCGCCGTTTGCGGGAATCAAGGCAGAACACTTCGCGAGCGCCTATGCGCTAGCGTGCACGACACATCTTGATGAATTGCAAGCCATTGCGACAAATGTGGATGTGCCTACTTTTGAAAACACAATTGCCGCATTTGACAAAGCGGGGCGCTTATTTCGTCGCGTTGATGGCGTATTCAAAAACTTAACCGCATCGGAATCCTCCATTGAATTGCAAGCCGTTGAACGCGAAATGGCCGCCCCGATTGCAGCACATATCAACGCGATTTATACCAACGCACCTCTATTCAAGCGCATTGATAGCTTGTATCAACCTCGCCTCACGCTCAGCCTAAGTGCGGAACAAATTCGTTTGGTGGAACGACTCCATCTCGATTTTGTACGCGCTGGCGCAATGCTCTCAGCCGAAGCAAAAACGCGCTATGGCGACATCATGGGTCAGCTCGCAAAACTGCATACGCAATTCAGTCAAAACGTATTGCGCGATGAAGGCGAATTTCAATTGCTGCTTGAGAGCGATGCCGACACCGCAGGGCTGCCGCCGTTTGTATTGGCATCATCACGCCAAGCGGCATCAGAGCGTGGCATGGCATGGCATGGCA
>Ga0105049_10006509_pt1 | contig 13601 bp, 14 predicted proteins | sample MAT06_FD_78087 | JGI IMG/M metagenome (GOLD analysis project Ga0105049, IMG submission 78087) | Freshwater microbial communities from Lake Fryxell liftoff mats and glacier meltwater in Antarctica - MAT-06 | ecosystem: Environmental > Aquatic > Freshwater > Ice > Liftoff microbial mat | place...
ATAGAGAAAAGAAGAGAAGAAGGAGAGGGAAAAGTAATAAGTAATAAGTAAAAAGAGAAGAATAATATACAAACAAAAAACCCTCAATCTGCTCTGTCGCGTAGACAGAAACAAACCGAGGGTATGGGTACACTTGTGCAAAGACAAAGAGTCCAAGGGCTCAAGTATCAAAGATACGAGAGCTCAGGTATTCAAGATACTACTTGCCTGCCTTGCCGGCAGGCAGGCGTGAGACAACCTGACGGCCTGCGCACCACTCATGCGGACGCGTAACGGAGCGGGCATGGACGTACCAGCCACCGCGGTCCGTGTCCCAGAACGCGTAGACTGCACTAAGGTTTCCATCGCAACCTCGAAGGTAGCCGATGAAGACCTCAGAACTTTTGCGGTTCTGATGGAGGAGCTCTGCAAAGTGCAGGACTGTAGTGTCTGCATTTACGCCAAGCTCCGAAAGAATTGGAGTATCGAGGGAATTCTTCTCCAGTTTTGAGATGGAGAGAACGCCGGCGTCGACAGCTTCCACTACAAGACCTACGAACTGGGTCTTGAAGTCTTTGCTCATCCACTTCACACCGCAGTCTTCCCAGAACTTCTGTGAAGTGATGACGGCGGGATGTGCGGATGCAGAGAAGTCGCGGATGTGGGTGAGGATTTGCCCCATGATGATTCTCCTGTATGGGTAGGTAGGATAGGAAAGAACTGTATGTTTTTTACGCCCATTTGGTGTTTGTGTCAATTAATGCGTAGTATCCGAACATCAAAATAGCCCTTTTTTGAGGGCTATTTTGAATAAATTTCATGTGGTTAGAACTTATACTCCCAGTACGACTGGGATAACAATCGGACGTTTTGCTGTCTTTTGGAACAAGAATTTTCCAACTTCATCCGAAACGTTTGATTTTACAAAATCAAAGTTGATTGGATTCATGCCTGCGGTAGATTTTTCAATTGTCTTCTTGATAATGATGCGAGTGTGCTGAAGGAGATCTTGGGATTCACGCAAGTACACGAATCCTCGAGAGATGATGTCAGGACTTTTTCGGAGCTTCCCAGTCTTGATGTTAATGCTCGCAACGATGACGAGGAACCCGTCTTCAGCAAGCATCTTTCTATCTCGCATAACGACTTCTTGTACATCGCCGATTGAGAATCCATCCACCATAACGATTCCATTTGGAGCTGACTCTTTGAGCTTAACAATTTTCTCACCCTTATCCTGGATTTCGATAATCATACCGTTGTCAGGAACAATAATGTTTTCTGGGGGCATACCGAGATTCTGACCAAGCTCTTCGTGAACACGGAGCATATAGTGATTTCCGTGAATTGGAACAAAAAACTTTGGTTTGATGTTCTTATGAAGCCATTCGAGCTCTCCGCGATTTCCATGTCCTGTGGAGTGGATGTATACATCAGAGGTTCGGTAATGGATAATCTTAGCGCCTTGTCTTGCAAGGTTGTCTTTAAGTTTCTGTACAGACTTTTCATTTCCCGGGACAATAGAGGATGAAAGGAGGACGGTGTCGCGAGGGGTAATCTTGATGTATTTATGACTCTTGTTTGACATACGCATAAGCGCTGCAAACTCGTCTCCCTGAGCACCTGTGGCAAGAATAATAATCTTGTCGGGTGGAAGAGTATCCATCTCATCTGAGGTGATGATAGTTCCTTTTTTGACCGTGAGTTTGTTGACCTGCATCGCAATCTCAACGTTCGTCTTCATGCTGCGTCCTTCAACAACAACTTTCTTGCCATATCTTTCAGCGCTCTCGATGATACCTATCACGCGCTCGAGCTGAGAAGCGAACGTTCCGATGATCATACGGCGCTTGGTGTTCTTGATAATTTCGTCAAGGTTTTCTTTAACGATTCGCTCTGGAGTAGAGAATCCAGGGTTCTCAACATTCGTTGAGTCCATCATAAGTGCCAAAACATTTGCGTCTTTAAAGATTGAGTATTCTTTTTCTTCGGCTGCGGTGACTACGCCGTCATTGTGATCGAGCTTGATGTCTCCTGGGTTTACAACCCATCCATATGGGGTCTCGATAACAATACCCATTGAGTCTGGAATTGTGTGGCTTACTGAAAAGAATCTCGCTTTAAGGTTTCCGAGAGTTACTCGCTCATTATTCTCAACAATGCGAATGTCTAGCGGAGGAAGATGAGGAAATTCTTCCTGCCTTTTTCTAATCATAATGCTGGTGAGTTCTCGAGTATACAGTGGGGGATTACCGATACGGTCCATAATGTATGGAATTCCACCAATGTGATCGAGGTGTCCGTGAGTAATAATTATCGCTCGAATACGATCTTTTCTTTCTTCGAGATATTTTGTATTCGGCAAGATATAATCGATTCCTGGAGTGTCTTCTTCTCGGAATTGAAATCCAGCGTCCATCACAATGATGTCGTTTCCGTACTCGATAGCGCTCATATTCTTTCCAACCTCCTCTACTCCTCCAAGAGGAATGATGCGGATACTGTCTCCAATCGGAGGAATAACCATAGAATCATTGTTGGTTCGGGGGCGGGGCGAAGGTAGGCCACGTCGTTGTGGCATACGCTTTCCTCCAAAACTTCCAGTTCGTGACTTCAAGCCGCCGCGACGCGCAGGTCCACGATGAAGTGGGGGGGCGCTAGGTGAAGCGAATGCTCCTGAAGTATTTGCCGAAGGTTCGGTGGGAGTGGTCGGCGCAGTCGCTTTGAGCTCTAAGTTGTCGTTCTTAATTTCTTCGTTCATATATATTGTTACTAATGATTGGTTAATAATTTTTAATTACTTCCTAAGGTATTGAAAAGTTGTATGGTTTCTTGTTCTCTACTCTTCATCTATTGCGTAAATAATTTCCAAACTTTGTTCGTCTCTATGTACCATTCCTGAATAGTTAAAAATCGGTCGGCATTAGTTGTAAGATTTCCGATTTGAATATTGGAAACTTTTTTAGGAACTACGTAGAGAAAACTTGGTGAGTAGAGAAATACTGCAGGAACATCGTTGCGTATCTCTTTTTCGAAAAGATCATAGGTTTGATTTCGCGCAGTTTCATCGTTGGTTGCCCTAGCTTGTTCGAGAAGTTTGTCAGCAGTGTTGTTGACGTACAGAGCAATGTTGAGTCCAGGATCGTTTCTTTGTGATGAGTGCCAAAATGGATACAAGTCATGATCACGTCCGACAATCACTCCAAAGAGAAGTGCATCATATTTTCTCGGACGGATAATGTTTTGATTCAGACTTCCACTTTCAAAGATTTCTAATGTCAATTCTGCTCCAATTTTTGCATAGTCACTTTTCAATTGCTCGGCAACTGCACGAAGTTCAGGAGCATCTCCTGTCGCGAGCGTAAAGGACAAAAGAGTTGTCGCCTTACTGCTGTCTTTCTTTTCATAAATTCCGGTTTCAGTACTCATGATCCAGCCGTTTTTTTCAAGAAGGTCCTTGGCTGCGACAATTCTTTCTTCTGATGATGAGGCTGTTGTATGGCTTTCAAACATCACCCTAGGTGGCATTGGTCCGTCAATCACTGTTCCATATCCATGAAGGATATTGGTAACAATAGACTCCTTGTTTGTCGCTATAGTTAAGGCCTGACGAACTTCTTTATTTGCAAAGAGTGGTGCTTGGTTCTGATTAAAGAACAGAGCGAACACTCTTGGAAGCGTTGTATCAAGCTCCTGTTTACCTTTTTTTACAAGCTCCTTAACTATATCAGGTGAAAGACCACTGACAGAATCAACATCCCCTTGATCAAGTGCTGTCGCTAAGTCTCCAGCATTAGAATAAAATCGTAGGTTCATTTTAGTGATGTACGGCTCATTCAGAGTGTAATCAGAAAAGGAGTGAAGGGTATAGCTGTTTGGTATTCCTGCATTATTCCTACCAACGCTTTTTACTACATATGGTCCCGAGCCTATCGGACTGATGTTGTAATCGCTGAATGCGAACTCCTCAGGAGCTACATTCTTCCAAATGTGTTTTGGAAGAATTCCGATTGTGGTGTTTTCAAGGAAAGGGGCGTATGCCTGCTTTAAGGTGAAACGAATCTCTTGTTCATTTACTTTCTCAACAATTACACCATCGAAGCTCGCTCGCTTGGGGCTTTTCAGTGCTGGGTCACCAATCTTACTGATAGTGAACTCAATGTCACTTGCGGTAACTGGTACTCCATCATGAAACTTCCCTTCGCTCTTGAGAATAAAGTCATAGGTTTTTCCGTCTTCACTGATTGTATAACTCTCTGCAAGATCAGGAATAAGCTTTCCGTCTGGAGTGGCCTTGAGAAGTCCTGAGTAGACAAGGGAGACAATATCTTTGTCTGCATCAGAAATCGCAAGGAGAGGGTTTACGAACCGTGGGGAACCAATGATACCCTCTACCAACTCGCCACCTTTATCTGGAACAGTAACGAGAAAGGTGTTGTTTACTTGGATAAGCAAGAGCAATCCACTTCCTACAAAAACTACAGCAAACATCCAAAAAATAACTTTTTCAGTTAACGAGAAAGAAGAAAGAGCTTTTGTAAGGCTGTGTGCTTTCGGAATTTCAAAGCGTTTTCTTAAGATGGTCTTGATTCGAGCGTCAATCATGGTGATCTAAAAGTATGTCTGTGACATATAAAGAACAAAACAAACAAACCTACAAAGATATTTTAGTTTCTTAGCGAAGCAAGATTGCAGCAAATGCTGACAAGGAAAAGAGAACAGCGATTGTGAGGGTTAATCGGAAAATTGTTTTTTCAGCACCACGTCTTTCGTGTTGTGTTGAATTAAACGAATCTCCACCGCCAAAAGCGCCGCCAAGTCCAGCTTCTGAACTTTGCAAAAGAATTCCTCCAATGAGAAGGACGGAAAGAATAATCTGAATGTAGGGCAATGCCACAGAAATACTCATTGAGACCCAGTATACCGGCCCCACTGCTTTTTGCAAGGTTCGAAAGGGGACTAATGTTACATAAAGGGAGAAAAACGGCTAAGGTAAGCCAATATTAAAACTTTTTGTCAGTAAATGCTTGACAATTATTCTAAACGTGCTATACTATTTATAGTTAAGAGCAGTACATTGTTATTCCCTGAAAAAAGGCCTATGGCCAAGGAGCACGACATGAACGCATCCGAAAATCTCGCGAAGAATGTCACTTCAATGAAGACATTCGCAGGCAAGACCCAGTTCCTTTTGGAGCTGGTCGGCCGTATGTCCAACCTCACAGGTTTCCGTCTGAGCAATGAGCTCACGGAAAAGCTGGCAGTGCTCGAGTGTGTGTTGGCGAGTGTCCTCTGGACACTCGTAGACGGCACCGGGGGAAGTCGTATTAAAGCGTGCTACTCATACTTCCTCGAAGTCGCCCAGGCGGCCGAAACGGAAGTTACGGGTTTCATCATGGATTCGTGCGACGATTTCCGTCGCCGCGAGGATGTTCTCTCCAGCAGCGAAGAGTTCTCTTCGCAAAAGAAGTTCATGCTGAGTAAGGAGATCAGCATGTTCGAGAAGAGGATCTCCGCGCCGATCAAGCTCCATGAAGCAATCGACAAATACGTCGTAATGCGCGACTACCTAGCGCGACGTGAGTCGGAAGTGCAAGTAGCGGAAGTTGCTGCGTCACGCCGGCCGGTTATCTCGGCAGCGCAGCGTGTCCGGATGGTGCTTACGCCGTCTCCAAGCAAGCGAAAGTCGCCCCGGAGGTACGTTGCCAAAGGGGCGACGCAGCAGCCCAAGTCCAACAAGGACAAGGGTGGCAAGGGAAACAACCGCGAACGCAAGCAGGAAGCTGCGTACGCGTGAGTAAAGAAAAGGCTTGAGTGATTCCTCACGGTTTCTCCCAAGTAACAAGGTCCGAATGCATCACGCATTCGGACCTTTTTGTTTGCTAACCATACCAAGGGGAGCCCTTGGTATGTTCTATATATAAACTAAGTCTCTGATCAAGTCTTTTAGAAAGCTCTTAAAAGCGAAGCTTTTTTGTCAACCTGTGAGGTTGACAAATTTGGGAGGCAAGATAAAATTCATCCATGATTGGAAACATTGCTCATGTTTGTAACCGTGGTATCGAAAAAAGAAAAGTTTTTTATGATAACAATGACTATAAAAGGTTCGTGGAAAATCTTTTTTTGCTAAATAATATTTCTGGAAAGATAAGAACAACTAAAGATTTTTTTGGTGGAGAAAAAATACCCGATCGAGAAAAACTGGTTGAGGTTCTTAAATGGAGTTTGCTTCCAAACCACTACCATTTGCTTCTGTATGAAAATGTTGATGGAGGAATTCTCGAATTTACAAAACGATTAGGAAATGCCTATACAAAATATATTAATATTAGACAGGAGGGGAGAAGTGGATATGTATTTCAAAATCATGCAAAAATGGTTCCGATTACTGATGAACGTCAATTTTTATATATTCCGTTTTACATTGATATCAACCCTCTTGACCTTATTGTTTATGATAGAAAAAATATTTCAATTCAAGATAGCAAAAAAGCTGTTAATTTCTTAAAAACATATCAGTGGTCAAGCTACAAAGATTATTTTGGGAATGGGGGTATGGAACCGGTAGTAAATAAAGAACTTTTCTATGATCTGTTTGATGCTGATCCTGGATCTTATCAAAAAGAATTGTTAAATTTGTCAACCTGTGAGGTTGACAAATTTAAGGAAGAATTCATATAATTTGAGTAAATTAACAGATAATGCTTTGAAAATATGAAAAAAAATACAAAAAAAATTCCAGCAAAGCAGAAAGAGGCTCCTTTAGAAAAAAAGAGCGCTGCCTCTTTTGGCCTTCGTCCTCTTGGTGATCGAGTGATTGTCAAAGAGGTTGAAACTACAACAAAAGAAATGACTGATTCTGGAATCTATATTCCTCAAAATGCATCGCTAGAAAAAGGTGCGAAACGGGGGGCTGTTATGGCTGTGGGAGCAGGAAAATTAGAAGAAGGAAAACTTATCCCGATGAATGTAAAAGTTGGAGATACAATTATTTTTCAATGGGGCGACACCGTTATATTTGAAGGAGAGGAATATTATATTTTAAAAGAACAAGAAATCGCGGCTATCATCCTTTCATAATTTTCTTGAGTACTTACTAGCAACTTATTATGCCTCTTGGCACGATTTACTAATTCACTAACAGCTACCCAATCATGTCAAAAATCATACTTTTTAATGAAGACGCACGAAAAGCACTCAAGCGTGGAGTCGATGCGGTCACTTCTGCAGTAAAAGTGACAATCGGCCCGCGTGGGAAAAATGTCGTCCTTGATAAAGGATACGGAAGCCCGACCATTACCAACGACGGAGTGACTATCGCCCGCGAAATTTCTCTGAAAGATAAGTTCGAAAACATGGGTGCTGAAATTATTAAAGAAGTTGCCAACAAAACAAATGAAGTTGCTGGCGATGGGACAACAACCTCAGTAGTGCTTGCGGGCGCTCTCATAGAAGGAGGATTCAAGCGTACCACTATGGGAGCGAACGCTATGGGTATTCGCCTCGGCATGGAGGCTGCGGTTAAAGATGCTGTTGCAGAGCTCCGCACTATGGCAAAGGAAATCAAAACTGACGCAGAAATAAAGCAGGTCGCTACAATTTCTGCTGAGTCAGAAGAGATTGGAACCATTATTGCTAATACAATTAAAAAGGTTGGAAAAGATGGCGTGGTCACCGTTGAAGAATCACCATCATTTGGAGTTGAATCAGAAGTTGTCAGTGGAATCCAGTTTGATAAGGGGTATGTTTCTGCCTATATGATTACGAACACTGAACGGATGGAATCTGAGTACCGAGACGTGCCGGTCCTTATTACTGATAAAAAGATTGCTAACATAAAAGAAATCTTGCCACTCCTTGAAAAGATTGCAGCAACTGGCAAAAAAGAACTCGTCATTATTGCTGATGAGATTGAAGGGGAGGCGCTCACAACATTTGTACTCAATAAACTTCGTGGAGGGTTTAATGTGCTTGCAATCAAAGCGCCTGGATATGGAGATAGAAAGAAAGAAATGCTCATGGACCTCGCAGTAGTGCTTGGTGCGGAGCTTGTATCTGATGAGCTCGGTATCCAGCTCGACACGGCAGAAATTACCGTGCTCGGTCGTGCAAACAAAGTTATTGCAACAAAAGACAACACCACCATAGTCGGAGGGAAAGGAAAAAAGAGTGATGTTGATGCCCGCCTCGCACAACTTCGAAAACAAAAACAGATTAGTGAATCAAAGTTTGATACTGAAAAGCTTGAAGAAAGAATTGCAAAGCTTTCTGGTGGCGTGGCAGTAATCCGAGTGGGAGCGGCAACGGAAACAGAAATGAAGTATTTGAAATTAAAGATTGAAGATGCGGTCAATGCCACGAAAGCAGCAATTGCTGAAGGAATTGTCGCAGGAGGTGGTACTGCTTTGGTAAAAGTTGCAAAGAAGCTTTCAAATAAAAATAAGGGTGAGACCCACAGCCTGACCGCAAGTGAATTTGCTGTTGGATATCATGTCGTTGTAAATGCGCTTCGTGAGCCAATGCGACAGATTGCTATCAATAGTGGACGAGAAGATGGAAGTGTCATTATTGAAACAGTAGCAAAGGGTGGTGCGAATTCTGGATACAATGCTCTGGAAGATGTGTTTGTCGATGATATGTTCAAGGCGGGAATTATTGATCCGGTAAAAGTAACAAGGTCCGCGCTCCAGCACGCAGTTTCTGCTGCAGCAATCTTGCTCACTACTGAAGTGGCAATTGCAGAAGAGCCAAAAGAGGAAAAACCCGCGCCTGAAATGGGAGGAGGGTATTAAAAGTTTCAAGTTGTCAGCTTTTAGTTTGAAGTAAATTAAAAAACCAGCGAATTGGCTACGCCAATTCGCTGGTTTTTGAAATAAGAAAAATGTGTTATAATGCTTGTGTCCTCACTACATAATATTAATTATTACTTACTATCACTATGATTCCTATAACCATCATTCTCGGCATTGTTGTCATTTTAGTTCTTTACGTCATTGTCTCGTACAACGGATTTGTTAAACTCGTAAACCGAACAAAAGAAGCGTGGGCAGATATTGATGTTCAGCTCAAGCGTCGATACGACCTTATTCCAAATCTTATTAATACCGTAAAGGGCTACGCTGTACACGAAGCAAGTGCATTTGAAAATGTCACAAGAGCTCGAGCTGCAGCTATGGGGGCAACGGGAGTGGACGATAAAGCAAAAGCAGAAAATATGCTTACCGGAGCGCTCAAATCTATCTTTGCAATCTCCGAAGCGTATCCAGATCTAAAGGCAAACGAAAACTTTCTTCAATTGCAAAAAGAGCTTGCTGATACAGAAGACAAGATTCAAGCTTCTCGAAGATTTTACAATACCAATGTTCGTGATTTAAACATCGGTATTGAATCTTTCCCGGGTAATCTGGTTGCGAATTCGTTTAACATACAAAGAATGGAATTCTTCGAACTTGATGAAAACTCAGTAGAAAAGAATCCTATTGCTGTTAACTTTTAATTATTCCTAATTGAATACACATATGGAACAATCAATTGATACGCAAACCGTACCCGTCTCTCCAGTTGAATCAGAACACAACACTGTGCAGTATGCAGGTTTTTGGCAACGAGTACTCGCTTCTGTAGTAGATGGAATTATTATCAGCCTTGTTGCCAACGCAATCGCAGTAATTATTACTTCAGGATCAAACCCTTCGACCACTTACGTAGTACAAGTATTCCAGTTTCTTATTGGATGGGTCTACTTCGCAATGATGGAAAGCTCGGCAAGGCAGGCAACTCTCGGAAAAGAAATAGTGGGTCTGACAGTGACCAATTATGAAGGTGAAAGACTCAGCTTTGCCCAAGCCACGAGCAGGTATTTTGCAAAAATTGTATCTACTCTTACGCTCGGCATAGGATTTCTAATGATTGCTTGGACTGAGAAGAAGCAAGGGCTTCACGATATTATTGCAAAGACGTACGTAGTTAAAAAAGCTTAGACAAGTTTACTCAACTTGAACAATTCATAGGAAACAAACGTTTCATTAATAATCTCCGCCTATTTTTTATTATCTATAAGTATGACAACAAGTAAAAAAATTCTTATCGGAATAGTTGGTATCGCTATCATCCTAGGTATATTTTCTGTCGGGAAATACAATTCGTTGGTAACCTCTAACGAACTAGTGAATAACAAATGGGCTCAAGTCGGCACTCAGCTTCAGAGAAGGTATGACCTCATTCCAAACCTCGTCAATACAGTGAAAGGAAACACCCAGCAAGAAAAAGATGTGTTTACTGCGCTGGCTGAGGCTCGTACTCGATATGCAGGAGCAACCACTCAAGAAGGGCAAGTTGCTGCAGCCAATCAAACTGAGAGCGCCCTTGGAAGACTGTTAGTTATTTCTGAAAATTATCCAAACCTTCAGTCGAGTCAAGCATTCCAAAATCTCCAAGTGAATCTTGAGGGAACAGAGAATAGAATCGCTGTGGCTCGCAAGGATTACAACGACGCCGTGACAGTTCTAAACACAAAGGTTGCCTTTTTCCCTAATTCACTCTTTGCAAAACTATTCGGATTTAACTCAAGAATTTACTTTGAAAACACTGATGCCGCAAAAGAAGTTCCAACCGTTGATTTCAATAACTAACTACCGAGGCTGGATAGTAATTGCTTCATCGTTTTTTCTCCTACCTTTCTTTGCCTTTGCATATACAAGACCTGGAAAACCAACAGGATTTGTAAATGATTTTGCAGGATTATTGTCTGTAGAGCAGAAGCAAAATCTCGAAGGAGAGCTTGATGTGTTTAAGAAAGATACCACTACAGAGATTTCTGTAGTCACTATACGGACTCTCGGAGGTGATGATATAGAAAGCTACACAAATAGTCTGTTTCGTGAGTATGGAGTCGGAGAAAAAGACAAGAACAACGGAGTGTTGTTCTTGGTTGCTGTTGACGACAAACAAATGAGAATTGAAGTCGGATATGGCCTTGAAGGAGCTCTAACTGATACTGAAACGAGGGACATTCAAGAGAACATTGTAAAGCCGTATTTCAAAGATGGAAATTATGAAGCTGGGATTGTGGGCGGAACTCGAGGAATTATGGAGGCGGTACGCTCTGAGTTTACAGCTCCAGCGAACAGTCAAAGCACAACAGGGATTTCTTTTGAATCGGTCAGTCCTTTTTTGTTTGTCTTTGGTATTTTTATCATTCAGGTTTTGTTTGGAATTCTTGCTCCCACTAAATCATGGTGGCTTGGAGGAGTGCTCGGTGGCGGGATCGGAGTAGTTATTGGATTGTTTTTTACTTCACTGCTTGTCGGTGCACTCAGCGCAGGAGCGCTTGCACTACTGGGACTCTTTTTTGATTTTTTAGTTTCAAAATCATACCAGTCTCAAGGAAAATCTCGGAGAGATTTCTGGACAAGTGGCGGGCTTGGAGGATGGGGAGGGGGTAGAAGAGGAGGTGGTACCGGATTCGGCGGGTTTGGTGGAGGAAGCTCTGGAGGTGGTGGATCTTCATCAAGCTGGTAATATACCTATATGGGAGAAAATTTATATACACATCAAGACGAAAACGTGCGAAAAACATGGATATTGCTATCCTCCTTTTTCATCTTTGTAATGGCTCTTGGCTGGTTCTTTTCCTACCTCTATAACTCAGCCGTAATTTTGTACATCGCGGTATTGTTTTCTGTTGGTATGAATATCGTTTCGTACTGGTATTCCGACAAGATTGTTCTCTCCCTTCATAAAGCAAAGCTTGTGACGAGGGAAGAGTATTTTGATCTCTATACAGTGACAGAAAATCTTTCAATAGCTGCGGGGCTCCCTATGCCGAAACTCTATGTAGTAGAAGATGCTTCGCCAAATGCGTTTGCGACAGGGAGAGACAAAAACCACGCAGTGGTGTGTGTGACTACTGGACTGCTTTCAATTCTTGAACGAACTGAGCTCGAAGGGGTAGTTGCTCACGAACTTGCTCACATTGGAAATCGAGACATTCTTCTGTCTACCATTGTGGTGGTGATGGTGGGTTTTGTCGCGCTTCTTTCAGATTTTTTTCTTCGAGGAAGTTTATTTGGAAACAGAGACAACAACAAAGGTGGCGGAGCATTGCTCATTGTAGGAATTGTGCTCGCCATCCTCACTCCGATTGCTGCGACCCTCATCAAGTTAGCTATTTCTCGGAAGAGAGAATTTTTAGCGGATAGCTCGGGAGCACTTCTGACTCGGTATCCAGAAGGATTAGCAAAGGCACTTCAAAAAATAAGCGGGGCAGGGATTCCCATGAAAACAGCTCACAATGCTACAGCTCATATGTTTATTTCAAACCCCTTTGCATCGAAAGGTAAGTCGCCCTCGGCATTTCAAAAAATGTTTATGACTCACCCACCAGTTGAGGAACGGATCGCAGCATTAATTGGAAAACAATAATATGAAAGAAGGAGCACCAGATTTATTTGAAACACCAATCTATAGCCAGGAAGAAGAGCCTGCACAGCTTGAAGTTGCTCTTGAAGATATGACCTATGAAGAGCTACTTGTCTTTACAAAAACGCTCGTTGAAAAAACAAAAATACTAGAGCGTGATTTGATTCATGATAGCTTGACCGGGCTCAAGACGCGGGCGTTCTTAAAAACTGAGCTCGATACTTACGCATCTTCACAAGAATCTCACAGCAAAGAACAAAGAAAAGAAGGGTATAGCCATGCAAGTCTTTTATTTATTGATATCGATCATTTCAAGTCCGTCAATGACTCATTTGGTCATGAAGCGGGAGACATTGTGCTCTCTTCCGTAGCGCAAGCAATCGCTAGTCAAGTCCGAGGAAACGATGTTTTGGCGCGCTGGGGCGGGGAAGAAATGGCAGCACTTCTCTATGGTGCTGGTGAAGATGAAGCAAGTATCAAGGCAGATGAAATCAGGGAGTACATCGAAAGTCTTTCTTTTGATGTACTCGGTGACCGCAAAATTACCGTCAGTATCGGGGTCGCCGAAATTGAAGAAGGGGAACACGGAGAAAGCGCACTAGTCAGAGCCGACAAAGCACTCTACGAAGCAAAAGGAAGCGGAAGAAATATAGTCGTCCGGCATTCGTTTATAAATCTTTAGTCTTTTGAAACGAGGAAAAATAAGGTAATATGACTTTCACCTTGGAGGTGAAGTTGGGATGGGACCCAACTGTAAAACCTTTGATAGTTTTTTTAAAAACAGAAAAGGTGTACTGCCACTGTTAGTGGGCGCATTGAAGATGTTTACAAAAAATGGAGGCGTCGCATAGTGGTCGATTGCGCCACGTTGGAAACGTGGTAGGCTCGCAAGGGTCTCGAGAGTTCGAATCTCTCCGCCTCCGCAGGAGCACATTTAGCTTTGCTAAATGCGAGAAGCAAGCTTTGGGAAAGCTTGCTGAGAGATTCGAAGCTTGATTGAGCATTTTCTGCGAGCTTCTGAAGCAAAAAATCCAATCAGGATACTGCACCTGTAGGGAGCGAAATTCTCTCCGCCTCCGCCGAGATTTTCTTAACAGTACTCTGTCTTAGAAAATCCAAGTGTACTTCTGTACTCACAAGGTGCCGCCAAGAGAGAAAAACAGATAAATAATGCATGGAGAGATGGAGAGAATAGTTGAGAA
>Ga0105049_10006511_pt1 | contig 13599 bp, 12 predicted proteins | sample MAT06_FD_78087 | JGI IMG/M metagenome (GOLD analysis project Ga0105049, IMG submission 78087) | Freshwater microbial communities from Lake Fryxell liftoff mats and glacier meltwater in Antarctica - MAT-06 | ecosystem: Environmental > Aquatic > Freshwater > Ice > Liftoff microbial mat | place...
ACATCGCAACTGGCGATCGCAGCTTCCGCGGCGGAGACAATGTGGTTTCGCTGCGAGATCCTCGGATCGTTGGAGAACCGGACAGTTCCATCCTTCCCGGCGATGGCCAATTGGTGGGCATGCACATTCGAGAGGCAGTTCAGCCGGACATTGGACTGGAGAATGGAAAATGTGTTCGGGGCAGGTTCGAACGCATGAATCAAACAGTCCGGCAGGCGCTTGCCCAGGATGACGGCGAAAGAACCGATGTTGGCGCCGATATCAAAGCACACGGCACTCCCTGTCTTCAGGAAAGAGGCCACGAATTCAAACTGTTCGGCGCTCGGAATCTTGCAGATCGTCCCCCAGTAGTTTGAGAAGTTTTCAAACCCGGAGAGTCGAGCGCCGAAGCTGGTCGTCACCGTCGTCGATCCGCGGAGTCGCCCGGCCAGCCAACCGGCATAGGCGGAGGCCATCGCGGGATTCGTCAGGATCGCCTTCGCGTTGCGGATCAGTTTCCTGGGGATGCTCATTGCTGGAGTATTGATCGTGTCCGACCGCCCACGGTTTTCGAGAGTTGGTTACCGCGCATTGGGCGTCATCCAGAACCAACTCATCGGCGTGACCCCGGGCAGCACTGGGCGGCACTCGTCCACTGCAGCGGCCAATTGCTCCGGAGTCAAACTTCGTGTGTAGCTCGTTGAGAATGGAAAGTCGGACGCCGTCCGCGCCTGCTGCCAGATCGTTTCAATGGAATGGGTCGCATTAAACCGGTTGCGGACTCTGTCGGAAACGCCGGGATTCTTGCCATCGTGCAGTTCGACGAGTACCCATGCGTCGCGCAAAGCGGCGGCTTCGCCCGGATCCATGAGTACATCCTCATAGCCTTCCACGTCGCACCAGACGAGCGTCTCCCGTGGCGCGATGAGAGCATCGCGCAATTCGGCCACTCCGCACTGGCCGCGAATCTCGATCTGCGAGAGCACGCCATTGCGCTCCGCCATCTCCCGGACGAACTCTCGTCCGCGCGGTTCCATCTCAAACGCGATGACCCGCAAGTCGGGAAACATGCGCGCGAGGCCGACGGCGTAGTAACCGTCCCCTGCGCCGATATTGAGCACCTGTCGGATGCCCAACTGAGCAAGTCTGGCGACCGTGCCGTGCAACTCCCGCTCGTAAATGCCCAGCACATTGGCGACGTAGCCGCCGGAGATGCTGTCGTGAGCGTAGATCGTCCCCGCGAAGGGACCACTGCGCACGATTCCCCGCGTTTCACGCTGACAGAGCCGGATCAAACGGTGCCGGCGTGCCATCGAAAAGCGCTGCACCACCGTCCAGACGCCCTCGCCGAGGAGTGAGCGCAGAAACATTTTCAGTTTGAACATTGTCATTTAGGTAGTCTCGGCGGGTGTTTGGGTGCCAGGTGCGGCGGATAGGATCGTCTCCAGGCGGTGGCTGAGTTGCTCCCAGGTATGGGCATGGGCAATCTCGAGTCGGCGTTGCCGCATCGCGCCATGCTGCTCCGCCCCTGCTTCGCGAAGCGCAGCGGCAAAGGCCTCCGGGGTCGGCCCGATGCGCACCACTTCCCGCCAGAGAAGCGTCTCTGGATTCGCGTCGTTCGCCACGATGGGTTTGCCGGCGCCGAGGTAATCCCAGAGCTTGGCCGGACAGGCATTGGTGTTGAAATTACAATGGGTGTAAGGCATCAGCAGCACGTCGAATTCAGCGAGGCATTCGCCGAGCTTTTTGTGATCGACCCAGCCAATAAACTTCACGTTACGCTGTTGCCGCGCGCGCTCCAGTCCCGCGTACCAAGCGGGGTCGCCATCTTCCTGGACGCTTCCGCCGAGGAGGAAGGTCACGTCAGGCAATCGCTCCGCGACGTCCGCGACGAAGGCGAAGTCGAAGCGGAAATTGAGCGCACCGACATAACCTGCGCAAAGCGGAGGCGGAAAACCTCGAGCGGCGGTTTCCGTGCGGATACGACGCGCCAAAAATTCCGGGGTGCATCCCAGGGGGAGGTGATGAATGCACCCGGCTTTCGCGGGATGCTTTTTCCGGAGTAGTTTCACGCGATGATCCGCGATGCAGACGGTGAGATCAGCCCGCTCCACGGTCTCCCCTTCCCAATCGGATACCCGGGTGCGATGACGCGGCCAGTTGTCGTGGTAGTCGTCAAGATTGTAGTAGATACTCCGGGCTGGTTTCAGGGCGGCGATCAGGCTGCGGTATTGCGGATAAGTAGTGACGAGGGTGAGAGGAGCGTCTCCGGCAAACGCCCGGAGGGCGCGCAGCAGCCTGCTTTCCGACCATGGCCAGAGTTCGACCATCCAACCCGGCGGCAGCGACAGGCGCTGTTCCCAAACGCGATCGGCCACGCTTCGTGGTGCGCGGTCGCTGCGGATCGTGCCAGAGTGCGCCCGGTGCGCCCGGAAGTCGCGTGGCTTGAGCAGGAGCACATCGGCAAAGCGACCGCACTGCCGGAATAGTTGCTCGGTCCAGAAAGCATTGGCATCGACGATGGCAAGCCTCATGCAGGCGACCGTGCTCCCAATCGGTTTGTTACGGAGAGCATCGTGTCGCGAAAAATCCGGGTCAACTCGGCGAAATCCGAACGGCTCGGTACGAGCCGGAGGCCTTTACCTGCGCGACGAAAGGCCACAATCATCCATACGCAGTAGGCAACCTGTCCGGAGATGGACGCCATCGCCACGCCGAGCAATCCGAAGGGGCGCGCCAGCGTGCAACCGACACCAGCGAACACAGTCATACCAACCAGCATCCCACCGAGGCCGATCATTGGCCTGGCCCGTGCCCGCAGCGCTTCGTCCAGGATGCCTCCCTGAGAGAGGAAAAATTGGGCTGTGACGAGCAGCATTGCCGGGACTACCGAGCCGGAGAAGGCTTGTCCGTAGATGAGCCAAATCAGCGCCGGCATTGCCGCCACCATCCCCAAGCCAAGCAACGAGTTCATCACACCCATCAATCGGAAGAAACGCGCCGCATCATGGAGTGCATGGTTTTCGAGCAATGTCGCAGCGCGCGAGAACGCAACCAGGTTTAGCGAGCGGCTCACATTCAGATGCGCCGCGGACGCGGTAAAGGCGACGACGTAGAGGCCCAAGGCTACGGGGCCGAGGAGAAACATTAGCAGCAGCCTTTCCGCGTTGTCGCGAAAGACGGCGGCGATGCCCGTGATCCAAAACGGAAGCCCCGTGCGGAACAAATCGCTGGGTGCCACCGGCGCGCTCCCTGGAAAGTGCCAACGCACCACCGAAAGTCGGTAAGCCAGCACTGCAAGATTCGCCGCGAGCAGCGCTGCGATGAACCATACCGCGTCGCGGACATCCACCCAAAAAACGATCAAGAGAAGCAGTAAATATACGGGTGTCAGTATATTGCGGGCGGCATTGAACATTCGAAAATCTCCGCAGCCCTGGTCGATGGCCATGAGGTTGGAGGTCAATACGAACAAAGGCACATTGATGATACTCACGCGGCTCAACCACAGCAGTTCAGGGTTGTCCGGTGGCACCAGCCAGGCCATGGCGAACCAACCAACCACGCTCCAGGCCAAACTTAGCAGGATACCGATTTTGAGGGCTTGTTTCTCGAAGGCGCCTTTGCGGGCCTGCTCCTTGGCGGCACGAATCGAAAAAGCATTGTTGAAGCCCAGAAGTGCGACCATTCCCAGAATACCGGGCCAGACTTGTGCGCCCGCGAACTGGCCCCGCCCCTCTGGACCGAGCAGGCGGGCGGTCAATGCACCGGTGACTAGAGTCAGTGCCTGGGTCCAAACGCCGGTCGCCAAGGTTCCAAAGAACGCGCGTTTTCCGGGAAGCTGCGGCACGGCCATAAGAGTGAAGGAACGCCTTTGGCGAGAGCTGGAACTCAGGCGGATCGTGCGACGGCGGGCTTTTGCGCTTCCCAATACTGGGACCACTCGGGTGGGGCAAAGGTGTGGCGCTCAGGGTGCGAGTCCAGGTAACCGAGACGGGACTCCGATTCCCGGTAGGAGGAGGCGCGGAGATGCACGAAGCCGGAAGCGGTAAGTTCATGGTGCAGTTCCGCCTCCGAGTAGATATGGCGGTGCTCGTGACGATAGAAGATGTCGTTGATCTCTGCAGCGTGATCCGGGGAGGCCAACACCCGGCGGGCAAAGTAATCCAGGCTCGGAGTGGTCAGGCGCAGCCATCCATCCGGCTTGAGGACGCGGAGGCATTCGCGCAGCATGCTGCGACCGAGCTCCAGTGGAAGGTGTTCGATAACCTCCTCCGAATAGACCGCGTCGACACACACGTCCGGAAGCGGCAGTGGGCGGGTCACGTTCATATACACGTCGGCGCGCGGCACGACGTCGGCCGTCAGCCAACGGTCGAACAAGACATTCCCCCCGCCCAGATTCAGGATCTTCGGGGAGTCGGATTCCAGCCAGCGGCGAAGATGTGGGCGGGTTACTGTTGGGCCGATCCATTGCCATAGGTCGAAAGAACTGCGGCCGATGAAGCTGGCCGCCGCGTGCCAAAATCCATAGCGGCGGCTGTAGTGGCGGAGTCGCGCGAGCAACCCGGCAGGGGGTTGGTCAATGCCCTCGAGAGCGGGACGTTTGACCAGTGCAGCGTTGGCGGCAGAGGTAAAATCCATGAGGGTTTAAGTAACCACACGAAAGCCGGGGTGCTGCGGTGGGTTTTTCATGCCGGTCAGGTCGTAGAGCGCTTTTCCTTGTGCGAGCCAGGTTTCGAGTTGCGAATGGGTGGCTGGGTGGCCGAGGACAATGAGCGGGCACTCAACGAATGGAGTGGCATCGGCGACCAGCAGACGCGCGAGGTGCGGGAGGGTTTGCTCGATGAAGGCTTTATTGCCGCCGACGAGGCGGGTGACTTGCACGAATTCGTCGTAGATCTTCAACTCGACGCCTTTGCCGTTGAGGATTTCTGCGAGGGTGACGAGCGGGCTTTCGCGCAGGTCGTCGGTGCCGGGTTTGAAGGCGAGGCCCCACATCCCGATTTTCCGGACTCCGGAGGCGAGGATTTGTTCGGCGGCGCTTTCGATCTGGCTTTTGTTACTCGGGAGGATGCCAGCGAGCATCGGGGTGGCGACATCGCGCTGGCGGGCGGCGTGGAGGAAGGCCCGGAGATCCTTGGGCAGGCACGAGCCGCCGAAGGCGAAGCCGGGGCGGAGATATTTCGGCGAGAGGTTCAGCTTGGTATCGGCGCAGAAGACTTCCATGACTTCGCGGCTGTCGATGTCGAGGGCCTGGCAGAACTGACCGATCTCATTGGCGAAGGTGATCTTGAGCGCGTGGAAGATGTTGTCGCAATATTTCACCATCTCGGCGGCTTCATAACCGACGCGGAAGATGGGAGCTTTGAAGGCCTCGTATAAGCTCAGGAGTAAGTCAGCCGCGCCGCGGACGCGCTCGCCGACGACGATCTTCGGCGGGTCGTAGCAGTCGGCGACGGACGAGCCTTCGCGCAGAAACTCCGGGTGGAAGAGGGCTTCAAAGTGCTGGCCAGCGGGCGCGCCAGTCGCGGCCTCGAGGCGCGGGACGACGAGGGCGCGCATGGTGCCGGGGAGCATGGTGCTGCGCAGGACGATGGGGAGCGGTTGCGCGCGGCTGGCGAGGAGTGGGCCGATCTGGTCGAGCACGGACTCGAGATACTTCGTGGAGAGCGAGCCATTGCTCGCGGAGGGCGTGCCGACGCAGATGATGACGAGGTCGGCTTCGGCGATCGCGAGTGCGGCATCGGTGGTGGCGTTGAGGCGACCGGATTTTCGAGCGGCGCGGATGAGATCCTCGATGTGCTCTTCGATGATCGGGCTCTGGCCGGCGTTGAGGAGTTCGACTTTGTGGGGCGAGACATCCACGCCGATGACGCGGTGGCCGTCCTTCGCAAGGCACGCGGCGGTGACGACGCCGACGTAGCCGAGGCCGAAGATGCTGATGGTCAGAGGCATGGGGTGGAAGCGAGACGGGGGGAGCGCCGGAGGCGCGCGCGCTGGACGGCGCGGTCGATGGAGCCGACCATTTTTTCGAGGGTGGCTTCGGCGAGCACTCGCTGCTGGGCACGCTGGCCGATGGCGCGGAGTTCGGATCGGCGCTGGGCGGCGTCGCACATGCGGTCGGCGAAGGACGGCACGGAGAAGTCGCGACTGAGCAGCGCGGTGTCTTCGTCGGCGAGCAGTTCGGTCTCGGGATATTTTTCCGGCGTGCTCACGACGGCGCCGCCATTGGCCAGGGCCTCAAGGATGCCGAGCCCGCCTTCAGCGTAGGAAAGGTAGGCGTCGAAAAGTTGGAAGTAACCACCTTCCTCACCGACCGGCACGCGGCCCGTGAGATGAATGTCGCGCGCAAAGGGACTCGCCTCCGCGGCTGCGCGCACGCTGGTTTCGCAGGCTCCACCACCGGCGACGATGAGCACGGCGTCTTGGCCGCGGCCTCGGACGAGGTTGAAGGCTTCGATCACGGACTCGACTTTCTTCCGCGGGATGAGGCTGCCGAGATAGCCGAAGACGAGGCGCCCGGCGGTCGCGAAACGCAGGGCCAGCATTTCCCGCTGCGCGAGGCTCGACGGGATTTCGCGGGCGATCTGCGCGGTGTCGATGGTGTTTTGCGCGACGAAGATGCGCTCCGCCGGAAAGCCGAGCCGGACGAAATACTCCTTGGACATCTGACCGTAGGCCACGATGGCGTCGCACAAGCTGAGGATGAATTTCTGATATAGCCGCCGGGCGGTGCTTTCTTCGTGATCGCGGCTCTGGGGGATTCCTTTGCTCCAGCCGATGGTGGCGATACCGCGCGCGCGGGCGGCCAGGAGGTAACGCGGATTCGAAAGCAGGGTCCAGCCGAGATCGAGCATGAAGGCATCGAAGCCGCGAAGTTGCACCCCGGCCTGGTATTCCACGGCGCCGAGAATTTTGCGGATGCGGATCGGGCGGGTGGTAAGTTCGTGGAGTTGGGTCGAAGGAATTCCGGTGCCGATGTCGTTTCCGCCGCAGAAAAAGGTCCAGTCGAAGTGCGAGCTGTCGCTGAGCTTTTTGAAGAGCGGGAAGCGATAGTGCGCGATGACCCGCTGGAGCATGGCGACTCGCGCTTTCAAGGAAAAAGTGGGGGACAGGGAGCCATCAGTATCGCACCCAGTAGTAGAGGAATTTGATGGCTTCGTTGCGGAAGGTGGCGCGGCCTTCCTCGCGCTGCCACCAATTCCCGGGGGAGTAGCGGATGGGATCGATCGCGGTGACGCAGACTTCGGCGCCGGTCCTGCGCAGGATCTTCTCGAAGATCCACTTTACGCGCCGCGTATGAAAGATTTCGGTCGGCACGATCAACCGTTGCCCATCGCGTGCCGCGAGCCACTGCCGGATGGCTACGGCTTCGTCATAAGTGCTGCCGACATCGGGGGTGAGCGGCACAATCGCCCGGCTGGGCACACCGAGCTGCATGAGGAGGGCTGAAGCCCGGTCACCTTCCGTGGGACCGAGCCCGGCGGCTGCGTCGTCGGTCGTGAGTGGGTAGGCGACCAGAACCTTCGGCGCGAGACCCAGCCGGTAGAGTCGGGCGGCTTCGGTCGGCCGATGGGTCATCCCACCGCCGAGCACCGTGATGGCGTCGGCCCGGATGGGCAGTGGATCGTCGAGGATGTAGGCCTGGGCCGCTGCGGTGAGAATCGGCGCCCGCGCGAACCAGAGGCCTGCGCCGAGGACGACGACCGCGCAGAGCATCCGGAGAGCGCGAGGTGTGGCCAGGCCTCGCTGCTGGCGAAGTGGAGCCTGCGGTCCGAGCGGTGACATCCTGCTGAACTTGGGAGCAATGCCCGGCGCTGGCGCGCCGGTCGAATCTTTAAAAGATGGTGGCGGCATCAATCGACCGCGGGCTGGCTTGCGAGGTGGATCTGCTGATTCAGCAATTTCCGGAAACTGTCGGCAGCCGTCGTCGCATCGGCGGCACCCCAGACGGCCACTTCCACGCGGCGCTGGCCGGTCTGGCGACTGCCCGCCAGCGCGGCGGCGATGCGCTCAGCCGGAGAGTTTGTCTGGCGCAGTTTGCGGGAGTCGTGCTCGCTGCGGACGTCTTCGGCGAGACAATTGAAGACGTAAAGATCCCTGCCGCGGTCGAGGAAATGGAAGGCATCGAACGAGATCGCTACATCGCCTTTGGCGAAATTCACGCTGGGCAATACGGCGGACAGCTCCATGCCCATGCCGCCGAGGCAGCTCCGGGGATCGTGTGGCCGCGCCGCCTGCGAGTTGTTTTTTCCGGCTTCCCACCGGAAGTAATAGGCCTGCCACTGGCTGCCGGAGGGGTCTTTCCAGAGACCGCTGTAGCCTTCGTTGTACTGGAGGGTTTTTTGAGTCTGAGGGGCAATGGGGACTTCGCGAAAGAGTGGCTGGTCCGTGGGTAAGCGGAATTCCCAATCGGCGACCTTGGTCAACGAGCGTGCGTGGAAATCGAACCAGAGCCTGGTCAGGCCCAGCCCTGCGATGAGCGTCAGGATGCTGATGCCGGCGATGGCTGAGGAGGGGCGGAACCGGCTGACGAGGCCGGATAAATCAATGGACGGAGCGGCGACGGGACGGGCGTTCCGACCGGATGAACGATGGAGGAGCCAGGCGGTGCCAGCGACGGTCAGCGAGGAGAGGGCGAGGACGGAGAAGCCGGCGATGTCGTGCCAGCGATCCACGGCGGCGAGGCCGTCGCGGGAGGCAAGCCAGGCGAGGACGGTGGTGCGGCCGATATTGGTGATCAAAGCCCAGCCAAGTCCGGCCCCGAGCAGGATCAGGCGACGAGGCCAGCGCAGGTTCAGGATTTCCCCGAGGAAAAGGCTGAGCATGAGGGTGCTCTGGAGGGAGCGAATGCCACTGCAGGCTTCCTCGACGCCGAGGGTGCAAGTGGGGAGCTGGATGAGATTGCCCCGCGCTTGCGCGTCCACTCCGAGCCAGTGGAGGATTTCCACGGAGGCGTGGGCGTTGGTCAGCATCAGCCGATCCATCCATGGGTACTCCAGGTTCCGGGGCAGCGGGACGGCGATGAGGAAAAAGAGCAGGGGAAACGAGAAGTGGCGCACCCACGGGAGCCCGCCGAGTTGCCAGAAGCAGACGAGGCTGGCGGCGATGGCGACGGGGACGAGCGCCCACTCGACGAGGCGCCAGTCGAGATTGGCCTCGCGGATCGGCATGATGAGGATGCTCGCGAGGGCCAGCAGGAGCATCGCGATGTTCGCCGGCTGCGCCGTGGGTGGGGGGTTCCGTTCCGGGAGGCTTTCGAAGCGGACCTTGATGAGGTACGCGGCCAGCAAAGGGACGAGCCAGCCGAAGTGGTATTGCTCGTTGAAGGTCCATTCCGCCGAGAGGTGCCGGATAGCCAGGGCCCAGCAGGCGAAGGCGAAGCCGGGCAGCAGCCACGCCGACCAATCGGAGCGGGTTTGGGCGGTGCGCCCCGGAGCAGTGCTGTCCAAGGCGCGGGGCGAAGCGTGCGCGGCGAGCTTGGTCGAGGAGGCACTCATGGGAGTGGGCGAAAACTGGAGCGGCGCTCTTCAGGGCGCCGGGGGGATCGCGTTTTCACGGGATGGATCGAGTTTGAATCCCCACGGTCAGGGTATGATCGCACCGCGACACCGGAATCGTCGCGCGGTGCTCGTCGTGGATTCGACGGAAGGTCATCGATTTTGTGAAACGCCGACGAGTTACTTGGCGGGAGACTTCAGACGTTCTACTGCTCTAGGCCACACTCCGGTCCCCAATTTGTCGTTGCAACCGCGGGAACAACGGTGGTCGAGTGCCTGCTCGAAACTGATGAGTTGGCGCATGAGGGCGTTATAGCTCGAATAACCATCGGGGTCTGCGTGCCGAAGCAGGCGGTAAAGTTGCAATTCCGCGTCCGCAGCGTACCGGCCGGGAATGGCGTCGAAGCCGACTGCGCGCAGCCGGGGTTGCGCGATGGCCACGAGGCAGGCTGGGATCGTGTGCCGGCCTGTGCCGATGTCTTGCAAACCCTGGCGGACGAGGTCTTCGCCGGGCAGACCACTGAGGATGTCAGGGGTGCTCATCGGGAGGGAGGTCGGCAGCACAAAAGGTCGAGACGCGCTGGCGGAAAGCGCCGGGGTCGATGGCGGGGAACCGGATCAAGCCGGGTTCAATGTGCTCAAAGAACTCCCAAAGCCGGTCCGGTTCAACCAAGCCGTCGCGCACCATGGACCGGACGTCTTCCAAGTCGCGCGCGTGGCTCCGCTGAAGTTTGGCCAGCGCCTGACTGTAGAGATCGTAATGATAAAACTCGAGTGGGCCGTGGCGGGCGATGAACAGGCTGCGATCCCGCCATCCCGGAAGAGCGGGGATGAATTGATCCGGAGCGGCGAGTTCCACGTTGATGTCGAGCTTGTCTTTGAGCAGGGCGATCGCTTCGAACAGCCCCGGTGGCTCGGGGTCGGGCTTTAGATCCACGTCGATGGTCATGGTGCGCCAGCCGTGCATGAGGGCGGTGGCACCGCCGGTGAGGTAGATTCGGCCCTCTCCGCGGACCTGCCGACTCAATGCCGTCATGAAGGATTGCAACTTGGCCAGGTCGGTTTCTGATCGCATCGCGGTGGGCGGTCGGCGGATTGGAGATCACTCTCGGCTACAATTCATGCGGAGTGCGCTTTCCGGGACTGAAGTGGCGTAATCCGCTCACGACGAAAGGGTGACGGGGCGATTAGTCGCGAACGCTTTCGCCAGGCCCCGAGTCGTGCGTGAAGGCTTCGCGGTGTCGGGCAGCGAGTGGAAAAGCCCGCCGATGGCGCGGCGGTAGCGCTGCGGGGTGAACTCCGCGGCAAAGCGCAAAGCGATGTCCCGGTCTGCGGCCAGCGCTTCGCGGTGGCGGACGTAATGCGCCAGCCTGCCCACCAACGCGGGCGCCGCCATGGCGGGCACCCGCCAATCCGGGTGCGGCACGGGAACGCCGCAATTTTCCGTGACGACGACGGGTAGGCCGCACGCCATGGCCTCGAGTCCGACGAAGCCGAAGGAATCGGCGATCGACGGGAGGACCAGGACATCGTGTTGGGTGTAAATCTCCCGCAAGGCCATGCGCGTCTGTGGTCCGAGCAGACGGAGCGGGCCGCGAAACGCCTTCAGCGCTGGCTCCATCTCACCGGCAACGGCGCCGACGAGGGTCAACTCGATGGTCTCGCCCAGCTCGCGGGCCGCTTCGAGGAGGAAGGGCACGCCTTTGCGGAGATTGATGCCGCCGACAAACAGGACGCGCAGTGGGCCGCGGCGTGGGCGGTGGCTCTCGGAGTCGGGGAACCACATCTCGGGATCAACCCAGAGCGGACATTCAAAGAGCCGCTCGGGCGCGAACCCGGCGGCGAGGAAGCTGCGCCGGTGGACTTCGGAGTAGATCAGGAGCAGATCGGCGGCGGCGTATTCCTGCTCTTTCCGCGCGGCCATGCCGGGCGTGTCCACGGGCATGCGGTTCGGCAGCTTTGCGCGATCGGCAGCCTCGTCGAGGACTGCGGTGAGGAATCTGGGGTGCAATTGCGGCGCGTCGAGGAGCCGGGTGAGGCCGTGCCGGGCGCAGACTTCGAAGGCCCGGAGCGCGCACGTTTCGGTGCCGACGAAAACGGGAGTGGGCGAACGATCGAGCGCCGCCGCCACGTGGCGATCAAAGGCGTCATGCGCGGCCAGAACATCGAGAGCGGTCTGCGTCCGGCAGGTCGCCCAGAGCCGGTGCCGGAGCAATGGCCAGGGATATTCCACCACCTTCTCGAGCGGCACACCGTCCACGCGGCGATTGGCGAGCGCGTCCCGGCCAAAGATTTGGGCGACGGTGCCTCCCCACTTTCCCGGCGCATCGAAGATCGAGCAGTGAAAGGCCGCGAGCACGCCGGCTTCTTCGGCGGCCAGGGCGAGCTGAAACGCCTGGTGAATGCCGCTGTAGGCGACGGTGACTTTCTCAGTCATGCGAGGGAGTTTGCGACCAATCGCAGGCATCCACGACCTCGAGCCATTGATGGAGGATGAGCGTATGCACTTCCTGGATGCGTGCAGTCACGGGGCTGGGAACGATCAGCGCATGGTCCGAAACCTTGCTGGCGGGTCCACCGTCCTTCCCGGTGAGGAGGATCGTGGTGATCCCGAGTTTGCGAGCGCGGCGGAGGGCGGCGAGGACGTTTGGGCTATGGCCACTGGTGGAGAAGGCGACGAGGACATCGCCGGCTGCGCCGAGCCCGGAGATCTGGCGCGCGAAGACCTGCTCGTAACCGTAGTCATTGGCGATGCAGGTGAGGACGGTGCCATCGGCGTTCAGGCAGATGGCGGGGAGACTCCGGCGATCGGCCTTGTAGCGGCCGACGAGTTCCTCACTGAGATGAAGCGCATCGGCGGCGCTGCCACCATTGCCACAGGTCAGGATTTTGCCCCCGACGAGGAGCACGGAGATGACGACTCGCGCGGTTTCTTCGATCGGGCCAGCGAGGGACTTGCTGGCCTCCAGGACGGACTGCAACTCGGCGAGCGTGTCGAGGAAGGTGGGCGCGGGAGTCATGCCGGGATCATTGCTGCGTTCCGGCTTTTCAAGGCATGCTGCCGCCCCTGGTCATTTCCGGGGATGGAAGACTGGTGGGTTGGCGTCACGGTTTGCGTGCTGGAATTTCTGCCGAACCATTCGGCACGACCGTCGGCAGGGAAGAGCGGTCCAAGCGACCTGCTCTCGGGAGGAGACTGGCTACGAAAACAGTTTTCGCGAGGAGCGATTCACGGGCGGAGGCGGAAAGTCGGAAGGGTGCATCGTGGATCAGTGCTTGGCGCCTGCACCATAGACGCCTTTGGCCCCGTAGGAGCCGTAGGTCTTGCCGGAGTAGTAGTAGGCGTCCTGGGTCGAGCCGCTCGGGACAAAATTAAGGACGATTCCCGCGGGCCGGGCCCCGACTTCAGCGAGGGATTTTACGGCGCGGGCCACGGATTTGCGGGCGGTGGAGCACGAGCGAATGACCAGGCAGACGACGTCGGCTTCCGGTGCGATGAGGAGGGCGTCGCTGACGGCGAGGGTCGGCGCGGTGTCGATGACGACCCGGTCGTAACGCTGCGTGGCTTCGGTGAGCAGATCGCGCATCCGCTGGGTGGCCAGGAGTTCGGCCGGATCCGGCGAGCGACCGCCGGCGGTGAGGACCGAGAGGTTTTCGAGCTCCGCAGGAATGACCGCGTCTGAAAGCGAGAGGCGTCCGGCGAGCACATCGCTGAGGCCGGGCTTGCGGTGCTCGCCGAAGATCAGCGGGGAGACCGCGGGCTTGCGCAGATCGGCGTCGATGAGCAGCGTCCGATAGCCCTGCTGGCAGAGGGAGGCGGCGAAATTCGCGCTGGTGAAGGTCTTGCCTTCGGAGGGCACGGCGCTGGTAAAGAGGAAGGTGTGCCGGGCATCGGCGTCGGCGAGCATCGAGAGTGAGGCCCGCAGCGAGCGGAAGGACTCGGCGATCGGGCCGCTCCGGTTTGAGAAGACGTCGAGTCCGTGGACTCCGCCGGCGAAGCGGCCTTTCTTGCGCGAAACGGCCGTAAGGACTGGCAGGCCGGTCGCTTGCTCGGCCTGTTCGATGGTCTTGACCGAGGCGTCGAGGGCGTTGATGCCAATGGCCAGCCCGATGCCGG
>Ga0105049_10006512_pt1 | contig 13599 bp, 14 predicted proteins | sample MAT06_FD_78087 | JGI IMG/M metagenome (GOLD analysis project Ga0105049, IMG submission 78087) | Freshwater microbial communities from Lake Fryxell liftoff mats and glacier meltwater in Antarctica - MAT-06 | ecosystem: Environmental > Aquatic > Freshwater > Ice > Liftoff microbial mat | place...
TCGTATGATTACTACCCTTATGGCTTGACTTGGAACAACTCCGACTTACAAGACTAAGAAAACAGATTGCACGATCATGCCTATCAGGACAAAGAATTTCAGTGGAATGAGTTTGGCTCTGGCCCGGGCTTAGCGCTGTATGATTTCCACGCTCGGATGTACGATCCCGCCACGGCCACTTGGTCTGTCCCCGATCCCGCGTCGCAGTTTTCCAATCCGTATTTAGCGATGGGGAATAATCCGGTGATTGGGGTGGATCCAGATGGGAGGTTTGTGGTCGGGACAATTATCGGAATGTTTAGAGGAGGGGCTCTTGCCAATGGCAGTTTCGATCCTACCACATGGGATTATAGAGCAAGTAGTACCTATATCGGAATGGGGGTCGGCGGGCTTGTGGGCGGACTAGGAGGTTTCGCGGCAGCAGGCATAAAGTCGCAAGGCTCAGTCATTCTGGGTAAAACGATTTCGGCCAAGGTTGCTAAGAATATTTTCACTTAAGTAGTAAGCGGCACGGTAAATACCATTTCCAGCTATGACCCGAAAAAGGGGTTTGGTTGGAACACGCTGGGTGATTCTATGGACGGTGCCATAGGAGGTTATGTAGGCAGTGGTTCCGGTTTGGGATGGGGCTTCTTCACAGTTGGTATGGCAAATGCCATCAATAAGGATATTCAATCCGATTCCGGCCTTGGGGTTTACGAGAGTATGCAGGCATTTGTGGGAGGTGGTCTGTCCAGTTTGGCAGGCATGCAAATGATAGGAATGAAAACTGAAGCACTGATCGGAGGAAAATCGAATACGATCAAACTGGTGAATAAATGCCTAGGCTATGGCATTCAGAGCACCGCTTCGGATTTTTGGCCTCAAAAACCCGTTTTATTCACTTCTAAACATTGACTAATGCGTGCGTTCATATCCAACTTGTTAGTCGCGTTGTTTCTGATAAGCTGCTCCCTGCTTGAGCCTTCGGTGGAGATATTCTACTTTTCTGAGTCAAAGGCTAAAAAAATAACGCGAGAGAATTATTCAAGATTAGATACGTTGTATGTGCCATATTTTCTTTTCGATTCGAAGACTGGAAGGTATATCGATAAATTCAAATGTTTTCCAATTGATACAGCAGAAGTGGTGAATTATTTTCGAAATTCATTTGGGCAGCAGGATTTAAATATTCAATTCAGCTCTTCGCTGGATATTTTTTCCTTCTCTGAGGTTAAGTACTATGATATTCGAACGATGTACATTTTGCCTAAATTGCAAAAGCGGGGTTATGATAGAGATAGGTTTAATTTGGCCCTATATTTTTACCTGAAAGTTTTTTATGACTCGCACAGAGAGGCCGGATGGGGAGGCTATCCTGTCCCTACCTCTAACAATATTTACCTTATTGTGCAGGTGCTGGATATGTATGTTGTTCATATGGATAGTACTTATTATTCATATTCATATTTGCACTCTGACACCTTAATCCAAGACAACCGTATTCCATTCGCTTTTAGCTTCCAGCCGGAAGTAGTTGATTCGTTAATTTCATTGACAATACATGAATTCAAGCAAAGGTTGAGGTAGCGCAATTGCTGGATCTTTATGAATCTCGTTTTTTTCAAGGTGGAAAACATATCCCGTGGGGGCACGGAGGGGGAGGGAAAATACAATGGACGCAGAGGACGCAGAGAATCGCAGAGTACGCAGAGAAATTACTTTATGAACATTAATTTCTCATTCGACTCTGCGCTGTTTCTTTTCCTTAAAAAAATCTATCAATCTCTATGGTTCTGTGGTGAAAAGAATAGATCGGACATGAAGGTAATGGAGGTTACGCGGAGGAGAAGGAGGATTGGATTCTTTGTAATGAAAAAAGACGGGAGTAACCCCGTCTTTTCAGTGCTTTCGAAAAACCGTCTGTTAGTCCCTGCGACCAAAAATGCGCAGCAGGAAAAGAAACAGATTGATAAAGTCGAGATAAAGGGAAGTTGCTCCCATAATGGCGAGTTTACCCGCAGTGGCAGTGCCATATTCTACACCAGCACCAATGCGCTTGATTTTCTGGGTGTCATAAGCGATCAGACCAGTGAAGATCAACACTCCTATGCAGCTAATGATATAATCGATGCGCGCGCTCTTCATGAAGAAGTTCACTAACATCGCGATCACCAAACCAATCAGTGCCATTCTCAAAATGGAGCCCATCTTGGTAAGGTCTGTTTTGGTGGTGTATCCGATCACAGCCATAGTGGCAAACAGACCTGAGGTGATGAAGAACACCTTGGTAATTACTCCGAGTGAATACACGATAAAGATGTAACTCAAACTAATGCCCATCACGGCAGAAAATGCGAGGAATACTGCCACCATTACGGGCATCGACATCCGGTTGAAACCAAAATTAAGAGCTAGAATAAATGCCAACGGAGCAAAGGTCACCACCCAGCCTAAAGTGGTCATTCCTGTTTCACCCACGAGGTAATGAATCAGGTCTGTTGTTCCAAACCACCAAGCAAGTGTTCCGCTGATGATCAAGGCAAGCGACATGTAAGAGAATACGTTCGCTACAAATGAGCGTGAGGTGCTCAGCGAAGTTGCATCGAGGACTGTATCGTCCTGAAAGAAATTGATTTTGTTATCCATAGGTTTAATAAACGATTCAATTGAGTTTGGCGCCGATCAGATGGATGAACTCCCGACGTGTTTTGTCGTTGTCGAGAAACTCACCACTGAACGCTGAGGTGGTTGTCACAGAATTCTGCTTCGATACCCCGCGCATTTGCATGCAAAGATGGTGACATTCGATCACAACTGCCACACCGAGGGGGTGAAGCGTGTCATTCAGACAGTCGCGTACCTCAAGTGTCAGTCGCTCCTGCACTTGCAGCCTCCGGGCGAATACATCCACCACTCGGGGAATTTTGCTTAGACCTACTATTTTTCCTTTTGGAATATACGCCACATGCGCCTTTCCGAAAAAAGGGAGCATGTGGTGCTCGCACATACTGTACACTTCGATATCCTTCACAATCACCATTTCGCTGTAATCCTCATCGAAGATGGCTCCGCGAAGAATTTCGCGGGCATCGAGAGCATAGCCCTGAGTGAGATAGGTATAGGCTTTTGCCACCCGTTCGGGTGTTTTCAGAAGTCCTTGACGGGTTGGATCTTCACCAATTTGACCAAGAATTTGTTGGATCGCATCTGAAACCACCTGTTCAGACGCGCTGAGGGAGTCTTTTTCTTCGTTTTCCATCCTCTGTGCTATTCACCACCGAAGTATTCGACGATGTTGTTTTCGGTTTCGTACAATTTGACGCTGTGGAGCCGGCAACCTTGCGCCACAACAGATTCTTCGAGCTGCTCCCAAATGGAGATGGCAATGTTTTCGGCAGACGACATTTTGCCTTTCATAAAATCAACATCCATGTCCAGGTTCTTGTGATCCATTTTAGAAATCACTTTATCTCCTACTAGATCCGAAAGGAATTTGAGATCCATACAGAACCCCGTTACCGGATCTGGAGCGCCTTTCACGGTTACAAACAGATCGTAGTTGTGCCCATGCCAATTCGGATTGGAGCATTTGCCAAAGACCTCATAGTTTTTTTTGTCGTCCCATGCGGGAACCCACAATTTGTGCGCTGCATTAAAACGCTCCCTCCGGGTAAGATAGACTGTGTTGGCCATGTCGTTCTGAACAGTTAGCGAAGATAAAGGTTCTCTGCGGGCAGGCAGTTCCTGACTTCGGAGTTTACGTGCCTATTTTTACATCCTTAATATCAGAATTCATGATTGTAGTAACTGGTGCTGCTGGATTTATCGCTTCCTGTCTGGTGACCCGACTCCAGCAGGAGCGCTTTTTCGACCTTGTGTTGGTGGATGACTTCACCCGCTCGGAAAAGCAGCGCAACTATGAGGATAAGCAATACACTCAACTGGTGGACAGAAAGGCCTTTCCGGGATGGCTCAGAAAAAACGAGGATCAGGTGGACTTCGTATTTCATCTCGGGGCACGCACAGATACCACCGAGCAGGATCACCGGATTTTTGACGAGCTCAATTTGAATTACTCCAAAGAGGTTTGGAAAATATGCGCGGAGTTCGCCATTCCACTGGTTTACGCATCATCCGCAGCCACGTATGGCGGGGGAGAACATGGGTACAAGGACGATCACTCGCTGGTATCACAACTTCATCCGCTGAATCCTTATGGGGAAAGTAAGAACGACTTTGATCGCTGGGCGTTAGAGCAAACTGAAGCACCTTTTTTCTGGGCTGGACTGAAATTTTTCAATGTCTATGGTCCGAATGAATACCACAAGGGCCGCATGGCTTCCGTAATCATGCATGCCTTCAAACAGATCAGCGCGCAAGGATCCATGAAGTTGTTTCGCTCACACCGAGCAGATTACACGGATGGGGGACAAATGCGTGATTTTGTTTACGTGAAAGACGTGACTGAAGTGTGTATGTTTTTAATGCACCACCGAAAAGATTCAGGACTCTACAATTTGGGATCGGGAAGGGCGCGTACTTTTTTAGATCTGGCCAATTCAACCTTCCGCGCAATGGATCGCGAGCCAGACGTTCAGTTTGTAGATACGCCCGCGGATATCCGCGACAAGTACCAGTATTTCACCCAAGCCGACATGAGCAAACTTCAGTCGATCGGATATCAACGCCCATTTCACAGCCTCGAGGAAGGTGTATTGGATTACGTGAGTAACTATCTAATGCGCGACGGGAGGATCTATTAATTTGTTAGGATTAACGGACTAAGTTGCAATCAGAGATCAACTGGCCCTCAAAAAGTGATTTGTTCGTCTTTTATTTTTTTTGTCACTTTTGTTGAAGAACGGCGAAGCCTTCCCGCATTCCGAAATATAAATTAGATACATCATGCGAAAAAGGAACCAAAAGAACTTCAGCAATTAAAATGGATTGGCTGATGCGCCGGGTTTCTCTGATGCAAAGACCGGCGAGAAGCCAATCTGTCTAGCCATCCGGCTAGACCAACGCGGAGGTGCGAATATGCTTTGCCACTTTCTTCTTTGTGGTTCTCTGCCTCTCTGCTGAAAAAAAATAGTACTGCGCCCTGCAGATCTGAAGTTGCGGACTAAACCGTTAATCTGAAAAATAAAAAGCCCGCTTCATAGCGGGCTTTTTAAGTATTAGAAGCGATTAATCAATCGTGATGAGGAACGGCATACGTGCCTGGACTCCTTTCATATTGCGCATGCTTTCAATTTCTTTCAGCAGTGGGAATTCATTCAGGAGTAAATCTTTGGCGATGTCGGCCTGCTCCTCTCCGGACAATTCTTTCAAGAATTCTTCGAAAGGGTCTACCATCTTCGGCAATTCGCGCAATGAATATTCAGTGAGTGAAGCCATTGCCGCTGCGGCCTCAATAGCGTCTTGAAGATCTCCCATAGCGTCTACGAGTCCGATCTGCATCGCATCTTCTCCGCTCCACACACGGCCTTGACCAATGCTGTCCACCTGCGCCTGAGTCATGTTACGTCCTGCGGCTACCTTCGAAGTAAAGTCAGAATAGATGTCAGAAACCATTTCCTGAAATGCCTTCATTTCGGATTCTTCCAACGGCTTCACGGCACTCATCATGTCGGCGTGTGGATTGGTTTCGTACCGGTCGAAGGTGAGTCCGATTTTGTTTTCCAGAAACTTCTGCATGTTAGGCAACACACCGAATACTCCAATGGATCCGGTAATGGTATTCGGGTTTGCAAAAATTTTGTCGGCGCCACAAGCGATGTAGTATCCGCCGCTTGCCGCGTAGTCGCCCATGCTTACTACGAACGGTTTGCCGCTTTCTTTGATGAGCATGGTTTCTCTCCAGATCACATCGGATGCAAGCGCGCTTCCGCCTGGGGAGTTCACACGAAGTACAATTGCCTTCACTTTTTTATCCTCACGGGCCGCGCGAAGAGCCTTGGCGATACGGTCACTTCCGATATTCTGATCATCGCCTTCACCACCGCTGATGCCACCCACGGCATACACGACCGCTACTTTATCCTTCGCGTTGTTTTTCTCTTTTTTGGATGCTTTGTGGAAATCCTTCAATGCGATCAGGGGAAGATCATTCTTTCTCTGACCCAACATTCCTTCTTCTTCCTCCTCTTCTTCGTTCACTGCAGTGACCTCCATTCCGAGTTTACCTTTCATTGCGTCGATTACTTCATCGCGGTATTTCAAGCCGGTAAGAAGCTTGCCCGAAACCGCATTGTCTGCGCTGATAAAGGAAAGACTGTCGGCACCCTGATTGAGTGCATCCACCGTAACACCGCGGCTGGAGGCAATGTCTTCCAGCATCAAACGCCAGATATCGCCGACGAATGTGGCAGTCTGTTCGCGGTTCGCGTCCGACATTTTATCGTACATAAATGGCTCTACTGCGGACTTGAATTTATTGTCAGGACCACGGATGATCTGCGCTTCGATTTCGAGTTTGTCGAGCATGTTTTTGAAAAACATGATCTCTGCATTGAGTCCGCGCCAATCGAATTCTCCTTCAGGGTACATATAAACTTCGTCGGCCGCGCTGGCCAAGTAGTAGCCGGACTGCGTGAAGAATTCGGAATAGGCTACGATCCATTTCCCCGATGAACGAAAGTCTTCAATGGCTTTGCGCACATCACGCATCGTGCTAGGTGCAGCCATCACCGATTTTACTTCCAGAAACATTCCTTTGATGCGCTCGTCGTCCCGCGCATCTTCAAGATCTGCAATAAATTGGTTGAGTCCTGTTCCTTGCTCTTCTGCGAAGGGCGATCCAAGTCCGCTGCCATGTTCACTGGCGCGTTCGCTGAAGGTGCCGTCGATAACAAGGTGAAGAATCGATTCATCTTTTAGCTCCACTTCGGTGCCGTCTTTTGAACTGGCGATAGCTGAAATGATGAGAAGAACGAGAAGTCCCGTTAGCGCAATGACTGCCAAGATCGTTCCGACCATGGAGGCGAGGGCATTTTTGAAAAAGCTCATGATGTGTGGTTTTAGGCGTATTCGTGTTTCAGGATCGAAAGTAGATTAGCATAGAGGGGTAAAAATTCATCCTTACACCAGCGGCACGGAGTCAGGTTGAGAGGCAAAACAGCCCATGGATTACTTTCGCGGTGAATGGCAACACACAACGTTTTTCTATGTATCGGCGGTAACTTGGGAGATCGGATGGATAATCTCGAGGAAACACGCACGTTTATTGAGTTCAACATGGGTGATCTGATTGTGGTTTCGCCGGTGTATGAGTCGGAGGCGTGGGAGATGAAAAACGCTCCTGCCTTTTTGAATCAGGTGGTGCTCATCCAAACCGAACTAAGTCCGAATGAGTTGCTGGTAGAGATCGCCGAGCTGGAAGCGTTTTATGGAAGAAAACGTTCGTCCGGAATGTATGTGAGCAGAGAGATGGATGTTGATGTGCTGTTTTTTGATGAGCTTGTGCTGGATGAAGAGAAGATTCAGATTCCACATCCCCGCTTGCACTTGCGCAAGTTTGTGCTGCTTCCATTGTCCCAGATTGCACCGGAATTTGTGCATCCTGGGCTAGGTAAAACCATCATAGCGTTGCTGGCTGATTGTCCGGATCAAACTTCTGTAATACCCTATGTCGGAGTATAAATACATCGTGATTGAGGGGAATATCGGGGCGGGAAAGACCAGCCTCGCTACCCGCATAGCCGATCATTTGCAGGCACGACTCATTTTGGAGGAATTTGCAGAGAATACTTTTCTACCTAAGTTTTACGAAAATCCGGAGCGCTACGCTTTCCCGGTTGAACTTAGTTTTCTTTCTGAGCGTTTTTCGCAACTGAAAAAGGATCTTTTGATCAATGATCTGTTCTCCCCAATTGTGGTGGCGGATTATTTCATCAGCAAGTGTCAGATTTTTGCGCGAAACAATCTTCAGAAAGATGAATATGATCTTTTTCTAAAGATGTTTGAGATCGTGGATTCGAATATTCCCCGACCCGATTTGCTGGTCTATCTCTACTTGCCGGTGGAGCAGTTGCAACGGAATATTTCCCAGCGGGGAAGAGCGTACGAACAGAAAATACCGGATCAATACTTGGAGAATATTCAACGGCAATACCTTGAATTTATTCGCCTGCACGAAGATCTTCGTGTCTTACTCATCGACACTTCTGAGGTGGATTTTGTGCACGAGGAAAAGGATGAATTACGCATGAAGGAGCTCATTTGTGCGAGCTATCCAGCGGGGATTACCAGAATCAAAGCCTGATCGCTTTAATCTGTGTTAATCACAGTTTTCCAATTTGCGATTGACTGAGAGTGAGAAAAAGTTGGGTGGCTTCGAAGCTATCCGAGCCATCATCGTTTTCGCTTTTTTACAATTCCCGACCGTGAAATAGGCTTTGGCGCAATACGCCTGAATCACATGACCGAATGGATGCGTTTGAGCTCGATTGTCGTAGGCGTGAATATGATCGAGTGCCCAACTCACATTAGTTTCAGGAGTGAAATGATGCAGGTTTTGGCGGTACATCCAGCGAAGCATCAACAGATCAATGTCTTCTGGATCCACCCGAAGCAGATGGTCGAAGAGTTGTATCATCTCCGGATTTTCGTCATATTCATACATCACGGAGCAGATCCAATCACTGGTTGCGCTTAGACGATCTCCTATCCGCCAATAGCAGAGTCCGCGGTAGAGTCCGGCTTGATTGGAAAGGCCGTTGATTAAAATGGAGTCAGGATAGACGTCTTCATCTGCCATTTCTACAGCATCGGAGTAATACTGAATCGCGGCCCACGGATCATTCCAGAGTTTATCGTGCCATTGACCCAATTGAATAAGGGTCAAGAAACGTTCATTCTTTACGGTGGTGGAGGCGAGCAGCGACTGCGCCCAGGCACGGGCGTCGACGGTATTTACGGTAGTGCACATTTCCACCCATGGTCCGATGAGACTTCGCGAGTATTCGCCGGAATATTCTACCGCTTTGCGAAAAATTGAATCCGCCGTGGTGTACTCATTTTTTCGCAAATACTGAATGGCTTTTTGATAGAGAAAATTCGGATTGGCTGGATGCATCTGCAGTCCCCAATCGAGCCATTTTGTGTACTCCTCTTCGCCTTGTGCGAGGGCGAGATTGATTCGGTAATCGGCATATTCCACATCTCTCTTTCCATGTTGAAAGGACAGCTCCGCATAGCGCACCGCTGCTGCGTTATCCCTGAGACTGGTATATCTCTGGGAAAGATCAAAGGCGATTTGGCCTAGGGACACAGAATCAAATCGAAGTGCGTTGAGCAGATTTTCTTCTGTAGGGATGAGTAGAGCAAGATCAATCACACAGTGTGCAGAATCAGGATAGGACTCAACGCAAAGTTGGAGCTCCCTGCTCATTCGGATGTACTGGAAATCCGCACCAGGTTGCGCGAAGGCAGAAGCCTGAAGGAAAGGACTAAATAGAAAAAAGAGGATTACCCGCAGATTTTTCATGCCATGTCCTGTAACGGACAGCTCACGAAACGTTCATCAAGGTGTGTTGAAATTAGGCGAGAAGGCGAGCCATGGTAACGCCGATCTCAGCAGGGCTGTCCACCACCGTGATGCCACATTCACGCATGATCTTCTTCTTGGCAGAAGCGGATTCGTGCTCTCCGGAAACGATTGCTCCGGCATGTCCCATGGTGCGTCCCTTTGGTGCAGTTTCACCCGCAATGAATCCTACTACAGGCTTGGTGCCGTTGTCTTTGATCCACATCGCTGCTTTGGGTTCTAGCTCCCCACCAATCTCACCGATCATCACGATGCCTTTGGTGGCTGGGTCGGCCATTAAAAGTTGAACCGCTTCAAGTGTAGTAGTTCCAATGATCGGGTCGCCGCCAATTCCAATTGCAGTAGTAACTCCCAACCCAGCTTTGGCCACCTGATCGGCGGCTTCATAGGTAAGAGTGCCTGATTTGGACACAATGCCTACAGTGCCTTGCTTGAAGACGAAGCCCGGCATGATGCCCACTTTCGCTTCGCCGGCGGTGATGATGCCCGGACAGTTTGGACCGATGAGCGTGGCCTTGCGGTCGCGTGCATATTCTTTCGCCTTGACCATATCAGAAACAGGAATTCCTTCGGTGATGGTAACGATCACTTGAATGCCCGCGTCAGCGGCTTCCATGATCGCGTCAGCAGCAAATGCCGGTGGTACGAAAATGATTGAAACATCGGCACCTGTAGCTGACACTGCATCGCTCACGGTATTGAACACCGGACGATCCAGATGAGAAGTACCTCCTTTGCCAGGAGTCACCCCACCAACTACGTTCGTACCATATTCAATCATTTGCTGCGCGTGGAAAGTGCCCTCGCTACCAGTAAATCCTTGTACAATAACCTTTGAAAGCTTGCTAACTAATACGCCCATGGGAAAAAATCTGTTGATGAATTTGGCTGCGAAAATAGGCACATGCGATGCAAATTGTGGCGGCTTGATGGATTCCGTTGGAATTCATTGAGTTGGCTTTGGAGGTGAGTCGGCCTGATAGGTCTTTATCTCAGCTACTTTTGCCGCTGTGCAGGTCAACACGTCAGATACCATTTGTGCGCTCAGCACTCCGGCCGGAGTAGGTGCTATCTCGTTGATTCGATTAAGTGGAACGCGTGCGTTTGAAATTGCCTCCCGAATTTTTTCCCGATCACTGGCTTCTGTGCTCACCCACACCGCTCGATTTGGTGTGATCCGCGATGGCGATCTAGTGGTGGACGAAGTGGTGGCTGTGGTGTTTCGCGGACCGCATTCGTTTACTGGAGAAGACACCGTGGAGTTTAATTGTCATGGGTCTCTTTATGTGCAGCAAGAGGTGGTGCAGTTGCTTATTCGATCCGGCGCGCGACTGGCGATGCCCGGCGAGTTTAGTATGCGGGCCTATCTCAATGGTCGAATGGATCTCAGTCAGGCCGAAGCGGTAGGTGATTTGATCGCCGCAGAAAGCGAGGCAGCCCATCGTCAGGCCGTCCATCAAATGCGTGGGGGTTTTTCGAAAGAAATACGCGGCTTGCGTGAACGCCTCATTCATTTTGCGTCGTTGGTAGAATTGGAACTGGACTTTGCGGAGGAAGACGTTGAATTTGCGAACCGTCCGCAATTGCGGAAGCTCTTGGTGGAGATTCAAGGGGTAGTGGATCGATTGCGCGACTCATTCTCTCTCGGCAATGCGATGAGGTCAGGGGTACCTGTAGCAATTTTGGGTGCTCCCAATATGGGGAAGAGTACTTTGCTGAACGCTCTGCTCAATGAGGATCGCGCCATTGTGAGTGACATTGCGGGCACCACGCGCGATACCGTGGAAGATCATGTCAACATTGAAGGCATCCGATTTCGCTTTATTGATACTGCTGGAATCCGCGCCACAGAGGATACGATCGAGAAACTGGGCATTGCCCGAAGCTTTGCCAAAGCTCGTGAGGCACGGATTATTTTGCTGATGTGCGATGCATCATCCACGCGTATTGATGAGCTGAAGTTGCTGTTGGAGGAAGTCAGAAATACCGCCGGAACGCATCCCGAAATCATTGTGGTGGCTAATAAGATAGATCAGCTTGGGCAGCCTTTTAATTCTCCTGAATGGAGTCAAGAACTCGGTTCGACGGTCCTTGCTATTTCCGCAAAAACAGGATTTCAGGTAGAGGAGTTGAAGAATGAATTGGCTCGTCGTTCGGGCATTCGCAAGGCGGGTAGTGGGGAAACGATTGTGACCAATCTCCGCCATTACCAGGCACTCACCCGCGCGGCCGAATCGCTGCAATCTGTGCTGCATGGAATGGATTCTGGGATTACGGGTGATTTCTTAAGTGTGGATATTCGGCGTACCTTGTATCACCTAGGTGAAATAACGGGTGAGATCAATGCGGATGATTTGCTGGACAGCATTTTTTCGAAGTTTTGTATCGGAAAGTAATTATCTTTATATTATTTCGTAAGTAGTTGTTGTTGTTCACTTTCAGCGTTAGTATCTTTCTTTTGTTTGTTGCCAAACTGCTCTTTTTTACCTATATTTTTTGTCTAATTGTTGCCCTGATCTGTTGCCCACTATGTTTGGCAACAGAAATTCAGTAAGAGGGGAAAGGATGCTACACATAGCTACACCCTGCAACAGTTGGCAACAAATAGCAACAACATGAGTAGTAACATCTGCTTAGAAAAAACCTGCCAGCATTGCAGTAAAAACTTCATCGCAAAGACGACTGTAACACAGTATTGTTCTGATAACTGTGCTAAGAGGGCTTATAAAGACCGTATACGTTCAAAGAAAATTGAAGTGCGATACAAAAGGACTTTGAGCAGAAGCCTTTCAACCCCATTGTAAATCAAAAGGAATTTTTAAGTGTCAAAGAAACTTGCCAGTTAATCGGGGCAAGCAGATGGACTATTTACGGGCTCATTGATGGTGGCAATTTGAAGGCTTCCAAGTTGAGCAGTCGTACCATCATTGCAAGAAATGAAATCAATAATCTTTTTAAATAACTGAAAGCATGAAAGTAACACTACGCCAAAGGCTGAAAGGTGATAAAGTAACTTTATACCTTGACTATTACCATCAGGGCAAACGCAATTATGAACACTTGCAATTGACCCTTATTCCCGATCCCGAAAAAGGCAAGCTCACAAAAGAGTAGAAGGAAGAAAACCGAAAGAACCTATCACTTGCAGAAGCCATCCGCAGCAAAAGACATTTGGAGTTGCAGAATGGTATTTATGGTTTTCAGGACCAGGGTAAAATGAAAGGTAGTTTCCTTCGCTACTTTGAATATCTCACAGAGGCCAGAAAAGACAGTCAAGGAAATTACGGCAATTGGGATAGTGTTATGAAACATTTGAAAAAGTATTGCAAACATGATGTTACTTTTTCCCAAGTTGATAAAGCATGGTTGGAAGGCTTCAAAGAATATTTGATGAAGCAAGCCCGTACACCTGCCAATCAGCCACTTTCTCAAAATTCCCAAAGTTCTTATTTCAACAAGCTAAAGGCTGCATTAAAACAGGCTTTGAAAGATGAAATTATACAGCGTAACCCTGCCGACATCGTTGAAGGGATAAAGCCCGGTGATACTGAAAGAGAATTTTTGACACAAGAAGAATTACAGGCAATGGCTAAAGCTGAATGTGATATACCACAAATGAAAACAGCTTTCCTATTCAGTGCCTTAACTGGTTTGCGTTGGAGTGATATTCAAAAATTGTCATGGGCTGAAATGCAACACTCCGAAGATATAGGGCATTACATCCGTTACACTCAAAAGAAAACTAAAGGTTCTGAAACATTGCCTATCTCTGAACAGGCTTTTGGTTTTTTAGGTGAAAGAGGCGAACCAAACGAAAGAGTTTTTTTAGGTTTGAAATATTCAGCATGGCACAATATGCGATTGCAGCAGTGGGCAATGAGAGCAGGTATAAGCAAGTCAATTACCTTCCACTGTGCAAGGCACACCTACGCAACATTACAATTAACTTTGGGTAGTGATATTTATACAGTCTCAAAAATGTTAGGGCACAAGCATTTAAAAACAACAGAGATTTATGCAAAAGTGATTGACCATAAAAAGAAAGAAGCTGCAAACCGTATTAAAATAGA
>Ga0105049_10006517_pt1 | contig 13593 bp, 14 predicted proteins | sample MAT06_FD_78087 | JGI IMG/M metagenome (GOLD analysis project Ga0105049, IMG submission 78087) | Freshwater microbial communities from Lake Fryxell liftoff mats and glacier meltwater in Antarctica - MAT-06 | ecosystem: Environmental > Aquatic > Freshwater > Ice > Liftoff microbial mat | place...
ACTCATCCCGGGGGCTATCTACGTAACACCTGCGGGCATACAAGCGATTATTACGGCAAAAGGAAAACTGGAAGTTCAGGTGGCAGGATTCTAAGCGGAGGCCCGGTGCTGATAGGTTCCGTTGAAGGAAAGGTATTTCTTGATCCGCTGAAAGGCCAGCATTTCTTCTTTGCGAATCACACCATCGGCTTCCATGATTTCTTCAAGATCATTGATTACATTGGTGCGTTCTGCTTCTGTAAGTTGTATGTCCGTCATGTAGTTTTCAAGGTATACCATCACAGAATCAAAAGGCAGCCGCAGAAAATTCTGGTAGATCTCGTCAACAAAATTATTGGTATCCATACCAGAAAATGCAGGGTTCTTCTTTAATTTGGCGAGAATAATGAAAGCTTCCTTTTCTGAAAAATCTTTGTCGGCAATGGCCATATAAAGATAAAGATAGACAATGGCTGGATTTTCCATAGTTGTAAATTGAATTGGTCCAAGGTAAGGCAGAAGATAAGAGTTCTTGCTTCTGAAATAAGCTAAACATATGCGTTTGTAAGGTTTCAGTAAAAAGCATATACCAGACAGTGCATGTGTTGCTGTTCTTGTAACAGAATTAATGCCCTATACGCCAAACCAAAAAATGGGTTTCGAAACGATAAAAAAAATCATTCAACTGATCTGGAGATCCTTTCCGGTTCAGCTCATGTTCACCAATCTGAAGAAGAATCAGGTGATCCTGTGCTTTTGGATTTTTTTGTTTGGGTTTATTCTTTTAGACTGGGGTAAACTGTTTGGCATTCCCTATCTTTTCCTCGACCCGGAATACCATGGAAAGGTAAATGCACGAAGCCTTTTTATTATGGGTCTTGCTTTTGGCATCTTTAATTCATCCTTCCAGATTACCTGTTATATTCTTGATTCAGAACGATACCGTTTTCTGGTTGGTCAGCGCAATGCCATTTATAAATTCACATTGAATAACAGTATTCTTCCCTTGGTTTATATCCTTTCTTTCATTTGGAATTTCTGGCATTTTCAGGTTGAGAGGGGATTGGAAGGAAAAAAAGAGGCAGTGCTTGAATCGCTGGCGTTTTTGGGAGGGTTTTTGTGGATTTTCTTTCTCACGTTTCTCTATTTTCAGATTTCGCAAAGCCTGCCACTAAGGAAAATTGCCCTCAAAATTGACCATAAACTGAGAGGACTTAGTTTTTATCGGCTTTCACTTTTGAAAAGAATGCGAAACCTTCGGGGCAGCAGTCCCAAAATCGGGCATTTCCTGGGGAGTGGATTTAGAGTTGCAGAAGCCAAAGATAATATCAGACCAGCAAGATTAATCCAATCTTACGAAGTATTCAGTACCAACCACTTGTCTGCTGTAATTCTGGAATTAGGAACCATTATTCTGCTTTTTGTTCTGGGAATTTTTAGCGGGGCTGCCATTTTTCAAATACCTGCCGGAGCAAGCATTTTTCTTTTCTTTGGCTTCATATTGATGTTCATTGGGGCCATAAGTTATTGGCTTCGTGGATGGAGTATCTCCATTTTCATCGGACTTGCCTTGCTTATCAACGTCCTTTTTTCTACTGGCATTCTGGAGCGAAGCTATCAGGCATTTGGCATCAATTATTCATGTAAAGTGCCATACAACAACAGCGAAATCAGAAAGATGGCTGATCCTTTGGTATTTACAGATGATTCCCTCAAAACCATTGACATTCTGAATCGATGGAAGAACAAATCCAGACAACAGAAACCCCGTATGATCTTCCTTTGTACAAGTGGGGGAGGAATCCGGGCAGCTACATGGACAATGAGGACTTTGCAATACGCAGACAGTTCTTTGGGAAGCCAACTCATGGAACAAACCGCATTGATCACCGGAGCTTCAGGAGGATTGCTGGGAGCCGCATATTATCGGGAACTTTTCCTGCAAAGTAAAATCCAGAAAGATGTGGATTATTACCAGCGAAAATACATTGACAACATCTCCAGAGACATTCTAAACCCGGTTGTTTTCTCTCTTATTTCCAACGACATATTGATTCGGGTAAAAAAATACTACGATGGAAAATATGTGTATAATGCAGACCGGGGCCTTATTTTTGAGCAAACCCTTCATCACAATCTGAACAATGCCCTTAACAAAGGAATCTTCCGTTACAAGAATCCGGAAAGAGAGGGGTTGATTCCAATGATGATCATTGCACCCGTGATTGTGAATGATGGAAGGCGATTGTACATATCACCCCAACCCATTTCCTATATGACCTGGGATAAAAACAACAACAATTCAACACCGGATTACAAGCTGGTGAGAGGAATTGAAATGAGTCGGTTTTTTAATTCATGCGATGCAAACCGACTGGCTATATCCTCGGCCCTTCGAATGAATGCCACATTTCCTTACATCACTCCAAATGTTGGATTGCCTACAACTCCTTCCATTGAGGTGATGGATGGAGGATTGAGTGACAATTTTGGGGTAAGTGATGCCCTTCGATTTATCCATACGTTCAAACCCTGGATTGAACAGGAAACCGATGGTATCGTTTTAGTTTGTATCCGGGATACGCCCAAAGAGCGCCCGTTTCGAAAAAAGAGCAATGATTCATGGTTTTCAAGGATAATGAATCCGGTTGGATCTGTGTATGCGAACTGGGCAAGAAACCAGGATTACAACAACGATATGCAGGAGGAATATCTGACTCATTCAATGAAAGTACCCTTGGATGTTGTTACCTTTCAATATCTGGCTCCAACCGATCTGGACGAAAACTCAGATGATGTTAAAACAGAAAGCAGAGCATCTCTTTCCTGGCATTTAACTACTTTCGAAAAGAAAAGCATTGAATCCTCCATATTGAACGCAAAGAACAAAGAAGCCTTAGAAAAGCTAAGACAACTTTTAATCCCTCAAAACCTAGGGAATGAAACGATTCCTTAGTCCTGAAACCATGCTTGAAGCGGGTTGCGACGAAGCAGGCCGGGGTCCGTTGGCAGGACCGGTTCTTGCAGCAGCCGTAATTCTTCCCCGGGATTTCGATTTACCCGGTTTGAACGATTCTAAAAAGCTGGATGAAAAGGCAAGGTTTCAACTGGAACCGGAAATCAGGAAACAGGCCATTTGCTTTGGAATTGCCGCTTGCAGTCCTTCTGAGATTGACCAGTTCAATATTCTCAATGCATCCATTCTTGCAATGCATCGGGCGTTGGATCAGCTTACGATGAAACCAGAACTGATTCTGGTGGATGGAAATCGCTTTAAAAACTATCCGTTCATTCCACACCAATGCATCGTAAAAGGAGACTCCAAGGTGGCAAGCATAGCGGCAGCATCAATCTTAGCCAAAAATGAGCGGGACAGAATCATGATCCGGCTTGCAGAACAATATCCAGGCTATGGCTGGGAACGCAACATGGCTTATCCTACATTAGAACATCGAAAAGCATTGCTCCAACTCGGTCCAACCCCGGAGCACAGAGTCAGTTTTAAAGTGAAGGAATTTATTGTGATTTGACAGTTTTGCCTGTTTTAGTAGGCAACTGATGGAATTGAAAAATGCAATTGTCTGAATTAAGATTTGTAGGATGAAATGGTTCCAGGACGACTTGAAATAATGCCAATGCATTCATCATGCAAATCTTAAAATCCTGCCCATCCTGGTTCAGACAAAAAATGCATTTGTCTGAATCAGGATCCCGCTAATGCTGGACAGGTGCAGAGGATGAGAGGATTCTCAGGATGGCTTGAAATAAAGCCAATGCATTCATCCTGAAAATCCTAAAATCCTTTTTCATCCTGATTCAGACAAAATTGCGTTGATTCCACCAACTATCTTCAAACCCTCCCTAAACCCCTGTAAAAAAAGAACCCTTCCGTTTTGGAACAAAAAAAACCATCCCCAGCACAAAGAATATAACCAGAACCAAAGCCGATATCCGCATATTACCAGTAAGTTGATTGGTTAGTCCAAAAGCAAACGTGCCAAACACAATGGAGAACTTTTCGAGAAGATCGTAAAAACCATATAGGATTGATTTTCCATGCTCATCTTTTGGTAGATAATGCGTAAACGTACTTCTGAGCATAGATTGACTTCCGCCCATCACCAATCCAACCAAACCAGCCACCCAGTAAAACTGCGCATCCGTTTTTACAAAATAGGCAGAGATGCACACTGCAATCCAAAGGATGCAGGCAAGAACTAAAGTGCCCAAGGGCTGCAATCCCATCGAAACACGAGCAAATAAAACAGAACCTCCGATGGCCACCAGTTGGAGAATAAGTATAGTCGCAATCAGTTTTTCGGACGACATTTTCAATTCCACTTCTCCAAAAATAGCCGCAAGGTACATGATGGTTTGCACGCCCATATTCATAAAAAAGAAACCTGTTAAGTAACGAACCAGACCGGGAATGGAATCAGAAATCCGGAATGCGCCAACCAATCGCTCCCGGATAGGCTTCCATGAGATAAACAAACCTCGCCCTTTATCGGAAGTAGGAAGGCCACTTACAGCCAAAAAGCCAAATCCCAACCACCAAACGCCGGTGAATAAAAAACCAAACCGGCAGATTTCGGCCATGGTAAGATGAAAAATGGGGACGAAAAGTGGAGTTAATACGATGAGTAACAGCAATACCGATCCGATGTAACCCATTGCGAACCCTCTTGCACTCACTCTTTCATATTGGTCGGAACTTACAATTTCCGGCAGGAAAGAATTATAGAATACGTTTGAACTACTGAAACCGATGGCCGCCAGAACGAACATCAGGATGCCAAATTCCAGGTTGCTGGTTTCGAAAAAATACAACATTCCACAGCAAACTGAACCCAAAAGGCAAAAGGATAAAAGGAATCTTCTCCTAAACCCACTTACATCTGCATACGCAGATAAGATTGGGCTTAATAAACCTGCAAAAAGAAAGGAAAAAGAAACAGAATAAGAGAAAAGAGCCGAATTCAACACTTTAAATCCGGCAAAATCAATCAGAGAACCTCCCTCTTTATTTTGGGTCATCATATTAAAGTAGACCGGAAACAATGTAGAAGTGATGATGAGAGAATAGACCGAATTAGCCCAATCGTAAAGGCACCAGGAGCGGATGACCGCTGGTACATTTTTTTCAACAAATTGATTCAAGGCTCCAATTACTTTAACAGCTCACCATATGAGTCGGTGTTCTGCACATCAAGAAAGGTGAGAAGTGCATATGCCTCCTGCTTTTGTTCCGGCTTGGTCGCATCTTTAAGAATTTTTATAAACTCAGGTGCTTTCATATCGATGAAAGTCTTTACAAAAATGGAGGTCGGTCTTTGTTCAAACGCAACCTTTAATTTCCGAAGTACATCCAGTAAAATCGGGCGGGTATCATCCGGTTTTTCGGAATAGGTATCGAGTCCTTTGCGGTGGTATTCGTACAAGGATTCCCGAAATCCGGCAAATTGCTGAGACATAATGTTCTCCAGCAAGAAAAAGCGTGTATTGGTTCCGTCAAATTGATTCCAGCCTTTCAAACCACCCTGCAAGGCATTTTGGCTCACTTGCTGGGCGAGCTGAAAATAATTTTTACCTCCCAGTTTTGAAAAGCTATCGTAATCCAGCCCTACAATAATATAGGCGTAGTAGGCCAGAAGTGATGTGAGATTATTGGTGAACGTTCCTGGCTGAAAGTCTAAAGGCTGGCCCTCCACATATTGAAAAGCCCATTCCTTATCCAGAAAATTCAGCAGTTTGGTTTCGTAGCTTGTGCCATAGACCGGCCGGCTGGCAATGATCTGAGCAGTGGCTGTATAATTACCAACGGTTCCACTCAAACTGAGAGCGATGGTGCATTTGATCCTTTCTTCAGTTTTGAAATTATCGTTTGTCCATCGCCGTTGATTCATAAAATCTTTGATGGCCCGTTTCATGTCGGTAAGAACTCTTTGATCCACACTCTGAACCCCGGCAGCATTCATATTGATCTCGCATAAAAGCTCTTGTGCCCCACTTTTAAAGAAAGGAATAAGGAAGAAAAGAATCAGGAAGTTAGTCTTTTTCAATTTGTTGAACCACAAAACGGGTAATGTCATGAGCAACGTCTGTTTTAGATTTGGTTTCGAAAGGATGGGCTTTGCCATCGGAAGAAATGATAGTGATTTTGTTCGTGTCAAGAGCAAAACCTGCTCCATGATCATTTAGCGAATTTAATACAATTGCATCCAGATTTTTCCGGATTCGTTTGGAATCGGCATTTTCAAGCTCATTCTGGGTTTCTAAAGCAAAACCGATGAGAAATTGACCCGGCTTTTTTCTTTGACCCAACAAAGCTGCAATGTCTGGATTTTTAACCAGTTCGATAGACATCGTTTCGCCCGACTTCTTGATTTTCTGCTTTTCTACGGTTGCCGGTCGATAATCAGCGACTGCTGCGGCAAACACGACTACATCAGCTTCCGCAAAGTACAATTCACAAGCGGCCAACATATCTAAGGCTGAAGTTACCGGAACTGTGGTTGCCTTTTGAGGAAGAATCTTTTTGTTCACAGGGCCAGCTATGATGGTTACATCCGCTCCCAATTCAAGAAATGAACGTGCAATTTCAGCACCCATTTTTCCGGTCGAATGATTTGAGATAAATCGAACCGGATCGAGCGATTCCTGTGTTGGACCGAGCGTTACAAGAACTTTTTTTCCTTTCAAAGCCGATGATTTTTCATAGAACTCCGAAAGAGAGGTGAAAATTTCATCGGGTTCCTTCATTCTTCCTTTTCCGGAAAGGCCACTGGCGAGTTCGCCTTCGTTTGGCTCCAAAACATGGACTTTCTGAGAACGGAGCACCGCCAGATTATTTTGCGTGGTTGGGTGCGCCCACATATCCAGATCCATGGCCGGGGCAATCCAAACCGGGCAACGTGCAGAAAGGTAGGTTGTGAGGAGAAGATTGTCAGACATGCCTGTAGCCATTTTGGCAAGGGTGGAAGCAGTAGCAGGAGCAATGAGAAAAAGATCGGCCCAAAGTCCAAGTTCTACATGGTTGGTCCACTTCCCGGAATCCGGATCGGCCAGTTCTGAATACACCGGAGAATCGGCCAATGTAGAAGCCGTCAGTTTACCAATGAATTCCACTGCATTTGGCGTCATGATAATTTTAACTTCTGCGCCATCCTTTTTGAGGAGTCGAATAAGGCTCAGGACTTTGTATGCTGCGATTCCTCCACAAATGCCCAGCAGTATTTTCTTGTTTTCCAGCAATTTGAAGTGTTGTAGGACGAGATGCGAAATAAGGGAATTGAGGAGGTATTTCCCAGATAAAATATGGATTACGCTTTGATCCAATCTGGTGGTTCCGATTTTTAGTGAAGATGGATCGGACAAAAGGTGAGAAGAAGGAGAATTCTAATTCTGCACCAACCATATTCAGTTTCTTAAAACGAACAGGGTGATCCGGTATTACTTATCTATGATCTTACCCATTTTAAAATTTCTATCCCCATCTTTGCCAAAATTTAAAGACATGACAACCGGAGAAATCCACACCGAAAAAGGGGTGATGAAGATCGAGTTTTACGACAACGATGCCCCAAAAACTGTTCAGAACTTTGTTTCACTAGCTAAAAAAGGCTTTTATGATGGCGTCATTTTTCACCGTGTCCTTCCTGATTTCGTCATTCAGGGAGGAGATCCAACTGGCACAGGTGCGGGAGGACCCGGTTACAAAATTGATTGTGAATTGACCGGAGGCAATCAATATCACGATCGTGGTGTGATGTCAATGGCACATGCCGGTAGAAATACAGGTGGCTCTCAGTTTTTCATTTGCCACAGCCGGAACAACACCGCCCATCTTGACCGCAACCATACCTGCTTTGCTAAAGTGGTTGAAGGTTTAGACGTAATTGATGCCATTCGCCAAGGTGATAAGATGACTAAAGTGATCATCAACGAAGATGTAAAATAAATCAGGGAACTTTCCTGAAAATAAAGAAGCAGGAACCGGCAGAATTTTCATCTGTTTCCTGCTTTTTTTTATTTCCGCACTATTTTTTCTCTCCTTCCATTTTCAAAACAAACGATTTAAATACCGGAAGGCAATTTTGTAAAATCAAGTTTGCAATCGTCGAACAAGAAGAAAAATACCTTCATGAATTAAGATACTGATTGCCACACTTAACAATCAGGTTTACTGCGTCTTTTTAAAGGATTACAAAAGAAATTTTCAAGTAGCAAAGAGCATTTTGTATTATTGTATACGGTTGGCAGCCATGCCGAAATAAAGCAATGGGAACTCTGGAACTACGGTCAAATCTCCATCAAATCATAGATGGTATTCAAAATGAGCAATTTTTGCAAACCTTATGTGATTTCCTTCAAGTAAAAAAATCAGCGACAGAACAAGAAAGCATCTGGAGCGCACTTAATGAGGAACAAAGAACAGAAGTAATGCTTGCCTGGGAAGAATCTGGAAATGAAAAGAATTTGGTGGAGCCATCCAGGATTTTTGGGAAAGGCGAATGAAGATTTTGTTTACCAAAATTGCTCCACAAAAGTACGGTTCTATTAAAAATCACATTGCATCAGAATGGGGCGATAAAGTTGCTGCCTCTTTCGAGTAAAAGACAATAGATTTTTTAGATTTGTTAAAGACGTTTCCTGAAATGGGTGTTTTAGAGGTTCAGAATAAAGAGATTCGAAGTTTTCTTCTCACCCCACAAACCCGCATATTTTATAGGATAGAGAAAGAACACATTATGATCCTTACTTTTTTCGATACCAGGCAAAATTCAAGCAAAAGACCTAAACAAAACAGGCACTTAGACAACTTGAATTGCCTCACGACTTTGCTTGGTATTGATTCTGAAGATCTTACTAAACTAATCCAAACCAATGAAACTTCCATTGGGAAATTTGTGGGAATTGGCTCTTGAGATATCCTCAATCTGGATTTTGCCTCGTTCATTAAAAACTGGCAGCAACCGAAGCGGTAACTCCGGAACTTGCAGGAACAAATCGGCAAACACCACCCACACAAAATACACCGGCTCTTTGCCGCCCTGCAGTTAAGGATATCCGCACGGTTCCTTTTGTATACCCTACTGTGGTTCCTAAATAGTTGATCCTCTGGCTGGGCTTTTTATTGCCATAGTTGTACTCATTGTATAATGCAAAAAAGTAATGTGAACCCATCTGATACTCCAGCAAAGCCATTGCCCAGGAACCATTGTCCTGTTTGGTTTGAAGGTGCTGAAGTTCCATCCGAACCGTCTTTTTAGGCTTAAATTTCCAGGATACATCCACAATGCCAATGTGTGAATAGATGGTTTTCACGCCCTGATTGTTGGTAATCCGAAGTACTTCGTTGTCGGCCTCAATAAAAATGTAGGTGGCTATCAATTTCACTTTCTGATTGATTTTTTTGCTGACTTCCAAACTGAGGTTCTGATAATACGTGTTTTTACCCACTGCAAAAAAATTCGAATTGTACCCTTTGGCACTGTCTTGACCCACTACTTTGCTGGTTTGCAACCCATTTATGCGGCAATAATTAAAAGTGAAGTTCGTTCCGTATTTCCCACCAAGCTTGCTTCCTTCTTTCGCATTATAAAAAACATCCACCTGAGAACCCATCTCTCCTCTCGATTGAGTCGCATACGGGTATAATGTGGCCAGGCGATACGTATGTTGTGGTGTGAGGGGTGGCAGATAGTTTATAAGCAGATTGTTGAGATCAGCGCCCCGGTCACTCCGAAAGTCGAAATTGTCTATTCGTTTTGCTCCCAGTGAAATGCCAAAACCTTTCGCAGAATAGCCTCCTGTGAGTAAAAGTGCCTGACCTGCTCTGTAAATATTGTTATTAGCCGTACTTGGATCATTCGCCTTCCAGGCATACTCAGCATCCAGACTGAACATTTTGCGGGAGATTTTCGTTCTGCCCGAAAAGGCCCCTACATTTTCCGGTAGTCTGAAGGTTGGATTATTATCAATCTGGAATTTACTTACGGCCCCCAGCCCGAGGGTAACCTTTGTTGCACTTAATTCAAATTTAGGGATGAGCTCATTCATAGAAAGTTCGGCATCCACTCCACGAACAATACCCGGCCCTTTGTCAAAAAAGAAACGCTGCTTTCCGGCAAATGCTTTGATCGTAACACCCTCCAGTAAGTTATACCGGATCCGGATGCCATCTACCGAATTATCAAATCCCAAACCCCATTCCCAATAGCTTCTGTAAATAAGTCCATTGCCAAACTGCTCATAAAAATTACCAACCGTGACCGATAATTCCTTCCATTTGTAGTTGATAAACCGGAAAGGAATGCCGGATCCTTTTAGTCGTTGGTCGTAACCAAGCAAAGGAGGCTGGTAGGTTTCAAAACGAATTCCACCAGATAAATTTCCTCTGTCATAAAGGATGTTAAGATAAGAATTGTTGCCAATGACCTCACTCACTTTTTGTGCCCCATCAATCTGAGGTTCATAGATATAATATTGGGCATCGGATTGAAAATCACCGTGAATGTAACTGGCTTCCTGAGCATCTGCTTCGGGTTCTTCCTGAGCAAATAAGGATAGAACCGGCAGGAATCCAAAAAGAAGAGCAAAAAAATAAAAACTGCCGAGATGTACTCGCAAAAGGTAAAAAGCTAAAGTTTGGGAGTATTTTTCTTTATGACCTCAAAAAGTTCGTCTTCGTCTCCCGGAGAATAGGAATTGTGCTGCCAGATGATTTCTCCTTTCGAATTAAGTACAAATGTATGAGGTATGTTATTCACATTCAACGACCTCTTAAAATCTCCGTTTGGATCTAAAAGGATTTCAAAATCCCATCCTTTTCCATTCACCATAGGACCAACTTTCGCTGTATTTCTGGTATCGTCGATGGAAACGGCAATAATTTTAACTTTTGTTTCTCTTTTCCAGTCTCCATAAAGCTCCTTAATCGTATTCAATTCTAAAACACAAGGCTTGCACCAGGTGGCCCAGAAATTTATTACAGTGAGACCTTCCGGATTAAGTATAGAATGGGATTTAATGGATTGACCATCTAAGGATTTAAGCTCAACGTCAGGCAGTTTCCGGACAGCAGGTTGGGTTTGTGCCCTGGCATTTCCAAGGAATACAAACCATACTAAAATGAGTAGCAGATGTTGTCGCATGAATGCAGAAAAGAAATATGGCTGGAGAAAAATCTCCAGCCATATATTTCAATTTGACTATTGAACAACGATCTTTTGAACCGAAGAATCAGAATCGTTTCTTGTTGACTGGAGGAAATAAATTCCAGGTTTTAGTCCTTCTAAAGACAAAGATTGTACTCCCTTCTGAGTAGCATCCAATTGAATTTCCCGCACTATTTGTCCGGTCACGTTGGTTAATTGAATTTTACCCGATCCTTGTCCTGAAACCGGAACAAAGAGATTTGTATGAGCCGGATTCGGATAGGCCTGTCCTGCAGATGCAAAGGATTGTTCAAATTCTACCGAAGTCAGCGTATTATCAAACCAGGCATTTGATCGTTTAATTAAGGCATTTCTAAATGTAGCCGGTGCACCGCTGATGCCAATGGACTCCATGCGGAAGGCAACATATACAGTTTTCCAGTTTGGACCCGAATTATGAACTCCTGCAATTTCGTCGGTTGCATATTTCAGGAATGCAGCACTGTTTGGTGCATTTGTGGAAACAGCGATTCGGTCTGGATAGCTGGTTGAGGCTGCAGGGAGCGTAAGAGTAGACACAAACGCAGGTGCCAAAATAAGATCTTCATCTACTTTCGATACTATTGTTGCATCGTTTGCTCCATTATCAATAAAATCGGCACCCAGTTTCTCAGAATAGAAAGGCTGAGCTTCCGGCACTAAAGAGTTACTCACTTCCATTCCCACATCCTGGCCCATAACAAACAGATTTCCACCAGAGTTTAAATAGGCCGTGAGTACATCGCATTTATCCTTTGTGAGTATATCGGTTGATGCTCCACCGGTTGAATAAAAAATCTTTTTAATATTCGTAGAATTTAGTCCTGCTGTATCCAGATTTTTTTGATCCTCTCCGGTTATTGAACAAAATGGCTGTGTAGATGCCAAAAAGGCCTCGGTAAAACGGTAAGTAGCCGTAGCTGGAAGATCAATAAACAGAATATTTGAGGGTGTGATTGCCGTAAATGCCATTGTTGACTTAACAACCGGGAAGATGGTCTTGGAATTTACCTCCAGCTTCACTGCTATCTTTTTATTTAATACAGCGGCATTTGGCCCAATTACTTTCACTCCAATCTCAATGGAAGAATTACCGGGAAGTGCAATGCTGGCCGTATCTGCCAACTGATTTCCATTGTAAAATATCTTAGCAGCCCATCCGGCAGGAAGTCCGGTTTGAAGGGCTTTAAAATAGATCTGCTGATTTGTAGAAACTCTTGAAACACAGGTAAATGGAAAAGTTACATCCTGACCACCTTTAATACGAACCGATTTTTGCGACTCTGATTTCGAAAGCTGAACCCAAGGTCTTGGCTCATCATAACCCGCTCCCAGTACTTCTTTGGTTGAATTATTTTGAACGAAAGCTACTGCAGCAGCATTACTCACATTGTAGTAAACAGGAGTTCCGGTTGCTTTAGTTATTGCCCATTTATAGGTGTATGTTACACTATCTCCAGCTGCTAAAGCAGAAAGAGTGGTTCCAGTAGCTGAAGGCAACATTTTCTTCATCACACTTTCGAATTTCTTTTCACCGTTGGATCCGGGAGCGGAAACAAAATTAATTTCTCTTTCGATGGCTACCATGTGAAGAACATATCCCGCAACGATGGATGTGATGGCTTTCACGGTTGCTGTCACCGTCATAGAATCTTTCACCGGGGCTGGTTTATCAATCAAGGTGTAGCTTACAGTTGTTTTTACTTTTGCGGAGGTATTTCCTCTGGTATTTATTTTTCCCTGATTAACACCTGTTGGGCTTCCGTTGTAATAATTTCCGTCCATTACTGAATTTGGCACACCACTAACGCCATAGTAGTTCACGCGTGTTCCTACATCGGATGGGTTATCCGCATTCATCGGATCGGTTCCAGGCCAGGAAGTCTGGTATTTAATGGCCACAACTTTATCAAGATTCTGGTCAAGAAGTGAATTTAAAGCCGGGTTATAAGTGGCACAAGGCGGGCAGGATGCCTGAGTGAAGTGTTCGAGCAAAACCATACGTTGTGCTTCAACCACACCCATACAAGACAACAATACCAATAAGTAGAGAAGACCTTTTTTCATAATGAACGATTAATTGTTTTGAATCTCAAAAATATCTATATAAAGTATGTTTTTCCAAATACTTTCTGAAAAGATCCGGAAAAAACCGATCAATAATTCAATTATACGATAAAACAGAGAATTTTGTTTGGTTTTCGGGTGTTATGCCACCTTGAATCGTAGACTATTCCGTGACTTGTGTTTTTTGAGGAAAAAGAACCTGGATGATGGCCTCTGCTCCTTTCTCGTCATCAAATCCACTTAAAAGTGCCTTCCTTCGGGCAATCTCTTCTTCGGTAAAAGACTGTAGTTTCAGAATTTCAATCTGGTTTCCCATATCCCGGGCTCTTTTAAAAATAATACAAACCGA